>WNFL01228515.1_pt3 | contig 11627 bp, 12 predicted proteins | sample 5400361 | NCBI WGS metagenome assembly WNFL01 (sample SAMN13153351, study PRJNA577476) | soil metagenome | isolation source: 40 cm soil on Douglas fir-dominated hillslope | place: USA:California | collected 2013-09-17
CCGCGCCGATCTCTCCTACTTTATGGGAATCCTGCCCGACGACGTATTGCGTTTCGTCGGCGACGAAATGATTCGCGCGACGACGACGCATCCCTCGCAACTGAGCGCGACGTTCGCGTTCAGCCTCTTATTTTCGATCTGGAGCTCGAACGCGGGCGTGCAGGCACTGCTGTCCGCGATGACGGTCGCCTACGAGCGCAAGGAGACTCGCGGATGGATACGGATGACGCTCTTATCCCTCACCATCACGGTCGCGGGGTTCGTCGTCGCCATCGCGATCGTAGGCGCCGGCGTGCTCATCCCCACCGCGCAATCATCGCTCGGCCTTTCGTTGCCGTTCTCGGCGATCCTGCGCTGGCCGGTTCTCTTGGCCGGCAACGTCGCGGTGCTCGTCGTGTTCTACCGCTACGGCCCGGATCGAAAGACCGGGGACCGTTGCTCGGTCTTGCCCGGAAGCTTCTTCGCCGGCGCGGTCTGGCTCGCCGTCTCACTGCTTTTTTCCTGGTATGTCGCGAATTACGCCCATTACGACCGCACCTACGGTTCGCTTGGGACGATCGTCGGTTTCATGATGTGGCTCTGGCTTGGCGTCATGGTCGTGCTGTTCGGGGCCGAGTTGAATGCCGAGGTCGAACGCACCCAATGACAATCGACCTCTGCGGTAAATTGACGCTTTAAGCATCAATCCTTATTGATTTCTCACGAGAACACATGCAGGAAGCGCAACTCTTAACGAGCTTCTCTGCGGTGGAATGATCACTTCCGGACAATTGCGGGCCGCCCGGGCGATCCTCGGAATCGACCAAAAGGCGCTGGCCGAACTCTGCGGCCTCTCGGTTCCGACCATCCAGCGCATGGAGGCGAGCGAGGAGGTCATCCGCGGCAACGTGGATTCGCTGATGAAGCTGATCGGCGCGCTGGAAGCGGCGGGGATTGTTCTCATCGGGACGGGGACGGCGAGCCAAGGGGGCGGGCGAGGTCTTCGCCTCAAAGAATGACCCGATGACGGTCGAGCTCACCCTCTGGTGCGTCGCGGGACTTCAGCCGCAGGATGAGCGCGACTCCGATCGTGTACGGCGGAAGTCTTGCGCTGACGCTCGTCGCGCTCATCCTCGCAATGCAGTTCCTTCTCGCCGATTTGCCTCCCTCGGAGGTGACGCTTCCCGTCGGATTGGCGTGGCTCGGTGCTCATTTCCGCATCGATGCGCTTTCGGCGTTTTTTCTCGTCGTGGTGAATCTCGGGGCTGCGGGTGCCAGCCTGTTCGCAATCGGCTACGGCCGTCATGAGAGCGCGCCTTCGCGCGTGCTCCCGTTCTATACCGCCTTTCTTGCCGGCATGAATCTCGTCGTGATGGCGGCAGACGCGTTCAGCTTTCTCGTCTCCTGGGAGTTCATGTCGCTCGTCTCCTGGGCGCTCGTCATGTCGCACCACAAAATCGTCGAGAACGTGCGCGCGGCCTACATCTATCTCTTGATGGCGAGCTTCGGGACGCTCGCGCTGCTCCTCGGCTTTGGACTGCTCGCTGGACCGGACGGCAATTACATTTTCGACGCTATTCGCGCCGGCCATCGCTCGGAACTGCTCACCGGCATCATCCTCGCGCTCGCTATTATCGGCACCGGATCGAAAGCGGGCCTCGTGCCGCTGCATGTCTGGCTGCCGCTCGCGCATCCCGCCGCGCCGAGCCACGTCTCCGCGCTGATGAGCGGCGTGATGACGAAAGTCGCGGTCTATGCCTTCATTCGGATCGTCTTCGATCTTGCCGGGCCGTTTGACTGGTATTGGAGCCTCATCGTGCTCGTGCTCGGCGGGATCACCTCCGTCATGGGCGTCCTCTACGCACTCATGCAGCACGATTTAAAACGCCTCCTCGCCTATCATACGGTCGAGAATATCGGGATCATCTTCATCGGGCTGGGGCTCGCGCTTGCTTTCCGGGCCAACGATTTGGCCGTTGCGGCCGCCCTCGCACTCTCGGCTGCGCTTTTCCACGTGCTCAATCACTCGCTGTTCAAGAGCCTGCTCTTCTTCGGCGCAGGCGCGGTTTTGGGCGCGACGGGGATACGCGACATGGAGCATCTGGGCGGCCTGATCCACCGCATGCCCTATACCGCATTCGCATTTCTCTTAGGCTCCGCCGCGATTTCTGCGCTCCCTCCCCTGAACGGCTTCGCCTCGGAATGGATGACGTTCCAGGCGGTCTTCTTGAGTCCCATGTTGCCGCAATGGGGATTGAAGCTCATCGCGCCCGCGGTCGGCGCGATGCTCGCACTCTCGGCCGCGCTTGCCGCCGCCTGCTTCGTGAAGGCCTTCGGGGTCAGTTTCCTCGGTCGCGCGCGCAGCGATGTCGCCGCCAACGCCCATGAGACCGACCGTTTCTCGCTCGCGGCGATGTTCGTACTGACCGCGCTCTGCGTGCTCGCGGGTGTTGCGCCTGGCGTCGTCATCGACGCACTGAGGCCCGCGGTGAGCGGTCTCGTCGGCGCAGGTCTGCCGCTCGAATCGGTCCGGCCGTTCCTCTCCATCATCCCGGCCGAAGCTAGCCGCAACAGCTACAGCGGCTTGCTGATCTTTTTCTTTGTCGCGAGCTCCGCGGCGTTGGTCGCGGTCAGCGTGCATCGCCTCGCCGGGCGGCGCACGCGCCGGAGCCCCGCCTGGGATTGCGGCTTTCCCGATCCTTCGCCCGCGACGCAGTACAGCGCGGCGAGCTTCGCCCAGCCGATCCGGCGGGTGTTCGGCACCGTGATCTTCCGCGCTCGCGAAGAAGTCGTCATGCCGCGGCCGGGCGAGCTCAAGCCCGCGCGCTTTCATGTGGCGCTGCGCGACCTTGCCTGGGATGTGTTCTACGCGCCGGTTGCTCGAGGCGTGTCGCTCGCGGCTGATCGGCTCAATATTCTCCAGTTCCTCACCATCCGCAGATATCTCGGGATGGTGTTTACGGCGCTTGTGTTCCTGCTGCTGGTGCTCGCGCTATGGCAGTGATCGCCGACATCATAATCCAATCGGTGCAGGTGCTGCTGGCCGTGCTCGCCGCGCCGCTCCTCACGGGGATCGTGCGGAAGCTCAAGGCGCATCTGCTGCGGCGCCAAGGTCCTCCGGTCGTCCAGCCCTACCGGAATCTTGTGCGCCTCTTCCGCAAGGAATCCGTGCTCGCCGCGAATGCGTCCTGGCTCTTCCGCGCCGTGCCCTACATCGTCTTTTCCTTCACCTGGGTCGCGGCGGCGCTGGTGCCCGGATTTGCCGCCGATCTTCCCTTCGCCTATGCGGCGGACTTCATTGCCGTCATCGCGCTCCTGGGCAGCGCGCGCTTCTTCCTGGCGCTCGCGGGTCTCGATGTCGGCACGAGCTTCGGCGGCATCGGCGCGAGCCGCGAAGTGATGATCGCCTCGCTCGCGGAACCCGCGATGCTGATGATCATCTTCTCGCTCGCGCTCATCGCCGGCACGACCAATCTATCCGCGATCTCCCATTTCATGGCCGGCGCGCTGGATCTGCGCGCCTCGCTGGCACTGGCGCTGGTCGGCTTCATCATGGTCGCGATCGCCGAGAATGCGCGCATCCCGATCGACAATCCGGCAACCCATCTCGAGCTCACCATGGTGCATGAGGCCATGGTGCTCGAATATTCCGGCCGGCATCTGGCGCTGATCGAGTGGGCGGCGTCGATCAAATTGCTGCTTTACATCTCGCTGCTCGCGGCCGTGTTCGCGCCCTTCGGAATGGCCACCGCCGAGAGCGGGCCCGCGGCTTACGTAGCCGGTCTCGGGTTCTACTTTGTGAAGCTCGTCGTCGGAGCGGCGCTGGTGGCGCTGTTCGAGATTTCGATCGCGAAGATGCGCGTCTTCCGCGTGCCGGAATTCCTGGGCGCCGCGCTGATGCTGGGCCTGCTCGCGACCATCCTTCAGCTCGTCTCGCGGAGCCTCTAGATGAGCGGCGTCGCCTTCGACATCTCGCACTTCTTCTCCGGCGCGCTCGTGCTCTTGAGCTTCATGCTGCTCTATCAGGTCCGCATGCCCGCCCTCATCAACATCTTCGCCCTGCACGCGACCGCGCTCGTCTTCGCGGTCGTCTGGCAGGGCTACATCCAGAACGCGCCGTCGCTCTACGCGACCGCGGCAATCGCATTCGCGGTCAAGGCGGTGATCATCCCGATCGCGCTGCGGCGCATCGTTGTCGAGCTGGGCGTCCACCGCACGATCGAGACCGTAGTCGGTATCGGCCCGACCATGCTCCTCGGCATGGGATTGGTCGCGCTCTCGATGGTCGTCATGCTTCACGTCACCGAAGGCGCGAGCGCGGTCGCGCGCGAGGACATGGCGCTCGCGCTCTCCGTCGTTCTCCTCGGGCTCCTCATCATGGTCACGCGGCGCTATGCGGTCACCCAGGTGATCGGCTTCATGTCGATCGAGAACGGGCTCATTCTCGCCGCCGCGGCAGCCAAAGGAATGCCGCTCGTGGTCGAGATCAGCGTCGCGTTCTCGGTCCTCGTCGCCTTCATCGTCATCGGGATATTCCTCTTCCGCATCCGGGAGCGCTTCGACACGGTCGACGTCGCGGCGCTCGACCGCTTCCGGGGAGAGAGACGATGAACCTGCCGGTGCAGCCGATCATCGCTGTCCTCTGCATTCCGGCCGTCGCGGCCGCGCTCCTGGCGCTCATTTCCGATTACAAGCTCGCGGCGCGGTTGAACGTTCTTGCCTCGTTGCTCACGTTCATTTCAGCGCTGGGACTTTTCGTCATCCGGCCGGAACCGGACGGGCTCTTCCTCGTGGATGATCTCAACGTCGTTTTCATCGTCCTCAACACCTTCGTCGGCTTCACGACGAGCATTTTTTCCGTCGGCTATATCGGCCATGAGCTCGAGACCGGGAGACTGACGCCGGGCTATCTGCGCTTCTATCACGCGATGTATCAGGTGCTGATGTTCGCGATGAACGTCGCGCTGACCGCCAACATCACCGGACTGATGTGGGTGGCGATCGAGCTCGCCACGCTCACGACCGTGCTGATGGTCGGCATCTACCGCACGCATGAGGCGCTCGAGGCGGCGTGGAAATATTTCATCCTGGGCAGCGTCGGCATCGCGCTGGCGCTCTTCGGAACCATTCTCGTCTACATCGCGGCCCAGCCGGTGATCGGCGAGGGGCTGGATGCGATGCGCTGGTCGATGCTGATCGCTCAAGCCGCGCGCTTCGATCCCGCACTCCTGAATCTCGCGTTCGTGTTCCTGCTCTTGGGCTACGGCACCAAGGTCGGCCTTGCGCCGCTTCATGCCTGGCTCCCCGATGCTCACGCCGAAGGCCCGACACCGATCTCAGCCGTGCTTTCGGGGTTGCTCTTGAACGTGGCGCTTTACGCCGTGCTGCGGTTCAAGATTCTTCTTGCGGCCAACGGGGCGGCGATCGCGCCCGGACCGCTCATGATCGGGATGGGGCTCACCTCGGTCGTGTTCGCCGCATTCATGCTGTACCGCAGGCGCGACATCAAACGCATGTTTGCCTACTCCTCGATCGAGCACATGGGCATCATCGCTTTTGCCTTCGGCATGGGCGGCGCGCTGGCGAATTTCGCCGGCCTCCTGCACATGACCATGCACAGCCTGGCGAAGTCGGGCATCTTCTTCACTGTCGGCAATATCACCCGCATCAAGGGAACGCAGAAGATCGCCGAGATCCGTGGCTTGACCGAGAGCCATCCCGCGCTCGGCTGGCTCCTCGTGCTGGGCGTCGTCGCGATCGCAGGGCTTCCGCCGCTCGGCATCTTCACCAGCGAATTCCTGGTGGTGAGCTCGACCTTCTCGCGCGAGCCGCTGCTTGCGATCCCTCTCGTCTTCGGCCTCTTGGTCTCGATCGGCGGCTTGTTCTTAAGGCTGAACGGACTGGCCTTCGGCGAGCCCATGGGCAGCATGGCGCCCGCGCGCGGGTCCTATCTGCCGATCTTCGCGCATTTCGCGCTGGTGCTGATCGCCGGCATCTATCTGCCGCCGGCGATCGTCGCCTGGTTTCAGCACGTCGCCAGTCTCCTGGGGTGATCTGATGGCGGGCTCATACGATCTTCTCTCGCGCGGGCAGCTGGTACCGGAGCACCAGCCGTTTCCGCGAGCCCTCGTCGATATCAAAACCTGGCGCTCGGCGATCGCCGAGCTCGAGAGCGGGCGCGTTTCGCTCTTAAGTCTTTGGGCCGAACCGAAGCTCGTGCACATGGCGCTGTTGGAGAATCATTCCGTCGTAGTCCTCAGTCTCGCCTCTGCCGGCACCTTCCCCTCCGTCGGCGTGCGTCATGCGCCGGCGATCCGGCTCGAACGTGCGATCCGCGATCTCTACGGCCTCATCCCGGACGGCGCGGAAGATTCAAGACCCTGGCTCGATCATGGACGCTGGGGCGCGTCGCAACCCTTGAGCGCGACGCCTTCGCTGCCCCACCCTTCCGCTTATCCGTTCTTGAGCTCGGAAGGCGAGAACCTGCATCAGATTCCCGTTGGGCCGGTGCATGCCGGCATCATCGAGCCTGGCCATTTCCGCTTCACAGCGAGCGGCGAGACCGTGGTGCGCCTCGAAGAGCGCCTGGGCTATGTACACAAAGGCATCGACGGACTGTTCTCGAATACGACGCTCGAGCGCGCGGCATCTCTTGCCTGCCACGTCTCCGGAGACAGCGCCGTCGCCTATGCCATCGCGTTTTCCCGCGCGGTCGAGGCGGCACTGAACGTTTCGCCGCCGCCTCGCGCGCTGTATCTGCGCGCACTGATGGCCGAGCTCGAAAGGCTCGCCAATCATTTCGGCGATTTCGGAGCGATCTGCAACGACGCCTCGTTCAGTCTCCTGCACGCGCACTGCGGGATCCTGCGCGAAGAGATCCTGCGCGCCGCGTCGGCGGCGTTCGGTCACCGGCTGATGATGGACTGCATCGTTCCGGGCGGAGTGGCGACGGACCCGAATGGCGGCGGCACCGCCAGAATCGAAACGCTGATGCGCGAGATTGCGCAAAGGTTTCCGGCCCTTATCGAAGTCTACGACGCCACCGCTTCGCTGCAGGACCGCACGGTCGGCACCGGCATCCTCGCGCCCGAGCTCGCCAAGCGCTTTGCTGCCGGTGGTTATGTCGGCCGCGCATCGGGCCGCAGCTTCGACGCCCGCCGCGATATCGGCTACGCGCCTTATGAGGCGCTCGCCTTCGAAGTGCCGGTGCGGGAAACCGGCGACGTCGATGCGCGTGTCTGGATTCGCATCCGCGAGATCGAACAGAGTCTGTCGCTCATAAAGCAGATCTTGGCGAAGCTTCCTTCAGGCCCGACCCATGCCGGGGTCCCAGAAGGCGCGGGCGAGGGGATGGCGTTGGCCGAGGGCTTCCGCGGCGATGTGCTCGCCTGGGTCCGGTTGAGCGAGGATGGAAAAATCGCGCGTTGCCATTTGCGCGATCCCTCCTGGTTCCAATGGCCGCTCTTAGAAGCCGTGATCGAAGGCAACATCGTCGCCGATTTCCCGCTCTGCAACAAATCCTTCAACTGCTCCTATTCGGGACACGACCTTTAGATGCGGCGGCTCATTTTCCAGGGACTGGCAAAACCCGTCTTGAGCGAGCGGCCGCCACGCGCGGACGAGGCTGCGCTCGAGGAACTCGCGAAGCGCGCAAACGCCGCCGCGAGGCGCCGCCTCGGCCGCAGTCTCTCCATCCGCCAAGTGGACGCCGGTTCTTGCAACGGTTGCGAGCTGGAAATCCACGCGCTCAATAACGCCTTCTACGATCTCGAGCGCTTCGGATTCACGTTCGTCGCATCGCCGCGCCACGCCGACGTGCTGATGGTGACGGGTCCCGTCACCAAGAACATGCGCGAGGCGCTGGAACGCACCTACCGCGTCATGCCAGACCCCAAATGGGTGGTCGCCGTCGGGAACTGCGCGGCCGATGGCGGCATCTTCGCGGGCAGCTATGCGCTCGCGGGCGGCGTGCATGAGGTGATCCCCGTGGACCTCCACATTCGCGGCTGTCCGCCCGATCCGACCGCGCTCTTGTCCGGTCTTCTTGCGCTCCTCGAAAACGCGGAAACGAAGCGAGGCTGACGCGCGCTGAAGAACCGCGTTAAGCTTGCCGAAGCATAGGAGCGAGCATGGAACGCGCCGACTGGATGTGGCCGCAAGGCAAGCGCGTCGCGGTCATCTTCAATGTCTGTCTCGAGGCCTGGTCCGACGGCAAGGCGCCGGGCATCAGCCCGATGGGCAATCCGCTCCCGTCCGGCGCGCTCGACACGATGGCGATCTCCTGGGCGTCCTATGGCGTCAAGCGCGGCATTCATCGCCTCCTCGATGCTTTCGCGGCGCACGGCGCAAAAGCGAGCGTGATGACGAACGCGATCATCGCCGAGCGCGCACCCGGCGTCGTGAAGGCGATCGCAGATGCCGGTCACGAAGTGCTGTCGCACTCCTACGCGATGGACGTGATCCCGGCGCTGCTTTCTCCCAAGGAACAGCAAGACACTATCGCACGCTGCACGAAACTGCTGAGCGAGGCCTCGGATGCGGCCGTCCAAGGCTGGCTCAGCCCGCGGGGCACGTCGGGCGCTGATTTCCCGCGGCTGCTCGCTCAAGCCGGCTACAAATGGTATGGCGATGTCTTCGACGACGATCTGCCCTATGTGCAGGAATTCGACGGACGCAAGATCGTCGCCATCCCGCTTGCCACCGATGTGAACGACATGCCCTTCATGAAGTACGGCAACGCGCCGAAGACGATGCTGGAATCCTTCGAGGAGAATCTCGTGATTGCGCGCGAGTCGGACGATCGCCCTGCGGTTATCGACGTGACGGTGCATGCGCACATTTTCGGGCGGCCGCGCGGCGCATATTATCTCGAAAAGATCGTCTCAGAGGCGGCCGCGGCGAGGGACATCTGGATCGCGCGCCGCATCGACATCGCCGACTTCATGCTGACGCGCTAGGACTCCCATGGATCCCACTGTCGATGAAACAGCCGGATGGCCGGACGCGATCCACGCGCATTTCAAGCGCGTGCGCGTCCGCCAGGTCGGCTATGTGCCCGATGCCGGGCATAGCCGGCTGATCCAGCTCTGCAAGGACGATCCGGACATCACAGATGTCGTGCTTACGACGGAAGAGGAGGGCGTGGCGCTTGCCGCGGGCGCGGCGCTGGGCGGAGAACGCGCGGCGCTTCTGATGCAAAGCAGCGGCGTTGGCAATTGCATCAACATGTTCTCGCTGATCGAGAACTGCGCCTTTCCGTGCCTCGTGCTCGTGACCATGCGCGGCGAATATGCCGAGTTCAATCCTTGGCAGGTGCCGATGGGATCGATCACCGAGGAATGCTTCCGGCTCTGCGGATTCGTTACCTGCCGCGTGGATGATCCCGAGCACGTGGACCAACTCGTCGGCGAGGCCTGCGATCACGTCTTCGAGTCGGGCGTCGCAATCGCGGTCATTCTCTCCCAGCGTCTCATCGGCGCCAAGGACTGGAGCAAATAGATGCTCGAGCGGCGCGAGCTCGTGAAGTCACTCCTCGCCGATCGCGGCGATCTCCTCGTAGTGAGCGGTCTCGGTGCGCCGACTTATGACGTGGCCGCCGCAGGCGATCATCCGCTGAACTTCTATCTTTGGGGCGCGATGGGAGGAGCCGCGATGATCGGGCTCGGCCTTGCTCTGGCGAAACCTGAGCGTCACGTCGCCGTGATCACCGGCGACGGCGAAATGCTGATGGGACTAGGGAGCTTCGCCACCATCGGCGTGAAAGAGCCGGCAAACCTCGCGATCGTCGTGCTCGACAATCGCCGCTACGGCGAGACCGGCATGCAGGCGAGCCATACCGAATGGGGCATCGATCTCGTCGGCGTGGCCAAGGCGTGCCGGTTTCCGACCGCGCTTGGCCTCGACAACAAGGCCGAGATCGAGGGTGCGAGGAAACTCTTGCGCTCGAGGCGAGGGCCCACCTTCATCCAAGCTCGCGTTGACGCTGCGGACGTGCCTCGCGTGCTCCCAATGCGAGAGGGCCATGCGATCAGGCTGCGGTTTCAGAACGCATTGCTGAAACCCTAAAGCGCAATTCGGCGAATAAGATCCGTTCAGATGGCATGTTCTAGTTGAAATCCCCCCTGTTCTGCGTCAGTGAAAACGAATGCCGGCAAAGATCATCGACGGAAAAGCCATCGCCCGGGAGGTCCGCGTCGGGATCGCGGATCGCGCCGCGGGCCTGAAGCGGCGCGGCGTCCATCCCTCGCTCGTGATGATCGTCGTCGGCAACAATCCGGCCTCGGCAGTCTACGTCCGCAACAAGGTGCGCGCCTGCGCCGATGTCGGGATCAAATCGCTGGTGCTCCGGTATCCGCAGGAAACCGGCGAGAAGCTTCTCCTGGACGCGATCCGCGGCTTCAATGCCGATGCTTCCGTGCACGGCATCCTGGTGCAGCTTCCGCTGCCGCCGCACATCTCCGTCCGCCGCGTGCTGGAGACGATCTCCGTCGACAAGGACGTCGACGGCTTCCATCTCTACAACGTCGGCGGTCTGGTCATTGGGGAGACCGTGTTCCCGCCCTGCACACCCTATGGCGTGCAGAAGATCCTCGAGCACGAAGGGATCGAGCTTGAGGGCAAGAACGTCACCGTGGTCGGGGCGAGCAACATTGTCGGCAAGCCGCTCGCGCTCATGCTGATGCAGCGCGAGGCGACGGTCGCCATCTGTCACGCCAAGACTCGCGATCTCGCCGAGTACACGATCCTGGCCGATATTCTCGTCGTTGCCGCGGGCTCGCCCAATCTCATCCGCGCCGACATGATCCGTGAAGGTGCCGCCGTGATCGATGTCGGCATCAACATCCTTCCAGACGGCAAGCTCGTCGGCGACGTCGATTTCAAGCGCGTGAAGGAAAAGGCCGGCTGGATCACGCCGGTTCCGGGCGGCGTGGGCCCCATGACGGTCACCATGCTGCTCGAGAACACGGTCGCCGCGGCCGAGCGCACAGCCGAAGGCCGGCGCAGAGAAGCGTCGGGATAAGGGGTTCGAAGATACGGATGGCAACAGCCGTCTGTTCCCACAACGTCCCTCGGTGGGCAATGTCGAGAGGAAGGATAGACCGACGCTTACGCTTACGCGCGGGCTGAGCTGCTCGCGTCCAGTACTCCGAGCTGTTGCAGAAGCGCGTATCTGTCCCAGCACAAATGTGCTTCGTTAATCTTGCCAGCAGCAACCCGAACGATACCAATGGCGTTCGACACGCTGACACGCTTCCCGGTGGCGCGAATATCCCCGAACGGACCACGATGCGTACCGTTGAACGCCCATCGGAAGGCCACTTTGTCTGCCTCCGCGACTACATCGTCAACGACGAGATGAAAATCCGGAAACGCCGTTGCGTAAGCCTGCAACAACGTCGAAGCTCCATCGAATCCATTGAGCACACCATCGGGCGTATAGAATGAGATCGTTGGAGCAAAAAGCTCAGAAACGAGCGCGTGGTTCTTAGCGTTCCAGTGATCCTCTATGAGACGGCGGACCACAGCCTTGTTCTGCTCTGACATGATTGGGCCCCTTGAGTTAACACGCGCTCAGCTTACGCCTGCGGACCCGTGGGAGTCTAACCTATGGCTGAGAGTGTTCAGCTTGAGGTGTCTCAGTGGTCGTG
>WNFL01388261.1_pt1 | contig 11627 bp, 9 predicted proteins | sample 5400361 | NCBI WGS metagenome assembly WNFL01 (sample SAMN13153351, study PRJNA577476) | soil metagenome | isolation source: 40 cm soil on Douglas fir-dominated hillslope | place: USA:California | collected 2013-09-17
AGTGCGCATCGCCGACGCCGAAGGTCGCGTCTGCGCGCCGGGCGCGCGCGGCGAGGTCCAGGTGCGCGGCCCGATCGTGATGCTCGGCTACTGGCACCGCAGCGAGGAGACCGCCGCGAGCCGGGTCGACGGCTGGCATCGCACCGGCGACCTCGGCGTGGTCGACGCCGAGGGCTTCGTCACGCTGGTCGGCCGCTCGAAGGAGCTGTACATCAGCGGCGGCGAGAACGTATATCCCGCCGAGATCGAGCGGGTGCTCGGGCAACATGGAAATGTGTCGGAGGTCGCGGTGGTCGGCGTCCCCGACGAGCGCTGGGGCGAAGCGGGTCGCGCGTATGTGGTGCCCGCGCGCCAGCCGTTCGACTCCGCCGAGCTCCTGGCGTGGGCTGGCGAGCGGCTGGCGCGCTACAAGCTTCCGCGCGAAATCGTGGTCGTCGCCGAGCTGCCGCGCACGGCCTCGGGAAAGGTGCAAAAGCATGCTCTCCCCGATTGACTTCGTCCGGCTGCGCCTCGCTGCGCGCGCCTGCGGCCGACATCGGCCCGCGGGCCGATGTCCCGCGGGGCGCGCGTTCGGCTCGGCAGGGCCCTCGCCTCGCTCTCTTCCTGGCGCGCTCGCGCTCGCGGTCGTGTTCACGGTGTCTCTCGGCGGCTGCGCGCTCATCGCGGCGATGAAGGGTCCGCCGGCGGCGCCGCCGGTGCTCGATCCGGACCTGGTGCAGCGCGGCGCGATCCTGTTCAACGATCCAGCGCTCTCGGGCGACGCCTCGCGCGCGTGCGCTACGTGTCACCCGGGCGGCGGCACGGATTGGAAGGTGTATCGCGACGGCACGCCCGAGTCCCCGGGTCTGGAGAGCGGCTGGCGCACGATGACCCTGCGCGGGGCGTGGCAGACGGCGCCTTATCTCTGGGACAACACGGCGACGGACATCTCCGGCGCGGTCCAGCGGATGCTCGCCATCGAGATGCGCGGCGGGAAGCTCGAGGGCCGCGAGCGCGAGGCGCTCGAACAGTACGTGCTGTCGGTTCCGGCGTTCGATCGCGGGCGCACCGAGCCGGACGGAACCCCGATCGAGCCGGTCACGCTCAGCGCGCGCCGGGGTTTCGCGATCGCGCAGGAGAATTGCTTCGGCTGTCACAAGCCGCCCGCGTACGTGCGCCTGCTGCGCTACGACGTCGGCACCGGGGGCTCGTTCGCTGTGCCGACCCTGCGCGGCACGATCCCCGGCGGACCGTACGGCCACGACGGCCGCTGGCCCGATCTCGAGAGCGCGATCCGCAGCATCATCGCCCACGAGCAGACACCGCTCAGCGACGAGGAGATCGCGAACCTGATCGAGTACCTGTGGCTGCTCTAGCAGCCTCGGCGGTGCCCGATTAGAGTGTGCCGCCCGTTTCTTCTGGCGATGTAGCTCAGCTGGTTAGAGCAGGCGGCTCATATCCGCCGTGTCGGGGGTTCGAGTCCCTCCATCGCCATCTGCCGAGATGAGCGATCACCGGCACTTTCCTCGGTCGAAGCGCGCCTACGTCGTCGGTTCGCGTCCCGATCTGCGCGTGCCCGTGCGCGACGTCGCGGAGACGGGAGTCCGCGTCTACGACACGAGCGGCGCCCACGGCGATCCCGCCCAGACGATCGATCTGTTCGCGGGGCTGCCGAAGCTGCGCGACGGCTGGATTCGCGAGCGCGCCGACGTGGAGCCGTACGCGGGCCGCGCGCCGAAGCCGGAGGACGACGGGCGGCGCGGGGCGAAGACGCCGGAGTTTCCCGCCGCGCGCACCCAGCCGCTGCGCGCGCGCGCGGGCCGCGCGGTCACTCAGCTCCACTACGCTCGGCGCGGCATCGTGACTCCCGAGATGGAGTTCGCCGCGCTGCGCGAGGGCGTCGAGCCCGAGCTCGTGCGCAGCGAGATCGCGCGCGGCCGCGCGATCCTGCCGAACAACGTGAATCACCCGGAGAGCGAGCCGATGCTGATCGGCCGCCCGTTCCTGGTGAAGATCAACGCGAACATCGGGAACTCCGCCGTCACGTCGTCGGTGGACGAGGAGGTCGAGAAGCTGCTCTGGGCGATCCAGTGGGGCTCCGACACCGTCATGGATCTCTCGACCGGCGCGAACATCCACACGACGCGCGAGTGGATCCTGCGCAACTCGCCGGTGCCGATCGGCACGGTGCCGATCTACCAGGCGCTCGAGAAGGTCGGCGGGCGGGCGGAGGACCTCACCCCGGAGCTGTTCCTGGACACGCTCGTCGAGCAGGCCGAGCAAGGCGTGGACTATTTCACGATCCATGCGGGCGTGCTGCTGCGCTACGTGCCGCTCACCGCGGATCGAGTCACGGGCATCGTGTCGCGGGGCGGCTCGATCATGGCGAAGTGGTGTCTCTCGCATCACCGCGAGAACTTCTTGTACACGCACTTCGGCGAGATCTGCGAGATCATGCGCGCCTACGACGTGGCCTTCTCGCTGGGCGACGGCCTGCGCCCCGGCTGCATCGCCGACGCCAACGACGCCGCGCAGTTCGCCGAGCTCGAGACACTCGGCGAGCTGACCAAGGTCGCCTGGGATCACGACGTCCAGGTGATGATCGAGGGCCCCGGGCACGTGCCGCTGCACAAGATCAAGGAGAACGTCGACCGCCAGCTCGAGGTGTGCCACGAGGCGCCGTTCTACACGCTCGGGCCGCTGGTCACCGACATCGCCCCGGGCTACGACCACATCACCTCCGGCATCGGCGCGGCGCTGATCGGTGCGTTCGGCACCGCGATGCTCTGCTATGTGACTCCGAAGGAGCACCTCGGCCTGCCGGATCGCGACGACGTGCGCACCGGAGTCATCACCTACAAGATCGCCGCCCACGCGGCCGATCTCGCCAAGGGTCACCCGGGCGCGCAGCTGCGCGACGACGCGCTCTCGAAGGCGCGCTTCGAGTTTCGCTGGGAGGATCAGTTCGATCTGTCGCTCGACCCAGAGACCGCGCGCAAGTTCCACGACGCGACCCTGCCCGCCGAGGGCGCGAAGGTCGCGCACTTCTGCTCCATGTGCGGACCGAAGTTCTGCAGCATGGAGATCACCCAGCAGCTGCGCGAGTACGCCCGCGCTCAGCGCGTCGAGGCCGAGGTCGCGCGCAAGGAAGGCCTGGCGGAGAAATCCCGCGAGTTCGTCGAGAGCGGCGGAGAGATCTACCGCTGACCAAAGCCGGCGGACGGACCCGGAGCAGCGGCCGGCGAGTCACCGATTTGGTCTAGCTCCGGGGCACGGGCGGCACCGGCAGCATCTCGCGCACCTGCGCAGCCGCGGACTCGAGCGATCCGAAGCCGTCGCTGCGGCGCTCGCCGCGCAGGAACTCGAGCGGATCGCGCAGGTCGTCCACGTAGCCGAGCGCGTACGCGCCGCGCGCGTAGCCGATGAGTCGCAGGAGGTCGTCCGGCAGCTCGCGCGCCACGTCGAGCGGCACGGAGAGATACTGGTTCTCCTCCTGGCGCAGCCACGAGCGGGCGTACGTCAGGTTCAGCCCGATGCGCGTGGCGCTCGAGTGGTTCGCGCCGCCGCCGTGGTAGAGGCTGCCGGTGTAGAAGAGCACCGATCCGCGCGCCATCTCGGCTGGAATCGTGTCGGCCTCCTTGTACTCGAGCCGGTCGGCGTGGCGGTGACTCCCGGGAATCACGCGCGTCGCGCCGTTCTCGGCCGTGAAGTCGGTGAGCGCCCAGAGCGTGTTGCACTGCACTTCGTAGCCGCTCGGGAACGGGAAGAAGTCGAACGCCCACTGGTCGCGGTGCACCGGCTGCGCCGGCTCGCCGGCGCCGATCGCGATCATCTGCGTCAGGTGCAGATGGAACGTGGTCGAGCCCGCGAGCACCTGCTTCACGGACCCGACGACGAGCGGGTGTTGGATCAGCTCGCGGCAGATCGCGGAGCGCGCGACCAGGCCGCCCGTGCGGCGCGTGCGGCGCCCGCTGAACGAGTCGGGCCCGAACGGCGTGCGCTCGAGCCAGGGCTCGAGCTCCGCGGCGGCGCGGTCGAGCAGCGAGCCCGGAACGAGTCGGTCGACGGCGACCACGCCTTCTTCCGCGAGCGCGGCGGCGACACTCTCCGGTGTCGCATCGGAGGACAGGTGGGGGACCTTCATGGCTTCTCCTTGGTGCGAGGGTTCGGTCGGCGCAGCGCCTGCGCCACGATCGGAGCGAGGCGCCGAGAGAGGTCGTCGAGGTCCGCGTCGCCGCGGGTCAGTCCGTCGAGCTCGAAGCCGCGCACCAGCGCGATCAAGGTGCGCGCCGATTCGAAGGGCTGCGGCGCGCCGAGCGGCTCGAGCGCCTCGGCCAGGCCTGACGTCAAGGTGCGCTCGTAGCGGCGGAAGTCCGCCGCCAGCGCCGGGTCGCGCGCGGCGCGCAGCAGGAGCTCGTACTCGACGATCACCGTCCAGCGGCCACTCACTTCGCGGCGCGCGACCTCGACCAGGAACGCCACGAGCCCCGCCGCATCGCTCGGCCGGCTCTCGCCGAAGATCTCGGACAGGAGCCCGAGCACGCGCGCCACGTAGCGGCGGAAGGCCTCGCGCACCAGCTCGTCGCGCGAGGCGAAGTAGTAAGTCGTCGAGCCGAGCGGCACGCCGGCTGCGGCGGCGACGCTGCGGTGCGTCAGCTGTTCCGTTCCGCGCTCGGCGATCACCCGCAGCGCGGCGTCGAGGATCGCCTCGCGCCGCGGCAGCGGCGCTTCGGCCGGACGCGAGCGGCTCTGGAGCGCGCGCTTCACGATGTACGTTTGTACAGCATCCGCAGGGCATCCGTCCAGCCGCCGGGGGGCCGGGGGGCGGCGGGCTCAGACGCCCGTTGCGTCGGCCCCCCACACGTATTTGTGGAGCTGCAGGTTCAGGCGCACGCGCAGCCCATCGTCGAGCAGCCAGCGCGCGAGATCGCGGGGCTCGAGCCCGGGATGCACGGGCGAGAAGTGCACGGGCACGCGCGCTTCCAAGCCGTGCTCGCGCACGACGCCCACGGCGAAGTCGTAGTCGGCGCGGTCGCAGAGCACGAACTTCACCTCGTCGACTGGGCGCAGGCGCGCGAGGTTCGCGAGGTCGTTGTGCGCCGCCATCTGGCTGCCGGGGGTCTTCACGTCGACGATCGCATGCGCGCGCGGATCGAGCACCGAGATGTCGTGGTGTCCGCCGGTCTCGACCAGAACTTCGTAGCCCGCGTCGAGCAGGCGGCGAACGAGCTCGGGCGTGCCTTTCTGGGCCAGTGGCTCGCCGCCGGTGACTTCGACGAGCTTCGTGCCGAGCTTCGCCACGCGCTCGAGGATCTCGTCGCTCGAGAGTCTCTCACCGCCGGTGAACGCGTGCGCCTCGTCGCAGTACACGCAGCGGATGTCGCAGCCCGCGGTGCGCACGAAGACGCAGGGCCAGCCTGCGTAGGTCGATTCGCCCTGGATGGAGCGGTACAGCTCCTTGATGCGGAGCTCAGCCATACAGGATCGAGCGGTGTCGCACGATCCCGCCGATCAGCTCCTCGATCCGCTCGGGCCGCCGGTCGAGCTCTTCGACGCGGGCGCGACCGACCCGGTCGCCGCCGGTCTTCGGGCGCACGAACGAGAGCTCGCCGCCGACCGCGTCGAGCAGACTGATGACGTTCAGCGGCCGCTTCTCGTCGTTGGACGCGAGCACGACCAGGTCGTCGCCCTCGCGCGCCGCGAGCGACAAACGCGCGCCGGTGCGCAGGCGCACGCGCCGCCCCACTTCACCGGGGTCGAGATTGCGCGGCACCTGGCAGACCGCGAGCTGATACTCGCCGAAGTGCACGATGCGCGGATCGTGCTCTTCGACCCACTGGGTCTCCGCGCCGTACACGTCGCCCGCCGAGGGCAGATCCGTCGGCTTGCCCGCGAGCACGGAGACGATCTCCGCGCGGTGCTCGCCCGGACTCGCCGCCATCTTCTGGATCAGGTGAACTACGCGATAGCCCCACTTCTGCATGTCGCCTTCGGACATGCGGCGCGCGGACAGATCGACCAGCTTGTCGGTGAAGCGGCTGCGGCGCTCGGTGACTTCTGTGACTGCCGCCAGCGGGCTGGCCGCGTCCTCGGCGATCAGGATCGAGTCGCGTCCCAGCGCGACGCGCAGGCGCTCGACGTCCTCGATCGCCCAGTCGTGATGATCGAACCATTGGAGCCGGCCGCGGAACAGCTCGGCCGTGTCGAGCACCTCCTTGGGCCGCGGCTGCGCGGTGAACCCCACGACGAGCACGTCCACGTTGTCGGGCAGGTCGGTCGCGGGGCCCTTGAAGAAGTCCATCAGCGCTTCCTGGGGGAGAACGCGGAAGGACACGATCGTGCGGCGGTCGCGCGCGAGCACGAGCGCCGCGAGGATCGAGTCGGGCTCGTCTCGGACGACGATCGCCGCGCGTGAGCGGCGCGCGCGCGGCGGCGGGACCTCGACGGGCTCGATGGCGGGGGTGCGCTCGCGCTCCTCCTCGTGCTCGGCGAGGGTCGCGTCGACCTCGCTCTCGACTGGATCTTCCTCCTGCAAATGCGGCGCTTCGAGCGCGCTCTCGGGCTCGCAGAGCGCTTCGGGCGCGGCCTCGCCGTTCGCCGCGAGCTCGTCCGCTGGCGCTTCGGCGCGTGACTCGCCGAGCTGCGGTCGCTCTTCGCCCTCGCGGTCCAAGCGACCGCGCCCGCGCCGGCGCCGCCCGCGGCGCCCCCGCCGGCGTCCGGACTCGTCGCGCTGTGAGTCGTCGCGCTGTGAGTCGTCGCGACTGGACTCGTCGCGCTCCGGCTCGTCGCCGCCCGCACCTCCGCGCTCCGCGGCGAGCTCGCCTTCTCGATCGTGCTCCGGCGCGCGCTCCGGCTCCCAGTCGCGCGCGACCTCGCGCTCGTCGCTCTCGAAGCGCTTCGGATCCGGACCGCGGGCGGGCTCAACGTCGTCGCGCTCTCGATCCCCGTCGGCAGCGGCAAAAGACGCCTCGGCCGGGTCGGCGCTGGCACCGCCCTCGCCTTCCCAACGCGCTTCGTCTTCGACGCGCGGCCCGTCCGAGCCGAAGCGCCCGCCGCGACCGCGCCGGCGGCGCCGGCGGCGCCGCCCGCGCTCGAATCCATTCGCATCGCTGCGTGCCGGAGCGCCCGCCTCGGGCGCGGCGAGCGACTCGCTCGGACCCGCGAATGACTCGCTGCGGACCGGACGCGAATCACTCGTGCCGATCGGGCCCGCGAGCTCCTCGAGCAGGGCGCGCGCCTCGCCCGAGATCTGGCGCGCGGAGACGAACAGCCGCGGCGGGCCGCTCGCCCCGGGCGTCCACGTGGCCCGCTCGAGATCGAGCAGATGCCAGCCTGCGACGAGTCCGGGCACGTCGGCGACCTCGAGCTCCTCGCGGATCGCGCCGACGACCGGCCGGCCGTCGATATCGATCCCGACCCAATCGATCAAGTCGGTCCCCTCGCGATTCCAGGGCAGCCAGCGCGCGGTGACGCCGGCATGAGCCTCGTCGGCTGCGCGCTCGATCTCGTCGTCGCGGCGCGCCGCCTCGCCTTCCAGGAGTCGCGGGTCCTGCGCCAGCGCCACGAGCCACTCGTGGAGCTCCACCCCCCAGCGCGGGAAGTTCGCTTCGCTGACCTGGACCTGCTTCTGCTCCGGAAGCTCCAGTGCGACGGCGACGTCCTCGCCGTCGGGGAGGACGCGCGCGACGCGCTCGCCGCGCACGAAGACGAGATACTCGGATCCCGCCGGGCGCACGCCACCGGCCGAAGTGACTGCCGCGGCGCCTTCGATCACGCGCAGCACGCGCGCGAGCAGGGTCGCGCCGCCACCGAACAGTGTCGGAGCGGGGCGCGCGGGATGATCGTCGATCTCGAACGTCTCCGAGCCCTCGGCCAGCCCGGGGAGCGAGAGCAGATGCAGCACCAGGCCGAGCTCGCCGGCGCGCGCGGCGGCCGCGCGGGTGCGCTCGGAGAAGAACGGCGCGGCGATGAAGACCTCGCGCAGGGCCCGGCCGCCGCCCGCGCGCCGTGCCGCGATGCGCGCCCAGCCGAGCAGCTCGAGCCCATCGCGGCGGCTCGCCACGATCGCGACCGGGCGATTGCCCTCCCAGCGCGCGGACGCGAGCGCGACACCGTCGGGCAGGTCGTCGCCGCGCTCGAGCGCCTGCAGGTCGCGCAGCCCGGCGCCGCGCAGCTCGCGCAGTCGCTCGAGCAGGCGCGCGCCGCCGGCGCCCGCGCCGCCGCCAGCGCCGTTGCCGCCGCCGCCCCGCCGGTTGCCCCAGCCTCGCCGTCTCACGTGCTCTCCTCGCAAATCCCCAACAGGCACCGAACTCTATCCGCATTCGTTCGGGCCGCCAGGGCGCGGCTAGACGTGTGTGTGCGGGTCGAACAGCCGATCGTGCTCGTCCATCGCGAAACGGTCGGTCATGCCGGCGACGTAGTCGACGATCGCGCGCTCTTCGGGCTCGCCTTGCGCGCGCGCGAGCACGTGCGGCGGGAGCTGACGCGGGTCGGCCGCGTACGCGCGCCACAGATCGCCGAGGATGCGCTCCGCCTTCGCCGCCATGCGCAGGACGCGATGGTGACGATAGAAGTGGTCGAGCAGGAAACGGGCGAGCTCGCGCTTTTCCGCCCCGATCTCGGGCGAGAAATCGACCGCGCGCTCGGGGAGCGCCGCGGCCTTCTCGGCCGACACCCCAGGGTGTCGGTCGAGGCGGCGTGCGCTGGCTTCGATCAAGTCGGTCGCGAGCAGATCGATGAGCGCGACCGTGAGGCGCGGGCGCGCGCTCCGCGCGTCGCCGCCCTCGTGTGTGTTCGCCGCGTCGAGCGCGCGCTGGAACAGCGGAAGCGCGCCGAGCGTTTCCCACTCCAGGATGTCGGCGCGCAGGCCGTCGTCGAGGTCGTGCGTGTGGTAGGCGATCCCGTCGCACGCGTCCGCGATCTGTCCCTCGATGCTCGGCCCCGCGCCCAGATCGGGCAGCGGCACCGGATGCGAGTAGCGCGGAAAGTCGGAGCCATGTTTCAGAATGCCAGCGCGCGTCTCGTGCGAGAGGTTGAGTCCGGGGTAGCGCTCGGAGCGATCCTCGAGCCAATCCACGATGCGCAGGCTCTGGCGGTTGTGCTCGAAGCCGCCCTGCGGCTTGAGCAATTGGTTCAGCGCGTGCTCGCCCGCGCGGCCGAACGGCGGGTGACCCAGGTCGTGCGAGAGCACGATCGCCTCGACCAGGTCCTCGTTGGCGCCGAGCGCGCGGGCGACGGTGCGCGCGACCTGCGCGACCTCGAGCGTGTGGGTGAGTCGATTGCGGAAGTGATCGCCTTCCGAGTACGGGAACACCTGTGTCTTGTACTGCAGGCGCCGGAAGGCGCGCGCGTGCAGTACGCGGTCGCGGTCGCGTTGGAACGCGGTCCGATACGCATGCGGAGGCTCGGCTTCGATGCGGCCGCGCGAGTCACGCGCGCGGAGCCCATAGGACGCGAGCGACTCGGCCTCGTGCTGCTCGAGCTCCGCGCGGGTTCGCACCCTCTATCGCTCCCGACTCTTCTCCTCGACCAGGCGATTCAGGCGCACGCGGTCCGCCTCGCGCAGGCTCTCCGTGTCCGGCTCGGCAGCCGCGGGCGGCGGCGCCGAGACCGCCGGGGTCTTGTCGCCGACGACGCGCTCCATCGCGCGCGCGCCGAGCTGGCGCGCGGTTCCCTGCGCCGTGGCGACGAGCTCCTTGGCAGTGCGAACCCGCAAGGTGAGCGTGAGCGACTCGGGCGACCAACGCGCCTCGATCAGCAAGAACGCGGCTGTGGCCAGCAGGACGAGGAGCAGCAGTCGAAACACACCCAACCTCGAGTAGGCGGGCAGTGTAAGTCAGGGCTACCCGGGCGGCCAGCCGAAGCTGCGTCCGCCGAGGAGGTGCAGGTGCAGATGGAACACCGTCTGACCCGCGGCCGCGTTGGTGTTGAACACGAGCCGGTAGCCGTCTTCAGCGAATCCGCGCTCGCCCGCCAGGCGCGCTGCGACCTCGACGAGCTCGCCCACGAGCGCGTGCGTGCGCGGCGAGACGTCGAGAGTCGAGGCGAGGTGCTCGCGCGGAATCACCAGCAGGTGCGTCTTCGAACGCCAGCACGCGCTCGACAGTCGGGCCTCATTCGCTCCTCGGCTTCGAGCCCGCGCCAGTATACTCGGCGCGATGAGCTCGCTTTCGTCGCTCCCCGAGCGCCTGCTGCTCGGCCCCGGACCCAGCAACGTCTCCGACGAGGTGCGGGCCGCGCTCGCGCGCCCGCCGATCGGCCACCTCGACCCAGCCTTTCTGGCGCTGCTCGACCAGATGCAGAGCCAGCTGCGGCGCGTGTTCAAGAGCGACTCCGCGTTCGCGTTCCCGCTCTCGGGCACGGGCAGCGCCGGCATGGAGGCGTGTCTCGTGAATTTGCTCGAGCCCGGCGAGACGGCGCTGGTCGCGGTGAACGGCGTCTTCGGCGAGCGGATCTCGACCATCGCGGAGCGCGCGGGCGCGCGCGTGGTGCGCGTCGAAGCGGAGATGGGCCAGATCGTGCCGCCGGAGCGACTCGTCGCGGAGATCGACGCGCGCCGCCCCGCGCTGGTCGCGCTCGTGCACGCGGAGACCTCGACGGGAGTCGCCCAGCCGATCGCCGAAGTCGCGGCGGCCGCGCGGCGCTCGGGCGCGCTGGTCGTGCTCGACTGCGTCACCTCGCTCTCGGGCATGGACGTGCGCTTCGACGAGTGGCAGATCGACGCGGCCTACTCCGGCACGCAGAAGTGTCTCGCCTGTCCGCCCGGACTGTCGCCCATCGCGCTGGGCGAGCGCGCCCTCGCGCGCCTCGAGCGCCGCTCCCGCCCGGTGCAGAGCTGGTATCTCGACTTCACGCTGATCGGCCGTTACCTCGGCGCGAGCCGCGTCTACCATCACACCGCGCCCATCTCGATGATCTACGGCCTGTACGCCGCGCTCGAGCGCGCCCTGGCCGAGGGCCTCGAGGCGCGCTTCGCGCGACACAGAAATGCGTCGCGTCTCCTGATCGAAGGCCTCGAGGCGCGCGGCTTCGAAATGCTGGTCGCTCCTGAGCACCGCCTGCCGATGCTGCACTCGGTCATCCCCCCGGTCGCCGACGAAGCGATGCTGCGGCGCCGCCTGCTCGAGACACACGGGATCGAAGTCGGCGGCGGCCTGGGCAAGCTGGCGGGCCGGATCTGGCGGATCGGTTTGATGGGCGAGAATGCGCGGCCGGAGGTGGTGGCGCGACTCCTCGCTGCGCTCGACAAGTTGTGTCCCTAAAATTGGGTCGAACGAAGACGTAGGCGCGTCCGGTCCGCCTCGGCGAGCAACCGTCAGGCAGCGTACTTCAGGGAGTGCTCCGCACCGTTCATGATCCGGCGGGTGGGAAGCGACCGGCGGTAGTAGTCGACCCAGCGCGCCGGCACCGGGATACAGCTCGGAAACACGCGTGCGCGCAGTACGTCCTCGACCCTGAGCCGGCGCGGCAGCAGCCCGAGTCGCTGCGCTGGCGATGCATCTCGCTTGCGCTCCGACAGCGACTTCATCGTGTTGCGCCACACCAGGAATACGAACAGCCGGTACGCCGCACACGCGCGGCGCTTCGAGAACGCGATCGTCTCGCGTTTGTGATTCGCTTGCGAGTGCCGGATCAGCAGGTCGACGAGA
>WNFL01053580.1_pt1 | contig 11625 bp, 8 predicted proteins | sample 5400361 | NCBI WGS metagenome assembly WNFL01 (sample SAMN13153351, study PRJNA577476) | soil metagenome | isolation source: 40 cm soil on Douglas fir-dominated hillslope | place: USA:California | collected 2013-09-17
ACGTCATAGATTCGTCCCAAGCATGCAGATCGTCGGGATGGATGCGTTCTCGCATCAGCTCAATAGTGGGTGTAACAGGCCGTTCATATTCAAAAATGCTATAGGTCTCGTCAGACCAAACGTATGTGCCCTTGACCATGTCTAAAGCGAAGCTGCCGGTCTGGCTCAGTTTTTGCGCGTCGATCAGATAACCTTCACTCCGCCGCAGCGCATCGGAAGCCGAGCGCATTCTCATCGCTAAAAATGTGGTTGTGCCGATCGCAAGCATACTCGTAAGGATGCGGCCGACCCCATTTTCGGTGACAAATGAACCATGGCTAAGAAGGAAGCTCACAAGCACCAGCGCAACGCACGAAGCGCCCCACAGGAGAATGCCTTGCCGTTCTGCAAAACTAGCCGACAGCAGAACGACCACGACATACATGACCGCCACAGCGACATGCAGAGGTGTGAAGATGTCGAGAACGAAGATCAGGGCCGCCAACGCCGCGGCGAGAAGGCGCGGTACCCGCGAGGACAAATCTGGCGAGAGCGCGCGCTTGGACAGTTCGGTCCAGTGGGTGAAAGTCGTGCTTCGGCTCATATTAATACCGGTCGCAGCCTTTGCGGAAGCTGAGCGCCTGCATGACAATCCTAAGGTAAAGGTCATTAGCGGTCAACGGAGTGGCCGCGCTTGAGGCATGTTGGATGAATTCGCAAGAATACAAATATAACGCATACCTAAGTATAGTTTGCTAAAACCAATGCAGTTGACCAAGAAACCTCCGTACCATTGCCGAGTCCCGCGCCAACAACGTAAAAATTCCGGCAGCACCTGCTGCGGGCACTTAGCCGTCGGCGCCACGTCATAACTTAGACCACAAGGTCACGAGTGGGCCGGACTTTGCCAAAAAGCCCCGTTGACGCCGTTCAAGTGCGCTTGGGGCGCGAAATGGCTTCCCGGTTCGGCCAAAGGTTGCCTCGCCAATAACGAGCGGAACAAACCTAAGTGTTGGTGAATTGAACTAACGTGCCATCGCAAACAACCTATGTTGAATAAGAATCTCTTTTCTGTCCGCCTACGTTAACACTTGACAAGTGATATCCCTGGCACAGGCGGCAAAGGAGCGTGGCCATGAATAGAAGGATCGCAATCCCTGTTGTTGCGGCAGCTCTTGTAGCTTTGGCGAACTCAGCTTCAGCACAGGTCGGTGGAGTTTCTGCTTCACCCGAACTAACGGCGCCGCTAAACACTGGCGCTTCCCCGAGTCCGCTTTCCTCTCCATCTCGTCGATCGCACCGACCGGCATACCTATGGGCGGCACTGAACTTCGCACACCAGGGGAAAGCCCCGTCATGCCGGGACTGCCGGTGAACATGAACGCACACATGTTACGGGATAATGCGAGTCAAGGCACATCGGTAGGGCCCGCTGGAATACCGCTTGGCGCCGCAGGGCTTCCAATTTTGGGAGTGAGCCCACCAGCCGCGGTCGGTGTAGGCTCGTTGCCTATAGCGGCCGGCGGCAGTGAAGCCTGCTCGGTAACAGGAGCGTCCGGCTCGACCGCCCTCTTTAGTGGTGGCGGAATGACAGGAACAACAGGAGTGACAGGTCCTAGCGGGTCTTCTGGAATCCCATGCCCGGGCGCCATCTCTTCGCAGGAGTCCTTGTCTGCGGAGAGATCGGGCTCCGTTTTTTATCGGGCTACGACCAAGAGTGGCGGGATTGCGATGGGTGCCACGGAGTTGCAAAACTCAGGCCTTAGTCGAGCGCCGGCCAGTGCCTTTACTGCAACGACGCCTCTTGCGACGTCCCCTCTATCATCCAGGTCTCCGTTCCAACAATGAAACGAAAAACTGTCATTTCCACCCTATTGGTTGTTGTCCTGGCCGCTGGAGGCGTCGTCGCCTACACGAGCCTGAATACACAGAAGCCAGCACCAGCGCCAGCCGCGCCGCCCGCGGTCCCGGTGGTGGCTGAAACTGTTAAAAGCAGTAATGTCCCCATTTATCTTTCCGGTATTGGCACTGTTGTTGCCTACAACATAGACGTCATTCGTAGCCAGATTACGGGTCAGCTTACGCATATCGACTTTACCCAGGGACAGACGGTCAAAAAGGGCGACCTGCTCGCGCAAATCGACCCCAGCCCCTATCAAGCTCAGGTCGATCAGTTCACAGCAAACCTCAACCGCGATCAGGCGCAGCTCCAAAATGCGCAGGCGAATCTCGGCCGGTACACGCCGCTTGCCAGTAAGGGCTTTGCCACAGGGCAGCTCTTGGACACCCAAAAGGCGCAGGTGGCGGAGCTTCAGAGTGCGATAAAATCCGATCAGGCTTTGATCGAAGCGGCGAAAGTGCAGCTCGGATATACGCGCCTGACTTCGCCGATCAACGGCGTGACGGGAATCCTTCAGCTCGACATCGGCAACATCATTCATCCGACGGATCCAAACGGCCTCGTCATCGTAACCCAGATCGAGCCAATATCGTTGATCTTCACGCTGCCCGAACAAGAGCTCGCCGAAATCCAGCAGAAGCAGATGTCCAGCAAAGGACCACTTACTGTTCTCGCCTACAGCCAAGACGGTAAGACCAGGCTCGCTGAGGGTGAGCTACTCCTAATCGACAATCAGATTGACCAGACAACCGGCACGATAAGGCTCAAGGCAAATTTCCCCAATAAGGATCATCGGCTTTGGCCGGGCGAATTGGTCAATGGGCGACTTCTCCTCGACACGCGGCAGAATGGATTGACGGTCGCCGCATCGGCCATCCAGCAAGGCCAAAACGGACCGTACATTTATGTGATAGGGCCCGGCAATGTTGCTAAGATTCAGCCGGTAAAAGTGGCGCAGATCACTGATGGGCAGGCCCTTATCGATTCTGGGCTCAGCGCGAATGAAAATGTCGTGGTCGATGGCCAATACAGGCTTCAGCCTGGGACTCATGTTACCGAACTGACGGGCAAAGCTGCGGAGGAGGCGCGGGCCCAGACCGAGCAACAGATGCAAATCCCATGAACATTTCAGCCCCTTTCATCGCGCGTCCAATCGCCACTGCGCTCCTGATGGTTGGGCTTTTGCTTGGCGGTTTGGTGTCTTATCGGCTCTTGCCTGTGGCGGCACTGCCGAATGTCAATTATCCCACCTTGCAGGTGACCGCACAGCTACCCGGTACCGATCCTAAAACCATGGCCTCATCGGTGGCGACGCCGCTCGAGGAGCAGTTCGGAGAAATCCCCGGCCTGGCGCAGATGACATCCTCGAGTGCGCTTGGCTTTACCGAGATTACCTTGCAGTTTGACCTCACCCGCACGGTGGATAGTGCCGAAGCAGATACATTGTCGGCAATTAATGCGGCAAGTGCACAGCTGCCGCCAAAAATGCCCTACCCGCCGACGATCCGGAAGGTAAATCCAGCACAACCTCCGGTTCTGATTCTTGGTGTCACCTCCGACTCGCTCCCGATCACCACCGCCGATGCTTATGCGGAAGCCATCCTTCTCCAAAAGATTTCGCAGATACAGGGCGTGGGACTGGTCGGGATTGGCGGTCAACAACAGCCCGCAATTCGCGTCCAGGTAGACCCCGTGGCGCTTGCGAACCGCGGGATCGGTCTTGAGGACCTCCGCAACGTAATTAGTCTACAGAATGTGGATCTTCCTAAGGGTACCCTGAACAGTCCGCGGGTGAGCTACACTATTAATACCAATGACCAGCGCCTGAAGCCCGACGAATACAACAATATGGTTATTGCTTACCGGAACGGATCGCCGGTGCGGATCAGGGACATCGGCAAGGCCATTGAAGCGCCGGTAAACGATTTGCTCGCGGCCTGGTCTGGCAAGCAGCAAGCTATCATTCTATCTGTTCAAGCCCAGCCGGGGGCCAACGTGATCGATACGGTGGATCGAATAAAAGCGATGCTGCCCGTTCTTGAAGCCTCGATTCCGCCAGCGGTCAAGGTATCGATCCTGTCCGACCGCACACGAACTATCCGCGCATCTGTCAGCGACGTTCAGTTTACATTGCTCCTCACCGTGGCGCTGGTAGTTATGGTGATCTTCGTGTTCCTGCGGAACTTCTGGGCAACGATCATTCCTGCGGTCACGGTACCGCTATCGCTGGTCGGCACCTTCGCCGTGCTCTATGAATTTGGCTATTCGCTCGACAATTTGTCATTGATGGCATTGACGATTGCGGTCGGTTTCGTTGTCGACGACGCGGTCGTCGTTATTGAGAACATCGTGCGCCATTTGGAAGAAGGCGCCACGCCTATGCAGGCTGCCTTGAAGGGGGCGGGGGAGATCGGGTTCACCATTGTCTCCATTACCCTATCGCTTATCGCAGTCTTCATTCCGCTTTTCTTGATGAGTGGTTATGTCGGCCTCCTGTTCCGGGAATTCGCTGTCGCCGTCAGCGTGGCCCTTGTGCTCTCCCTCCTGATTTCGCTGACGCTTACTCCCATGATGTGCTCGCGCCTTCTGAAGCCCGAAAGCCACGAGCATGGCTGGCTGTACAATCTGCTTGAAAGAGGCTTCAACGGCCTCCTTCATCTCTACGAAGCCGGCCTGAAGGTCGTCATGAGGCACCAATTCATTACGCTCATGTCGCTGTTCGCGACGATCGCGCTGACGGGCTATCTTTTCGTAATCATTCCCAAAGGCTTCTTTCCCCAGCAGGACACGGGGTTGATCCAGGGCATCAGTGAGGCGGCGGAGGACATCTCTTTTCCAGCGATGGCTCAACGCATGCGGGCTATGAACGATGTCATCCTGCAAGATCCGGCTGTTGACACGGTGGCAACGCAGATCGGAGCCAGTGCCTTGTCGCCCACGCTGAACGACGGGCGCGTCTTTATCCAGCTGAAGCCTCAGTCAGAGAGAAGCGCCAGCTCTGATGAAGTCATCCGGCGGTTGCAGCCCAAGCTCGCGAAAATTCAAGGTATGACCCTTTTTATGCAATCGGCGCAGGACATTACCATTGGGGCACGAGTATCCAAGACGCAATATCAATACACGCTTGCCGACGTCGACCCGGGCGAGTTGAGCCTGTGGGCCGGGTATTTTCTGGACAAGTTCAAGGCCCTACCATTCCTCACCGACGTCGCCAGCGACCAGCAGAATGCCGGTCCTTTGCTCGATGTCACCATCAATCGCGAAGTGGCCTCGAGTTACGGGATAACGGCTTCCGCCATCGACAATACGCTCAACGACGCCTTTGGACAGCGCATCGTTTCGACGATCTATACCCGCTTGGCCCAGTATCGTGTGGTGCTTGAGGTCGACCCTCGCTTTCAATACGGCCCCGACGCTCTCAATAACATCTATGTGACCTCGTCGGCTGGCCAGCAGGTACCTCTCCGAACCCTGGTTAAAGTCAACACTAATGTCGCTCCGATTGAAGTGAATCATCAGGGACAATTCCCGTCCGTGACGCTGTCCTTCAATCTGGCTCCGGGTGCTACCATCGGTGCGGCAGTTAATGCCATTCATCAGATTGAGGCGCGGAGTGGCAAGCCACTCTCAGTCGCCACAAGCTTCCAGGGCAACGCCCAGGCCTTCGGAAGCGCATTGAGCAGCGAACCGATCCTGGTCGCCGCCGCTTTGGTCGTGATCTACATCATACTTGGGGTTCTCTATGAGAGTTTGATTCATCCGATCACCATTCTCTCAACCCTCCCTGCCGCGGGCATCGGCGCCTTGCTGATGCTGATGGCTTTTCATTTCGATCTGAGCGTGATCGCCATTATCGGCATTATTCTGCTCATTGGTATCGTCAAGAAAAACGCGATCATGCTGGTCGACTTCGCCGTCCATGCCGAGCGAAATGAAGGCAAAACGCCGGAAGAAGCGATCTACGAAGCCTGTATACTCCGCTTCCGTCCAATTCTGATGACAACGCTGGCGGCTCTGCTTGGAGCTGTGCCTCTGATGGTCGGTACCGGCGTTGGCTCTGAGATCCGCCAGCCTCTCGGCTACAGCATCGTGGGCGGTCTGTTGGTCTCCCAGTTGCTGACACTTTATACGACGCCGGTCGTGTATCTATATCTCGATCGGCTCCAGGTCTGGATGAGAAGGCCAAAGGCCCATGAAGATGCGACTACTGCGCCAAAGGCCAATGAAGACGCGAGTACTGGGCGCCCGGCCCCTGCGGAGTAGTGGCAGGAAGCCAGAGGGCCAAAATGCGTGGCTGTACTGTGATTTCAGATTTGCCGATATTATGCCGGCGCTGGCGAGATTGGCCGGGCAATCAACGCGGCAAGCTTAGTCGCTGCGGGTCTTCTATGGTCACGATCTAGAGTCTGTTTGCTTTAGATGGAAACTCCACTTTCATGGTTCGAGACGGCCTTCGGCCTCCTCACCATGAAGTGGCGCCTCGTCCTGAGGAGCGGCCAGCGGCGGCGTCTCGAAGGATGCGGTCCGGCTCGACTAGCAGGGGGTGCGTATCGCGACTGGCGCTTCACCGATAATTAATGCCCGACGCACTTCGGCGGCAACTTGGTTCAAAGCAAGAGCTTAGGCAGAAGGGCGCGCGTCGAGGCCGCTTTCGTAGATACTCGGCCAAGCTTGGCACATTGCCCAATCCATTAGCCCAAGTCCAAAACGCAAGTATGGGATACTAAAACGTTTATCTTACAAAGGACGCTTCCCGTAGAATTGCAGAAAGTCCTCTCCCGAGTAGATTCAAACGCCATGTTAGGAGAATCTCAATGAGGCGACCATTTACATTGGCAGTTGTCATGTGTCTCGCACTAGCGTCCACGGCGTACGCTCGCGGTGGGGCTGTCGGAGCGGGGGCTAGCAGCGGAGGCGGTCGAGCAACGATGGGCGTTCGTGGGCCTAGCAGCGGGGCCGGTCGAGCAACGATGGGCGTTCGTACCCCCGTCGGTGGCATGGGGCTAGGCATCACCGGCAGTACCTTCGGAACAACCGTAGTGCCAGGCACGATCGCGACTGGCGGCGGCCGAGATATTCCGAGCCCCGACGCTTTAACCCGCGTTCCTAACTAGATGCAAAGGTGAAGCTCGACCAAGCATCTCATCCAGTGACGGAGAGCACTTGGATTCGGACAGCGGTTGGGGTCCGAATGCCCTCCGCAAGATGCTCGATTGGTCAACACAATTGGAAGGAACTCAGAAATGTTAAAGCGCATCTTCCTGAGCCTGATCGTTTCATCTTTTGGCTTTTCCGATCTCGCGCAAGCAAGGATAGCCCCTCACTCTGCTTCACGCCGCGCCGCAGTGCCAACTCTCAATGTCGAGACCGGATGCAAGGAAGCAGCTGCCTTGTACCACAATACGACCATAAATTATACGAGCTGCATGGCCGATGAACGAACGGCTCGCACGCAACTTGAAAAGGTGTGGGCAAAGTTCTCCCCAGACGCGCGTACGCAATGCATATACTTGGTCACGGAGCCAGCGATTCCGAGCTACGTCACCTTACAAGGGTGTCTGGAATTGGCGCGCGACGCGAAGAACGTCTCGGGTTCGACGGGGGCGACAGCAAGTCCGGCAACCCGTTAATCGTGCCCGGCCTACGCCGTCGTGGCGGTCATGACTTTCACACCGGCCACTTTATCCGCGGGCTAGCTGCTCGGAAAGTCCACGCCCCATAAGGGTTTCAGTGAGCTAGCTGAGCTTCTCGAAGCACTTGCGCACTTCGGCACTGTGATCCGGAGCCGGGACTGGTGTGGGCGTTTCGCGGTTCGCGTCATCGATTAGGGAACCCGTCTGCCGCAGGGGACATGGCGCTGGACGAGCTGCCATCTGGCTATGCCGATAACCCTTGTTCAATCATCAGATCCTTCAGGAGACGCCTTTCTCAAACATTGTTCGAGACTGAGTTCGCAAATTGTTTGGAACAGAGGGGGGATCCCATCTCTTTTAAGCGCGATGGAATCAAGACCGTCGGAAGGAACCCAAGAATGTCTACGCCTGTCTTTTCTGGACTGATGGGGGCGCTTTTCTTGCTTGGTATTTCTGCACCTGTCGAGGCCGAGAGCCGAGCCGCAATACCAACTCTCGATGTCGAGGCCGGATGCCGCGACGTGGACAAGATGGAGCTCAGAAGGACACAATATTCGAGCTGCATCACCGAAGAGCGCGAGGCTCGAACGCAACTCGAAAACGAGTGGCCGTCGTTCTCGGAAACCGCGCATGAGCAATGCATGCATCTTGTTACGGAGCCAGCGCTTCCAAGCTATGTCACTTTACAGGAATGTCTTCACATGAGGCAAGACGCGAAGAAATAGTCGAACTCAAGCCGGGTGACTGCCTAATCCTCAAAACTCTTTATGCGCGGTTCACCAGCGGCAAAGAATCTGGAACCTCGCGATCTACGCGACGCCGGCGGTGTACCAGCCACTTCGCGATGACGGTCAGCCCTGCAAGGCGCAGAAGCGGCTATCTGGAACCGATCTCGAATTCAGTAATCAAGCGCCCGCTAGGGAGTGACGCTTTCTTATCGAAGACAAAATGGCTCAGCGCCATAAATTCGGTAGCTTGAAGATAGCTTATCTTGGATCGGCAGATGTCCGGCGCTGATTGCGGAGAATTTCTGTACGTCTCGTGAAATACATCTTGAAATCCGTCCATGAAGGGCTGCGCCGCTCCAAGAGGACCTGCCACCACGACGCGCTGTAACCTCAACAGTGACGCGACAGACACGTAAGATAAAGCGAGATGCCTGCCCGCGCTATGGAACGTCGCAACCGCTTTGGGGTCGCCTGAATTTGATTGGCGAATGGCGTGAGGCAGCCCGGATCGAAGTCCGGTTGGCAAGGAGTCATTGTCGAAAATCATTCCACTTCCAAGCTTTGCAAGAATAGCCCGGCCAGAGGCCGCCTCCGCAAGTGACGAAAGCTTCGCATGTCCCGGTTGGGTCTCGCCGCTCAGGACAGCAATACGTCCGGCGCAATTGGCTTCGGTCCGGTATTCTCGCACCGCGCCATCGATGATAAGGCTCGCGCCTAGATCCACGCCGCCATAGAGGAGAAGACTATTGGAAATGCTGCCCGCGGCGTAGTGAGTCTCGGCGATATGCAGGGCGGACGTGACGTTTGCCACCTGAAAAGGCAGCTTCAGCTCACCGGTTATGACGATAGCGTTAGCGGCGTCGAGCAGCTCTTGCGACTGGGTGGCGGCATCCGGCAAGGCAATCGTTATCCCCAACGGGCGCCTCATGCGGGCATCCGGAGAATGCCTAGCGCTCTGAAAGCTCGTTGAAACATACCGCAGTACGTTTGCGATGGGCTCCTCCCTGGAAAATGGGACATCGCACTCCCACAAACGCTCCCCCGATAGGCCAACCAGCGAGAACTTCCGCTCGTAAGTCGAGAGGCACACGGCCAGCACGTAATGCGCGTTAGGATTGAGAAACAAGCCGACGTTCGGACGCCCGCGTTGCACCGATCTGGATGATTGATCCCGCTCTTGCACCAACCCGCTCTCGATCAAGTCCCGGGCGATGCGCGACAGGCTCGCTTCGGTCAGGCTCGTGAGTCGCGCCAATTGGCGGCGCGAGATACCGGGGGTACGCCGGATCTCGGCCAAAACGAGAGAGCGATTGGCACTCCGCAGGTGCCCCGTTCTCGCAGGGGAATGCGTGGTCATCGGCAAGTCCGGCAGTATCGCAAAATGGGCTATTCCGAAGGTGCAAATTTCTTGGGCATCGCACTCGTGAAATGCGCATGCCCCTCGGCACACACCTTTTTATCATATCCGCGAATAAAAGTAGCGTCGCCTAAGCCTTAGTTTTCCTCCGTGATTTCAGCCGCTTAATATTTAATTGCAGTCTGTAAGAAAATTGGCATGCGACTTGCGAGATTGGCGCCGTTGAGGCTCGCGTCATTTCGGCTAAAGGAGCACTTATGAAGAGAAGAGAGTTTTTGAAGACGGCGGCGGCCGTCGTGGGCGGAAGCCTCGCCATGCCCGCCATCAGCAACTCCGCCCGAGCAGCGGCGGATTCGGTGAAGATTGGATGCCTGTTTTCCTCGTCGGGCACAATGGCCAACATCGAAGGCCGCCTCAGCGCCGTCTGCCGCATGGCTGCTGACGAGATCAACGCCAAGGGCGGCGTACTCGGTAAGCCGGTCGAAGTGGCGGTAACCGATCCTGGCTCCGACTGGCCGCTCTATGCGCAGCTTGGACGGCAGTTGCTTTTACAAGAGAAAGCTGCGGCGCTTTTTGGCTGTTGGACGTCCGTGTCGCGTAAGTCAGTTCTGCCAGTGGTTGAGCAGAATAACGGCCTGCTGTTTTATCCGCTCCACTTCGAAGGAGAGGAAAACTCCAAAAACGTCGTTTATCTAAATTCTCCTCCGGCGAGCTCAGTACTTCCCGCACTCGAATATCTCATGGGCGACGAAGGCGGCAGCGCAAAGCGGTTCTACATGCTTGGCTCGGACTATGTCTGGCCGCGCACGATCAACAAAATCTGTAAGGGCTATTGGAAGTCCAAGGGTTTTCAGGAAGCGGCCTGGCGCGAGAACTACGTGCCCTTTGGTTTCTCGAACTTCCAAACCATCGTGAACGACATTCGCAAGTTCGCTAGCGAGCCTGGCGGACAGCCCATTATTGTCCTGACAGTTGTCGGATCATCAATTCCGGCGTTCTTCAAGGAAATTATCAACCAGGGGATCAAGGCGACCGATATCCCGATCCTCGGCCTCGACGTGCTGGAAGCCGACCTTGAGGGCTTGGAGACGGCGCCGCTCGTCGGGCACCTCAATTGCTGGGCTTATCTCCAGAATGTGGAAGCTCCAGCTAACACCGCGTTCAAGGCAAGCTGGGCGAAGTTTGTCACGGATAAGGGACTGCCCTACAAAAAAGACGTTGTCATCGATCCGATGATTTCGGCCTATGACGGCGTGCATCTTTGGGCACTTGCTTGCGCGAAAGCCGGGACCACCGAGGTCGACGCTGTTCGGAAGGCATTCAGTGGCCTCAGTTTCGACTGCCCCTCGGGTTACAAGCTCAGCATGAACGCAGAGAATACTTACGTCTCGCGCGGCGTGTTTATCGGCTCGGTAAACGACAAGCAGGCCTTCGATATCTTGTGGAAGTCGAAGGATACTCCAAAGCCGGTTCCGTTCAGTCCCTATGCCTGATAGAAAGCCCGCGGCCGGCCGAAAGTGGCTGACCGCCGCCAAGGCGGCGGTTCGCATGACGCAATACATTCAAGTCTTGATTGCAGCGGCTCTCTGTCTTGGGCTCCATGTGAGCTCGGTGAGCGCCGCAGCAATCGGTCTGGAACCCCGCGCGGCGTTGATCGAGAAATTGTGCGCGGAACAGGCTGCGCCACGTCTCGACGCCATTGAGACTATTCTAAAACGCGCGGCGGCGGATGGCGACGATGCGGTCTGGGGCCGCGCTATCGTTCATGCGTACGGCAACAAGCTTTATCTCTGCGGAAATGGACGGGCGGTGGTGCGCGAGGGCGAGCGCTATCTGGACGCGGCCTCGCTGGCGGCGCTGGACGAAAAGCCCGAAGGACTATCGGCTCCCTTTGTTAATCTCAAGGTTCGAGCGTCACTCGACATCGCCGATGATCTCCTCTCGCTTTTGACCGATCCAGCCGGGCCACTGGCGGAGAAAGCCATTGCGGCTCTGGAAAAAAGCCCAAAGCTGGCGGAGCCGGCGTCG
>WNFL01331594.1_pt3 | contig 11625 bp, 12 predicted proteins | sample 5400361 | NCBI WGS metagenome assembly WNFL01 (sample SAMN13153351, study PRJNA577476) | soil metagenome | isolation source: 40 cm soil on Douglas fir-dominated hillslope | place: USA:California | collected 2013-09-17
AAGCGGTTAAGCCCGCGGGCGAAGTCGGACCCGCCGCGAGCTCGGCGACATTCTCGCGTACGGCAACTATTTTAGTGGTCGATGATGACCCCCTCATCGCCACGAGCACGGTCGACATGCTCGAAGATCTCGGCCACACCGTGATCGGCGTCAATTCCGCGGCACAAGCCCTCGAGATCATCAATGCCGGGAAACGGCTGGACTTGGTGATGACCGACCAGGCCATGCCCGGCATGACGGGCATTCAACTCGCGGAAATCGTGCGTCAGAAGAGACCGGGTCTTCCGGTCCTTCTGGCGACCGGCTACACCGACTTGCCGGCCGGCAAGCTGGCCAATGTGCCGCGGCTATCGAAGCCCTACGAACAGGCGCAGCTGCAGGCGGAAATCGAGAAACTCCTCAGCCCAGCATGACGGCCGGCGTCGCGACGGTGGTGGGTCGCCGCTGTAGGAAGGCACCGGCATCGATTGCGGAGGCTCGACCAGTGAGAGCCGTCCATCGGGCAAGTACAATTCGTGTGAATGCGTTACTCACTGGAGGCACTCATGAATCGCACGATATCCGCGTTAGTCGTCGCAGGTTTGGTAGGGTTCGGCATGCAAGCGCTGGCCGATGACACGTCGGCTGACCAGTCGACGCAAAAAACCGATCAGAAGCAGTTCATGAAGGACTGCATGGCAAAAGCCAAGGCCGCCAACAATGGAATGTCCGAAATGGACATGAAGAAAGCATGCAGGGACCAGTGGAAAACGACCATGGGCACAGCCAAGCAGCCGATTACACCGGCGCATTGAGCTGCGGAGGATGTCATGGCCGGTAAAAGCTCAGCCGTCTATTTGGCGGGCTTTGACGTCTTGACCGCCGCCGTGAGCGCATCGAATAGCGGTTGGTTGGGATGTTTGGCGCAGTCAGCCAGCAATGCGGTTTGAAACAGGCTCAACGAATTCGCATCGAAAATGCGACTGCCGGATCGTCCCACGGAAAAGCCGAACAGCCACATCATGATGGTGGTCGCGCTCTCCGGGTCGGTGCGGGCTAATTCGACGTGCCGCGCGGCGAATGCCGCGCACTCGAGGGCGCTGAGATCCATCGGGTTCTTGGCGTCGGGTTTGACGATGGCCAGCGCATTCAGCAGGCTTTCGTCGGGATTACTCTTGCACTCGTTGTCCAGCGCGAACCCGAAAGGCGCCAGCGCATCCGGGTACATGACATGCGCCCCGGATTTGGCGACCGAATAGCCGAACAGCCACATGACGGTGTTGAGGCTATCGGCCGTTGGGTTCGAGGCGGCGGCCGGCAGGACTTCGTTCTCGTATTTCGCGCAAGTCAGCGTGGCGAGATTCAGCTCGCCCGCACTGCCGATGCAGGGAATCAGGCTGAGCGCCAGGACGAAGAGGGCAAATGATTTCATCGTTGAGACTCGCAGCATCACCTAAGGGCTCTATTCTTGACGAAGACCAGGCGCGGCCGCGGATTTGAACGCGCTGGGATCCGACTGGTAGGATGTCTTTATCCCGATAAAGGTGCTGCGCCCCGAGGTCCGGTAGCTTCCCTTGGTCATCTCCAGAGCAATGTCCGCGCCGAGTGCATCGAATTGTTCCATGACCAAATCGAAGCCGGCGTCGCGGATCGCTTGCACGAGGTATTCGCGCTGGATCCAAAAGGAGGCGCGGTTATTCCATGACGCCCAGCGGCGATTCGCACGATCGCGGAAGGCGCGTTCATTGCGAAACTCGGGAAACCATCGCCCAGGCAATCCCTCGTGCTTGGTAAGAAAAGACAATTTGTGCGTCGTGGTCGCGGTGTTTGCAAGAGGAATTATTCTGGACAGGGCGCGGCGCAGCCGTCTTGGGTGAATGAAGCTGGGTGAATCCTTGGCTTCCGAGAAATGCGTTTGCAGAATCAATACGCGTTTGGTCACGCGCGACAAGACGTCGAGAAATTCCCGAGGCTTGTCCAAGTGGTAAAACAGGCCGCAGCAGAAGGTCGCGTCGAACAGGCCGTACGCCGCTATGTTCCAAACGTCATCGCGGACAAATTCGAGATTCGGCAGATTGACCCGCGACTGAACGTAGCGGCAAGCCTCTATGTTCGACTCGCGCACATCGAGTCCCAGCGCCTGAAAACCCAGACGGGCAAATTCGACGGTATAGCCGCCTTCGAGACAACCCAAATCCGCGATGCGGAGCTGCGCCTTTTCGCCGGGAAACGTCGCATCCAGAACCCGTTTTGCCGCCAGAAACCAAGGATGAACGTCGAGCGACAGCCCGGCTTCCGGCTTGGTGTACGTGCCATCGTCCAATCTAATATTGTGCGCAGTGAAACTGACCACGGGTGCCCCTTCTGTTCGTGCGGATGCACTGGTTCGACCGGCGCCGCTCCGGGCTCATGTGCGAATGCATAATAGCCGCTAATGCAGCGCGTAATCGTGCCTTTTAACACGGCTTGACGAACCCGCGAGGGCATTAAATGACAGGCGTCGTGGATAGCGTCAGAGCAGGGACGCATCCCGAGCGCGCTGCGCCTCGGCCGCGTGCAGCTTCCCCACCTCGGCGCAAACCGCCTCGGTCACCTGCGCCGTGGTCGCGGTCCCTCCGAGGTCGCGCGTGTGCAGGGCGGGATCGGCCGTCACGGATTCAATGGCCCGCATCACCCGCCCGGCCGGTGCAGGCTCGCCCAGATGTTCGAGCAACATCACGACCGACCAAAATGTCCCGATCGGATTGGCCAGCCCCATGCCCATGATGTCGAACGCAGAGCCGTGTATCGGCTCGAACATGGACGGACAACGCCGCTCCGGATCAATGTTGCCGGTCGGCGCAATGCCCAGACTGCCGGCCAGCGCCGCGGCGAGGTCGCTGAGAATGTCGGCGTGCAGGTTGGTCGCTACAATCGTGTCGAGCGATGCCGGTCTATTCACCATTCGTGCCGTCGCGGCATCGACCAACTCCTTGTCCCAGGCGATGTCAGGGAATTCCTCGGCGACCTCAACGGCAATCTCGTCCCACATGACCATCGCGTGACGCTGCGCGTTGCTCTTGGTGATCACCGTCAATTGTTTGCGAGGGCGCGATTGCGCGAGGCGGAACGCAAATCTCAGGATGCGCTCGACACCGGCGCGTGTCATGACCGACAAATCCGTTGCCACCTCGAGGGGATGTCCCCGGTGCACGCGGCCGCCCACGCCGGAATATTCCCCCTCGGAATTCTCGCGCACGATCACCCAGTCCAAGTCTTCGGCGCGGCAGCGCTTGAGCGGCGCATCGACGCCCGGCAGAATACGGACCGGCCGGACGTTTGCATACTGATCGAGTCCCTGGCAGATTTTCAGGCGCAATCCCCACAGGGTGACGTGATCGGGAATGTCGGGATCTCCCGCCGAACCGAACAGGATCGCGTCCTTGCCGCGCAGCGCATCCAAACCGTCATCAGGCATCATCACGCCGTGCCGTCGGAAGTGGTCGCCGCCCCAATCAAAGTCCTCGAACTCGAACGCGATCGATTTGTCCGCCGCCGAGAGCGCCTGCAAAACCCGACGGCCTGCGGGCACAACTTCCTTGCCGATGCCATCGCCGGGGATCATTGCAATTCGATAGGTCTTCACTGCTTGCCTGCGTAGTTCGTTACGGTGATTGAAATCGTGCCCATCTTCCGCCGTGAACATACGCGCTAGCCTGAAAGGAAGCTAGTCGCCGCCGCCGGGAGCCGCGAGCGCGAACGGTCCGGAGCGCAGGCGGGCACGCAGATGGCGGATGCACAGTCTGGTCTTTGCGGAATTGTCCGAGCGAATTTTCGTGACCGCCCAAACGTCGGCCGGCTGCCAGAATTTGCGCAGCACGTGCACCAGGTCTCCCTGCTCCAGGCTCTCGGCCACATCCCAATAGGAGCGCAACATGATGCCATGGCCCTCCAGGGCCCACCGTTTGATCACGTCGCCGTGATTGGAAGCGAGGGCCGCGCTCACCCGCACGTTTCGAGTCCCATCCGCCCCTTGCAGGGACCATCGGCCGAAGGTTTCGTTTCGTTCACGAATCAGCAGGCACGAATGGCGCGACAGATCGGCCAGACTTTCCGGTTCGTCGCGCAATCGCAAGTACTCGGGTGATGCACACAGTATGCGCCGGCCGCGAGCGAGATGGTGCGGTATGACATGGTGTTCGCGCACATCGCCGACACGGACGTCGATGTCGATCTCCTCATCGACCAGATCCACCGATCGATCCAGTATCTCCAGATCGATTTCCAGTCCCGGATGCATTTTGACGAGTTCGGACAGCACAGGCGCTACGTGGTTTCGTCCGAGTCCGGAACTCGCCGCGATGCGTAGTCCTCCGCGGATCTCGATTTGGGTCTCCTGCAGAGTGCCCTCGAGCTGCTCGTAGACATCCAGTACGCGCTGAGCCCACGAGAGCATCAGCTCGCCGCGTTCGGTCACCGACACGTGTCGAGTGGTTCGGTGGAACAACTTCACCTTCAAAGTGTCTTCGAGCATCGCGATTCGCTTGCTCACGTACGCTGGCGACGCACCCAGTTCGAGAGCGGCGGCCGCAAAGTTTGCGCGGCGCGCGGCGTGGATAAATACACGCAGATCCTGCGGCAGAATATTGTTCACGAAGTGTGTTCTCCGAAATCACGGGTTGTGGGGTACCGCGGCAGTGAAAAGGGACTAGTCTGCCGGCTCGAACGCGATACACGATAACAAAAGATGATGCACGGGCCGTCGCGGATTCGAAACGGGGAGGTGCAATGAGAAAGTATAGGATAGCGCTGATAGCCGGCGACGGAATAGGTCAAGAGGTGGTGCCCGAAGGCGTCCGCGTGCTCGACCAGGCCGGCCGCCGTTTCGGCATCTCGTTCGAATGGGATCAGCGTCCCTGGGGTTGCGAGTACTACGCGCGTACCGGAGAGATGATGCCGAGCAACGGGCTCGACGGAATCCGACATCACGATGCCATATATCTCGGTGCGGTGGGCTTCAAGGGCGTTCCGGATCACATTTCTCTGTGGGGGTTATTGCTAAAAATTCGTAGGCAATTCCAGCAATACGTGAATTTGCGTCCGATTCGTCTCATGCCCAACGTCAACTCGCCGCTTCGGGATCGTGTCGCCGGCGATATCGATATCATGTTGGTGCGAGAAAACACCGAAGGTGAATACTCTGACCGCGGCAACATACTGCACGAAGGCACCGAGAACGAGACCGTCATCCAGGAGAGCGTGTTCACGCGTCATGGCGTCGACCGAATCCTGCGCTTCGGCTTCGAGCTCGCCCGTCAACGCGAGCGCAAGCAGCTGACGTCGGCGACCAAGTCGAACGGCATTGCGATCACCATGCCGTATTGGGACGCGCGCACCGCGTTGATGGCGAAAGAGTATCCGGACATCCGGATGGATCACTACCACATCGACATCCTCGCGGCGCATTTCGTGCTGCGGCCGACCCGCTTCGACGTCGTGGTCGCGTCGAATTTGTTCGGCGACATTCTCTCCGATCTCGGATCCGCGTGCACCGGAACGATCGGAATTGCGCCCTCGGCAAACCTCAATCCCGAGAAAAACTTTCCGTCAATGTTCGAGCCGGTGCACGGTTCGGCGCCCGACATCTTCGGACGCAACATAGCCAACCCCATCGGGCAGATCTGGTCCGGTGCGATGATGCTCGATCATCTCGGTCATGCCGATGCTGCGCGGACCATCGTCTCGGCGATCGAGCAGGTATTGAATGAAGGACCGCGGACACCGGATTTGGGCGGCACAGCGAGTACGCAGGAAGTCGGACGGGCAATTGCCGACGCAGTGTGTACGTTGAAGAACTGACATGTGCAGCTCGGAAAATAAGAGCCATTGCGGCTCGCGCGCCGGGAGCGACTGATGGCGATCCGAGGCGCAGAGAAACGGCATCGCTGGTATGCCGCGCTGTATGTGCAGGTTCTGGCGGGCATCGTGGCCGGAGTCGTCGTAGGTTGGATCGCCCCGCAGGCCGGTGAAGCGTTGCGGCCGATAGGCGACGTTTTTCTCAAGATGATCAAAATGGTCATCGGCCTCGTCATTTTCTGCACGGTGGTCAACGGCCTAGGCGGCATGAGCGATTTGAAAAGAGTCGGCCGGGTGGGCGGCAAAGCCCTGATCTATTTTGAAGTAGTTTCGACGCTGGCTCTGCTGATCGGCGCAATCGTTGCGAACGTGGTGCGGCCGGGCGCGGGATTCAACGCCGATCCTGCCAGGCTGGACGCGACCGCCGTGGCCGCCTACGTCGGGCACGCTCAGCAGCGCGGTGCGGTCGATTTTCTGATGGGTATCGTGCCGAACACCATATTCGACGCTTTCGCAAGGGGCGACACGCTTCCCATCATCTTTATCTCCTTACTGTTCGGCTATGCGCTTTCGCATCTCGGCGAACGCGGCAAGCCCGTCGGCGTCTTCGTCGAGGCCTTGGGACAGGTCGTGTTCGGCATCATCCACATACTCATGCGCTTTGCGCCTCTCGGCGCCTTCGGCGCAATGGCGTATACCATCGGCAGATTCGGCATGGGCTCACTCAAGCCCCTCTTCGGACTCATAGCGACGTTCTATGCGACTGGCGCCCTTTTCGTGTGCGCCGTGATGGGCGCGATATCCCGTTGGGCCGGATTCAGTATTTTCAAACTCATGCGCTATTTGAAGGAAGAACTCCTCATTACGCTGGGCGCGGCATCCTCAGATGTCGCCCTGCCGTCGCTCATGGAAAAGCTCACGAATCTTGGTTGTTCCCGTTCGGTCGTGGGGCTCGTGGTCCCGACGGGCTATGTGTTCAACGCGGACGGCACCAGCCTCTACATGACACTGGCCGCACTGTTCGTAGCACAGGCAATGAACATCGAGCTCAGCTTCATGCAGCAAATGGCGATCTTCGGCGTGGCCATGCTGGCTTCCAAGGGCGCCAGCGGTATCACCGGCGCCGGCTTCATCGCATTGGTCGCGACCCTGTCCGTGGTCCCCGATATTCCGCTTGCGGGCATGGCGCTCATTCTCGGAATCGATCGATTCATGAGCGCCGGCCGCGCCGTCGTGAACATCATCGGTAACGCCGTTGCCGCCGTCGTGATGGCTAGCCTGGAAGGCGAACTGGACCGCAGCCGCATGCTGCGCGTCCTGAACGGTGTTCCGATGGAAGACCATCCGGCGGGAAGCCCGCTGGGCACGAATGCTCGATGTGCGCCCGGCGAGGCCGGTCGTTGAACGCGAAATTGATCATCTCATTTTACTCAAACTGATGGAGTCTCATTCTATGAAAGTACTATTCGGATTGCTGGCGGCCGCGTCGGCGTTGCTGCCCGCCGGCGCCGCCGTCGCGGAACCGGCCGCGGACAAAGCGCCGCTGCGGCTGGTCGCCAAGATCGCATTGCCCGGTATCGAGGGGGATTTCGATCACTTTACCGCCGACGTGAAAGGCAATCGGTTATTTCTCGCCGCCGAGGAACATCACACAGTTGAGGTGTTCGATCTGCACAGCGGAAAAAAGCTCCACAGCATCAAAGGCTTTGATACGCCGCACAGCATCGTGTACGTGCCGGACGCAAACAAGCTGTTCATCGTTGACGGCGGCAAAGGCGGGTCGGTTCAGATTCTGAACGCGACCAGTTACGAGGTGCAGAAGTCGATCAAGCTCTCGGAGGATGCCGACGCCCTGGTCTATGACAGTGCAGCCCATCTTCTATACGTCGGCAACGGAGGAAAAGAGGCCGGCAACGATTACTCCCTCGTGACGGCGATCGACACCAACAAGGGCGAACGGGTAGGCGAAATCAAGATTCCCTCGGGGAATTTGGAGGCAATGGCGCTGCAAAAGCAGGGCTCTCTTCTGTATGTGAATATCCGCGACAAGAATCAGATCGGCGTCATAGACCGCAAGACGAACGCGATCACGGCGACCTGGCAATTGAGCAAGGTAATGCACAACACGCCGATGGTGCTGGATGAACCGAATCACCGCCTGCTCATTGCCGGCCGCAAACCCGGCGTATTCGGAGTGGTGTCAACCGACTCGGGGAAGGAGATCGCGTCATTGGCAGCCGCCGACGGCGTCGACGATATGTCCTTCGACCCGGCAACGAAGATGATCTATATCGCGTGCGCCGACGGACTTGTGAACGTCTTTCGGCAAGTCGATGCCGATCATTACGAGGCCGCCGGCAGCGTTGCGACCGGATATCGCGGAAAAATCGGCATCCTGGTGCCGGAACTGCACCGCTACTACGTCGTTTCATCGAAGCAGGGAGCCGTGCCGGCGCAGCTCTTCATATTCGATGTCGTGAATTGAGCGAAAAGAGCGGCCGCCGCGTCCACGGCGGCCGCGGTTTCCTCCCACAATGTAGGAGCCATTCACCCATGTTCAGACGTGAATTTGGAAAAATCTGCATCGGCACGCTCGGATCCGCCCTGATATCCCACGACGTGATGGCGGCGAAGACCGCGCCCGAGTGCTCCAGTGCATTTCCCGACGTCCACGGGCTGACGGATTACGTCGCGAAATTTGTCGTCGATACGGCCTACGATGCGATTCCGCCGGAAGTGGTGCAACTTGGCAAGAAATCGATTCTGGACGGTCTCGGATTGGCGCTGGCGGGTTCGAGGGCGGAGAGCGGTCCGCTGTGCCTGAAGTATTTGGATACCCTTGGCGCCCCGCAAGGCGGCTCGACGGTCATCGGTACCTCGCGAAAGACTGCGCCGCAGTTTGCGGCGCTGGTGAACGGCGTTTCGATCCACGCGGATGACTTCGACGACACGCAGCTCGCGGCGGCCAAGGACCGCGTCTACGGCCTGCTGGTGCATCCAACGGTTGCGGTCCTGCCCGCGGTGTTGGCGCTCGGCGAACAAAGGAGGATTTCAGGCAAGGACTTATTGCTCGCATACCACCTCGGATCGCGCCGCGCCACTACGAGGACGGCTTCCACTCCACGGGGACCTGCGGCCCGTTTGGATCTGCGGCCGCTTGCTCGAAACTGTTCCGGCTCGACCGCGAAAAAACTCTGAACGCGTTCGGCATCGCCGCAAGTCGGTCCGCGGGGCTGCGCGAGAATTTCGGCACGATGACGAAACCGCTTCAGGCGGGGCATGCGGCGGAGAGCGGCGTGCAATCGGTTCAGCTGGCGGATATCGGCTGGACCGCCGCCACCCAGATTCTGGAAGCGCAGCGCGGCTTCTTTCATGCGGCCGGCGGTTCCTTCGATTCGGCGGCGATCCTCGGCAAACTCGGCGCCCCATGGTGTTTCGCGGCGCCCGGCATATCGCTGAAGCCGTATCCGTCAGGATCGCTCAGCCATCCTGCGATGACCGAGATGATGCGGTTGATCGAGTTGCACGATATTCGGCCCGCACAGGTGAAGCAGGTGGAAGTAGGTGCGAACCACGCCATGACCCAGGCGTTGTTGCATCACCAGCCGCAGACCGGATTGGAAGCGAAGTTCAGCATGGAATTTTGCACGGCAATTCTGCTGCTGCGTCGAAAGGCCGGCCTGGCGGAGTTCACGAATCAAATCGTGCAGCGCGCCGACGTCAGGGAAATGATCGGCCGGGTCAGATACTACATCGATCCGGAAGCGGAAGCCGCCGGCTTCGACAAGATGACGTCGATCATCAAAATCACCCTGAAGAGCGGCAAGGTGATCTCGGGCCGGGCGACTTTCGGCAAAGGAAGTCCAGCGGACCCGATGACGTTCGAAGAAACGGCCGTCAAGTTCCGGGGCTGCGCCGAATACGCCGAATGGCCGAAATCCAAGACCGATGCGCTGATCGCATTCGTGGCCGGCCTGGAAATGGCTCCCACGATCAATGGATTGACGCCGCTGCTCCGCAGTGAATCTGCGTGAGCGACACATGAGCCGGGTTCGATCCGAATCAGGAAACACTCAGATGCGAGGACGACACATCGATTGAGGTCCATTGCCTGCGGTTGATATGGGCACATGGACAAATATTTACGGCTGGGACATCGATAATTAGGGGGAACATCTTGAATAATAAGTCATATCCGGCATTCATTTCGCCGGCGGCACCATCGTCGCTCAGTAAATGCTCGCGGGTGCTCGATCATCCGTCCTCGAGAGCGCGTCCGCACGGCGTTCGGCACCGGGCATGCGGACGCGCATCGGCGCTGCTTGCCGCCCTGGGCACCGTCTTGGCAATCGGTGCGATGGCGCCGTCGATCGCCCTGGCCGCCGAGCCTGCTGATGAAGCTGGAGATCGTCGTCGTCGGCTCGCATTTTGCGACCCCGAATGCCAGCAGCATCAGTCCCGTCATGGTGGTCGACGCCGAAGAAATGAAGCATCAGGGCACGGCGCGCGCCGAAGACTTGCTCGACAACATGCCGCAACTCAATGCCGGTCTGAACAACTCGGCCAACGGCGATGGGGTATCTCCGGTGACGGGAACCGCAACCGCGGATTTGCGCGGTATCGGTTCGTTCAACACGCTGGTGCTGATGAACAGCCGCCGGCTCAATCCCGGGGATTCCATCAATCCGTCGCCCGATCTGAACGCGATTCCGACGATATTGGTGAAGCGCGTGGAAGTGCTGACCGGCGGCGCGTCGTCGATCTACGGGTCCGACGCGATCTCCGGCGTCGTCAACTTCGTCATGGACACCGAATTTACGGGCGCGAAGCTCGAGACGGAGTACGGACTCAACCGGGCCAGCAACGACAATACGGCCATTCAAAATATCATGCGCAGCAGCGGAATCAATCCGCGCAACGGAGCCCTGTACGACGGCCGCAACGCCGACGTGACCGGTGTCTTCGGCACGGATCTGTTCGGCGGTGATGGGCATATCGTCGGATATGCGGGATACCGGCACAACCAAGGTGTCTATGGATCCAGCCGCGATTTCGGAGGCTGCACCCTTCAAGAAACCGGGAGTTCCTATCAGTGCCTTTTGGACGGCACCACTCCCGCGGGCCAGTTCGTCCCCAACGGCGGTACCGGCTCGAACCTCACGCTCGATCCGGCAACCGGGAACACGTTCCGTCCGTTCGATACTGCGCGCGATGGCTATAACGCCGCGCCGTTCCAGACCCTGGCGAGACCCGATACGCGCTACAACGCGGGCATTTTCGGACACTATACGTTCAGCAAGCGCGCCGAAAGCTATGTGGAAGGCACCTTCTCCGACGATCATACCAGCGTGCTTTACGAAAACGCCGGCACGACACCGACCAATTCGGGTCTGAACCTTTTCGGCGTCAACTGCAACAATCCCTTGCTATCGCCCGGCGAAGTCGATTCGCTGTGCACGCAGAACGGACTCGGTGCAGCCGATACGGCACAGGTGGGCATCGGCCGGCGCAATGTCGAGGGAGGACTGCGCCAGGATGATTTTCGGCATCGATCCTACCGGGTGTTGCTCGGTCTCAAAGGCGAGCTCAACGACGTGTGGAACTACGACGTCAACGGCCAATATGGCAACACGGATTCTCACGAACGGCTGTCCAACGACATTTCGCAGGAGCGTCTCGGCAGAGCGCTCAATGTGGTCGGCGTCAATGGCGTACCCACGTGTCAGTCGGTGGTGGACGGAACGGATCCCGCGTGCATTCCCTACAACATCTTCGCGGCGGGCGGCGTCACCCCCGCCGCGGTCAACTACA
>WNFL01390603.1_pt1 | contig 11624 bp, 9 predicted proteins | sample 5400361 | NCBI WGS metagenome assembly WNFL01 (sample SAMN13153351, study PRJNA577476) | soil metagenome | isolation source: 40 cm soil on Douglas fir-dominated hillslope | place: USA:California | collected 2013-09-17
ACGGCGACGGCCTCCGTAGCTGGATCATTCCCGTTCGCGAACGGGAACATGGTCACCATCACCGGAGCCACGCCCACGCTCTACGACGGCACTTTCCCGGTCTTCGGCGTGACCTCGAGCAGCTTCCAGTACACCCTGCCGTCGACGCCGAACGGCAATACGGGGACGGCAACAGCGACCAACCACGGTCTCAACACCAACGATTCCGTGGACGTGACCGGCGCCACGCCCGCCGCCTACAACGTCAGCGACGCCTCGATCATCAAGATCGACGCCAATACCTTTACCTACGGGCTGTCGGCTGCCGCGGGCGCGGCCTCCTCGGGGCAAACGGTGTTCGGCAAGAAGCTGGTGCAGACGCTGACCGCAGCCGGCGCGACCGCGACCGTCACGCTTCCCTCGCATGGATACTCCGCGCTGACCTCCATCAGGATCTCCGGCGTCAGCAACGATCCGGTGTTCAACGGCACGTTTACGATCACCTCCGCCACCACCAACACGTTCACGTACAACCTGAGCTCGCCCTCGAGCCTCGCAGGGACGACCGCCCAGGCCACCTCTTTGGGGCACGGCTTCAGCTCCGGTCAAAGCGTCACCATCTCGGGTGCGACGCCCTCTACTTCTCCGTATAACGGCACGTTTACCATCACCGTTCTCGATGCCAACACGTTTACCTATGCCCTGTCTCCGGGACAATCGGTTTCGGCGATAGGCGCCATCCAGGCAACCTCGACGGTGACGAACAACGTGACTTCGATCACCCATCCCACATCGGGGAATAGCACCAACCAGAACACCGCGACCGTGACTACCCAGTCGCCGCACGGGTTCGCGGCGGGCGACACCGTCATCATCGCGGGGGCGGCGCAGTCGGCTTACAACGGCACCCGTACGGTGAGCACCGTGATCGATCCGACGCATTTCACGTTCAGCAACCCCCCCGCCGTCGCGGCGGCGACGCAGGCGAACCCGGCAACGGGCGTCACGGTGTCCAAGACGACGACCAAGAACGTGACCGCTCTGGTGCCTGCGGTCACCGCTACGGGAACGATTCTCTCCAGCAGGCAGATCACGCCGATCGCGATCACCGTCCAGACCAACGCCACCGGCCAGATTATCGCCGGCCGCAAGAGCGACCCGGACGCCCCCCAGCGCGACAAGATCATCAACTGGATACGCGGCCAGGACAACAAGGAGGATGAAAATGCCGACGGCAGCAGCACCGGCATCCGCGCCTCGGTGCACGGAGACGTGCTGCATTCCCGGCCGGCGGTGGTCAACTACAACCGAGCCGGCGCGAACGGCAGCAACACCGGCGACAACGACGTCTTCGTGTACTACGGAACCAACGACGGAGTTTTCCGGGCGGTTCAGGGCGGCGGAATTCCGACCACCGCGAATCCCACGCCTCCGGCGAACAGCGGCACCGAGGCCTGGGGATTCGTCGCGTCCGAGTTCTTCGGCAAGCTGAAACGCCTGCGCGACAACGACCCGCCCATCGGCGCGGTTTCGCCCGGCACCCCGCGCGACTACTTCTTCGACGGGCCGATCGGCGCATACACCCTGGACGTCAACGGCGACCGCAAGCTGCTTGTTTCGGGCGGCGACAAGGTTCAGCTCTTCCTCGGCATGCGCCGCGGCGGTCGCATGATCTATGCGCTCGACGTGAGCGACCCCGCGAACCCGGTTTTCATGTGGAAGCGCGGCTGCCCGAATCTCACCGACAACTTGGGCTGCGACAGCGGCTTCGAGGAGCTGGGCCAGACCTGGTCCGAGCCCAGGGTGGGTTTCCTCAGGGCGTTTGCGAATCCCGTGCTGATTTTCGGAGGTGGCTACGATCCGGCAGTGGAGGATTTTCAACCCTGCCTGATCACGTCCATGCCGCCGGACGCCTCGAGCCCGGGAGGGGCGGCGACCAGCGTCACCGCCCAGACCGGCGGGTCGGTCACGTTCACCTCGGGCGGAAGCTGCACCTTCGCCGGGACTTCCTCTATCACGGTCAACCGCTCGATGGGGCGCGGCGTGTTCATCGTCGATGCGACCAACGGCAACTTGCTGTTCCGTTTCGGGCCGGACGCCGCGGCGAACCTGAGCGTGGCGGACATGCAATACGCGATGCCGGCCGACGTGATCATTCTGAACCGGGACGGCGACAACACGCGGACTCTCCCCGGCGTGGAAAGCATCCAGCCCCGCCTCAAGGGATTCGTCGACCGGATTTACGCGGTGGACACCGGCGGCCAGGTGTGGCGCCTGGACGTCGACCCGGCCAGCACGTCGCTGTGGGCGGCGACGAAACTCGCGGCGATCTCGGGGGCTGCGCTGTCCAGCAAGCGCAAGTTCCTGTTTCCGCCCGACGTGGTGGCCTCGAGCGACGCGAACGGCAATTTTGACGCGGTGCTGATCGGGTCCGGCGACCGGGAGCACCCCTTCGATGCGACCGTCGTCAACCGCTATTACATGTTCAAGGACCGCAAGTTCACGGATGTCGATCCGGCGAACGTCAGCCCGACAGCCCCGATCACCGAGGCGGATCTGTTCGACTCCACCAACGACTGCTTGCAGGACGTGTCCCTTTGTCCTCCGGGCAGCACGCAGCAGCTCGCTGCGCAGAGCAATCTCCTCAGCTCCAAGGGCTGGATGCTCACGCTGGGCTCGGGCGAAAAAACGGTCGGATCGTCCATCACGGTCGCCGGAACGACTTTCTTCGGCACCAACCAGCCTTCGGCAACTGCCGGCGGCGCGAACTGCGGCAGCAACCTCGGGATCGCGCGCGTGTACGAGATCAACTTCCAGGATGCGACGGCGCACGCCGAGCTGAACGCGACCTCCGGCCTGTCGGCGGGCGATCGTTCGGCGCAGATCGCCGGCGGCGGCTTTCCTCCGTCGCCGGACTTGTACATCCCCACCATCTGCAACGGGGCGACTTGCACCGAAAGACAGGCGGTCTGTCTCGGGCCCAACTGTGTGGACCCGGGTAGCCTCAAGTTCGAAGCCCGGATCCGGACGTACTGGTTCCGCAAGGTCGAATAACGGCATGGCGCCGCGTAGCCACGGCTGTCCGCGCACGAGGCGGACGGCCGCCGCGGCCTTCCGGGGTCGGTGCAGGGCTTGCGGACCGAATTAGACGAAGTCCAGGGTTTGCCCTAGAATCGGGTTTATGAATCGTCATGCGCTTTCCCGGGAAAAAGTCGCCGGCCTGCTGCGCCAGCACGGCATAACGCCCACGCACCAGCGCATCGAGATCGCGCACGCGCTGTTCGAGCGAGGCGAGCATCTGTCGGCCGACCGGATTCTCGCCCTCGTCAACGCGCGCCACGCCGAGACCTCGAAGGCGACCGTGTACAACACGCTCAAGTTGTTTCTGGAAAAGAAGCTGATCCGCGAATTGATCATCGATCCGGCGAAAGTGGTGTACGACCCGAACACCGCGGCGCACCATCATTTCTACGATGTCGTCACCGGGAAACTGACCGATGTGCCCGCCGACGATATCCGTGTCAGCGGATTGCCACCCCTGCCCAAGGGGACGGTCGCCGAGGGTGTCGACATCATCATCCGCACGCGTCCGCAGTCCTGACACAAGTCGCGCCCCTCCGTCGGGGAGCGGTTGCTATAATGCGTTCGTCGATGCGCGCGATCCCGGGTGCAGGCTGGTGTAGCTCAGCTGGTAGAGCAACTGATTCGTAATCAGTAGGTCGGTGGTTCGAGTCCACTCACCAGCACCATGTTCGAAGCCACTCCTCGGATGTCCCCGTTGCCTGCGATTCAACCGGACCGACCCCGGGCGTTCCCGCTGTAGAGCCGTTGGAAGTAACCGCTCCGTTCAAGCTCGTCGATGAAGGACGAGTCGACCATATCCGACGGCTGCAGTTTTCCGGCGGCGGGATACCGGTTGGACAGAGAATCTTTCAGGCCCTGCATGCCGAAAAAAACCGCCGGCCTCGGAACGGTCTGGAACAACGGCGCGTGGAATTCCCGCAACTCTTCCACCGTCATGCGGTCTGTAAATTGCAGAAAACGCTGCAGCAAGGGCACCGCTGCCTCGGGCCGGGTCTTGAAGAAATGAATCGTGTCCACGAATCCTTTTACGACGCCGGCGACGAGCTCGCGGTTGGCGGAGATGTTGCGCCTCGTGGTGGCCACGCCCCCCGGGATTCCGATGATCACGCCTTGGAAGCCGTTCCAGCCGAATTCCCGCCGGCCCCGGAAGCTCAGGTCGACGGGGAGGTAGCCCGCATCGATTCTTTCCGCAGCGAGCGCTGCGTAGATCGCCTGGAAGCTCCCCAAGGGAACCAACGTGGCTGAAACTTCCCACCGCTGAAGAACAGCGCGAGCTGCCGTCGAGCTCGGCCCTTCCTTGGTCAGAACGCCGACGCGGGCTCCCTCGAGCTGCTCCGGGGTTCTGATGTCACGCCTTGCCATGACGAATCCGCCTTTGTGGCTCTGTACGGGCGTGAGAATGAGGACGGTATCGTGCCCCTCCAGCACGCTCTGCGCGACCGGAACTATGCCCGTCTGCGCGAAGTCCCATTCTCCACGGTGCAGGCCGGCCACCGATTCGACGCTGCCGGTTCCGATTTTCGGGAATGCAAGCTCGATGTCGAGCCGCCTGAATATTCCCGCTTCGACGCCGATCCAGCCCAGCGACTGCACGGTCTCCCTGAGCTCGGTCACCATGCGGGCTTTCCGTCCGGCTGCGGCGGACTCTGGCACTCCACCTGGCGCAAGGAGATCGAGCGCCAGAGTGCCCGCGGCGGCAAGGCCGAGCTTTCTCCTGCGCAAATCTATGGTCACGTCTTGTCCCTTCGGCCGGATGATACTATGGCCGAAGTTGCGCTCGCGTTCCGCCGGGGGTCGCATCCCGCAGGAGTTCCGGGCTTACGCGATTCCTTGAACGGGCGCCCGCTGTTCTCCTCTGAGCCCCAAGTCGCAGGTGGTATTATTGATTGGACGTGACATCCATCGTTCCAAGGAGGACGAAATGAAACAGGCTCTGTCTCTCGGCTTGGCGATGGCGCTCGTTGCCGCCAGTGCATTGGGGCAGGCCTATCGTTGGATCGACAAGGACGGAAGGGTTCATTACACGCAGACTCCGCCCCCACCCGATGCGAAGGACGTGCAGAGGAAAAAGTTGGGAGGAAATGTTGCCGAGTCTTCGAATCTTCCCTTCGCGACGCAGCGGGCGGCGCAGAATTTTCCGGTCACGCTGTACACGTCACCGGATTGTGGCGCGCCCTGCGACGGCGCCCGCTCGAATCTGGTCAAGCGCGGCGTCCCATTCAGGGAGATCAGCGTCGTCGATCAAAAATCGGTGGAGGACCTGAAGAGGGTCTCCGGGAAGGTCCAGTTGCCGGCGCTTGCGGTCGGCAGCCAGGTGCAAAGCGGGTTTTTGGAGGGCGCCTACAAGAGCGCGCTCGATGACGCCGGTTACCCCAGCTCGACGATTCAAGTCCCGCTGGAGGCGCTTCGCAAGATGGAGCCCGTGGCGCAACCGGCTGCTGCCCCGCCCGCCGAGTCGAACCCACCCCCGGCGCCCGGGGCCGAAGCAAAGTAAGTTGATCGCGAGTCGGGCTGCACCGATGTCCAGAAGAAGACGCAGCTGCCGGACCCTTCGACGTGTCCGGGAGGGTCGATGCTGAATCTGTTCGGGAACGGCAAGTCCGATCATCCGATGGCCGACCTCAAGTCGGCCAGGAAGATCCTCGACGACATCCCCGCGGGGGATCCCTTCAAGGCGCTGGAAGATCTCAGCCATTGGCTGGAATCGGTGTGCACGCCCGGGAGCTTCAAGCCCGATCACCGGGCGCAACTGGTGCAGCTGATCGACGAGTCGGCGCAGCTTCACCTTCGCAAGCTCCAACGCGAGTACCTCTCCTCGCCGCGCCTGTCCAAGTCCCAGGAAAACCGGCTGTGGGCGGCGATTCGCGAGTGGTATCGGCAATCTGCGCTCGCGTTCGCGATCTGCATCGACGCCTACGCGACCGGCCAGAAGGGCTGGGAGGACCTGAAACAGAGCATGCCGCTGCTCACCGTGCGGGCGCTGCGCTCCCTCGCCGCGCAGATGAAGTGGCAGCACATACGCTACGGTCCTCCGGACGATACCCTGTGGGTCATGTTTGCCAAGATCTACGCGCTCGCGGAAAACCGCAAGTACTCGCAGTCCAGGCTGATCGCCTACGCAGGGTTGCCGGGAGAGACTTCGCCCGAGCAGGAATTTCTCAAAGCGGTGATGTTCGCGGCATCCTCGCCGGACAGCCTGCTGCCGGTCGAGATCGAGCTGGTCGAGCGCCTGATCGCGCATCTTGCCGGATCGTTCAAGCTCACCACCAGCCTCCAGCCCGACATCGTCTACTGCTTCGATCTGGCGAATCACGAGCCTCCGGTGCGCGCCGCGCATCTGCCGCACCGCGCACCGACGCTCAGGTACTTTGCCGCAGGCGGCGCCGTGAAGGAGCTCGAGAGACTCGCTCAGACGGTGAAATCCACCGGTGCGGTGCCTTCGAGCATCGCGCTGGGCGGCAACTATGAGCCCGAGGTCGTGCTCGACGTCCTCGACCACCTGTCTGTTCACTGGGCGCCCAAGCCGCCGGAGAGAAAGGCGCCGCGCCACAGAGTCAAATCGCGGCTCACCGTCACCTATGGCTTCGACGGCGTGCTTGCCGCCCTCGATCCGTCGGGCGAGGTTCGGTTCGACGGAAGCAAGGTCGAGAGCTGGATCGTCGAAAACGTCAGCGCCGGAGGATTCGGAGCGAGCGTGCCGCAAATCAAGGGGGAGTGGCTGAAAATCGGCTGCCTGCTCGGGCTGCAGCCCGAAGGCGGCTCGAACTGGGTGGTCGGCGTGATCCGCCGCTTCCAGCGCGAATCCCCGGGACAGGGAACGGTCGGCATCCAGACCCTGGCGCGGGCCGCGCTGCCCGTGCAGGTGAAGCTGCAGAGCGGGCAGATGGGCGCGAGCCTCGACGCGGAGACCGCGATCCTGCTCAATCCGGTGGATTCCGTCTCCGAGGCGCAGCTGCTGCTGCGCACCGATGTCCTCCTTGCCGGCCAGAATCTGGAGCTCGAGCGAAACGGGAAGGCCTACCTGCTGCTGCCTACGGGTGACATGGAACGCGGCGACGACTACGAGCTGGTGCGCTGCCGCCAGATGGTCCGCGACGCAGGCGAGTAGCGGGCTGCCCTTCAGGCTCGGGGGCCGAGCACCTTCCCCAGCCAGGCGCCGATATCGGCGAGCTCTTCGGGACAGACCGAGTGCGGCATGCCGTACTCGCGCCACTCCACCGGGTAACCGAGGGATTCCAGCAGCTTTCGCGATTGCTCCGCCCGCACGAGCGGGATGATCGGGTCGTAGCTGCCGTGCGCCATGAAGATCGGTACATCGCGGTTGGCGGTGCTCGCCTCGGCGGCAAGTTTTTCCCCGACCGGCACGTAAGTCGACAAGGCCATGATTCCGGCGATGCGCTCGGGATGGCGCAAGCCGGTCTGCAGCGCGATGGCGCCGCCCTGCGAGAATCCCGCGAGCACCAGCCGCTCTGCCTTCGTGCCGCGCTCCTTTTCCCTGCCGATCAGAGCTTCGATCAGGGCCTGCGAGGCGCGCACGCCGCGCTCGTCCTCGCGCCGGATCGCGCCGTCCGTGATGTCATACCACGCGCGCATGCGCATGCCGCCGTTGATCGTCACCGGCTGCACCGGCGCGTGCGGGAAAACGAAGCGGATCGCCGCCTGGGGCAGCCGAAGCTCGGGCACGATGGGCGCGAAGTCGTTGCCGTCCGCGCCCAGCCCGTGCAGCCAGATGATGCTCGCCGTGGGACTCTTTCCGGTCTCGATTTCGATTGCGGCCAGCAGCTCGGGCATCGGCGACTCAATTCTTTTTCGGTCGGATCGCCGACTTGGGCCGGAAGGCCTTCACGACCTCCTCGCGCGTTTCGATATAGGGCCCGCCGATGAGGTCGATGCAGTAGGGGACGGCGGCGAAGATCCCCGCAACGATCTGCTTGCCGTCCTTGTCTTTCAGGCCTTCGAGCGTTTCGCGGATCGATTTCGGCTGGCCGGGCAGGTTGATGATGAGGGAGCGCTTGCGCACGACCGCGACCTGCCGCGACAGAATCGCGGTGGGAACGAACTCGAGGCCGATCCTGCGCATCTGCTCGCCGAACCCCGGCATCGTCTTGTCGGCTATCGCGAGCGTGGCCTCGGGCGTGACGTCCCGGGGGGCGGGACCGGTGCCGCCGGTGGTCAGCACGAGGTGGCAGCCGTGGCGGTCGACGAGGTCGAGGAGCGTCGCTTCGATCACGGGTCGCTCGTCGGGAATGAGCCGCGTCTCCGTGCGCCAAGGCGTCGCGAGCGCGCGCGAGAACCACTCCTCGAGGGCCGGAATGCCCTCGTCCTTGTAGACGCCGCTCGAGGCGCGGTCGCTGATCGAAACGAGTCCGATCAGCAGCTCTTCAGTCGCCGTCATCGTCTGGAACCGGTTGCGAATCCGGGATGATATCGCGCAGCGCCCGGAACAACTCGCGATAGGCTCGCGGCGGCCGGCCCGCGTTGCGCTCCTCGCGCGCGTTGCGCACGAGCGCGCGCAGCCGCTGGGCGTCGATTCCCGGATGGACTCGGACCAGAGCGCCGACCGCGCCGTCGTCCTCGAGCAATTTCTCGCGCCAGCGCTCGATCCGGTGAACGCGCGCGGTCTCTTCGGTCGAAACCCCGTCCCAGACCTTGAGCTTCTCGCGGATCGGCTCCGGGTCGACGGCGCGCATGAGCCTGCCGATGTATTGCAGCTGCCGCCGCCGCGCTTCGTGCTTGGTGATGCGCCGCGCCTGCTCGACCGCCTCGTGCAAGTTTTCCGGCAAAGCGATCGCCGCGAGCTGTTCCTGATTGAGCCCGACCAGGCGTTCGCCGAGCGCCTGCAGCTCGTGCATGGCGCGCTTGCGCTCGGTCTTGCTGGGCTTTTCCTCGGCCTGCACGTTCCTTAGGAAGCGGTGGTGAGCTGATATCATAGCGTCTTTCCGCTGCGTCCCCGCATGGCTCCAACCCGCTTCTCCCACGCTCTCGACGCGTTGAAGACCATCGCCTCGGACGCCTTGGCGTACGCCCTTGAAAAAGGCGCGAGCGCCTGCGAAACCGAAAGCTCCGACGGCTACGGTCAGACCGTGACGGTGCGCAAGGGCGAAGTCGAGACCATTGAATACAACCGCGACAAGAGCCTCACGGTGACCGTGTACGCCGGCAAACGCAAAGGCCACGCGAGCACCGCCGATTTTGCCCCGCGCGCGATACGCGATACGGTGGAGGCGGCCCTGACGATCGCGCGCTTCACCGCCGAGGACGAATGCGCGGGGCTCGCCGATCCGGAGGATCTGGCGCGCGACCCGCAAGACCTAGACCTCTTCCATCCCTGGGATCTGCCCGTCGAGCGGGCGATCGAGATCGCGACGGCCTGCGAGGCCGCCGCGTTCCGCCTGGACAAGCGCGTGGTGAACTCCGAAGGCGCGACGGTTTCGTGCCAGCAGTGGCACTTCGCGCTCGCCAACAGCCACGGCTTCATGGAAGGTTTTCCCACCTCGCGGCATACGATTTCCTGCGCGGTGATCGCCGCCGAGGACGGCCGGATGCAGCGCGACGACTGGTACGTGTCGCAGCGCTCACCACAGGACTTGGCCGAGCCCGAGACCGTCGGCGACTACGCCGGACGGCGCGCCCTCGCACGGCTCCGAAGCCGCAAGATCGGAACGGTCCAGGCGCCGGTGCTGTTCGAGGCGCCGGTGGCGAACGATTTGCTCGCGACCTTCGTCTCGGCGGTGAGCGGAGGAAACCTCTACCGCAAGGCCTCGTTTCTCCTCGACAGCCTCGGCAAGGAAGTTTTCTCGCCGATCGTCACCCTGGTGGAGCGGCCGCACCTCAAGCGCGCACCGGCGAGCTCCTGGTACGACGACGAGGGCGTCGCCACGCGCGACCGCGACGTGGTGAAGGAGGGCATCCTGCGCGGCTATTTTCTCGGCAGCTATTCCGCGCGCAAGCTCGGAATGAAGACCACCGGCAGCGCGGGCGGCAACCACAACCTGATCCTGGAGAGCGGCGCGCTCGATCTTCCCGGGCTCATCAGGACCATGGGTCGCGGACTGCTCGTCACCGAGCTGATCGGGTTCGGGGTGAATCTGGTCACCGGCGACTACTCGCGCGGCGCGGCGGGCTACTGGGTGGAGGGAGGCGAGATCCGGTATCCCGTGGAGGAAATCACCATCGCGGGCAACCTGCGCGACATGTTCCGTTCGATCGTCGCTGTCGGATCAGACGCGCTCACACGCGGCTCGCGCACCTGCGGCTCGATTCTCATCGAGGAAATGACCATCGCGGGAAACTGACCTGTGCGCCTGGCAACCGGAGTTATAATCGGCCGAGCTTTCCATCCAAGGAGGATCCCCCATGAAAAGACGCGAATTCCTGAAGAACGCCGGACTGGGCGCGGCGGCGGGCGCGGGCCTCGTCACCGCGGCGCAGGCGCGCGCGCAGCAGACGGGAGGGCTGCCGAGCATACAGTGGCGCCTCGCGGCGAGCTGGCCGAAGAGCCTGGATACGCTGTTCGGCGGCGCTGAGCTCGTTGCGAAACGCGTCGGCGAGATCACCGACGGCAAGTTCCAGATCCGCGCCTTCGCCGCGGGCGAGATCGTCCCGGCGCTGCAGGTGCTCGACGCCGTGCAAGCCGGCACGGTCGAGCTCGGCCACACGGCGACTTACTACTACTTCGGCAAGGATCCGACGTTCGCTTTGGGCACCGCGGTGTGCTTCGGCATGAACACCCGGCAGCAGAACGCCTGGTGGTATTTCGGAGGAGGTTCCGAGGCGATGGCGCCCCTGTTCAAGGAATACGGCTGCATCGCGCTGCTCTCCGGAAACACGGGCTGCCAGATGGGCGGCTGGTTCCGCAAGGAGATCAAGTCGGTCGCCGACCTGAAGGGCATGAAGATGAGGATCGGCGGGATGGCGGGCCTGGTGCTCGCGAAGCTGGGCGTCGTGCCGCAGCTGATCGGCGCTCCGGACATCTACCCGGCGCTGGAAAAGGGCACGATCGACGCGGCGGAATGGGTGGGGCCGTACGACGACGAAAAGCTCGGCTTTTACAAAGTCGCCAAGTTCTATTACTACCCGGGCTGGTGGGAGGGCGGCCCGGAGATCGATCTGTTCGTCAACGTCAAGGCGCATGCCGATCTGCCAAAAGACTATCAGTCGATCCTGGCCGCCGCCTGTCACGAGGCGAATGTCGATATGCTCGCGAAATACGACGCGCTCAACCCTCCGGCGTTGAAGCGGCTGATCGGCAGCGGCGTCAAGTTGTTGCCATTCTCGAATGAGATCATGGCCGCCTGCTACAAGGCGACGAAGGAAACGTACGACGAGATCGCCACCAAGAACGAGAAGTTCGCGAAGATTTACGGACCGTGGCAGAAGTTCCGCACTGAGCAAGTCGAATGGTTCGCCGTCGCCGAGAACCGGTTCGACAACTTCATGATCGCCGCCCAGCGGATGTCCCAGAGCGCGAAGAAGTAACGACGGAACGGCGCGCGTCGTTGCGTTGCCCGGGTCGCGTAGCCCGGGTTGAACGAACGTGAAACCCGGGTGGGCGGTGCCCC
>WNFL01113893.1_pt3 | contig 11623 bp, 10 predicted proteins | sample 5400361 | NCBI WGS metagenome assembly WNFL01 (sample SAMN13153351, study PRJNA577476) | soil metagenome | isolation source: 40 cm soil on Douglas fir-dominated hillslope | place: USA:California | collected 2013-09-17
CACATCCCACGTATTCTGATTGTTGAGGATACCCAGGAATTGGCTGAGGTGCTGGAAGCTACGCTTCAACGTATGCACTTCTTGACCTTCCACGAATCACACGGCATGAGAGCACTTAGTACCTATCAGGAAGTGCGGCCCGATCTTGTCTTGCTGGATATTGGCCTGCCCGACATGACTGGTTGGAAAGTGCTGGACGCTATTAAAGAATCAAAGGCATTCTTCAAGCGCCCAAATATTATTGTGATGACTGCATACGGCGATCCCGCTAATCGCCTGATGGGCAAGCTGCAAGGCGTGGATGAGTATCTCATCAAGCCGTTTACACCCGAAGAAATTGAACGTGTCGTTCGACAGGTTCTCCAGGCCTAGCCAATTCGTTGGGCTGGGCATTCGGATTCTTGTCGTCGGCATTTGCCTGCTGGCCTTGCAGGACGCTCGCCTGCTGGCAGTCCCGCAAAATATCATTCACGGGAATCAATCGCTTGACAAAGACGACCCCATCCAGGCGATTAGCGATTTCCGTGCTGCCCTCGCCGCGCAACCAGCCGACGCCTATCTCGTACAACGGCTGCTAGATAGCGCCATTGCTGCCAAACGTCCCGACATGGCCGCGATCTCTCTCCATCAGTTGACCTCAAACTACGGCTGGAATTCCGCCCTCTACCGGAGCGCGGCGAATATCCTGACGCAACAAGCCGAGCTGGAGCAGGCATCCTTTTATTGGCGGGCCTCACTCAACGGCACGAAGGACGATATTCCCGCACTGAAAAGTCTAGCAGCAGACGCAATCAATACGCAGGATTGGGCCACTGCTACGGAGATGCTGACTCGACTCGTCAACGTGGATCCAACTGATACAAAAACTACCTATAATCTCGGATTGCTGCTGCTGCCTACCGATCAGAAAACGGCCCTGACCTATCTTGAACGGATCAGTACCGATCCGCAGAGCAAGGCTGATATTGTCACTATTCGCGCGGCAATTCAACGCGCCGGGACGAATCCTGCTGAATTACAGATGCAGATTGGATTGACGCTGATTGGATTGCAGGCATGGCCCTATGCTGAACATGCACTGTCGCTCGCTCTTGATCAAGGTAGCAATGCACCGGCCACTTTAGCGTTTCTCGGCGTTGCACAGGATCAGCAGGGGCGCGACGGTTGGCCTGCCATCAACCGCGCCTACAATGCCGCGCCACAGGATGGCATGGTCAATTATGCGGTGGCCCTGCACTGGCAGTTGTTGAGCGATCTGCCGAAGGCGCTCACCGCATTAACCCGTGCCGAGGCAGCGCAGCCGAACAATCCGGCGATTGCTGCCGAAATCGGGCATATTTATCAGATACAGGGCAGCCTCGATAACGCGGCGATCTGGCTCAATACGGCAGTCGTGTTGGCCCCCGAAAACGTTGGGTTTCGGGCATTGCTGGCAAAGTTTTATGCCGTAACGCAATATGATCTTGGCAGCGCTGGCCTGGACTCGATTCACCGTATCGCTGACCAATATCCGAAAGTGGCGGATGCCCACACGAGCCTGGGTTGGGCGCTTTACTCCAAAGGCCAATTTGAGCAAGCTCGCGCAGAATTTCAAAACGCGCTCCGACTTGATGCCGGGGATATACGCGGGCATTACTACATGGCGATCATTCAGGAACATGATGGCGACAAGGAAAGCGCCATAGATTCCTATCTTTTCGTTTACCGCGCTCCCGGCGACAATCCGTTTAAAGATATGGCGGGGCAAGCACTCAAACGGCTGGGCATTCCAGTCGATAGCCAGTGACGAACTGGGGGTCAGTGTGGTATAAACGGCAGCTAACCAATTGCCGAGATGTGAAAAAGTGACTTTCTATGACCCAATCTGAAGCCGTTGCGCCTGCACCTGTAACAACACGACGCAGGCGATCCTTGTTCTTGTGGCTGGTGATCATCTTGGTTGTACTTATCGGCGCATTAATCGTCGCGAATCTTGCATTGCGCGGATTGGTACAGTTGGATCACCCCGAACAGAATGCCAGCAGGACTCTGCTGTATGCGTCGAGTTTCGACAGCGCCGATCAAGAGTGGTCGCAATACCAGGGGCAGACCTCGGCCCAGATCAAAGATGGCAACTTGCACATCTCAATTGATGCTGCAAATAAAGGTGTTTTCTCGGTCCTCAGCTATGATTTCGGTGACTTCGATGCCCGTATCAACGTAACCCGTGTGCAGGCGGCAGATCCTTACAATGAGGTGGGTCTGCTGTTTCGCTACCGTGACCCGCAAAACTATTATGTTCTGCTCATTCGTGGTGATGGGGCCTACAAAGTAGAACGGAGCAAAGATGGGCTGGTCGAGACGCTCAGCGAGTATCACGTCTCCCCGGCGATAATGCAGGGTCTCAATGCCGTCAATCAGTTGCGAGTTGTCGGGCAAGGCAGTCATTTCAAGTTGTACGTGAATGATCAGCAGCTTACCCTGTGCCCATCAGGACCGGGAACGGCTAAATCCACCTGGAACAGCGATGCGTGTATGAGCAACAGCGGCAAAACCGCCACCGAACTCGTTGACACTTCCTTCGATGATGGTCAGATCGGGGCAGGGGTGCGGGTGGCTGATCCAGGTATTGATGTGGCTTTCGATAACGTGCTAATCTACGCCCCGTGAGTATGAGTAATACAACCCTGGTTGCCATACGGAGTGATACGGGTGAACGCGTCACGATTAGCGACTTGCCGCTGGACGCGCTCCGTGCGCTCTCGGATAATCATGTGCTGCATTGTCCGCAGTGTAACAGCCTGCTAACGCTTAAGGCTGGTCCGGTGCGCATCCATCATTTTGCGCATGTCAACCTTGCCGACTGCGATGCCTTCGATCACGAGCCAGAAAGCGACAGCCACCGCCAGGGTAAATTGCTGCTGTACCAGACCTTTCGGCGTGGAGCAGCAATTGCCACGCTTGAGCAGCACTTGCCCGCGACTGACCAGCGGGCCGACGTGTTTATTCAAATGCCGGACAGCACCTCATATGCACTCGAATTTCAACAGGCGAATAACAGTGTGGCGCGTTGGAATGAACGACACCAGATGTATCGCAGCATCGCCGTCGCGGATGTATGGTTCCTGGGGCAAGTCCGCTATCAGGAGCGGCAATCTGAACCGCTGCACCCCATCTCGCCCTACGATCCCTTGCCTGTGCCGCGCCATGAGTTCGACGCGGCTAGCGGATCATTTCAGGCCCGCGAACTGGAAAAGGCGATCTTTGCCGCAGAACCGAAACTCTACTACCTTGATCCAGAAACCGGCTTACTAACCATTTTGCTGACGCGCGATCTCCACGGCAATACGCTGCGGGCCTATCGCTATCGGGTGGCATTGGCGGACTGCACGCTGCGTGACGGCCATTTGTGGACGCCGCTTGAGCCGCTGCTGGATGATTATCGGCTTAACCAGAAGGATCGTGGATAAACAACCTATGAAATTAGCAGCTTCTTTACTTGCTGGTCTGCTCGTGCTTGCTGTTCCCACTCCGACTCTCAGTCAGGCTGACAATAACGCCATTAGCATCCACGATATTCAGGGAGCTAGCCATATCTCGCCGCTCAAGGGAAAGAAGGTGACGGCGGTTCCTGGCGTTGTGACCGCGTTGATGTCGAATGGCTTCTACCTGCAAGACCCGACTCCCGACAACACTGATAACACGTCTGAGGGTATTTTTGTTTTTACCAGTCGTGCGCCGACTGTTGCCGTGGGCGATGCTGTTGAGGTCAACGCGACGGTTCAGGAGTTCCGACCCGGCGGAAAACAAGGGGTCAATAACCTGACAGTAACCGAACTTGCCAAACCAACCGTGACAGTCACATCACATGGAAATACGCTGCCCGCGCCCACCATCATCGGCAGCGGTGGGCGTGTTCCGCCAGATACCGTGATTGAAGATGATGCTACGGGCGACGTTGAAACCAGCGGAACATTCGATCCGTCGAATGATGGGATTGACTTCTACGAGAGTCTGGAAGGAATGCGCGTGCAGGTCAATAACGCCGTCGTAGTGGGTCCGACCAACCGCTTCGGCGAGGTTTTTGTTGTCGGCGACAACGGGCAATATGCGACTATTCGTACGGCACGGGGTGGAATTGTAATCAGCCCCACCGATTTCAACCCGGAGCGAATCATGGTGAGCGATGTGCTCATCAGGGCAAAGAGTAAAATGCCCGCGCTTAACGTGGGCGACAAATTTACGAGTCCGATTGTTGGCGTGCTGGGCTACGACTTCGGCAATTACGATATTCTGGCGACTGACACAATTCAGGCCCAATCGGGCGGTTTGAAGCCAGAAGTAATAGATGCTGCGAGCAGTGATCATCTCTCGGTGGGCACTTTCAATGTGCAAAACCTCAGCGCATTGGACCCAGATACAAAGTTCGATACCCTGGCTAGCCTGATTACTACTAATCTCAAAGCGCCGGATATTGTCGCCGTTGAGGAAATTCAGGACAACTCTGGCGCAGTCGATAACGGGGTTGTAGATGCCGATCAAACCCTTACTAAACTCATCGCGGCAGTCAAAGCGGCAGGCGGCCCTACCTATGACTTTCGGCAGATCAACCCGGTCAACGACAAAGATGGCGGACAGCCAGGCGGCAATATCCGTCAGGTTTTTCTGTTCAACCCAGCCCGCGTAAACTTCGTAGATCGCTCAGGTGGTTCATCGACTGCCAAAACAATGGCGATTGTGAGTGATGGACAGGTGATGCTCTCGTTCAGTCCGGGCCGGATCGATCCACAAAATCCTGTCTGGAAGGATAGCCGTAAACCATTGGTCGGGCAGTTTATGTTCAATGGTCGAATCGTGTTTGTCATTGCCAATCATTTCGTCGCCAAACTAGGCGATCAGCCGCTGTTTGGTCACTACCAACCGCCTACATTTAGTTCCGAGAGCCAGCGCGTGCAGCAAGCCAGTGTCGTTCATAATTTTGTGCAAAGCATCCTTGACATTGACTCAAATGCTAATATTATCGTCCTGGGCGATCTAAACGATTATGAATTTTCGAATACGATCACGACGTTAAAGGGCAATCTACTCGACAACCTCATGGAAACGCTGCCGAAGAACGAGCGCTACAGCTACGTTTTCGAGGGCAACTCGGAGGTGTTGGACCAGATGCTGGTCAGTCGCAACCTGACGAACACTGCGGCTCCAGCCTACGATGTTGTCCACATTAACGCCGAGTTCGCCGTGCAAAGCAGCGATCATGATCCGAGCGTGGGTCGTTTCAAAATTAAATAGCGCGGTGACTGCCGCCATCTTCATGAAGGAACCATTATGCTCCAAAAAGAATCCTATCGCTATTTCCGCCTGCTGCTGATCCTAATTCTGTGTTTGGCAGTGGGTCAATTCATCTTTGCTCCGAGAATGACCTTTGCGCAGGACAACAATAAAGACCTGGCGACTCAGGTGCTTACATTGGTCAACAACTGGCGGGTTCAGGAGGGCCTATGGCCGCTCAAGGTGAATCCAACACTTGAGACGATGGCACTGGCTCAGGCCAAATATGTCCTGCCGAAGCTCGACACAATTGCAGCCTCCGACGACGAAACACTGTATCACAAGGATGACCAGGGCCGAATGCCACAACAGCGGGCGGCACAGACTTACAACTGGCCGACTTATGGCACCACTTTACAGATTGAAGTCGGTGAGAACGCGGGCGTGGGCCATGATTCTGCCATTCACAAGAAGGCAGCCCTCAGTCCAGTGTACAGAGAAGTCGGGATCGCCGTCGTACAAATCAAAACCGATTACCTGTTCATCATGGATATGGGTGCGCGGCCCGGTGTTCTGCCCGCATATGTGAACGATGCAGGGGATACCCTTTACCCGACTGATGAACGGTCCAAGTATGCCAGCGTAAAGATCGACGGAACTCAGGTGCGGGTGTTCGATGCGCAGGGCAAAGCACTCACGAAGTCAACGCCGTGGGCGCAGAGTATCTCCCTGCCTAAAGGGCTTGAAGGCAGTATCTTTGTCCTGTTCACGAATGGCAGCTTCCAGGCCATGACCCAGGTGACGTTGCCGAGCAGCAACGTTATTCCGCCTACAAATACGCCAAAAGGCATCACAGCGACGCCCGAAGAACCCACACCATCCTCGGGACAAGCCGATGCACAACCCACAGCGGTAGTTGCAGTTCCAACGGCTACATCCACGCCTAAGCCATCCGGACAAGCCGCGACGGTCGTGTTGATCTACGATCAGCATTCGCTCGTTGTCTATAACAACGCCGGGAAAAAGATTAACCTGAGTAGATTCTCGGTTGGCAGCGGCATTGGCAAAGTTGGCATCGAAAGCTGGAGCAAAGTAGCACCAGTCCCAGTTGGAGTGTTTCCAGCAGCGAACTGCCTGCAAATTGCTATCAATGGGGTCGATGCCAGCGTACCATCTGTTTGTAAGGCGGTGCGCGCCCAGGTAATCATGAATCCAGCCAATGCTTTCTGGAAACAGGGCACATTCGACGTGAAGATTGGTACAACTGTGCTCGTCACCTGCAAAGCAGACGACGGGCGCTGCGAGGTCGATTGGTCACAGGACAAGGGGTGATTAGAGAGTAATTGAAAATCAGGGTTTTAGCTTGGCATCGCCCCCTATCCCCAGCCGTTATATTTTTCTCCCACTAGAGTGGGTCTCTGCTTGCGTGGGGAAAGGGGATGAGGATACTAACAATCCGCATTTCCTGGGTCAGCAACCACGTAACCTTGAATATTCTGCGAAATCAACTGCTTGTTCACGGTAGCTTTTACGTTTACATAAATCGGATATTGCCCCGGCCCTTGCAGCCCAATCGGATTTACAAAAACCGTGACAGTATCCCCAACCTGTGCGTTTTTGTGATCCACGTCGACAAACGGCGGATCGATTCCATTAGCCGGGTTAATGGTTAGCGATACAGGCACCGGGTAACCCGTATTGGTAATCGTGAACTTACCTAGCGGAATCCGGTGTAGGCACTCCATCGAAATCTTAGCCGTCATCGCATCTGTCTGAAGTTGCAAATGCGGTTGATAGTCGCTGTAATGGCGCTCCATTGCTTGCAGTTTGCGATAGGCTATCGTCGGATCGCCATTGGGCTTCAGCAGCGCAAACCAGCGTTGGTTGCTGCACGTGCTTAACCACGTTTGCTGCTGCCAGTTCAAGTTCCACACGAACATCGGTCCAGCCCACGGCCAGTTCTGATCGGCATACTGAAAGGCATGAACCAGGTAATCAGCCTGCTTTTCGCCAGAAACACGTAGCCACGCGAATCCGGTAAAATCAGGATCGCTATCGCTGCAATTGACGCCATCTTCAGCAGGGTCGCGCAGCCAGCCAAACTCTGTCAGCCAGATTTGTTTAAAGATGCCATGTTGTTCAAGTAAAGCACGGATTTTTTCGGTGCGCCGGAACACAAGCTCGTGCTTATCGGGGTCAGCTTCAGGTGGCAAGTTATACCCATAGGGATGATAGCCAAACGCATCAAACCATTGCCCTGCGCCGTTGTCGAGCATTTCTTTGGCGAAATCCAGATCATTGACCGCCTTACGATCCGGCGTTGTCAACGTCGGAGCTAACCCTGCCGAGACGACGATGATATTTGGATTTGCGCTCTTGACGCTGGTATAGGCCACGCGCAGCATCTGCACATATTCCCAGGCATTTGGATTGCGCACCCACTCGTTGACCAGATTCGGCTCATTACCAATCTCCACGGCGTCGATGTGCAGGCCAGCCAGAGACCTTGCTTGATCGGCAACCTGGGCTTTAAAAGCATTCCAGTCAGTCGGCCATTTCAGGTCAAGCCGGAATAGTACGTGCATATTTGGAAAATCTTTGGTCTGTGCCAGATCATAGATTTTGACCCAATCTACGCCCAGTCCAGTTACAAGGCTAGGATCGAGCTTGGTGTTCGGGGCAAGGTGAATCCCGTAGCCAAGATGCGGCGCAGGTGGTGCATCCTGAGCATGAACAGACCCGGTAAACGGCACTGCGAGCGCAAGAAGTAAAAAACTAATTAGGAAACGTATTCGCATGAGAACAGTGTAACAGCGTCGATCCCATGCAGCAAACTGCGCACGGTCGGTTTTTACTCCTGCGGGCTTATTCGCCACCGCATTAGCAAATGGACTCCGACACCAAAAACGAGTCCCCAGAATGGCGCACCGATTCCAAATAGCGTGAAATTCGCTGCCGTGCAGAGTAACGCGACTATGCCGCCTTCTCGCCCATTTGGATCGATCATTGCGCCGGAGGTGGACGAGATCAACGCGCTCATCACGCCTAGCCCCGAAACAACAGCGATTAGCGCAGCGGGCAAACCTGCGAACAAAGCGACGACGGTTGCCCCGAATATGCCGAGTATCACGTACCATATACCGACCGATACCGCTGCTGAATAGCGCTTGTCTTTATCAGGGTGTGCCTCTGGTCCTGCAACAATAGCAGCTGTGATTGCCGCCAGAGTCAGGCCATGTCCGCCGAATGGCGCACCCAACACCGATCCGATGCCTGTAACGACCAGCGCGTCATCAATAGGTGGCTCATATCCGGCGGCTTGCAATACCGCCTGTCCCGGCTCGTTTTGCGAGGTGAGTGCCAGGGCGAACAACGGCAAACTCAGCCCTAGCAGCGCCTCCAAACTGAAGGTCGGTGCAGTAAAAATTGGTACTGCCAACGATGGCACGAAGCCTTGAAGATGAATATCCTGACTGACGGCAGCGATCAAAACGCCGACCACCAACGCTCCAACCGTCGGCGCGCGAAAGCCGACCCGGCGCAGGGCGAAAAACACCACTAGCATTGCGATTACCATGACCGGGCGCTCCGGCAAGGCCGTGAAAATATTGAAACCAAATTTGATCAGGATGCCACCCAACATGCCCATGACAACGGGTTGTGGGATTCGTGACATCACGCGTCCGAACAGTCGAGAATAGCCAAGCAATGTAATCGCCAAACCAGAGATCAGGAAGGCTCCGATAGCGTCACTGTAATGATATTGCGCCAAACTGGTCACGAGCAGCGCAGCACCCGGCGTAGACCACGCGCCGATGATTGGCTGGCGATATCGCAGGCTCAGCCATAGCGAACATAAACCGCTGCCCACCGTAACCGCCAGAATCCACGACGACAGATGTGCGCGATCCAATCCGCTATTGTTCGCTGCCTGAATAAGAATCACAACCGATGAAGCATAACCTACGATAACTGCCAGCAAGCCTGAAGAGGCCGAAGAGATAGTCATTGCGCCCGGCAAGTCGCGCAGATTCTGTGCTATTTTTTGAAACATGAGGGCGTTGTAGTCCTTTGGACGCAGAACACAATGAAGAACGCCAGCAGCTAACGATGGCGATAAAGTATTTATTAGATATCTACAATCTTTGTGCTCGCAACAGGTTCCCCCTCTCCGCAAACAGGAGAGGGGGTCGCCTTTGAGGTCAACTATTGCTAAGTCTACCTAAGATTGGTACAAACGAGAAAAGCTGACACTCGTGAGCTACCTTTAGATTAACCAGATCAGAAGGAGCTTACGAGGTCAGGATGGCAAAGATAACGTATGCAGCAGCGGACGAGCAAGCGGAAACGGTCTCAGCGTTTCTAATGATGTTTTTGGAATATGTGCGTGAGATCGGGGCATTCGGACTGATAGACAGCCAGGTGATGGTCAAGATGAAAGAAGTAGTATATAGCCGAATAAATAAGGCGCAGAGTATCATCGCCTCGCTGGTCATGGGCTGCGCCCATATGAAAGCGACCAATGAGGTGTTAGGGGAAGAACGGATTGCTGCGCATTATTTGGGGATGCGGCATTTTCCCGACCAGTCGCAACTGAATCGCTACTTAACGCGCTTTAGTGCAGACAATGTGGCACAATTGGGCGAAGTACACGCGCAGTTATTTGAACGACATTCTCAGGCACGCCGCGCCGTTGGGCAGATTGTGGTGGATATTGACCAATGTGGCCTGGTGGTTGGCGGTAAATGTTACGAACTGGCACGCAGCGGGTACTTTCCGCGCCAACGAGGCCGGATTGGGTATCAGCTCTCGACGGCCTATATCGGCGCTTATGAAGAAGCTGTTCAAGTCTATCTGGACCCTGGCAATAGTCAGTGCAAGAGCCGCTTGAATGACCTGCTACACGATATTGACCGTCTGCTACTCATCGACAACCCCGGTGTGCAAGTCATTCGTCGGCTGGATGCGGGCTACGACAGTGCTGACAACCGCAAGCGCCTAGCGAGTCTGCCCGGCTATTTTCTTATGAAAGGCTTTAACACGCTAACAGCCCATCGCTGAGGGTATTCATGGGGTCGAACTGAGTCCTGAGCAGGGTATCCGGCGGCTTGTATATGAGTTTTATCAGCCCGATGGTCGTTTCGAATATACCCTGCTATATACCAATCTATCTACCGCTGAATTTTCCGTGTTAACCCTGTTTGACTTCTACAACCAGCGTACCACCATTGAAGCCTTTTTTGCCCAATCCCGTCATGTCTTCAATATCCAGTCGATGCGTTCTCGAACCTTCAACGCGATTGCCGCTTTCCTGCGCTTCGTTTTCCTCACTCATAATCTCATTCATTGGGCAAAACTCGCCCGTTTCCCCCACTCTCAATTGCAAACCGCTTCTACCCGGCAACTCATTTTCGGCGTTGCTCGCGTCCGTGCGCTTGTCTCTTGGCAAGCCGGCTGGCATCTGGCTATTCTTGGCACTTCGCGCTGGGCGACTGCTTTACTTAATGTCCTTACTGCCCCACCCCAGCCTGTCCAATTATCCTTGCCCTTCGCTCGTTTGTACGAATCTTAGGTAGGCTAACAGTCCGTCGAGTGACCCCAAAGGACGGGGTGAAATCTACTTGCTACTCCGTCGCAATCGCCTGATCAACCTGCTGGTTAGCCGGGATAATCTTCACGAATTCCCGGTCCCAACGCTCAAGAATCTCCTCGATCTGCGCCGCTTCTTCGCGCTGGTTGGCATCGATGAGCGCATCGAAGTACCCGCACAGCAGTTCTTGTAAATTGCCCTCGTCGCTCGACCCGACTGGCAGCACCTTGACATTTGCGCCGTACGCCAGCCGCCGCCGGATCGCCACTTCGTCAAAACCATACTCAGGACGCAAGCGGATGTAGACCACGCCGCCCGTCATGCCGCTGCAAATCCACGGCCCCGGATCACCCATTACCACGACCCGTCCTGCCGTCATATACTCGAAGGCAAACCCCTTGATATTGGCCCGCGACGCCAGGAAACCCTGGTCATCCTGGACCCGTTCCGTGATCTCGCCACCAATCACGAGGTCGGCCCCGGAGAGACGCACCCCGGCTCGACTATCGGCGTTACCTTGAATGATGAACTGTCCTTTTTGCGCACCATAAGCGAAGCTCTTGCCGACTCCGCCGCCGACGCGTACGCCCTTATGGTTCATGCCCTTGAGGATGACAACGCGTCCACCAATGGCGCATTTGCCCAGTCCGTCCTGTGCGCCCCCTTCAACAACCACATTCACGTCGCCGCCATGGAAAGCAGCTAACCCATTGCCGGGGATGGCAGCGCTGTTGAAGTTGAGCTTAATCGTCTGTGGCTTTCTGACATCCTGACGGATGCCGC
>WNFL01452028.1_pt1 | contig 11618 bp, 11 predicted proteins | sample 5400361 | NCBI WGS metagenome assembly WNFL01 (sample SAMN13153351, study PRJNA577476) | soil metagenome | isolation source: 40 cm soil on Douglas fir-dominated hillslope | place: USA:California | collected 2013-09-17
TTATCATTCGCATGACATTACTGGCGTCCTGTTTGTCTCAGCAGCGAGGCGCCCTGGTTCCCCTTCCAGAGGAAGAGCCATGCCTGCTGACCAGATTGAGCGCCGCTATCGCCCTTCGCTTTCAGAGTTCACCGAAGAATTTCTCAACCTGCGCAAGCCCGTTGTCATCAGCGGCGCGCTGGACATGTGGAAGGCGCGTTCGCGGTGGACGCCGGAATTTTTCAAAGAGCGCTATGGCGCCGTGCGTCTGCACGTGAAGGGTCAACCCTACACCCTCGGTGGCTTCCTGCCACGCGGAGACGACGGCAAGCCCTTGACGCTCGGGGAATTCATCGATCTTGTGCTCGCCTCCACGGAGGAGAATCCCGCACCGTATTTGCGCAACGTGGACATTGAAAAGTTCCTTCCGGAACTTAATGCCGACCTTGCGCCGCTGCCGGATTATTTTCGTCCCAATTGGCTGGAGGGCTCGCTGGCGCAGCCGTTGAATTCGCGGCTGCATGGGGGACGTTTTGAGCTGTACATCGGCGGAGCGGGCGGAAAATTCCCGGTCCTGCATTGGGATACGTGGCACATCCACACGTTTCTGAGCCAAATCTATGGCGTCAAGAAATACACGCTGTTTGCGCCCGACCAGACTCCCTTTCTGTATGCCCAGGGCAATAAGTCGCAGATCGATCTGGAAAATCCCGACCTGGAGAAATTCCCGCTGTTTGCCAAAGCGACGCGCATCGAGCTCGAGCTGCACCCGGGAGAAATCCTGTTTGTCCCCACAGGTTGGTGGCACACTACAAAAATCCTGTCGCCGTCAATCACGGTGTCTGCCAGCCGCGTCAACGCCTCCAACTGGCGCGAATTTTCCCGAGACCTGAAAGCCGGCGCCCCGCTCCCGGTGCGCCCGCTCGTCTCCGCCTACCTGACCAGTCTCCGCCTGTACCGCACTGTCGCTGACTCGTGATCGAGTCGTCCCGCCGACCTGCGAGAGGTACCCCCCTCCCCCTAGGTTTTTCACAAGTGTTGATTCTAAAGATAGTTAGAGTCCTTTGTTTTGATACACTTTTGTAAGTGTTGATTCTAAAGGTAGATACGCACAATGGAGGTGAGCGAAGTAGAGGACGTAAATGAGGTAGTGGAGAGGAAGGGAATCGCACCCAAAGTGTGTTGAAGCCTTTGCTACCCGTCGGGATGATGAGAGCCGTTGAGGCGGAAGGTGACGAAGGTATGTTAGCCCGAGTGTCCCGTGGTTGCGTCTCCGGCACTGGGAGTCTTCGTCGACTCCCGCCGAGAGTCCAAAGACCGGACCGGGGTACCTACCCCCGGTATTTTTGTCGAAGAGTGCGGAAGTCATTGAAAATAAGGGACAGGAGTCGCAAAAAGAGCGGCAAGAGAGATAAAGAGTGCGCAAGCGATTGAAAACAAAGGGCGATTTGGGCGCACAGGGATTGCAAGAATCAAAAGGTTGCGGATACACCTTGGATTGCGGGGAAAAGGAAGGACGAAACGTCGACACTGTCAGCCGAACCTGGGCTAGATATTACCGCATCCGTTACTATTTGTCAAGTGAGAAATTAAGGGCTGTGGATTGAATGGGTTACGGCGGCCCTGACAGGAAAAGCCTGAACCCCGACGCAAGATCGACGTCCGGGCACCCGGCCGACTGAGTAAGTCAACGTGAATCCGATGTGGTGGCGTCAGTTTTCAGGGGTCCAGTCCAACCAGGGCCTTCCCTCTGGCTTGCCCTCGCGACGCCTGCGAAGAGCAACGTCAAAGGCTCTGAGGGCTCGAACCTGAGATTCATTTCGCCCCTGAGACTTCAGGCTCTCCAATCGGCTCGCCAAGACCTCCGGGTCTATGAACCTCTCAACGGCGCGTAGCTGAACGTACCAAACCTCGCGAGTCTCTCCTGAGCCATGAGAAGTGGCCTTGACTGTCATAGCTTCTAAGAAGGCGATCAGGCCGTCGCTGGATTGCGTGAGTTTCTACCCACGTCTGCGCTTCTTGAGGGCCTGCCCACTCCACCCACACTCCCAATAGCATGACCAGTCGGGGATGGCTAGACAGCTCTCCGGAGTCGGCGGCGTGCCGGATCTTCTCAAGACAGATCACCTTTAACTCGTCGACAGCCTTGTCGCTAAGCAAACGTTCATTCGAGCTTCGGCCTTCCTTCTGAGAGTCGGTCTCTAGCGCGATCTTCATTGCTGGCAGATAAAGACCATCGCTCAAGCGAATAGCCTCAGAGAGGTAAGAAAGACGCTTTGAAAGGTCAGGCTCCTTCATGAGGTACCAACGGATGATTCTCGATGCGTGCATCCACGTAGTCACGGTGAACATCCCTACTTGGTCTTCCGGCAGGTCGTCTCCAATATCAAAGAGAGCAGTGATAAACGGGACCGCATCAGCTAGGTTTACCTCTTGCTTGTACGCCTCAAGACGATCCAAAACTACCGCCAGCAGGCCCTGCTTTTTAAGCTCTTTGAATTTCGTCACCAGTTGGTTGCGGTCATTGGTCGAAGCTAAGAGAGCGTCTAGATCGGCTTGAGAGACATCACCCTCGGGAATTGAAAGCAAGAAGTAGCGATCAAAAACGTCAGGATGGCAGACTCGGAGCTCACGATAAAACACTTCTTCATTTCCCGGGGTAACTTTTGGAAATAATTGTTCGAGAATTTCTCTAGCTGCCGCCTTGCTTCCCGGCTGTGCCGCTTCAATTAGCGCAGCTAGCCTAAGGCTGTCTCGCTTCTCCATGTCGGTCAAACGGACTCGTGCGTCATTCTGTTTTGTTAGAAGTTCTTTGCTTTTTGGCAGGAGGTGGTAGACATCGGGCTCGAAGACGCGGAGTACTTCAAGAGCGATCAAGTCTATTGGGTTGACTTCGAAAATACCCCGAGGAGACATTCTAGAAACCTGAACATCTAGCACCCCAAGGAAGCGGTAGACATCTCTGAGTGTTTCAAAATAGGGAGCCAGACCAGGAATAAATAGATTTGTCCATCGTTGCGGCTTAAAATTCCTACTGAATATCGGGTCGGCAAGCGCTTGGTCCAACCTGGCGAACAGAACTCTGTGCAGCTTACTCTTCTCAACCTGAGGAACATCGAATCCCACCTGCACGATTTTTTCCAGGAAGTCCTTTCCGGGACCAGACGTCACTTTTTTTAAGCTCTCCTCAACAATGTCTCTCTGGAAGAGAGTCAGGTATACGAGGTTCGGAAAGTCTGCATTCGCTTTGATTAACTGAAAAATTAGTTTAACTTCATCGGCCGTTAGTCGGTCTACATCATCAATCACCACCAGAATCGGCGACTTAAGCTGTCGGAGTAGTTCTGATACTTCTGCCTTCGTTTCCTTTAGGTCTTTCTCCCTCAGTTTCTGCCGTGACGAGAATGCTTCGGCAGCTTTTTGCGCAAAATCAGTGGACCACCCAGTGATGGCCGCAAGGGCCAGAGCGACAACGCCTCCTGCTGCAATGAATGGCTTGAGCTGCGGAGCTCCGATGGAGCCACCAATCCCCAAGGCTCCAGCTACCGCTAAGACGGTAGTGAGGAGAGGTCGCAGACCGGAGATAAGGTGAGTTCCCAGTTTTAGGTATGCTGCGTAGGCCGAGAACCGATCAGCCTGCTTCTTCGCCAGGTTTGCTTCGTCTTTCTTGCCGAGTGCTAACGCAATTTCTCGGAAGAAGGCTTCGGCCAGTTGGTCTTGGGCTGCCCACTGCCATGGCGTGAATTCCACCACCGTTGGGGCATTTGGGCTCTTACTGCGCAGCTGCTCGAGTACCATGTTCTTAATCGAAGACTTGCCGATCCCCCATGGTCCGTAAAGCGCTATAACGAGGCTGTCATTTCCTGTCCACCCCTCAACCACCTCCGCCAAAGATTCTGCGAACGTTGTCCTCCCAAGGAGGTCTTCTGATTTGGACCGTATGGGCCTGTCGGCGGAAAACTGACTGGGCGGGCGCTTAGAGGTCATGCCACTCCACACTGTGATTTCTCACCGGGAATATACCACGAAGTCTTAGTTACGACAGAGATACTACGTAAGAGCGTTCCGGCCCGGTGCGGGGTTCCGCGCGAGCGCGAGCGGAGCATGCTTGAGATCATGGCGATCTGGGAGGATAGGTGCATCCGGAAACCTGCTTCGGCAAATGCTCGAGGGGAAAATTGCGAATCTTCTCTTCGAGCAGGTCGTTTTCGGGGACCTAAGATGTTTTCCTCAGGCGCTGAAGCGCATTTATGCGCGGAGCTTTGAGTCTTGTCACGGCTTATGACGGTAGTCCTGTGAATTCTTCTTTCCTAAGTTTTGAAAGCCAGCGGTAGGTCAGATAAAAAGATACTAGCCAAAGGACCACGACTATCGATCCAAACTGTACGTGGCCGCCTCGAACAAAGAATCCGCCAAGCAAAATGCCTAGAATAGATTCCACACACCAGAGAATGGCAAATGCTTGACGCCCGACTTTATGTTTTCTGCCGGAGAGGATAAGCAGCCATCTGGTGCTGTAGAACAATCCTGCCAACACAATAACCAGGCCAAAGAGTCTGCCAATGGCGTATGCCGAGCCACTGCCATGATCATTTCTGGTGCTCTGGCCGATCAGCATCAGCACGAACAAACAAATTGATAACACCGCGCCTAGTTTCTTGAGGAGAATCACGTCAGGCTCCAGTTCGCTATCTGCCGACCCCCTGTACCGATTGGTTCTTTCCGATTGCGCAGGATTCTAGCATCTTAGATGAAGCCGATGTTACCGATTGTGTAATTCAAGAAAGTCGAGAGCGGGGTGCGGCCTTCGGCCGACCTGGGCGCGCTCAAAGCACGCCCCTACAACGGAGCGCAGGCAGGATGAACATGGGCTACGGCGAAAAGCAGTCCCTCGCTGCGTCTGTGGCTGGCAGGCCCTCTTATGGCTGGCAACCTCGGGATGACAAATTTCTTTGGCAGGCGTGGTGAGTTGGCGCTGTACAGAAAAGGCCGCAGGGCTGCGCAGACTCCTCCCTGCGCTACATAATTCAAAAGCAGGTCTGTCGGGCCTCAGCTTGTGGAAGGCTAGGCCCCAACGAACCGGTTCACTTCTCGGGGGCGGCTAACTTTCGGAGGCAGGCTTCACAGAGACAGTCAGAAAAGCGGGTGCGTAGCTCCGCGAGCACCACGGGATCTATACGCATGGCGGCGCACCAGCATCCGGCCTCTTGCTTGCAGTTGAACGGGGCACCGCAGCGGGGGCACTTTTTCTCAACGGTTGTGGGCACGGGTTTCGGAGTCCAGTGGGAAATCGGCGAGGATAAGTTTATGGCACTCGTGGGCTGTTTCACCAGCCATTTCAATAGGTCAGTTATGTCTCACCGACCCTGGTGACGTTGCAGTCTTGCCATGATCCCTCCACTACGCGACCCGGCGCACAAAAACCGTGCGCAGGAAAAAGCCGGGTCGCTTCGGTCGGGATGACAGGTTCGCTTTGCTCGCGCCACTGACAACGGCAAAAGTGCTGGCCGTCCCGCAACATCATCCCCGGCACCGGGAATCCCGCCGAGGGTCCAAAGACCGGACCGGGACGCAAATGGCGCACTTCGGTCGGTCCCGCAGAATCATCCGGGATGCACAAGGCGCAGATGACAGGCTCGCTTTGCTCGCGCTAATTACAACGGCAAGAGACCGCCCGCGGAGTGTGCGCAGCACGCAGGTGACAGGATCGCGCTGCTCGCTGCGGACAGGCTGGGTCGTGAATGCGCGCGCTGCAGAAGTTCGTGACAGGCTGAGCCCAGGGATGGCAGAGTCAGCGCGGTGGTCTACGACGTTTACATTCTGGCGAGTCTGAACGGAGTACTGTACACCGGCGTGACGAACAATCTCGAGCGGCGGGTGATGGAGCACAAGCAGGAGCTTTGTGGGTTCACAAAAAGATACGAAGTTACTCGGCTGGTTTATTTCGAGGGTTTCGCCGACGTGCGTGATGCGATAAGCCGCGAAAAACAGATTAAGCGGTGGCGGCGCGAGAAGAAGCTCGGACTCATTCGGGGGATGAATCCTAAGTTTCGCGATTTAAGCGAAGACTCTCACCAGTGATGGATTGATTCCCTACGCCTTGCCCTACATTTTCGGAGCACAGCCAGAAATCGCTGTGCCACATTGGCGGGCGAAAAAATTAAGGGCGCAACCGCCTGTTACGGTGGTTGCGCCCTTTTAAACTGAAACCGTAAAACTTTTTTGCTTCTTGGTTCGAGTCTGGCGGCGCCACTGCCGTTAGGCTGAAGCGCCCTCTAGGCTGACCGTAAAGTTTTCAAGCTTTCCGGTTCAATCTGGCGTGGAAGATATTCGTTGCGCTGGAGGGCATCAATCGAAATCGGCTGGGAAGTCTGTGCAAATTTGTGGATGGATGTGCAAAAAAAACGCGGTGCAAGGCGTCAGGATTTCAGTTTTGTCCCACCGACCGAGGTGACGGCGCAGCCTTGCCACGATCCCTCCACTACGCGACCCGGCGCACAAAAACCGTGCGCAGGAAAAAGCCGGGTCGCTTCGGTCGGGATGACAGGCTCGCTTTGCTCGCGCTAATGACAACGGCAAGAGACGAACCCGCACAGGGCGCAGATGACGGGGTCGGAAAAGGCGCCCGCGAAAGTCCGCGGCCGCTACATAGGACTTAGTCGGCGCGGCGCACGGCTAGGAGCGTCAAATCGTCTGTTTGCTGCGAGCCCTCGCCAAACGTCAGCAAGTCCTCGAGGCATTTGGAGATCAGCCCGTCCGGTGCGATCCCTATGTGCCGCGCGGCGAGCGCGCGTATGCGCGGGAGACCATACTCCTGGCCCGCGCGATTCCGTGCTTCCGTCAACCCGTCGGTATACAGAAGAACGGTGTCGCCGTGAGCGAGCGTAAGTCGATGGACAGGGAAGCGCGTGTTGCAGAACATGCCCAGAGGCACTCCCGTGGAATCCTTCGACGTTGCTCCGTCAACGTTCATGTGAAGAAGAGGGAGAGAGTCGCGTATTGTCCGGCGAGAGTGCTTTCGCAGAAAATGCGGTTGGCGTCTTCCACCATGCGATCGAGCGGGAGACCAGCTTCGGCGAGGCTGCGAAACGTCGCATGGAGGTGACTCATGAGCATCGACGCAGCCACACCCTTGCCGGAGACATCCCCCAACATAAAGAGCAGGCCGCTGTCTGTTTCGAGAAGGTCGCAGTAGTCGCCGCTCACCATGCCGGCGGGTTGATAGTGGAAACGCACGTGCCACCCTGCCGGCGCCAGACCGGGTTTCGGCAGGAGAGCGCGTTGGATGCGCGCGGCAAGCGAGAGATCGCTCTCCAAGGCACGCTGTTCCGCACTCGTAAGATGGTCGAGGCAGAAGCGCACCAGCGGATCGGCCAGCAAGCGTTCCTGTTCAACAGTGTCATGGCACGTCTCGCAAAGCCCGAATGTTCCTTGATCGATGCGGCGGAGCGCGGCATCCACAGCCGTCAGGAGTTGCGAAAGAGAAGCATCAGCGGCGGGCGAACGCAACGCTGCGTGAAGGCGCTCGCGGCGCTGCTCCAGTTCGGTGCGCAGATACGATTGTTCGGCAGCGATCATAGGACCTCCTACCGTAGGTTGCTGTTTTGCGGCTGAACTTTCCATCCGATTTCCTCCTTTGAATTGAGGAATGCGGGAAGAGGCACACGGGGCGCTATTGACCGGCCGCTTCCAATTCACCCCCTGGAGCATGAACGAGTAAGCGGTGTTGTCAACCCGGCTGTGATTTGATTTGATGCCGCGACGTGCGATCCGTTGCAGGAATTTTTAGCGCAGAACACCGGACCGGGATGCACAAGGCGCAGATGACAAGGTCGGAAAAGCGCCCGCGAAAGTCCGCGGCCGCTACACGAACCAGAGTCAACGGCAAGATCGGCCCCGTAAAGGCATTCGGGACGCAAACATCGCGCCCTACGGGCCTGGGACGCGCCCTTCGAGGCTCAGGATAAACTAAAGCGCGCCCCTACATTTTTAGACGGAGCAGTTCAGTTCAGAGCGGCGTCAATTGTGCGCGTTAAACGCCGCCATAGGTGGGCCGGGTGTCCGGTTCGCTCGTCGCGGCCAAAGTGAATGCTCAGGCTGATGCCGGAGAGATGGAACGAACGCGGCCCGCCGGGGTAACTCTGTCCTGGGACAAGAGAGCCGCGCATACGGCCAACGCCGACAAGACCAAGCTGCACGCTCTGAATGTGAAGCGTGCTCTGAAAGGCGTCCAGTTGCAACCGTCCGCCCCAGAATCGGAGGAGCGGCAGGCTCGCCTGCGTGAGGATTAAAGTCTTCACCTCGTCCATCGGCGAAAGATGGTCCAGGCTGTGGTCGCGCTCGTAAGCTCCCGCGTACAGGAAACTGAAATGGGCATTAGACTTTGCGAGGTCACGGGACAGCAGGAAGGAAGCGGCCGGCAAAGGGATCGATATCTTTTGGAGCGTCGTGAGGATCGGCGCGACACGTTCTTGCGTTAGAACGAATCGCGGTACGGGTGTTTGTGCGGCAATCGGCCCAAGGCTACCCAGAAACATTCCGAGCAGCAAGATGAACCGTTTGTAGAGCACTGGATGTCTCTTCTGTCTGATTCCTGCTTTTCACGAAGCGGAGGAATGGACTCCACCCGCCTCTGGGTCCCCTTCGTTATCACCTGAGAATGAGCGGCCGGATTTGGCCCGGGGGAGGAAAGATTGTGGGTAGCGGAAAAAGCCTACGGCGTCGGGGCTCGCCAGTCTGTTCAATTAAGGACAGATCCGTCAGGTTTCGGTGCGAAAGAGGCCGAGGCGCCTCATTTTATAGAGGAGAGTTGTACGTTTAAGGCCGAGGCGTGCCGCAGCGCCGTCTGGTCCGCCGATGACCCAGTCTGTGGCTTGCAAAGCTTGCAGAATATGCTCGCGCTGAACTTGGGCGAGGGTGCGACCTGCCAGGGAATCGTTGGTCTCGGGAGGTTTTGACTGACCAAGGATGGGGTGAGCAAGGACGGTATCGGATGACAAAATCACGCAGCGCTCGATGACGTTCTGCAACTCCCGCACGTTGCCCGGCCAATGATAGTTGGCCAGCGCGTCCATATCTTCGGGGCGAATCGTTTCAATGCGTTTATTCATCCGGCGCGAGTAGCGAGCGACGAAATGCCACACGAGATCGTGGATATCTTCCGGGCGATCGCGAAGCGGGGGGAGTTGGATGGGAAAGACGCTCAGCCGGTAGTACAAGTCGCTGCGAAATCGACTGTCTGCAACCATTTCGGATAGATTGCGGTGCGTTGCGGCTATCAAGCGAAAATCCACGCGCAAGGTTTGCGTGCTGCCGAGCCTCTCGATTTCGCGTTCCTGGAGGACGCGCAGGAGTTTGGACTGGAGTTCCAGCGGAATGTCACCCACTTCGTCCAGGAAAATGGTTCCTTTGTCAGCCAGTTCAAAACGGCCGATGGTGCGAGCGACGGCGCTGGTGAATGCGCCCTTCTCGTGGCCGAAAAGTTCGTTTTCGAGGAGTCCGGCAGGAATGGAAGCGCAATTGGCCGAGACAAATGGCCGGTCGCGGCGGGGACTGAGTTTATGAATGGCCCTGGCGATGAGCTCTTTGCCGGTGCCGGTTTCTCCCAAGATGAGGACGGGCGAATCCGTGGTTGCCACTGATTCGACTTGGCTGAGCGCATGCCTCAGACTGCGGCCTGTGCCGATAATCGCGTCGAGGTCGCGTTTCTGGGGGATCACGGGCGACACCCCACCGTGCCGTTGCCAAGAGACAGTCGCAGCCACGAGAGAGTCTCCCCCACGCTCCGTCAGACCACGTGCAGCGGTCGCGAGCAGTATAGAAAGTGATTTAGGAAAATGTTGCTTTGGGTAGGAGGAAATTGCGGGTTCTTGAGCTTTAAAAGCGCATCAGAGCATGCGAATCAAGCATCGGATCGCCAGCGTGCCGGGGTTGTACCAACTAATTTGCGAAAGACCATGGTGAAGTGGCTCTGGTCAGAAAAACCGAGGCGGTTGGCGACGTCAGAAATGGCCAGCGTGGTTCTCTTGAGCAAGCGCTGGGCCTCTTCAATGCGCAGCTGAAGAATGTAGCGGTGTGGAGACAGACCGGTGCTCTGCTTGAATGACCGGCAAAAGTGAAAAGGGCTGACTTCGGCCACTTCTGCCAAAGCCTGGAGGCTATTGTCTTGCGACAAGTTGGCCTGAATGTAATCCACGATGTGGCGCAGCCGGTACTTCGTCAAACCGCCCCTGTACTCGACAGTTTTGGAAGGAAAGACAGCGAATTGACGAAGCAGATGCGCAGCGAGAGCCATGCCCAGGAACTCGCCATAGAGGCGTCCGGTGGGGCAACCGGCTCTGACCTCTTTTTCCAGGAGTGATCCGATAGTGCGAATCTTGCGATCGCGAGTGTGTTGCAGGCCTTGAAGTTCCATTCTTGCGCCGGGTGCTGAATCGGATCCTGCCGCATTGAGAAGGTGAGAACTGAAGGAAACGATCAGAAGATCCGTAGAAGTGAAGCAGCGGCCCGATACTGGCGTATCTTTGGCCATGATGCCAATCTCGCCGGGTTGGATCTGCTTTCGTTTAAGCGAACTACCTGCGAGGCGCCACTCCAGGGGGCAGGGCTGCTTCATTCTGCAACCGTAAAAGTGAACATTTGTCTCCGGCAGGACAATTTCCATCCGCTCGTGCGGGGGCCTGCGATGATACTCTACCTTGAGTGAATCACCCCACGGACAGTTGGAACTGGAGAGAATGACCCAATCGGGGCGCACTACGGGTGCGGTCTCACCGGTGGCGACACTTCTGCAGAGAATATCGGACTTGGGCATAGGACGTGCCCCGTCGCTGTAGAGGGCGGAGAGCACATGGCATCACATGGACCGGTTTTTGTCAATCGATGTGGTACAAGCGCGCTTGGCCGGAAAGATGACAAGCTCGGAGCCTCAGGGGCTAAAACCTTGCTGGATTTGAGCTAGCGACTTCCGCCCACTCAGGTGTTCAAAATTGAACAGACAGCTCAACACGCCCAAAAGTATTATGCGCGCGCCCAAGTAGGCTCTTGCCGCGTCCCAGCAAGCCAGAGAGCTACCTATGCCCTCTTTCCATGTGTTGAAACGTGAAGCGGACGGCAGTTCGATCTGGGTCGAATCCGTCGCTGAGTTGGAAAAAGCGAAGGCGCGTATACGGGAACTGGCTTCGAAAAGCCCTGGCCGATCGTTTTTCATTTTCGATTCGACCAGTGCGACCGTAGTTGCTGAATTTCCCTTGTCAGAACATTCCACGGAAGCGGCTTGAGGCTTGCCGCGTTCGTTTGTCGCTTTTTCCTACCACTAAAAAAATCGCCAACAGCGGCCTGCAGGCCTGGGGCGCGCTGAGGCCGAGGGCCTACATTTCGTGCGAGGCGGCCGCTACTTGGCGGGCGGCGGGTTTGGGTTTGCGGCGTAGGGCGGACATGGCGGAATCGTCCGCGGGGAGGAAGTAGCCGACTACGATGCCCATGGCGCCGGAGGGGAGCGGCTTGCCGGTGATGTTGTCATAGGTGGCGGTGATGCGGAGCTGGTCGCCGGCGGCGAATTTGTAGCCGCCGCGATCGAAGAAGGTGACTACCGGCATGCTGAGGAGCTGGCCCTTTTCGTCGAGCTTGGCGTCGAGGGT
>WNFL01023190.1_pt4 | contig 11617 bp, 10 predicted proteins | sample 5400361 | NCBI WGS metagenome assembly WNFL01 (sample SAMN13153351, study PRJNA577476) | soil metagenome | isolation source: 40 cm soil on Douglas fir-dominated hillslope | place: USA:California | collected 2013-09-17
TGTCGATCAGCAGCGCGGGGATCTCCTCGAAGCGCCGATAAATCGCCGACGGATAAGACGTGGCTTCGAGCGTGCGGCCCGAACTATCCGTGAGCACCAGGCCGGCCTGAGACTTTTCGTGGTAGACGGCATAGCCGCCGGCCTGGATGAAGCGCAGCAAAGCAGCTGACTGAACCGCCTGGTTGACGATCTCGAAGTGACGAGCCTTCAGGCGAACAATCAGCGACGGCATATAAGCGTAGCCCAGGCGTTGATCGTATGGTCCGCCGCGAGGAAATCGCACAGCCGGGCTTGCCCCGGGTTTCATCTCGAATCTCAAGTCGGCAACAGCGCGATGGATAAACAGCGAATCGAGATGCGCATTGCTGAGCAGCAGCATGGTGAGCACGCATCCCAGCAGCAAGCCCAAGCTCCAAAACAATGCGCGCCTGAGCCTCAGCATCGGCACTAACCGGCGGCAACACGGCCCGCGGGCGGTTCTGTGAGGCGGCTCTCAGGAATCATGACGCACCTTTGGCGCACATATGCAGGACTCCCGAACATATCGAAAGACACAGGGCAACGCGATGTACGAAGGTGCATGCGGCTTGGCCCTACAGGGCAAGTCTCCGAATGAACCATGGAGTTAAGATGCGAGAACCTTAAGGTCCCGTCCAAGCAAACGGAGATATTCAACTATGAAAGTCGCCGCCTCCACGATTGCGTTGGCAATCTTCGCGGTTCTGATTTGCGCCGCACCGCTTGCCGCGCGCGCGCAAACGGCCGCTACGAACGTGGCGTCTGCCCCGGGTAAGGTCCGGGCGAGCGGAACTCTCAGGATGACGGCCACCGTGCTGTCGATCGACATGGGCAGTCGTGACGTATTGCTGATGGACGCGCACGGAAAGCTGCTCACCGTCAATGTGAGCGATCAAGCCAGGAATCTCGACCAAGTGAGGGTCGGAGACAAGATGACCGCCGAATACACCGAGGCGATTTCCTTGCAGCTCAAGAAGCGCGGCAGTGCCCGCGGGCCGCCGGCGATCAAGGAGGAGGCGATGGTCCGCTCGCCCAAGGGTGCGAAGCCGGCCGGCGCGGTTGGTCGCAAAGTGACCGCCGTTGCAACGATCGTGGCGGTCGACACCGAGAAACAATCCATCACTCTGCGCGGCCCCCAGGGCAACGAATACGATTTACAGGTGCCCGACCCAGCTCAGTTCACGGCGGTCAAGAAGGGCGATGAGGTCGAGGTGGTTTATACCGAGGCGCTCGCGATTGCGATGCAGTCGACGCCGAACTCACAGTAGCGGCGCGAGCAGTCAGCGACCCTACGATGTCATATTGATGGCGGCAGCAATATTGCCGTGCGTTCAAGGTGGCGGACAGTGGTGCCGTTGCCGGGGTCGCCGATGTTGACGTAGAACGTCGCGGTGTGTTTTCGAGATGTGTTCGGAATGATCCGGATGAATAGGCTGGCCGAGTGCCTTCCCTTTGGCAGAAACCGAGTCATCCGGGCCTGAGGCACGTAGTCGATGCCGGGTTTTGCTGACGAAGGTTCGGTCCACCATACGAACGCCGTATCGCCGCCATATCCGGCGGAGCGGCGGACGTGGATTTCGGCAAAATGTTCCTGCGAGCGAATCCTGTATGCGTCGGCGGCCATGCTGAACTTATTAGATTTGCCCTTGTGTAAAGTCGTGCGTGCGGCGTCGCTCTTGACGGCCGCTGCAAAGGTTGCCGGCGGAAAGCTCGGTTTCTCGCTATCTGGCGCAGGTCGCGGCGCCCGCGATTCCGGTAGAAGAGTTCCGTCCAGTGCATTTTGATCACGCGTCACGGGATCTGCATTGATCAGCGTATTCGACGCTGTCTTGGGAGCGGCGAATTGGCCAGGTATTGTTCCGTCCAACGAAGCGCGATTGATCGAAGCGCAAACGGCTAGAGCGACGCAGAGAATGCCAAGCATTGCGATGGCGCGTGACGAGGGCAGAGTCAGCTGGACTGAGTGCTCGGTGTAGCGGGCGAGGGATTGCGCTAATCGCCGCGCGGTCGCCTGTCCTGGAATCAGCCGGACAATCCACTCGCGTACCGATATCGAGCGGTCTTCCCGACTCCAGGAAAGACCCATTGCCAATGTTTGCCATTGTCGCCGAGTAAGCCCACTCGGCCGTCGCGCCATTAGTCCAAGGTCCCGCGCTTCGGACGATGTACGGCGCTGAAACGGGTGCTCACCCGCAAGCAACTCGTACGATATGCACGCCAAGGCATAGAGATCGTCGCGCGGATCGGCTTGAGAGGCGCCAAAGCCGAGTATGCGCAATTCGCCCGAATTTGTGATCATTATATTTTGCGGTTTCAGGTCGCCGTGCACGACGTTGCGTGCATGCGCATGCGCCAAACCGTCCCCTATCTCCAGGATTATTGCCCAGGCAGATGACCTGGGTATTGAAATGGGCGGCGATCTCTCGAGCGCGCTGCTCAAGGTTTCGCCCTCTAGCAGCTCCATTGTGAAGAAAGCAATGTCATTATCCCGATCCAATTCGTACACTTTGACTATACTGCGGTGCGAGAGCGCCTGCGCGCGAAAAAACTCGTGTCGCAGATTCGATAAGATCTCCGGGCCGCCGCCAGTGGTTTCATGCAGTAATTTAATTGCGATGTGGCGATTGTCCTCGGGGAGATCGCGGCGGTATGGATCCATTGCTTTGAACACAGTACCTACACCGCCGCTGCCCAGGCGCCTCTCTAAAACGTAACGATTTCGCAATACACGGCCAACCTCGGGAAGTGGTGTGTATCGGTCATCCATATCACACACAGATTGAGTGTAGTCCGGTAAACGACGACCACACATAGGGCACTTTGTGGGAAATCTCAGAATTGACTCGCCCATCGTGACGCCCTCCATATGAGTTCATACTTAAGCTGGATAGCAATTGCGAGCTTTGTGAGATCCAATTTCAATGTGCTGCTCGACGCGGGCTGGCTGGGCCCGCTGCAGATGCCATGAGATTGCGCTTTTGCTGGATTGCGTGGCCCAGACGGTCGGCAGGATACCTGATAGCAGTAAATGCCGCCGCTCGACCATCGATCTCGGTCCATATCATCCCATTTGGCGGACACCGTTTTATGTGCGGGGCACTAGGTTGCCGATATCCATGTATCTCATGCGGCGTTCCAGCGCCATTGGGCGAACGGGCACAATGCTCTGCCTATAAGGGCAGCCGCTAGACGGGATGACTGCCCCTAAGTACAGGGCGGATATTGCGCTTCGGTTTGATACCCTTCGGCCGCGGTCCGCTGCACCGCCCTTGTCTCCACGAGCGGGTTGGAATTCCGTGATAATCCGGCGGGTTGTGCGCTTTATTGCGACTGCGATGTTATCCGCAGTCGCCGTCAGCATCGTCATCTGGGCCACGCTCGCGTTGTGGTTCGACGGGCCGAGTTACCTGCCCTTCGACGATCTTCGAGCACGCAGCAATATTACGGCAAGAGCTGAGCCGCAGGCGACTCCACGGTTTTTTCAACTCGCATCAGGGGGCTGCCAGATCCGCCCGACACGTCGCAATGATGACCGCTATCAATTGGTAATGGTTTTCGCTTTGTCGAGTTCGCCACGCAGGATCTTCGCCCAGCCCGAGGCCGCGTTTCGCGCCTCAGCGGCGTTGTGGACGGCGCTCGACAACTGGAAACTTCCCGCCGAGCGTGCCTGGTAGCGGTCGAGGATGCGAACGATGATTTCTCCGGTCTCGGAATCCGCAAGCTCGGCGAGGAGGGTCATCTCACCTGCGGACACCGTATACACCCGCGTTCGTCCAGCCGTGGCCACATCCGGTGCCGTGATGTAGAGATTGAGGATCGCAGTCTGCAGGCGCAGTACGTCCGGGCCTGGCTGGGCGACGATGGAGTAGCCGCCTTTCTTCAACTCTTCCACGAAGGCGTCGCGAACACTCTCGGCGACATCGTCGCGAATGTTCTGCAGCTCGCTGGAAGACAAGCTGCGCCTGTTGCCCGGGACGGTCGGCTTCCAGCTCTTGTGAAAGCGCACGCCGATCGGCTGGATCATCACCGTTTTGTAGCCCGCGAGCGTTGCGCCCGACAGCGCATAGGCCGTGTCGATGCCCTTGATATCGATCTTTCGCAGACCGTCATAGCTCATGACCTCGTCCAAGGTCTTCGCCTGCTGAGCCAGTGCCGAGGCCGTCAAGAACAGCGCGATGAGCCCGGCTAGTTGCCGGAGCAATCGCTTTTGATTCATGAGCACGTCAAGCCTCCTGTAGTTTGATGTGCCGTCTCGGTCTGTCGCCTGACTTATCCTGCCGATCTAAAGAACGCAAGACACTTAGATGAAAAGGCATATCGGCCAGCCCGAATGGGCGGAACTCGAGTAATGAATCTGCTGCTCGCCGCGGCCGTGGACGCTTGCCCTTTTGGGCAGAAAATGTGCCTTTTTGCCCGATTGTCCCGGCCATCAATTCAGACGAAGGATGCGATTGGCACAGACGGCGAAAAAAAGGATAGTCAACTCCGCACGGCGGGAAGCGGAACAATCATCATGTCCACCTGGGTGAGATATCCCACATTGTACGAGATCAATACTTGGGTCTGGCTTTCCGAGCTCAGCCTGAAGGCGGGAAAGCCTATTGACTTGAGTTGTGTGCCCGGGGCGGAGTGGGATTGCATCGCCAACTTCGGATTTCATGCTGTCTGGTTCATGGGAGTCTGGGAGCGAAGTCTTGCGGGGATTGCGATTGCCAATCGGAACAAGAATCTAGTTGAGTCTTTCAGACATGTCCTTCCGGATTTCACGCCGCAGGACAATGTTGGGTCTCCGTACTGCATTCGACGCTACGTCGCGGACCAACACCTTGGCGGTCCGGAAGCGCTCGCGATTGCCCGCCAACAGCTTGCAAACCGCGGCATGAAGCTGCTCCTGGATTTCGTGCCGAACCATGTGGCGCCGGATCACCCGTGGGTCAGCGAACACCCGGAATATTTTATTCGCGGGCATGTCGAGGATGTCAGTAGTGATCCTGGGTCCTACCTGGAAATTCAAGGCCGCATCTACGCATGCGGACGGGATCCATTTTTCCCGGCATGGCCGGATGTTTTGCAGCTCAACGCGTTTGAACTTGGGCTGCGGCATACGGTGCTTACCACCATTTCCAGCATTGCCGCACAGTGTGATGGCATTCGTTGCGACATGGCAATGCTTCTGTTGAACAAAATCTTTGAACGGACCTGGGGCAGTCGCGCCGGGCTTCGGCCGCCGACAGAGTACTGGAGTGACGTGATCCCCGCTACCAAGAAGACAAATCCGAATTTCCTCTTCATTGCCGAAGCTTATTGGGATCAAGAGTGGGAGCTGCAGCAGCTGGGGTTTGACTTCTGCTATGACAAGCGGCTCTACGACCGTCTGGAGCACGACAATGCGGAGAGCGTCCGCCTTCATCTGTGCGCCGATTCCGGCTACCAGAAAAAACTGCTTCGATTTCTCGAGAATCATGATGAGCCGCGGGCTGCGGAAATCTTTTCAGCTGCGAAAGAGCGGGCCGCCGCGATCATCACATCGTCCGTCCCAGGCGCGAGATGTTTTCACGAAGGTCAATTGGAAGGCCGAAAAATCAGGCTACCGGTGTTTCTGGGCAGGCGCCCGGCAGAGCCTGCGGACGAGGACTTGAAGTCATTCTATGCGAAGCTGCTGGCGGCGATCGATGCCCCGACCCGAGAATTCAAGTGCTCAAAACCTTGTGGCCTGGAGCTGGGCCAAGGGCATCGATCGGCGTCTCATCGTGGTCAACCTCTGCGACTCTGCCGTTCAAGCTCATGTGCAAGTACCTTGGGAGGAGCCAAGGGGGTCAACCTGGCGTTTGACTGACACGCTTTCGGATACCAACTACGAGCGCGATGCGCGCGACATGTCGACACCAGGTTTGTACGTGGAGTTGGGTCCCTGGGGCTGCCATTTCTTCCAGTGCATGCTTACGCGCAAGGACTCTCAAGCGGTGCTGCCAGCCGACGCTTGAATCAGACGCGCTGATTGGTCTGCACGTTGGTGCAATGATCGAAGCGCTTTGGTGCAATTGTTGTAGTGAGCTCTTGATGCAATCCTGTCCCGGGTACATTGCGAGGAGCTTCCCATGGTTAACGATACCACTCGGATTGACCGGCCAATCGTTGCGCTGTTAACCGACGTCGACGGGACGTTGGTTACAAAAGACAAAGTGATTACAGCGCGGGCATCCCAGGCATTGAAGCGATTGCGAGAGCTTGGACTCGTATTTACCATCACCAGCGGCCGTCCGCCGCGCGGAATGCGCATGCTCGTGACACCGCTCGGGTTGACGCTGCCCATGGCCGCCTTCAGCGGAGGCGTGATCGTGCTCCCGGATCTGTCCGTGGTGGACCAGAGAACCCTTCCTGATTACGTGCTGCCGTCCCTCGTCGAAATGATTCAGTCATTTGGCCTCGACGTGTGGCTTTATAGCGCCACTGATTGGTACGTTCGCTCCCGTGAGGCTCCGCGAGTGGACCGTGAGTCATCAACGGTGCAGTTCGAACCCACGGTTGTCCGCAACTTTGACCACGTGCTCACGGAGATCGTGAAGATAGTCGGCGTCAGTAACGATCACGCACGCGTCGCGGCCTGCGAAGCGGCGCTCCAGGAGGAGTTCGGAACACAGGTCACCGCTGCGCGATCGCAACTGCATTATCTTGATGTGACCCATCCCACCGCCAACAAGGGGACTGTGATCGAGCGGCTGTCGCGTTACCTGAAGATTCCGCTGCAGCAAATCGCCACAATCGGCGATCAGTTGAACGACGTGCCAATGTTCAAACTCAGCGGACTCAGCATCGCGATGGGTAACGCGAGCGATGAAGTAAAACGCCAAGCGATGTACGTAACGAGCTCGTTTGGCGATGAGGGCTTCGCCAACGCCGTGGAGAACTACGTTCTGCCTCGAGCCAAGGCCGCGTGTGGTCCGGAGATCAAGGCCACTGGGCAGCTCAACCGGCTGGGGCAGAGCCTTTGGCTCGATAACATCACGCGCGAATTGCTGACGAGCGGCACGCTCGAGCGTTATGTGAACCAGTTGTCGGTCACGGGGCTGACTTCGAATCCAACGATCTTCGAGCAGGCGATCAAGAACAGCTCTGCGTACGATACCGCGATCGGCAAAAAGATCAGGCAGGAAAAAACAGCGGAGGATCTGTTCTTCGAGCTTGCGATCGACGATCTCACGCAAGCAGCAGATCTTTTTCGTCCCATATTCGATCGGACCAATGGTGTGGATGGATGGGTGTCGCTCGAAGTCTCGCCGCTTCTCGCCTACGACACGGCCGGGACGCTGGCGGCTGCCAAGGATCTTTTCGCTAGGGCAGGCTGTCGCAACCTGTTGATCAAAATCCCAGGCACCCGCGAAGGCCTGCCGGCCATCGAAGAAGCCATCTTCGCTGGAATTCCGGTGAACGTAACCCTGCTCTTCTCGCGCGAGCAGTACTTGGCGGCCGCCGAAGCGTTCTTGCGCGGCATCGAGCGCCGCATCGATGCCGGCCTGAAGGCAGATGTGGGTTCAGTGGCCTCGGTTTTCGTAAGCCGCTGGGATGCCGCAGTCAAGGACAGGGTTTCCGATTCGCTGCGCAACCAGCTCGGCCTCGCCGTGTCGCAGCGCACTTACAAGGCGTATCGAGCGCTGCTCAGCTCGCCGCGCTGGCAGCGCAGCTACAATCTAGGCGCCCGGCCGCAGCGCTTGTTGTGGGCAAGTACCGGCACGAAGGATCCGTTGGCTTCCGACGTCTTGTACATCAAGGCGCTGGCGGCCCCATTCACGGTAAACACGATGCCCGAGAGCGCGCTCAAAGCGCTCGCCGACCATGGTGATATTCCGGCGCTCATGCGTGCAGACGGAGGAAATTGCGAGGAGGTCTTGAGGCGATTCGCAGTGGAAGGAATCGATATCCACGCCCTGGCCCGCAAGCTGCAGAACGATGCAGCGCAGTCGTTCGTCAATTCCTGGAATGAACTGATGCGGGTGATCGCTTCGCGGAGCGCAACTCTTGGAAAAGCTCATTACGCAACGGGCAGAGACGTCAGCGCTCAAAAGAAACCGACCCACGAGCGAACGTCGTGATTCCGGCTTATCGCCAGCTTTCCGCATGAGCGTTCTGGCGATTGACATAGGAGGAACGAACATAAAAATCCTTGCCACCGGCCAGAAAGAGCCAAGGAAGTTTCCATCCGGGGAAAAAATGACGCCCAAGCAGATGGTCGCCCGCGTCAAGAGACTTGCGGGCGATTGGCAGTATGACGTGGTGTCGATCGGCTATCCGGGGATGGTTAAGGAGGGCCGCCTGGTTAGCGAACCGACTAATCTTGCGCCCGGCTGGGTTGGATTCGATTTCGAGCGCGCATTTCGGCGACCGGTCAAGCTGATAAATGACGCGGCCATGCAGGCATTGGGAAGTTATCAAGGCGGCGTGATGCTGTTCCTGGGTCTTGGCACAGGCCTCGGATCCGCGCTGGTCGTCAATCGCACCGTGGTTCCGATGGAACTTGGCCGGTTGTCCTACAAGGACGGGACCATCGAGGACTACCTTGGTCGTCAAGGATTGAAAAGGTTGGGCAGGAAGACATGGGAAAGACTTCTCGCCACGGTGGCCATGCGGCTTTCAGCTGCGATACATCTGGATGATCTCGTGGTGGGTGGCGGCAATGCCAAAAAACTGACCTATCTGCCCACCGGATGCCGCGTCGGCAGCAACGCGAACGCATTTGCGGGCGGCTTTCGCATGTGGAAGGAAGAGGAGCGACGGCGCGCCGCAGCACCCGCGCGGAACGCCGCGACAAAAAAGGAGGCGCGCAAAACGTGACGACACAAATGGCACGACTCACCGAGCGCGCGGCGTGGAAACGTCTGGCGGCCCACCATCAAGAGGTAGGCGCTGCACTGCATCTGCGCGAGCTGTTTGCCGATGATCCAGTACGCGGCGAGCGTATGACGATTGAAGCCGTCGGACTCTATCTCGACTATTCAAAGAACCGGATCACCGACGAAACCCTCGAACTATTGCTGGATCTGGCGCAGCAATCCGGTCTGCGCGCGCGCATCGATGCGATGTTCGACGGAGCAGAAATCAACACCACGGAGAAACGCGCGGTCTTGCACATTGCTCTGCGTGCGCCGCGAGGCGCATCGATCATCGTCGACGGCGAGAATGTGATGCCCCGCGTCCATGCGGTACTGGAGAGGATGATCGATCTATGCATGCGCGTACGCAGCGGGGCGTGGAAAGGCCATACCGGCAAGCGGATTCGCACCGTCGTCAACATCGGCATCGGCGGCTCGGACCTCGGGCCGGTGATGGCTTATGAGGCACTAAAACATTTCAGCGACCGGAATCTTGAGTGCCGCTTTGTGTCCAACGTCGATGGAACCGACTTTGCAGAAGCGGTTCATGGTCTCGAACCTGCCGCGACGCTGTTCATTGTATCTTCGAAGACTTTTACCACGCTCGAAACGATGACCAACGCCCGGACGGCGCGCGCCTGGCTGCTCGCGAGTCTCGGAGGCGATGAAAAATCGATTGCGAGGCATTTTGTCGCGGTGTCGACGAACGCGACGGAAGTGGCGAAGTTCGGCATCGACACCGCGAACATGTTCGAGTTCTGGGACTGGGTCGGCGGCCGCTATTCCATGACCTCCGCGATCGGCCTTTCAACCATGCTGGCCATCGGACCGGACAACTTTCGCGGGATGTTGACGGGTTTTAACCAGATGGACGAACACTTTCGTGGCGCCCCCTTCGAATGCAACTTACCTGTACTCATGGGCCTCCTGGCGCTCTGGTACAACAATTTCTTCGGTTCGCAGACTGTCGCGGTGCTGCCCTACGAGCAGTACCTCAAGCGCTTCCCCGCTTATTTGCAACAGCTGGCGATGGAGAGCAACGGCAAACGCGTGACGCTCAATGGGGACTTGGTTGAGTACGATACCGCCCCCATTTACTGGGGCGAGCCGGGCACCAACGGCCAGCATTCCTTTTATCAGTTGATTCACCAGGGAACGCGGCTCATTCCCTGCGACTTCATCGCGTTCTTCAAGAGCTTGAATGCTCTCGGCAGTCATCACGACATTCTTCTCGCGAACGTCTTCGCCCAGGCTGAAGCTCTCGCGTTCGGCAAAACAGCCGAACAGGTGAAGGCCGAGGGCACGCCGGACTGGCTGGTGCCGCACCGGGTATTCTCGGGCAATCGTCCGTCCAACATGATCCTTGCGGAACGGCTGACGCCGGACACGCTCGGCAAGCTCGTCGCCCTTTATGAGCACTCCGTCTTTGTTCAGGGCGCGATCTGGAACATCGACTCATTCGACCAGTGGGGCGTTGAACTCGGCAAAGCGCTTGCGCAGCGGATCATCCCGGAAATTTACGGCAAAGCAGAGCCCCGTCTAGATCACGACAGTTCGACCAACGCGCTGATCCGCTGTTACCGGCGACATCGGGAGGTATCATGAACGATCTTGGCTACCAACGGCCGCTGTATATTCTGCCCTTCGACCATCGCGCCACATTTCAGACCAACCTGTTTGGCTGGACGGGGCGTGTCACCGACGCGCGAACCGCGCAGATCGCCGCCTCCAAGCAGGTGATCTACGACGGCTTCAAGGCAGCTCTCGCGGCCGGCGTGCCGAAGGAAAACGCCGGGATCCTGGTGGATGAGCAGTTTGGGGCTGCGATCCTGCGCGATGCCTCGGAGAATAACTATTTAACGTCCTGCCCTGTCGAAAAGAGCGGACTGGACGAGTTCGACTTCGAATACGGCGAGGACTTCGCCAGCCACATCGATTTGTTCGAGCCAACCTTCTGCAAGGTGCTGGTGCGCTACAACCCGGAAGGTGATTCGCTCCTGAACCGGCGCCAATCGGCTCGCCTAAAACGACTGTCCGAATACCTGAGCGCGCGTAACAAGAGCCGCTTCATGTTCGAGTTGCTGGTGCCGCCCGAGCCGGCGCAACTAGAGCGAGTCGGGGGCGACAAAAAAATATGGGACGCCAAGATTCGGCCCCGACTGATGATTAAAGCGATCGAGGAGCTACAGGACGCACAGGTCGAAGCGGACGTATGGAAGATCGAAGGCCTCGACTTTGAGGAGGACTGCGAGAAGATTGTGCGCGCGGCGCGCCGCGGCGGCCGGGACAACGTCTCCTGCATCGTTTTGGGTCGGGGTGAAGACGAAAAAAAGGTGCGCGATTGGCTCGCAACAGCGGCGCGCGTCGAAGGATTTACCGGCTTTGCAGTCGGACGGACGGTTTTCTGGGACGCGCTGGTCAACTGGCGTGCGAAGAAGCTGACCCGGGAGGCCGCCGTGGCCGAAATTGCCAGACGCTTTGAAGAGTTTGTCGATATTTTCGAAAATGGAGGCAAGCTAGGCCATGACAACGCGGCGATGCTTGCGGACCGCGGCAGCGGATGAGTTTGGATCAGTCCACCGTTGAAGGAATAGCATCATGCGCGTTGGTATTGCGACGGATCACGGCGGGTTCAGCCTGAAACAGGAAATGGTCGCGCAGCTGCGCGCGGCGGGGTATGAGGTGGTCGATTTCGGCGCGCATGTCGTGAATCCGAGCGATGACTACACCGA
>WNFL01409058.1_pt1 | contig 11617 bp, 14 predicted proteins | sample 5400361 | NCBI WGS metagenome assembly WNFL01 (sample SAMN13153351, study PRJNA577476) | soil metagenome | isolation source: 40 cm soil on Douglas fir-dominated hillslope | place: USA:California | collected 2013-09-17
CACCTCGTCACCCGGCATCAACGCTGGATCTACAACATCGTCCTGCGGATGATCTATCACCCGCACGACGCCGAGGACGTCACGCAGGAAATTCTGATCAAGCTGATCACCAAGCTCTCGACATTCAAAGGCGAAAGCCGCTTCCGCACCTGGCTCTACCGCATCGTCGTCAACCACGTCCTCAACATGAAGCGGACGCGCCCCGAAGAGAGAGAATGGACGTTCGAGAAATTCGGCAGCGGTCTCAGCGCGGCACCCGACGAGGAGTTGCCCGACCCGCGCTCCGTGCCCGTCGATCTGCAGTTGATCGTCGACGAAGCCATGATCGGCTGCACCTCCGCCATGTTGCTGTGCCTGTCGCGCGAGCAGCGGATCGTCTACATCCTCGGCGAGATCTTCGGCGTCACTGACGCCGTCGGCGCCGAACTGCTCGAGACGAGCCGCGACAGCTTCCGGCAGAAGCTCTCACGCGCGCGACGCGACCTTCACCAGTTCATGCACGGACAGTGCGGGCTGATCAACGCCGCCAATCCGTGTCGATGCGCGAAGAAAACGAAGGCGTTCATCAGGGCAGGCCACATCGACACAGCGAAGCTCCTGTTCGCAGGCGAGCACCTCACCCGAGTCCGGGACGTCGCGCACAAGGCTCACGACGACCTCGGGGCGCTCGATGCCGCCTATGCAGAGATTCATCGCGGCCATCCGTTCCTCGAAGGCCGCGATTTTGTCGCACTCGTTCGCGAGTTGCTGGACCGGCCGGACTTCAAGAAGACGCTCGACCTCAATTAAGGAGAACGACGATGAAAACGCTGATGTGGGCGGTCACGGTAGTGGTGTCTCTATCCGGAGTGTCGTGCACGATAGTCGCCGACACCTACTCGCCGGAGTCGATCATCGCGCTCGAGCGAGGCGCGCTCGACCGGTGGAGCAAAGGCGATCCGGGCGGCTTCTACGACATCATGAACGCGGATGAAAACTACTTCGATCCGCTAACGGACAAGCGCGTCGACGGGCTCGAGGCGCTCAAAGCCCACATCGCGCCGTTTGCGGGCAAGTTCAGCATCGATAGATACGAAGTCCTGAATCCACACGTCCGGCGTGACGGCAACCTCGCCGTGCTGACGTTCAATCTCAACAACTACGGTGCCCAGATGAATGGCGGACCGAAAGAGACATCGCGGTGGAATAGCACCGAGGTCTATCAACGGCTCGACGGCAAGTGGAAGATCGTCCACTCGCATTGGTCTTACGTGAAGCCGAAGACCAAATAGGTACTGGGTACTCGGTACTGGGTACTCGGTACTGGGTACTCGGTACTGGGTACTCGGTACTGGGTACTCGGACCAGTACCTAGTACCGAGTACCGAGTACCGAGTACCGAGTACCGAGTACCGAGTACCGAGTACCGAGTACCGAGTACCTAGTACCGACTCAGTAGCTAGTGCCGACTCAGTAGCGATAAAAGCCCTGGCCGGACTTCCGGCCCAGCTTTCCGTCCGCGACCATTTGCTCGAGCAGCGGGCAGGGCGCGTACTTCGGATCGCGGAAGCCGTCGTGCAGCACGTTCAGGATGGCGAGACAGACATCGAGGCCGATGAAATCCGCGAGCGTCAGCGGACCCATCGGGTGGTTCATGCCGAGCTTCATCACGGTGTCGACGGCGCCCGGCGTCCCGACACCTTCCATCACTGCGAAGATCGCTTCGTTGATCATCGGCATCAGCACGCGATTCGCGATGAACCCTGGCCGGTCCGCTGATTCGACCGCCGTCTTGCCGAGCGCGGCGCAGAGCTCGAACGCGGTCTGCATCGAGTTGTCCGACGTGGCGGCGCTTCGGATCACCTCGACGAGCGCCATGAGCGGCACTGGATTCATGAAGTGCATGCCGAGCACGCACTCCGGCCGCGTCGTTGCCGCACCAAGCGTGCCTATCGGGATGGACGATGTGTTCGACGCGAGGACGACGCCCGGCCTCGCGATCTTGTCGAGCTCGGAAAAAAGCGTGCGCTTGGCTTCCCGATCCTCGACGATCGCTTCGACGATGTAGTCGACGTCGACCAGCGTGCCGAGCGTGGTCGCCGTCATGAGGCGCTCGAGCGCGGCGTCGCGGGACGTGGCCGGCAGCGTGCCCTTCTCGACAAACTTTCCGAGGCTTTTCGCGACTGAATCCCGGGCGCGCATGAGCATGGGCTCCGCGACATCGACGAGCCGCACGGCGAAACCCGCCTGCGCGAATGCCTGCGCGATGCCGCTGCCCATCGTGCCCGCGCCGACGACGCCTACCGTCTTGATGAATGTGGACATCTGGTCATCTGGTTATTGGAGCATTGATTGAAGCATCTCAGCGATGACCAAGTAACCAGATGGCAAAATGCCGAAATTCACGCGTCAGGCGCGCTCTATCGCAAGCGCCAGCCCGTTGCCTCCGCCCATGCAGAGGGTGGCCACGCCGCGTTTCAGGTCCCGCTGCTTCAGCGTGTAGAGGAGTGTCGTCAGAATCCGGCTGCCGCTCGAGCCGATCGCGTGCCCGAGCGCAACGGCGCCGCCGTTGACGTTGACTTTGGTCGGCTCGATGCCGAGTTCGTTGAGCACGGCGACGGCCTGAACGGCGAACGCCTCATTCAGCTCCCACAGGTCGACGTCCGTGAGCTTCCAGCCAATCTTCTTCAGCAGATGCCGGACGGCCTGGACGGGAGTCATCAACAGCAGCCTGGGCTCGATGCCGCTGGTCGCATGTCCGACGATGCGGGCCAGCGGGGAAATATCGAGTGCTTTTGCACGGGCCGACGACATCACGACGAGCGCCGATGCGCCGTCGCTCACGCCAGGCGCATTGCCCGCCGTCACCGATCCGCCGTCTTTGAACGCGGCTCTCAGCGCGGCAAGGGAAGCGGGCGTGGTGTCCGGGCGAATGGACTCGTCACGATCGACGACGATCGCCTCGCGGCCTTTCTGTGTGATCGAGACGGGCAGAATCTCATCGCGGAAACGGCCGTCGGCGGTCGCTTTCGCGGCCTTGAGATGGCTGAAGGCGGCATACGCGTCCTGTGCCACGCGGCTGACGTGGTACTTCTCCGCGACGACCTCGCCCGCATTTCCCATGTGCACGTTCTCGAAGGCGCACCACAGGCCGTCCACGATCATCGCGTCGAGCATTTCGGCGTGGCCCATGCGCAGGCCTTCGCGCACACGCGGCAGCAGGTACGGGCAGTTGCTCATCGACTCCATGCCGCCCGTCACGGCGATCTCGACGTCTCCCGCGCGGATGGCCTGATCGGCGATCATCACGGCCTTCAACCCGGAGCCACAGACTTTGTTCACGGTGAGCGCGGCAACCTGATCCGGCAGGCCGCCGCGCAGCGCGGCTTGACGCGCCGGGTTCTGGCCAAGTCCGGCGCTGACGACGTTGCCCATGATGCATTCGTCGACCGCCTGCGGATCGACGCCGGCGCGGCGCACGGCTTCAGCGACGACGAGCGCGCCCAGTTGCGTCGCCGCGAGCGACTTCAGCGCGCCGAGGAACTTGCCTGTCGGCGTACGGACTGCCGAAACGATTACCGTCTCAGACACGCTCGCGCACCGAAAGCTGGACGACCGTGTCGGCGCCGAGAAGGGTTTGAAGCCGGCGGAGGATCATGGACGACGAGCGCGTCACCTCGCGGGCCCAGAGACGGCTCGCGGCGTCGACCACAAGGGTCCGATCGATGAGCCGCACCGCGGTCTCCCGTTCGAGCGCGGGGCCCACCGCCGCCCGCCACGCGAACGACACCTTGCCAGCCGAGAGCGGTGCATCGCGAAGCAGCTCGGCGAGGGCGCCCGGAATCGCGGAGTTGAGCGGACGCATCGGGTTCGATCTTATCATTTGGTAATTGGATGATTGGGTAATTGGGTAATTGGGTAATTGAGTGATGCGACTTGTGTTGGCGTCGGCCTCGCCACGGCGCGCGGAACTGCTTCGCGCGGCCGGCTTTGACTTCGAGGTCTTTGCGGTCGACCTCGACGAGCGAGTGCGCGACGGGGAAGCCGCTTCCGGCTACGTCGAACGCCTCGCGCGTGAAAAGGCCGGGGCGGGCATGCAGCGTTTCCTCGAGCGCGCCCAACGGGCGTGCCGGGGACCCGAACGGGCTGTCACGGACGACCTCGTGGTGCTCGGCGCCGACACGGCCGTAGTCGTAGACGGCGCGATTCTCGGGAAACCCCGCGACGATCGCGACGGCGCGGCCATGCTGACGGCGCTGTCCGGGCGGCGGCACGACGTGATGACGGGCGTCTGCTTGAGGTCGGCGTCGGCCGAGCGGGCACGGGTCGAGATAACCAGCGTCTATATGTCGGCGCTCACGCCGGAAGACGTCGATTGGTACGTCGGAAGCGGCGAAGGCCGGGACAAAGCGGGTGGCTATGCGGTCCAGGGCCTCGCGTCGCGATTCGTAACCCGGATCGAAGGCTCGTATACAAACGTTGTCGGGCTGCCCATCGCGGCCGTGTCCACGCTTCTGCGCGAGCTTGCATCGGCAGGGTAGTCGGGGCTATTCTGACGACAGTTTCTTCTTCCCAGAAGTCCTTATGACACATCGATATATCAAGATTACGATTACGGCCGTCGTGCTCGGCTCGGCCTTCGGCTTCATGATGTGGACGACACTGCGTGAGGGGGCCGAATACTTCAAACACGTCGATGAAGTCGTGAGCCAGCGCAACGCGCTCGAAGGCAAGAAGCTCCAGCTGCACGGTTACGTGATCCCAGGCTCGATCCTGCACAACTCGAACACGCTGGTGTGGTTGTTCAAGGTGCAGAACAACCCGATCCGCGCAGGCGAGCCCGGTAACGCGGTGTCGGTCAGCTACACGGGCACCGTGCCGGACACCTTCAAAGAAGAAGCGGAAGTCGTGCTCAGGGGCCGCATCGAAGGCGACGGATTCCACACCGATCCGAACGGCGTGATCGCCAAGTGTCCGTCGAAATACGAGGCGTTGGCCACCGTGCCGAAGGGATCGTAATGGGCAATCTCGGAACGTTCCTGCTTCTCGCCTCATTCGTCGTCTGCGCCTACGCGGCGGTCATCTCGGTCATCGGCGCGCGCCGCGGCTCGCGTCGCCTGATCGAGAGCGGCATCGGCGCCTCATATCTCGTCGCCGCGCTCATGGCGTGCGCCTCGGCCGTGATCATCAACGCGTTCATGACCGACGACTTCTCGATTCGGTACGTGGCCCACGAATCCGAATCGCTGCAGCCGCTCGTCTACAAGTTCACTGCGTACTGGGGCGGCCTCGACGGTTCCATTCTGCGATCTTCGTCAACAAGGAGCGCCACCGCGAGCTCATTCCCTACGTGGTCGCGACCGTCTCGACCGTGGAGATGTTCTTTCTCTACCTGATGGTCGTGCACAAGAACCCGTTCTCGACGACGGTCGTCGCTGCCCCGGTTGACGGCACGGGACTCAATCCGCTGCTCCAGAACTACTGGATGGCGATCCATCCGCCGTCGCTCTACACGGGCTTCGTCGGGATGACGATTCCCTTCGCCTTCGGCCTTGCCGCGCTCATCACGGGCCACCTCGACGATTCGTGGCTGCGCGCCGTCAGGCGCTGGACGATGTTCGCGTGGTTGTTCCTGTCGTTCGGCCTGATGCTCGGGATGATCTGGGCGTACGAGACGCTGAACTGGGGCGGCTACTGGGCGTGGGATCCGGTCGAAAACGCGGCCCTGCTGCCGTGGTTCACGGCGACGGCATTCCTGCACTCGGTGATGGTCCAGGAACGGCGCAACATGCTGCGCGTCTGGAACGTCGTGCTCGTCATCCTCACGTTTTTCCTGACGATCTTCGGCACGTTCCTCACGCGCTCGGGCGTGGTGCAATCCGTGCACGCGTTCGGCGACGACCCGACGCTCGCGCGGCTCTTCTCGGCCTTCATGGTCGTCATTCTGGTGTTCAGCCTCGGCATGGTGATTTACCGCCTGCCGCTGCTGAGAGCGCGCTCGAGCGAGCTCGACTCGTGGGTGTCGCGCGAAGCGGCGTTCCTCGTGAACAACTGGATCCTGCTGTTCTGCGCGTTCTTCGTCGCGTTCGCGACGATGTATCCGACGCTGAGCGAAGCCATCACCAACACCCGCGTCACGGTCGGCAAGGAGTTCTACAACAAATGGATGCTGCCGATCGGTCTGATCCTGTTATTCCTGACCGGGCTCGGTCCGCTGCTCGCGTGGCGGAAATCGACGCTGACCAATCTGCGTGATCAGTTTCTGTGGCCCGTCACCGGTCTGGTGGTCGGCCTTGGCGCGTTGTTCGCCGCCGGCCTTCGTGAGTGGGCATCGCTCACGTGCTTTGCGCTCTGTATGTTCGTCACCGTAACCATCACGCAGGAGTTCCTGCGCGGGGCCCGCGTGCGCGGCAAGAACACCGGCTCGGATCTGCTGACGGCGCTCGTCGGTCTCGTCGCCCGCAACAAGCGGCGATACGGCGGCTACATCGTCCACGTCGGGATCGTCTGCATCTTCCTGGGCTTCGCCGGCAATGCCTATAAGCGCGACGTCACGCAGCTGCTGGAGAAGGGGCAGTCGATGACCGTCGGTGCGTACACCGTGCGCAACGATCAGGTGAAGATCTTCGAGGAAGACATCAAGCAATCGGTCGTGGCGTACGTGAGCATCTTCAGGAACGGGAAGCAGGTCGACACGATGTATCCGTCGAAGTCGGCCTTCCGGAAACATCCAGACGATCCGCCGCGCACGGAAGCGGCGATTCGACGCCGGCCCGGAGATGACCTGTACCTCGTGATGAACACCGTCGATCCCGGGACGCAGGTCATCACCCTGAACGTGGTCGTCAATCCGCTGGTGAACTGGGTGTGGCTCGGCTTCGGCATCCTCGCGTTCGGCACCGGCATCGCGCTGCTGCCCGAGACCACGTTATCGTTTGCGCTCGCCAAACTGCCCGCCGAGACCGCCGCGACGACGACGATCGGGCTGATCGTGGCACTGCTCCTGTTCGGTTCGCCACGCACAGTGATTGCGCAGCACATCGAGATCCCCGGATCGATTTCCGCGCCGAAGAACGCGCTCGAGGAGCGGCTCAGAGGCGAGATCGGCTGCACGTGCGGGACGTGTGCCCACGAACTGCTGTCGAAATGCACGTGCGGTCCGGCCACGCAGATGCGGCACGAGCTTCGCGAGGAGATCGACACCGGCAAGGATCACGACGCGATCGTCGCCAGCCTGGTCGAGAAGTACGGCGGCCAGCAGTTCCTGGTCGCGCCAATCGACAAGGGATTCCAGCGTCTCGCGTGGCTCTTCCCGTATCTGGTCGGAGCGGCCGGCGTGACAGGCGTGGCCTTCGTCGCGATCCGCTGGTCGAAACACGCGGCCCGCGACACCGACAAGGACGCGAAGCCGGAAGACGCGACGATGACCGCGCGGCTCGACGATGAGCTTAGAAACCTCGACTGACAAACCCGAACAGGGCCTGCAAGCCTGGCAGTTCTTCGTCCTTGCCGGCCTCGCGTGCGCGACGGTCGCCACATTCCTGGCGCGCGGCCAGAGTGTCGCGTCCATCGTCCTGCTCACCGTGCTCATGGGCGCGACAACGATCGTCGGCATCGCGGCGCTGCGCATGCTGCGGCCGCTTTTTCTCGGGTACGACGACCGCACCGCGATGGTCGGGCAGCGCACGCGGGCCGCGCTCGAGCGCGAGAAGATGCTGGTGCTCCGCTCGATCAAGGAGCTGGAGTTCGATCGCGCGATGGGGAAGCTCTCCGAAAACGACTGGCAGGAGATGTCGGGGCGGCTGCGCGCGAGAGCGGCGGGCCTGATCCGCCAGCTCGATGCCGGCGTGACGTACCGGGCCCAGGTCGAGGCGGATCTGGTGAAGCGCCTGGGCGGGCTGAGCGCGACGCCAGAGGCAGAACCCGCGCGATTCTGCGCTTCCTGCGGAAGCGAGCGCGACACCGACGCCAGGTTCTGTAAGAACTGCGGGGCGAAGCTGTGATCGCGTTGGGCAGGACAGGCTGGATGGGCAGGAAGGGCAGGACGGGGAACTCTTCACCGCTGAGGACGCCAAGGACGCTGAGGATCTTCATCAGAATTCTCTGCGTCCTCGGCGTCCTCTGCGGTGGAGAGTTTTTCTTCGCATCTCCGGCGCACGCCCAAATCGATCCACGGCAGATGGCGGGCATTCCTCGACCGGTGAACGATCTCCCGGATGGCAGCATCTCGGTCCGGCTCATTCGCGGCCAGCTCTCCAACAACATCGCGAGCCATCCCGTGGACGCGCACTTCGAGAACGGCCGCGTCGTGACGGTCAATACAGACGATGCGGGCCGCGCGCAGTTCGACAAGCTGCAGGTCGGTGCGGCTGTGAAGTTCACGGCGACTGTCGACGGCGAGCGTCTCGAATCGCAGCAGTTCGTGGTGCCGTCTCAAGGCGGCATCCGGGTGATGCTCGTGGCCACCGACAAAGGCGGCGCCGCTGCCGCGCCAGGCGGCCCCGCGGTGTCGGGACAGGTTTCGCTGAGCGAGAACTCGCGCATCGTGTTGGAGCCTGGCGATGAAACGGCCACGATCTACTACATTCTCGAGATCGTGAACGGCGGCAGCGCGCCGGTCACGCCCGTTCCGCCGTTCATGTTCGACATGCCGAAGGACGCGCAGAGCACGACACTGCTCGACGGGTCGACGCCGCTCGCGCGGACGAAGGGCGCGCACATCAGCCTCGCCGGACCCCTTCCGCCGGGCAGGACGACTCTGCGAGTTGCCTGCGTGTTCCCCGTGGAGAACGGCACGCTCGATATCACGCAGGTGTTTCCGGCGGCGCTCGATCGCCTGATCGTGCTCGTGCGTAAACAGGGCGACGTGAAGCTGGCGTCGCCGCAGCTCGAACGTCAGCAGGAATTCCCGAACGAAGGGGAAACCATCATCCGCGGAATGGGCGGGCGGATCGCGGCAGGTCAGCCCATCTCGCTGTCGCTGTCGGATCTTCCACACCACAGCGCCGTCCCGCGATGGACGGCCGTGTCGCTCGCCGGCGTCGTCGTGGTGGCCGGCGTCTGGGCCGCCACGCGCAAGCAGGACGGCACGGCTGAGGACGCCGCACGCAAGCGTCTGGTGGCGCGCCGCGAGAAGCTGTTCGCCGACCTCCTGAAGGTCGAGCGCGATCGCCGCGGCGGCCGTGGCGACGCCGAGCGTCTCGCCGCGAAGCGCGAGGAGCTCATCGCGTCGCTGGAACACATCTACGGCGCCCTCGACGACACGGACACGCATGCCGGCGCCACGGCCTGATGATCGACTTCACTAGCGTGCAGCTGGCCGATGTGTCGCGGCACTTCGGCCGGCGGCGGGCTGTCTCGCACGTCTCTTTCACGGCAAATTCCGGCGACATCATCGGGCTGCTTGGCCCGAACGGAGCGGGGAAGTCCACGATTATCGGGATGCTGGCCACCCTCGTCACGCCAACGTCTGGCGCCATCACGTACGGCGGCCGGCCGGCGCGCGAACTGGGCGGCGCGCTGCGCGGATCGATCGGCCTCCTCGCGCACGAGCTGTCGCTCTATTCCGATCTCAGCGCCCGGCAGAATCTGGTGCTCTTCGCCGGACTCTACGGGCTCGATCGCGACGGCATGATCGACCAGGCGCTCGCGGTGGCGGGCCTCTCGGAACGTGGCGACGACGCCGTGTCCGCGTTCTCTCGCGGGATGCGCCAGCGCCTCGCTCTCGAACGCGCGCTGCTCCATCGTCCGCGGTTGGTGCTCATGGACGAGCCCTTCACGGGACTTGACGATGCGGCCGTGGCGACCGTCCGCACGCGCCTGCAGACCATCGCCGCGGCCGGCGCCATTGTCGTCGTCACGACGCACGACCTGGATCTCGCCGACGGGCTCGTAACGCGGGTAGCGATCGCGAACGCAGGCCGGCTGGTGGCCGACGAGCGCGCGGCCACCGGTCTGCGCGCCCGTTACCGATCGCTCGTGGGGAACTGATCGTGCCGGGGATGATCAAGGTTGCCCTGCTCGTGCTGCGAAAAGACGTGGCCATCGAAGCGAGGAGCCGCGAGATCGTCTACACGACGCTCTTCTTCGCCGTGTCGTGCGTGCTGGTCTTTTCGTTCGCGTTCGTCATGGAGGAGGGCGTGCCGGTTGAAGGCGCGGCGGCGGGAATCCTGTGGATTGCCGTCGCGTTCTCGGGGACGCTCGCGCTGGGCCGGACGTTCGAGCGCGAACGATACGGCGAGACCCTGCGCGCGCTGCTGTTGACGCCGGGATCGCGCGCGGCAATCTACGCCGGCAAGCTGCTCGGGATGGTGCTGTTGATGCTGGCGACCGAGGCGGTGCTGACGCCCATGGTCGCGTTTCTGTTCCACGCGCCGTTCTTCGCGCGGCCGCTGCAGCTCGTAGCGCTGCTGGTGCTCGGCACGATTGGATTCGCGTCGGTCGGCACGCTCTTCGCCGCGATGCTGGTGCGTACGCGCACACGCGATGTGCTGCTGCCCATTCTGTTGTTTCCCGTGACTATTCCAGTCATGATAGCCGGGGTCCGCGGCACGGCCGCGCTGCTGCAGTCGCCGCCCGACGAAGCGGTTGCCACGCTGTGGATCGGCTTGCTGACGTCGTTCGACACGGTGTTTCTGGTCCTCGCGCTCTGGACGTTCGAGCCCCTGATGACGGAGTGAACACGGGCAGGATGGAAAAGCTCGGATGAAGAAAGCATTCGTTCCGCTGGTGGTTCTCGCCGCGGCGATCTTCGCGTACGCGCCGGTTGCCATCAATCGAGTCGAGCTCGAGTCGACGATGCTGCTCGTGCAGAAGATCTTCTACTTTCATTTCGCGACGTGGATGGCGTTGACGGCGGCGATTGCCGTGTGCGGCGTGGCGAGCGTCATCTACCTGTTCAAGGGCTCTCCGATCGCCGATTGGTACGGTGTAGCGTCGGCGGAGCTCGTCGTGATCTTCGGAGTCTTTGGCCTCTTCAGCGGATCGCTGTGGGGACGCAAGGCGTGGGGCGTGTGGTGGCAGTGGGATCCGCGCGTCACGATGGCGACGATGCTCGTGCTCGTGTTTCTCGGCTATCTCATGGTGCGGAAGTACGGCGGCCCCGGATCGGAAAAGCTCGCGGCCGCGATGGGGATCTTCGGCGCCGCCACCGCGCCGTTCGTCTACAAGTCCACCGACTGGTGGCGCAACATCCATCCGCCGACCTCTGTCGTCAAGACGCTCGGCGACAAGTTTCCAGCGGCGTGGGATCTCGTTCTGTACTGCAGCGGAGCGTTTCTGCTGCTGGTCGTGCTCCTGCTCGCCGCGCGCGTGCGCCTCGAAGCCCTCCGCGCCGAGCTCGATCGCCTGTATCTCGCACTCGAGGATTGATCATGGTTCGCCGCACGCTGTGTGCTTGTCTGTCGATGGCGCTGTGGTCGGTGTCGCTGCTGGCGCAGCCCGGCCAGGAGGGATTCTCTCCCGTGACGGGCGCACCGGCATCTGAACAGATTCCGGCCGCGCCGCTCGTGATTTCGTCCTACGCGTTCTTTCTCGTCCTGCTGTTCGTCTATCTGTGGACGATCTGGCGACGCATCGGCAAGGTCGAGGCGGACATGCGCAACCTCGAGCGCCGCCAGTCTGACGGAGGCCAGCGGCG
>WNFL01230736.1_pt3 | contig 11614 bp, 8 predicted proteins | sample 5400361 | NCBI WGS metagenome assembly WNFL01 (sample SAMN13153351, study PRJNA577476) | soil metagenome | isolation source: 40 cm soil on Douglas fir-dominated hillslope | place: USA:California | collected 2013-09-17
ACCGCAGCGCCCTCGTTCTCGGCGTACATGTGGAAGGTGCAGACGTGGACCGCCCGCGGCGAGAACCAGAGGGCGTAATAGGGGAGAAGTGGGACGAGGGGCTCGTGGACGTGGACGACGTCGAAATCACCGGCGAGGAAGAACCGGCGCACCGCCCACGGCGGAGTGAGGAGGGCCAGGTGGTTGGCGGCGCCGTTCGCGGGGACGTTGACCACCCCCCCGAACCCCTGAAAACCCGGGCCCGGATTCCCCCGACTCGAGGGGCCGACGACCATCACCTCGTCGCCCATCCCCCGGAGCGACTCCGCGACGTGGAACGCGTGGCGCTTCACCCCCCCTTCCTCGGCTACGTCATAGGGAACGACGATGCAGACACGCAGAGGCCGCCGCCCGTCCGCTGCCGGCTCCGCCGTGCGACCGCGCCCTCCGCTGTCCGCCGTCCTCAACGGCGCTCCTCGATGGCCGCCACGAACCGGTCGGCGACCCAGACGTTGCCGGCCTGGCTCAGGTGAATGCCGTCCACGAAGAACTCGGGGGGCAGGCTCGACAGGTCCACCAACGAGAGCCCCCGCTCGGCGGCGATGCGCTTGTAGGCCTGGTTCAGCTTTTCGATCATCACGTTCATGCTCCAGGGCTCGAGCGGAGCACCGAAGCCGTTCTTGCCCGGCAGCGTCCCGAGGTAGACGAAACGCCCCGCGGCCCGGCACTGGTCGAGGACGGCCTCGCAGGCGATCAGGGTCTGCTCGAGTGACCGGCTCTGCTTGGCGTCGTTGGTCCCCGCCCAGAGGCATACCTCCTTCGCCTCGGAGACGGAAAGAAGCTCGTGGTAGTTGCGGCGCCAGATCTCGGCCCAGCCATCGCGGGGGATGCCCAGGTTGACCGTCGCCCAGGTCTGGCCGTACTTCTGGGAGAGCGCGCGGCCGAGGTAGAGGGGGTAGCTCATCCCATCGGGATCGCGTGAGCCATAGGTCAGGGAGTCGCCCTGACCTATGGCTCACGCGGCCGAGGTAGAGGGGGTAGCTCATCCCATCGGGATCGCGTGAGCCATAGGTCAGGGCGACTCCCTGACCTATGGCTCACGCGATCCCGATGGGATGAGCTACCCTGCAAGGCGCGTTCCTCGACCGACCGCGACGCCAATGCAGCCAGGGAGCTTGCGCGACCGCAAAAATCCAATCGCTCCCGCAAAGGATTTTTCGGCGTTGCTCTCCCTCGAGATCGCGCCACGACAATGCTCAATGGCGCTGCAAGACGGGAAGCGGCCCTCGCAAGCCGCGCCCGAGGTAGAGACTGACCGTGATCTCCTCTCGTCCGCCGCGCGCGATCGCCACCTGTCCCAGGGCGCTCAAGACGTCGAAGTATGGTCCGTAGGCTACGAGAGGCTCCGGACCCGGGCGGCGCCGCACGGCCAACACGACCTCCTTGCCCACGCTGGACCGCGGGTCACGCGTGAAGCCAAAACCCCGGGGGTCCTGGCCCACGCACGCGACTTCGGTCGCGGGACCCATGGCGAGGGCGAGCTTTGCTGCGTCGTCCCATCGGGCCGCCGCGATGAGCTCGCCCGTCTTCGGGAGGTCCCAGGCCCGCAGCTGATCGGCCACCGGGCTCCAGTCCATGAGATCGTCGGTGGGATCCCCGCGCGAGAGGAACGCCGGGGCGGCCTGGCGAAGCCAACCCGTCCGCGCATGCGCCGCGAGCACGAGCGTTACGAGCACGATGCCCAGGCCGCATCCCCAGAGCCAGCGCGTCACCCATTTGGGCGACCGTCTGCCCGCGCGTTCCACGGCTTCCCCGAGCAACGGAAGCAGCAGGAAGTACCCGGGCGCCTCCCAGTGAGGGAGTCCGCGACTACCCAGGGCCGCGACCAGCGTGAAGACGAGGATGGGCCCGGCCCCCAGGCACACGAGCATCCACCGCCGTGCGTCCCGAGGACCCCTCCACCAAGCTTCCGCGAGGACCGCCCAGAGGGGCAGCCAGATCCAGGGGAGGATCCACACCGCCTGGCCCGCCACGCTGTCCAGGAGAGGCGTTCCGCTCGCGTCTTCGGCGGGAAAGGCGCGGCCGCCCTGGAAGCGGAAGGACGCCCAGCCGTGGCCGGCATTCCAGACCACGACCGGCAGGAAGATCGCGGTGGCCAGGGCGATGGCGATGTAGGGCCCAGGGCGTCGCATCCAAAGGGCTCGCTGGCGCGAGGACAGCAGGTAGAGCGCCGCCCCAACAAGCAGGAGCAAGCCGTGGTACTTGGATTGAAGCGCCAGCCCGGCCGTGGCCCCGAACCCGACCCACCAGGCGTTGCTTTCCAGCGGCGGCGTGGCGCCGACTTCGGCAGGCAGACCCTCGATGGTCGCGCGCGCCAGGCAGTAGGCCGACGCGACGCTGAAGAGGAGGAGAGGTCCGTCGGGAACGGCCCACCCTCCGGCCGCGACCGAAAAGAACAGGGAGGTGTTCAGCAGGAACGCCGCCAGGAGGCCGGCCGGTTCGCTGAAGAGAAGAGCGCCGAGCCGGTACATGAGCCAGGTCGTCAGCATGAAGGCGGCGATGAACGGCAGGCGCACGACAATCGGGCCTTCGCTCGCAGCGAGCCGCGTGGCGATTCCCGTCCACCAGAACGTCATCGGCGGATGGTCGAAGTAGCTGAGGCTGAGGCGCCGGCCCATGACGGCGGCATACGATTCATCGACGCCAAGGCCGATGCTCAGGGCCAGGGCCAACCGCATCGCGGTACCGGCCAGTATCACGGCGACGACTGAGCGGGCTTGCGATGGCTCTCGACTACTCCTCACCTGGAAATGATCCAATCGGGCCGCAAAGGATTTTGCCGCGGCCCTACCTTGCGATCCTGGTCGTTCAGAACTCGATCTGCACGCCGAAGGCGCCGAGTACGCGGTAGAAGTCCAGGGTGCTGCGGTTCGACCAGTTCTTGACATAGGAGCCCTGCAAGACAAGCGACACCCGTCGTCTGATCTGGTGCCGGAGTGAGCCGCGAACCTCGACGCGATCGTCTCCGAACGACGCAACGCCCGGACCGCTCTCGGGGAGGAGCAGGTTGGGCCCTCTCTTGTGCTGCAGGCGAAGGAACGCGGAAGCCGTCGTGCGCCCTCCCAGGCGCCGAGACGCGAAGCTGGTCAGGACCTGCTTGCGACGTCCGAAGTCCCATTCGTCGCTGTCGCTCTGAAGAGGGTCCAGGAAGAACGCGTCGCCGAGCACGGCCCCGTAGGCACCCTGGAGCGCCAGGATTTCGAAAAACTCTGCGCGCCCGATGTCGCCGAACTCGGCCTGATCGGCCGGCTCGCCCGCTGGGCCCACACGGCGGTGGTCGCTGATCGGCTCGAACCAGGCAAGGCGAAGGGTGAAGAGGCCCGGCCCGCCGAACGCCCCGACCTCGCCACCCAGGACGAGTCGTTCGCCGCTCGCCGTTGTTGCCGAGTAGTGCTGGAAATCCACTCCCAACTCCGCACGGCCTTGCGCCCTCACCGGGAAGAAGAAACCCAGCCCACCCGACTGGCGGGAGAAACCGAGCAGGTCCAGGTCGGAGAGGGTTCGCCGGCGATCTCCGACGTGCACCCCAAAGCCTCGCCCCGAGGGGCGTGTCCATTCGGCGCGGAGCGTCGCCGCGTTGCCCCAGTAGTCGGAGACGTCGAGCTGCGGCCGAAGCTGGACTTTGAAGCCGTCGGCGAGAGTGAGACGCCCACCCTGACCAAATCGCCTGGTGGCCTCCACCCGGCCGGCGCCGAGGAAGCTCCGGTCGCTGCCGCTAAATGGGCTGCGCGTGAGTGCGAGCAGCGATCCCCGCAGACGGCTCTCCGAGCTCTCGCGACCGAAATCGAGCCCCAGGCCGAGGTTCGCGGCCGGGCTCTCCTCGCTCAAGCCGAGGTCGGAGGTGCCAAAGGGCAGCTCGCTGCTCTCGTCGATCGAGCCGAGAGCGTAGAGCGACGGCTTGAAATGCCAGGCAGGCGCCGCGCCGGGTGTCTGTGCTCCTGCCTCACTGCCCGCGGCGAGGACGGCCGCGGTGAGCAGAGCGCCCGACGCCTTCATCGGGTTTCCGCTTTCGGCGGCGTTACCAGCGAGCGAAGGGCTGTCCGGAGCTCTTCGAGGCGCTGTTCCAACTGCGCCAACGCCGCGGACAACTCGGCCCTTTGTCGAACCAGGGCCTTGCTCTGGACAGCGAGGTCGTGGAGGGCCTCGGTTGCGTTGTCGGCTTCGCGCCGCAGGAGCGCCAACTCCGATCCTGCCGTCCGGGCAGCGGTATCCAGCTCCGCAGACAGGCGGCGCTTGACCAGGATCCGAGCGTCGAGCACGCTGGCCTCGGCGTCCACCCCCGCGATTCCCTTCAGGACGCGCTCTCGTTCCGACTCGAGCAGCAGACCCTTCTGTTGCATCTCGACCACACCGTCGTCCGGTGACACGCTGACGTCCAGCGGGGGTCGGAAGGCCGCCGGTGCCCCTCCAACGAGGTTCGCGACCCGGCGCCTCGCCTGATCAATGGCGTCCAGCTCGTGGGCCACTTGCCCGAGCTGGCCAATCCTCGCGCGCCCGGTCAGCCGAGCGGCCTCGGTGCCGGCAGCGTCCTCGAACCTCCGTCGGAGGGCAATGATTCCCCGGCCCTGACCGGCGATCCTCCGGTCGACCTCGTCCAACCCACCCGCGAGATGGTCGAAACGCTTGAGGGCAACCTCGAGCCGCCGGTCCGCCCGAGGGGCCGAGCCGCCTCCGCCCTTTTGACGCGCGATCTCGTCGGCGAGGAGGGCCGCTTCTCCCATCCTCCGGGTCCGCTCCTCCACCAGCCGCGCCCGCTCGCGACAGGCTTCGCGCAGAGCCCGTTCCAGGGCGTCGAGATCGGCGCCGCGAGCCGGCGCCGCAAACAGCAGCGCCGCGGCAACGCTCGCAACGCCGCGCCGCCGCCTCACTAACGCAGCCCGTGCTTCCGCAGCTTGTAGCGGAGCAGGTTGCGCTCGATTCCCAATGCGCGGCCGGCGGCCGTGAGATTGCCGTGGTGCTCGCGGACGGCGCGCTCCAGCAGTCCCTGCTCGACGGCATTGAGGGTGGCCCGCAGGTCGGTGGTGAGCGGGCCGGCCCCCCCTCGTTGACCCAGCTCCAGCGACACGTCTTCGAGCTGGATGACCCCGTCGCGACACAGAACGGTCGCCCGATGAACCACGTTCTCGAGCTGCCTCACGTTGCCCGGCCACGAGTAGGACTGGAGGGCGGCGAGGGCCTCCGGCGCCACCTGGACGACGCCCCCGTCGGGACGCCGCCCGTATCGGGCGGCAAAGAGGTCCACCAGCGCCGGGATGTCGTCAAGGTGCTCGCGGAGGGGGGGAAGGTGGATGGTGACGACGTTCAGGCGATAGTAGAGGTCCTCCCGGAACGTCTTGTCCCGCAACGCGGCATCGAGGTCCCGATTCGTCGCCGCCAGGACGCGAACGTCGACGGCCACTGTCTCTGCCCCTCCCACGCGGGCGAACGTCCGCTCCTGGAGAACGCGCAAGAGCTTGACCTGGATGCCGGTGGCCAGGTCCCCTATCTCGTCGAGGAAGAGCGTCCCGGTGTCGGCCAGCTCGAAGCGCCCGATGCGGCGCCGGTCCGCCCCCGTGAAAGCGCCCTTCTCGTGACCGAACAGCTCGCTCTCCAGGACTCCTTCCGCGAACGTGCTGCAATCGAAAGCCACGAAGGGCCGCCCGCTGCGGCGGCTGAGCCGGTGGATGGCGCGCGCGACCACCTCCTTGCCGGTACCTGTCTCTCCGCGGATCAGCACGCTGGCCTCGGCCACCGCGACCCGCTCGATCAGGTCGCGCACCTGGTTCATGCCCGGGGAATCGCCGACGAGGCCCGCGTCCACGGGGAGCGTTTCCATCGCATCGCGAAGGATCTCGTTCTCTCTCTCCAGACGCTCGACCTGACGCGCGAGGCGCACCGACTCCAAGGCCCGATCCAGTCGGTTGACCACCGCGTCCATGCGGAAGGGCTTCTCCAGGAAGTCGTCCGCGCCCACCCTCATGGCGTCCACCGCGAGGTTGACCGACCCGAAGGCCGTCATGACGACGATCCGCGTATCGGGCCGGTTCTTCCGGGCAAAGCTCACGATCTCCAGACCGCTCTTGTCCTTGAGGCGAATGTCCGTGAGGAGCAGATCGAACGCGGATGCATCCAGCTTACGGAGAGCCTCGTCGACCCCGGAGGCCTCGTCGACGGAGTGGCCCTGGCGGGTCAGGGCTCGTCGCAGGGAGTCACGCAGGCCCGCCTCGTCGTCGACGACCAGGATGCGCGCCATCAGGAGTCCGCCGATTCGGCAGGCCACCGCATGGAGAAGCTCGCGCCACCGCCCGGGGCGTTCCGAAGCTCGAGCGCCGCCCCGTGCGCCTCCGCGACCCGCTGGACGATCGTGAGCCCGAGGCCCGTCCCCCCCGACTTGGTCGTGAACCACGGATCGAAGACCCGCTCCATGGAGCCGTCCGGCACCCCTGGTCCATCGTCCGTCACCCTGAGCACTACTTCGGCGCCTTCGCGCGCAAGCTCCAGCTCGACGAGGCCGCTCGATCCGACCGCCTGGAGGGCGTTCACGACGAGGTTGCGAATAGCATGAGCGAGGAGCCACCGGTCGACGGAAAGCACGGTCCTTTCTCCGAGGCGGCGGACGATCTGCACGCCGACGGCCGGACTCAATCCCTCCGTGGCCTCCTCCACCACTTCACGAACATCCACCGGCTCTCGCCGCAGCGGGCGTAGGCCGGCGAAGACCTGAAAGTCTTGCAAGAAGCGGTCCAAGCGGGTCGCCTCGATCATCGCCCGGTCGAGGATCTCCTGCCCCTCGCCCGCCGCAGAGAGCGGGCGCAGAAGGTCCAGGTACATGATCATGGATGCCAGGGGGTTGCGAACCTCGTGCAAGAGGCCGGCCGCCATGCTACCGAGGCCGGCCAAGCTCTCGTTGCGCTGGACCTTCTTCTCCAGGGCGCGCTGCCCCGTGATGTCCGAGAGCGAGAGGATGACTCCGGTCCACGTGCCACCTTGACGCAGCCGGCTGCCGACGGCCGCCACCACCCTCCCACCGGACACCAGGCCCCCCTGGAGCGCAACCTCCTCCGCCAAAGGTCCGGCCTCGCCTTGGAGCAGGGTTCCGACGAACTGGAGCAGGCGCGGCTCTCGCGCGAGGACCTCGTCCAGAGGCCTCCCCACGAGCTGGCCGGCTTCGAGCGCGAGGAGCGTCGCGGCGCGGGCGTTTGCCCCGATCACCTGCGCCCGGCGGTCGGTGGCCAGCAGGCCGACTTCCGCGCTTCCCAGTACGGACTCGTAGTAGTCGCGCGAGGCGACGAGCGCGGCTACCATGCCGTCCAGGTCTTCTCCGAGCGCCCCGATCTCGTCTCCTCCGGTGAGCCCGACCCTTTCCGCGAAATCACCGCGCGAGACGCGTGAGACCAGGCTCCGGACGCGCCGCAGGCGCTGCGACACATGACGAACGAGAAGGAATCCAGCCACCCCCGCGGTAAGGATGCTCGCCACTCCCAGAATCACCATCTGCCGGCGTAGAGCGTGCAGTGACGAGAAGAACTCGGGCGTCGCATCCACGCCGGCCAGGGCCACCACGCGGCCATCCGCTGCCCACAGGGGCGCCAGAGCGGACAAGCGCAGCCTTCCCTCCTCGTCCTGATAGATGCGGGTGGGGGTCGCCTGGCCGCCCTTGGCGGCATTCACCTCGAGGCGGTTCGCGAGCAGGGCGTAGCGTACGCGTCCGACCGAGGCCGCCGGCGACGAATCGACCAGGGTCTCGAGGCGATCACCCACGACGTACGCGCGCTCGACCCCCGCCGCCCGGGCCAGGGTGACGAAGCGAGAGGCTACGAGCTGATAAGCGGGAATCTGCTCGTCTCCCTCGCGGAACTGCGTGACGAGCGGAACGTCGGTGCCGAGGGCCAGCAGCCTCGCGACGTTCACCAGCCGTTGCGCCAGGTCGGCCTCCAGCTCCCTGCGCAGGCGCGCATAGGTCGCGATGCCGATCGCCAGCTCCGAGACCGTCATGAGGAGAAGGACGGCGAGCAGGAGCCCGCCAAAGGCCGGTCGCGGGAAAGCGGGGCTCCGAAGCTTCAAGGCTCCATCCTCGCGGCGCGAAGGCCTAGAAGCCGAGTCGCGCCGAGAGCTGGATGCGCCGGGACGGGCGAGCCGCCACCGCCTGCCCGAAGAACGGCGAGCTCTGGTTGCCGACGATTGTCGTCGGGCTGAAGGTGTTGAGCGTGTTGAAGACGCCGAGACCGCAGGTGAGGGTGGGTCCCTTCTCACCCTTGGCCCGGTCGAAGTGCACGTCTCGGGATAGCTGGAGATCCAGATCGGCGAAGCCCGGTGCGCGGAGGGCGTTCCGAGAGACGCCGTCTGGACGATCGGTCGCGAAGCCATCGCGGTTCTCGTCCCGTCCGGTCGTGAGGGAGTAGGGTCTGCCCGAAGCCGCGGAGAGTCCAACTCCCAGCTTCACGAAGCCCCCGACATCCAGGGTCCCAAGCAGGTTGAACCGGTGCCGCTGGTCGAAGTCCGCGGCTCCCCAATCGGCCAATGGGCCGTAACTGTTCGCGGGAAAGTAACCCACTCCGCTCGTGTTGTTGTGGGTGCTGCTCAGCGTGTACTGCGCGAGCCCCGTGAATGCCCTGCCGACCTTTCCTCGGAAGCTCAGCTCGAGGGCATCGCTCGTCTGGCGTCCCGCGGACTCCACTTGACGAACGCGGCCCAGGGCGGGATCGGGCCGTCCGGCGTAGTCCGGGAGCAGTGGCGCGTTCACGTCTCGGGATCGAAGAAGGGCGACACCCCGAGATCCGCGGTAGGTGGCCCCGACCGTCGTGGCCTTGGCAAAGTGCCACTCGCCTCCCAGGCTGTACTGGACCGTGTAGGGAGTCCGGACCGTCGGATCCAGCCGAGCAAGGTTCGCCGGCGGCGAAGAGGACGTTCCCGGTCCTGGAACCACGCCGGGATAGCTCGGATCCAGCAGGAGGTAGCTGGCCAGGTGCTGTCCATCGTAGCGGACGAGCTCCGCGGCCGAGGAGGGCGGAAACCGATCGCTGAAGAAGCCAACCCCACCCCGCAACACGATGTTCCCGGTTCTTCCAGGCGCGAAGGCAGCGAACAGGCGAGCCGCGAGATGGCCGTCGTGAAGCAGGTTCTGGTAGTCATAGCGAGCGCCCAGGGCCACCGACAGCGTGGGGCTCAGCCGAACCTCGTCCTGCAGGAAGCCCCCCATGATCTGCTGGAACAACGGGACGAAGCCGTTTCCGGCCTGTGCCGTGAAGGCGTAGGGCCGACCCTGCTCGAAGTCGGGGAGGCTGGAGAAGAAGAACGTCCCGCCCCGGTTGCTGAGGTCATCGTATGTGCGGTGGCTCCACTCCGCGGCCTGAACGCCCGCCTTGATGAGGTGCTTCCCGACGGACCATGAAAAGGCGTCGAACAGCTTGAAGTCCATCTCCGTGCTCCGCTGGTCCGCTTGGGCGCCCCCCGCGGTGAACGCATCCTGGACCACGATGCGGGTCCCGGAGCTCACGCTGGTCGTGGAGCCGTGGTTCCACTCGAAATGGAGCGACAGCTGGTTCAGGATCCTGGGGGAGATCGTCAGCTGATCGTTCACGTCCAGGTCGTCCTCGTGGTAGGCCTGGTCCGCCGCGGCCACGGGAAGAGTGAAGCCGCCCGCCCCCTGGTTGGTGGCGGCTCGGTCCTCGAGCGCGTAGGTGGCCCACACGGTGTGCTTTGGCCCGAAGCGCCGGGTCAAGCGAGCTGAGGCGTCGGTGTTCCGCTGGGGAGTGGGCACGTTCTGCCGGATCGCACCGTCGGGGCCCTCGGCCACGACGATGGACTGGAGGTCCTCCTCCCGGCGGTTGACGGAGATCTGAAAGCTCGTGGCCTTGCTTCGACCCAGGGGGCCCGAGAGGGAGCCCTCGTAGATCCGCCTCTGCTCGGGGGCCTTCTCCGGGGCGAAGGCGTCGCGCGCGTTCAGCCTGGAGTCACGAAAAATGAAATTGAACGTCCCGTGATACTCGGTCGAACCCTGTTTCGTGATGACCTCGATGCGACCCCGGCCCGGACGAACATACTCGGCGGAATAGGGGTTCTCGTTGATCTTCACCTCCTGGATCGCGGATGGCGACACGACAACGCGATTGGCTTCGACGCCGTCGACGACCAGGGACACGCCCGCCGAGCCGACCGCTCCCTGATCGAGGAACGTGGAAAGGGTCGCGATGTAGTCCTGGTCAAAGATGGGAATGCCCTGCAGGAGGCCCTGATCGACCCTCACCGCTTCCCCGTTTTCCTGGGAGCTCATCGACGAGCCGTCCCTGCCCACGGTCACTTCCTCGGCAATGCCTGCGATCTCGAGGACGACCCTCAGGGGGGGGCGGGGACGCCCGTCCACGGCGACCCTCCGGTTGAAGGCCTTGAAGCCTTCATGCCGCACCTCGAGCTCGTAGCGACCGACGGCAAGTCCCTCAAAGGAAAAGGCACCCTGCGCGTCTGCCGCGGCCTCCCGCAGCAGGGCGCCGTCGCTGCCCTTGAGTAAGACCACGGCTCCGGGGACCAATGCTCCGCTCGGGTCGAAGACGACCCCTCGCATCGGAGCGCCCGTCGGCTCAGCGGCAACCGACGCTCCCCACAGAGCGAGCGCGAGCGCAGCGACGAGCCCCCGCGCCCACCGGCGGCCGTGTCGCCTTCCGAGGTCCGTCGAGCAGGCGCCCACGAGGCCGTATTGTAGCGAGGAACCTACGGCACGGGGACGGCGACTCTGGTGCCGTTTGCGGCGTTGTCAACAAAGGTCTCGAGGCGGGTGAAGTTACGTCGCGCGCCCTAGCTCCGCTTGCCGCCGAAGCTATAGCGGAGGCGCACCGAGAGCGTCCGCGGAGGGATGACGTGGGTCCCACCGAAGACCGACTCGATGTTGTAGACGCCCCGCGTGTCGAAGACGTTGAGCAGGTCGGCCTGCACGGTCAACGGCACGTGGTGCCGGTTGAGGTCGAACCCGGCGGAAAAGCCGGCGACCGTGCGCCGCTTGATCCGGTTGGGGTCGAGGTCGCCGCCGGTGTGGACCACGATGAAGGGCGCCGCGAAGGCGTTGTCAGGATCGCCCGCCAGGTCCTCCGGTGCCACGCCCGTCACCAGGCCGGAGTCGTAGCGCATGCTGGCTCCCAGCCAGATGCCGCTCGCGCCGATGTCCCACAAGACACCCCCCTGGGCCTGGAGCTTCTGGTCATGGTCGATGAGGAAGGGCCCGCCGGTGATGGCGTCGATGGCCCCTTGATCGAGGAAGAGGCCGCCGATGGGCGGCGGCACGTAGATGGCGTGGGTGTGGCCGAGGGAGAGGAAGCCACGCACGCCGTGGGTCTGGGCCAGGTCGAGGCGCACGTCCCAGCCGTTGTGCCTCCCCGAGCTGAACGTGATGGGGAAGACGATGCCGGTGTTCTCGAACTGGTCCTGGTCGGCGGGATACGTGGAGCGCCGCCACCAGAAGTCGACGTCGATCCGCAGCTTGCCTCCGACGGCCTGCTGGAGGCCCACCGTGTAGGCGTTCTGCCGCTCGGACCGGTTGAGGAGCACCCCGCCCCCGAGCTCACGCGAGTCCTTCACCACGGGCGGCACCAGCGAAGCGGCCGCC
>WNFL01296217.1_pt2 | contig 11614 bp, 10 predicted proteins | sample 5400361 | NCBI WGS metagenome assembly WNFL01 (sample SAMN13153351, study PRJNA577476) | soil metagenome | isolation source: 40 cm soil on Douglas fir-dominated hillslope | place: USA:California | collected 2013-09-17
GGGAGCGCTGCCTCGGCACGGTCCAGCTCGGCGTCCACGCCCTCGTAGTCGCCAAAGGCCAGCAACGCCTCCGCCCGCCGCAGGACGTCCAGCGCCTGCAGGGTCGCGGCATGCTGGGCGGCCTCTTGCTCCTTCTCGGCCACGCGCCGGAACTCTGCGTCGGCGGCTTGCCGCCGCACCGAGGCCAACTGTTCATCGATGTACCAGAGCTGCTCGTTTTGCAGGCGGGACTGCGCGACCAGCTGCTGGAGAGCGGCCAGCTGTTCGTCGGAACGCTGCGTGTTGCCGGAAGGAGCCGAATTGCCGGAAGGCGGCGTATCGCCAGATGGCGGCGTATTGCCGGATGGCGCCGTATTGCCCGCGGTCGAGACCGCCGCTGGTGCATTGCCCGCGTCGGAGGAGCTCGCCGGCTCGGACCTTGGCAATGGCGCTGCGCGTTGCGGCGAACGCAGTTCCTCGGGCGTGGCCGGCGATACGCTCGGCGCCGGCCCCGGGCTGCTGCTCGACGAAGCCGTCGCCGGCCCGGCACTCGAGTGCTCGCTCTGGTCCTGATCTCGCGACGCGGTCGCCAGCGCGACCACCACCGACGTCAGCGCGGCCACCGTTCCGGCAAGCACGCTTCTCATATAGGGATGGATGACCGCCGCGAAGTCCCGATGCGCTGGAAACGGTCGGGCGGTCCGATCCTCACGACGAGCAGGCTCGGACCGCCGACCGGTGCCGGGTATTGCGGACGGAAGGGCGGCGCCGCGCCGCCGCTACGGCAGTACGAATCCAGGAAAGAACCGCGGCTTCAGCCGCACGGCATCGGGCACCGGGAACGGGAACCCGACCACCACCGCTCGGCCCGTCACCTGGTTCTGCGCCGTGCAGTCGGCGGTGCACAATTTCGCCGCGGGAGCGATCTCGGTCGCGTCCTCTCCCATCACCTGGCCCATCCGCCCGCCGCTCGCCACGCTCCACTGCGAGACGCCGCCGCAGTGGCTGACGGACCCCGGGTGGAAGGGGTTCGGAATGCTGTTGGAGCAGTCGGTGACGATCCGGGTCGCGGCTTGCGGGCTGTCGCGGCCGACGAACTTGGCGGAGAGATCGTTGGCAAAGTTGACGCGCGCGGTAACCGTCACCGTGCCATCCGGGTTGGCGCCCTTGCAGGCCACCAGCGTCCCGTCAGGCAGGACGCCGGAGCAGGGAATGTTCTCCCCGAGACGATCGCGGACGTTCGGATTGTCGAAGTAGAAGACGTCGTCCCCGAGAACGTGCGTGATCACCGTCGCCGCCCCATCGTCGCGCGCCGGTTCCATCTGGAAGATGCCGCCGTTGGCGCAGTCCTTGACCTGGATCTTCATCGAAAGTCCCGGGCCGGTACGCGAGAGGACGAGCGACTCGCGGTCGCTCTCCACAGAGACGTCGCTCGTCAATGCCAGCCCTCGATGGTCGGGAATCTTGCTGGCGAAAACGATCGTCGGTAGCTCGCCGGTGAGATCGAGAGGATTCGGAGCCCCCGTCAGCGTCCAATCCCGCACGCCGAAGGTGGCCGAGTCGACCGTGAATACGACGTACTTGCCTTTCACCAGGAACCTGCTCCCGACCGTCCCGGCCGGAACGGTGGTCTTCTGGCTGCCGGAAATACCCAGCACCGAGAACCCACCGCCATCGCATCCGGCCGACGAAGCGGCAAATGCCGCCCGCGGCGTCGAGAAGAACGACAACGCACCACACGCCCCCGCTGCGACTACATACCCGAGCATCCGCTTGCTCATCCGTGCCTCCAGGGTTTCCCCCACGCGGGTGAGACAACGGCGAGCAGGCCGGCGGGACAACTTTCTTCGTGACGATGGTCACGCGTCGGTGCGACCGCGCCGGGGGCCGCGGTCAGCGCAGCGGGCCGTCCACGACCCCGATGGTGGACATCATGCCTTTGTCCTCGTGCTCGAGGATGTGGCAGTGGAATACGAAGCGGCCGAGCTTCGGTCCGTCGAGCTTGATCATCACCAGCACGCGGGCCCCAGGCGGCAACGGATAGTTGTCGTGCAGCACGTTCCGGTTGATCGGCGGGGCCAGCCCTCGGTCGCCGAGACATTGGGCGGCGGACGGCCGCCCGCCGGCCGAGAAATCCGCATCGAGGACGACGAACTTGGTCTGGTGGATGTGGAAGTTGTGGCACTCGTCGCTGTCGTTGACGAGCAGCCAATACTCCTGCGCGCCATAGGCAGAGGTCAGGTTCGGATCGCCGTCCATCTTGAACGCCGGGTAGAACTTCGCGAACTCCGCGGCGCTTCCCTGCTTGCCGGCGGCCGCTCTCCAGCATGGATCTTCGAGCGAGATCGACGCGATGGCGGACGAGGCTTTCTCCGGCCGTTCGACGCGTCCCTCGGCCAGCAGATCGGCTACGGGGATTGGCCTCTCCGCCTGGTCCAGCATCCGGAAGTTCTCGACGTGGATTCCGAACAGCTCGCCCCCCTGCTTTCCGAAGTCCCGATTGTTGAATCGGATGAGGCGGACCAGGTTGGAGTCGACCCTGAAGTCCGCGGGACCCGCCTGGTACCGCCGGTAGTCGCACTCCGTGGGCCCCCTGCTCGGCGGCGTGGAAACAGGGCCCGGGGGCGGCGGAGAAGATGGTGGCGTCCCGGCTCTGGCGGCTCCGGATGCCGGCACCGGCGGCGCCGGCGCGGGGACCGATGGGACGGTGGCACGCGTACCTTGCGGCGCCGGTTCGAAGACGACCGAAGCTAGATCGACCGAGGGCCACTTGTCGCCGCTGTCCGCATCGATGCCGGTCGTGACTCCCGCCGTTCGCAGCCGAGCCTCTACCCTCTCCGAAGGATCGACGCAGTCCCGAACGGCGTCCGTGGTCGACCCGCCGGTCTGGCTGCAGCGCTGCACGAGCACCTCCACGCGCGCGCTGGGCATCAGGACGATCTCGGTGTGCCTGCGCTTGGTCCAGTCGGGCGGGAAGGCCGCTCCGTCGAGCGCCCGCACCTCGAACGCGAGACGCCTCGGGTTTCGCTCGAGGGTCTCCAGGTGCAGGCGATAGGTGACGTCGGCGCCGATGTTGGCGAGGTGCCACACCTCCGCCTTCCCGGCCTTGACCGTGATGCGGGGATTGACCTGGCCGGACACGGTGAAGATCCAGCGGTCGTCGGGGCGCTGCTTGCTCCAGCACTGGCCAGGAGCGGCCGTTCCATCGACGTACGTCATCTCGCGGTCGCCGGAACCGCTCACCGCCAGCTTGCCGCAGCGGTTGTGGCGCGCATGGGTCCGATCGTCGAACGCCTCCTGCGCCGACCGATCGCGCGGATCGGGCCGTAGAGGAAACTCGATGAGCCGGAACCTCGGTTTGCCCGGACGATCCTTCAGCCTGGAAACCTGGATGTCCTTGAGACCGAGGTATCTGACCTCGAGCGAACCACCGACGGCGCCTTCGCGGCGCTCTTCCAGCTCCGCGCGTTGCGCCTCCTGATCCCGGCAAGCGTCCAGGCCCGTCACGTCCGGAGAGGCCGTGAGGCGACAGTTGACGTAGGAGGTGTCCCAGAAGTTGCCGATCCACAATAGCCCCGAGAGGCCATTCGACACTTGCACTTCCGACAAGCCGTGCGGATGCGGGTGGAACCAGTACATGCCGCTCGGATGGTCGGGGGGGATCACGTACCCGTAGGGGATGTCGCCTTTCTCGAGGCTGACGTACGCCGCGCCGGGACCAAGCGAGCAGGGATCTCCCGGCCGATCGGCGAGGCCTCCCGCCGGCGAGCCGTGCGCGTGGTTCGCCTTCTCGCTGCCCGAAGTGGAGGCCATCACGAAGATGCAGTCACCGTAGAGGCGATCGCGGCCAGGGAACCCCGTCCCCTTCGGCGAGACAAGCACGCCGTGGGTGTGCAGGTTCGATTCGGTCGGCTGGCTCTTCCCCGCGACGTCGGTCGTCCTGAAGTCGTTGCGGTACAGGATCCGCAGCGTGCTCCCGCGCTCGACCGAGATGACAGGGGGCATCAGCGCGACCGCCGTCGGCCCGGAGCCCTTGCGCGGGAAGGCCGTACCCTGGCGCACCTCGTAGGCGTAGATCTGCTCCACCTCGCCCAGCCCTGGAATGAACGCCGTGCCCCGGCGTGCACGGATGGTCAAGTCACCTCCGGGCGCGCGGACCGCGATGACCTGCGGATTCTGGAACTCGTCCGCGCTGCCGGCTACGGGCGCGAGAACGTACGCCGCGCCGATCAGGAGAAGGCCAGGCCGCATGGTGACCTCCGGGCTGCCTCAGCATAGTCCTCGGCGTTCGTCCGCGCCGGGGCGGCGCTCGTCGGATCGCCGGTGCCTGGCTCCAACCTTGCACCTAGACCTCCGGGTGCATGAACGGTCGTTCGACCGGCACACAGGAGGAAGCACAATGAAACGGAACACGGTGTTCGCGTTGATGCTTGCGGCGGGATCGCTGGCCGCGACCGCGGCGAGGGCCCAGGAGGATACCGCGGGCGGTGCAGCGACCGCGTGCCAGGGGCAGACTGCGAGATCGGACTCCGCCGCGTACGGGAGGAACTTCAGGGAGCCGGACAGCGTCGACGCCGAGGGAGTTCCAGTGCCGAAGCCCAATCCAATCTCCAGGTTCCTGAACCGGTCCCGCGAGCTCGGCACTACCGAGGTCGAAGCGCCGTTCGTGGATGACTGGCGGACGGACGGTCCAGCGACCGCCGGACAGACGAACTGATGCGCTTCGCAACCATCCTGCTGGCTTTGTCCCTGGGCTTCGCGGCGTGCGCGCACGACCACGCGCTCACCCGCGATGACGTGGCCGCCATGCAGAACGACAGTCCAGCGATTTCACCATGGTCCGGACCCGTTCCCAACGAGGCCATCGAAGAAGGACCTTCGGATGCGAACGCGCCGGAGACCGACGACGACTGGCGCTAGTCAGGATCGGCGCAGGCCTGTCGCATTTTCCAGCAGGACCTCCCGGAGCGCCTTTGCGCGATCCTGCGAGACGGGCGCGTGGACGCTCCGTCCTTCGGGCCCCAGATCGCTGCCCACGGTCACCGTCGCCCCGCCGATGTCCCGCTCCAGCTCCTTGACGTAGGCGAGGTTCACCAGCCAGTTGCGGTGCACGCGGAAGAGGGCCCGGCCGAACGACGCTTCGATGGCGGCCAGGGACAAGTCGATGTCGAACCTGCCCTCCGGCGAGTGCACGAAGGTGAGGCGGTCCGCCGCCTCGAATGCCCAGATCTTCTCCGGATCGAGGAAGACGAGGCTCTTCTTCCGCCGCGCCACCACGCGGCGGACGGCGTGCGGTCGGGGACCGCGCCGCTCGAGAAGGCGCCGGAGGCATTGGTCGACGCGCTCTTCGGTGAACGGTTTGAGGATGTAGTCGACGACGCCCAGGTCGAAGGCTTCCAGGCTGTATTCCGGCGAGGCGGTGGCGAGGACGAACATCGGCGCCAGGGGCTCCCCGGCCATCGAGCGGATCAGATCGAGGCCGGTGCGCGAGTCCCCTGTCGCGGCCAGCTGGACGTCGACGAAGATGACGTCGACCGGCGAACCCGCGAGCGCCTCTCGCGCCTCGTCGAGAGTGGCGACGGCGCCGATCACCTCCGCGAGACCGGTGCCCTCGATCAGCTTGACCAGGTAGTTTCGCGTCGGCCATTCGTCTTCCAGCACCAGGGCTCTGAGCAGACTCGCTTCGCTCATGACAGGCTCCCTTGCTCGAGCGGCAGCTCGACCACCGATCGGGTCCCCGCAGGACTGGACTCGATCCGCAGCGTGGCTGCGTCGGAATACCGGAGGGCCAACCTGCGGCGCACGGAAACGAGGCCGAACGCTCCCGGCCGCGTGGCGCGCGCCGGCACGCCCGGGCCGTTGTCCTCGATGGTGCAGATGAGCTTCGGGCCTTCGCCCAGCTCGATGCGCACGGTGATCTGGCCGCCGCCCGCGCGCATCAGCGCGCCGTGCTTCACCGCGTTCTCCACCAGGGGCTGCAGCAAGAGGCGCGGCAACAGCGCCTGCCGCGTGTCACCGCCTACTTCCCAGTGGAAGGCGAGATCGCCCGCATGACGGACTTCGAGGATGTGGGCGTAGCGGCGGAGCCACTCGATCTGCTCGTCGAGCGTCTGCATCTCCCCGTTCGTGGCCACCGAGTCGCGCAGCAAGTCGCCCAGGGCACCGATCAGCCGGCGCGCCTCGCGCGGATCTTCGGCCACCAGTCCCGCGATGGCATTGAGCGTGTTGAGGAGGAAGTGCGGCTCCAGATGCGAGCGGAGCAGGGCGAGCTCGACCTGCGTGCGCAGCTTGTCGGCCTCGAGCGCGCGCACACGCGCGTCCTCCGCGACCATGGGTAAGACGAACGCCAGCGCCCAGAGGGCGAAGTACGTCAACCCCATCCCGAATCCGACGCGGAGCACGTCGCCTTCGCCGAACGGTTCGTGGTGAGGCCGCAGCGGCGTCAGCGAGAAAGTCGCGGCCCGCGCCGCCCAGAGCAGTCCGGCGAAGAAGAGCCCGGCCGTGACCGCGCCCACGAATAGCGGGGCGAGCACGCCGACGCGCTTTGGCGACGCCCAGCGGAAGATGGCGAACGCCCAGACGATCAGCAGGGGCAACCCGACCAGGAGGGCAGTGGCCTTGGAGAGCAAGCGGCTGGCATCCCGGGTCCCGAGGTACTCGGTCGCAAGCTGGAGCAGCGCGATACCGGCCACCACGAAGACCCCCAACCGGCGCCCCCGCTTTGGATCGGTCGTGTGCAACGGTCCTTCCACCGTGCCCCCGCTTTGGAGCGGTCGTCTCGAACGCTCCTTCCACCGCGCGGATTGTACGCCTCCCGGCCGCTCCCGGGGGCAGGGAGCCGGGTTCTCCGAGGGTTCCCTTACAGAACGCCGCTCGTCGGACGGGGCTGGCCTTTCGTCGGATAAGTGGACGATTTGCCTGTCGTCACGAGTAGCGTGCCCGCATGCGAAGCGATGGGCACCTCGTCGCGGTCCCGGATGATTCCGAGCTCGACCGCGCGCCGATCGGACGCCTGGCCGTCGCCGCGCACGAAATCGCCTCGATCGAAGAACCGGACGAGATCACCGTGGCAATCCCGGATCTGGCGCGGGCGCTCTGTCCGGCGACGGCAGCTGCGCTCCTGCGCGTGGCCTGCGGTGGAACCGTCGAGGTGGTCTGCAGCGCAGGGGCGTTCCAGGCGCAACCAGATCGACTCGCGGCGCTCGCCCGAGCCGTTGCCGATTCGCCATCGGAGTCCCGGATCGGCGACCCGTTCTGTACCAACGGAGCGCGCCGTCTGGCGGTGCTCCCCCTGGCCCGCGGCACGCGTGAGCTGGTGCTCGCCGTCGAGCGGAGGCCTCCGGGCGAGTACCTGACCGAGAGCGAGGTGGATCACCTGGCCGTCTATGGGCTCCTCGCCGGAGCAGCGCTTTCCCGGGGTCGCGCTGTCGCGGCCTTGCGCGAGACGGCCGCGCGCGAGGCCGCCACCCTGCGGGCGGTTCGGGACGGCGTCATCGCCCTGGATCGATCCGGCAGGGTCCGCGCACTGAACCAGTGCGCGGCGTCGGCGTTGGGAGTCAGGAGAGACGAGATCGTCGGGCGCGTGCTGCACGAGGTGCCCGGCCTGGGGCGGCTTGCCGTCGCGCTCGCCGGCGCCGCCGACCTGGTCCGGGAGCCGATCACCCTCCCGCGCGGGCAGGTCGCGGTGCGGTCGCAGGTCCACGAGTGCGGTGTCGTGGCCACGGTCCGCAATCTAGCCTTGGAGCCGGCGGGCGGCCGTCGCGCGGGAAACGTCGCGAGGTACACCTTCGATGACTTCGCCGGCAAGCACCCTGCGCTCTTGCGGGTCCTGGAGGACGCCAGGCGGGCCGCGCGGCTGGACGTGCCGATCCTCATCTCGGGCGAGAGCGGCACCGGAAAGGAGCTGCTCGCGCAGGCGATCCACAGCGCATCTCCGCGCGGCTCCGCCCCGTTCGTCGCGATCAACGTCATCGCCATCCCGCGAGAGCTCCTGGAGAGCGAGCTGTTCGGGTACGAAGGCGGGGCCTTCACCGGGGCGCGGAGGTCGGGGCGGATCGGCAGCTTTGGCGAGGCGGGCCGCGGCACGCTCCTCCTGGACGAGATCGGCGACATGCCGCTGGAGATGCAGGGCAAGCTGCTGCGCGTCCTCCAAGAGCGCGTGGTCCAGCGGATTGGCGGGAGTCGGGAGGAGCCGGTGCTCGCCCGCGTGATCGCGACCACCAACTGCGATCTCCATCAGGCGGTGAAATCCGGCCGGTTCCGCCTGGACCTGTTCCATCGGCTCCGCGTGGTGCACCTGCACCTGCCCGCGTTGCGCGAGCGCAGGGGTGACGTCCGTCTCCTGATCGAGCGCCACCTCGCGCTCGACGCCCAGCGGTGGCACCGCCGCGTTACCATCGAGCCGGCCGTCCTGGGCACGATGGAAGCGTACGACTGGCCGGGCAACGTGCGCGAGCTGCTGAACGTCATGGAAGGCGAGCTGGCACTGCTGCCCCCCGGAGAGAACGTTCTGTCCGCCGTGCCCGAGGCGCTCCGGCGGCCGGGCAGCGGACCGTGGGGCCTGGCATCCGGCCGGGCGGAAGTCGAGAGGTTCCCGCTCCTTTCCGAGATCGTGCGCAAGGCCTGCCTGGAGGCGGTCACCAGGCACGACGGGAACGTGAGCTCCGCCGCCCGGGCTTTGGGCATCTCGAAAGGGACGCTGTACAGGAAGATCGGGTCTGCGGACGTCAAGCCATCCGACCTTCCGGGCCGCGAGCCTCTGCCGCCTCGCGATCCGGAAGGATGAGATCGTGCGCTTACCGAACCGATAACGGGGCTTTCCGCGCCGATTCGGCGGCAGCCGCGCTCGCCTTCTCGATGTGGGAGAGCAGCACGGCCACGTCACCGGCTCCCAGGCTGAGGTTGGGCATGCGCACGTTCTTGTATTTCGCGAACAGCTCCACCGCGACCGGGTCGTGCTCTTCGAGCATCTTGTCCGGTTCGACGATGTAGCGGCCCACCCAGGAACGGTCGCGGCGCCTGGTCACGTTGGCCAGGTCGGGACCGATGCCGTCCCCCTTGCCGATGGTGTGGCAGGTCGCGCAGCGGCTCCGGAAGAGGTACTCCCCGCCGTCCACCTTGGGCGGCTCACGGAGGACCGCATAGCTCTGACCCGGCTCCTGATCCCGCCACCGGAGGAAATTACCGATCTGTTTGGCGAGGAAGCGGGGATTGTCGACCGCGGAGTTGCGCATCCATTGGCCGCTCGGCTCGTTGCCGATCATCAGGCTGGGCATGTGCCCGTCGCGGCTCGCCGCGTCGGTCAGCGAAGCGAGCCCGAGCTTGTTGCTGATCAGCTCAATGTCCTCTGCCTTCCCCGTCAGGAACAGCCAGCCTGGCCCGACGTGGTACTTCGCCATGTAGGCCTTCAGCGCTGCGGGCGTGTCGTTCTTCGGATCGATGCTGATCGAGTAGAAGAAGATGTCCTTGCCGACGCGGTCGCCCATGATCTTCTGCAGCTGGGCGAGCTTCGCCGTCTCCAGCGGGCAGCTCGCGCTGCAGCGGGTATAGATGAGGTTGATCGCGACCGACTTGCCTTTGAGCAGGTCGTCGTAGAAGCGGACCACCTTCCCATCCTGCGTGGTGAGGGGAATGTTGGGGAAGTAGTCGGCTCCCCAGCAACGCTGCGGCGCCCGACAGCAGCGCAAGTACCATGATCTTCGCGGTCAGTTCTGGTCGCACGGTTTTTGCTCCCTTTCTTGGTAAAGGAAGTGGGCGAGCCGGTCGTTGTGGCCGGCTCGCCCCCCCCCATCCCCCCCCGAGGTTCCACTCGACGATCAGAACGCGCTGATGCTCCCGGTAGCGCTGGTGAGCGCTCCGGTCGTGGTGTTGTAGGACACGTTGAGGGTTGCGACCGCCGTCCGCGCCTTCAAGTACCCTCCAGGAACGTTCTGGTAGAAGGCGAAGGTGGTCTCGACCACGTCAGTGGGGACGAGCGGCCTGGTCAGGTTCGCCTGACCGGAGTTGATGTAGGCGATCTTCGAGGTCAGCCCGACGCAGGAGAGCCCGCGCGAGTCGAACGAGAAGACCACGCCCGGCGGCATGACGGGATCCCGCACCGTCACGGCGCTGATCTTCAACGGGCCCGTACAGCTCACTGCCTCCGGACTCGTCGACACGGTGCCGCTACTGGCCGTGGTGGTCTTGGTACCCAAGGTGCCCGACACCGAGACCGTGTAGCTGGATGAGGCCGTCGCCTGGGCATGGGCAGCCGTTGCAGTGAGCAGCAGGCCACCCATCGCCCAGCCCACGAGCCACAGGACGGCAGTGGACAAAAGCCGACGCGTCTTCATGTTTCGCTCCGTGTTCAAGCAGATTGGTTCGATTCTCGAGAAAGTCGTGGTCGTCATGGTTTTGCTCCGCGCCCTCTCAAAAGGCCGTCGGCAGGATGTCGTCGGGAGGAACGAAGGTCACGCCCTGGGGAGTCGAGATCGGCGTGGGCAGCGGCCGCAGGAACGGGGCCCCGCCGTTGTCGATCTCCCACCGCATCAGCATGGCGTTGTCCTCGTGGACGGTGTTGTGGCAGTGCTCCATGAACATCCCGCCCCAGTCGCGGAACTGCATGGTGAGGGTGACGCTTCCGCCCGGGCGGAGGCGGTACACGTCCTTGCCTGCCCTTCCTCGAAATGGATGTGGATCGGATGATCCCATCCACCGCCGCCGTTCTTCAGGACCCAGATCTCGCGGCTGCCGTAGCTCGGCGCCGCCGTGACCCGGCCGTAGTCCGCGTCGAGCATCGCGCCCTGGTTGTCCGTCTTCACGCCCCAGGGACCGACGAAGGCGGTGCTGCCGGTGGTGGTCTGCGATCCGCCGCTGCCCCACTCGAAGGTGCGCGTGCGGGCCACCGGGAGGGCGCTCAAGTCAGGGTTCGGGATCAGCGTAGCCGGGACCTGGCTCACGTCGGGGCTGGCCGGCGTGCGGACGATCCGGAACTCGAGGAACTTGCCCACCACCGGATCGTTGGAGCTGCCCGCCAGCGCGTCCCTCAAGGACAGGTCCTTGTCCGGCTTCTTCCCGTTCGTCTGCTGGGCCAGGTTCACCCACCAGACCTTCGATCCCACCGCATACCGGGAGAAGTCGATCACCACGTCGTACCGCTCGGCAATGCCCTGCTCGTCGAGCTCGGTGAGCACCACCGGATTCGGCAGCAGGTTGCCGTCGTTCCCGATCTGGATCATCGGCGAGGCGTCGCTGAGCGCCAGCTTGAAGAAGCGCGAGACGGCGCCGTTCAAGATGCGGAAGCGGTACTTGCGCGCCTCCACCTCGAAGTACGGGTTGTCGACCATGTTGACCGTCATCCGGTCGCCGACGAAGCCGTCGAAGTTGAAGATGTTGAAGGCGAGCTGCCCCTTCGCGTCCCACGCCTTGTCGGCCAGCACGATGTTGACGTCGTAGTCGAGGTTGCCGAACGACTTCGCGCTCCCGCTGGGCAGCCGGAGGTTCACGCCGTCGTTGATCGCTTCGTTGCCGCGGTCGATCGCGCTGTAGATGTTGAACATCGCGGCCATGCCCTTGTAGACGTTCTGCGAAGTGAAGCTGAACATGTGGTCGTGGAACCAGTGGGTGCTCATCGTCTCGTGCCAGTCGCCCGCGATGT
>WNFL01164791.1_pt2 | contig 11613 bp, 9 predicted proteins | sample 5400361 | NCBI WGS metagenome assembly WNFL01 (sample SAMN13153351, study PRJNA577476) | soil metagenome | isolation source: 40 cm soil on Douglas fir-dominated hillslope | place: USA:California | collected 2013-09-17
TTAAAGAAGCTAAACTTCCTCGGTTCAGTTTTATATGTCGCGGCTCATCCTGACGATGAGAACACAAGAGCCATTTCTTATTTCATCAGCGATCAGCTTGCTGCAACAGCATACCTTTCAATGACCCGTGGCGATGGCGGACAAAATCTCATTGGCCCGGAAATACGGGACGAACTCGGACTGATTCGTACACAGGAGCTTCTGGCTGCACGTAAGATCGATGGCGGCCAGCAATTTTTTACCAGAGCAAATGACTTTGGCTTCTCCAAAAACGCAAAAGAGACATTTGAGATTTGGGACAAAAATGAAATACTATCAGATGTTGTCCGGGTTTATCGACAATTTCAGCCCGATGTGATCATCACCCGTTTCCCGCCAGACGAACGCGCAGGCCATGGACACCACACTGCTTCAGCAATTCTAGCTCAAGAAGCTTTTGACCTAAGTGGGGACGCAAAATCATTTACGGATCAACTTAAAGATTTGGCTACATGGCAGCCCAAAAGACTATTTTGGAACACAGGTCGCTTTTGGAGCCAGGCGATAACAGAGAAGACACCCGGAATCACAGCTATAAATATTGGCGCCTACAATCCGCTGCTCGGAAAATCATATTCTGAGATTGCGGCAGAAAGTCGTACGCAACATAAAAGCCAAGGATTCGGATCAGCGGGGAGGAGAGGTGATGCTCCCGATTATTTTGAATTTGTGAAAGGTGAAAAAGTAACTGCAACGATTTTTGACGGAGTAAATACAACGTGGTCAAAAATAAAGGGAGCGGAGAAGATTCAGGCATTTGTTGTTCAGGCTGTCAGCGAGTTCAAAGATGAAAATCCTTCGGCCAGTATTCCGCTGCTGTTGAAAATCAGAAAATCAATTGAAGCTCTTCCTGTTTCAGTTTGGAAAACGAGAAAGTTGGACGAGGTAAATCAACTGATTCAAGATTGCCTCGGGCTTTTTGTTGAAGCAACGGCTGATAATTTTTGGTCTCCACCGGGAGAGAAGGCCAAAGTTGCATTTGAAGTGATAAACAGGAGTGAAGCAACTCTTTTACTTAATCGGATTTCTGCAGCCAACGTGTCTTTCGATAGTTCGTTCACTTCCGACATGAAGAAAAATGTTTTGCTCACCTTTAAGTCCGAGCGAAGACTGAATGAAAATTTGGGTTATTCAGATCCTTATTGGCTTCGCCAGGATCACACACTCGGATTGTTTACGGTGCGCGATCCTTCATTGATTGGAATGCCTCAAAATAAACCCGCAGTCTCTTTTGATTTTACATTCTCCATCAATAATGAAAAGTTGGTTGTTCAGGCACCATTGATTTATAAGGCCACCGATCCTGTGAAAGGTGAAGTGATCAGGCCATTTGAAGTTGTTCCTCCCGTTTTCGTCAATTTGGATAAATCGGTTTATCTATTTGCTGATCAGGCTCCACGAGATGTTCACGTAATTTTGAAATCCGTTAAAGAAAATTGTACCGGAAAATTAGAATTGAAACTTCCGCAAGGCTGGAAATCAGAACCAACGTTTTACTCCTTTGACTTGAAGAAGAAAGGAGAGGAGCAACGATTTGCTTTTAAGGTATTGCCGACCATTGAAGAATCAACAACCTCCATTGAAGCTTTTGTGACCATCGACTCAAAAGAGTACCATCAGTCTTTGAAAACGATCGAGTACGATCACATTCCAACGCAGACGCTGTTGCCTGATGCCAGGTCAGAGGCCCTGAGATTAAATCTGAAGAAGGAAGGCAACGTGATGGGATATATTAAAGGCGCTGGCGATGAGATTCCTTCTGCCCTTCGCGACATCGGTTACGAAGTTTGGGAAATGAAAGATGAAGAAGTTACTGTTTCCAACTTGAAGAAAGTAGATGCTGTAGTCTTAGGAGTTCGAGCCCTTAACACCAACGACCGCATCCGTCATTTCATGCCCGTGCTTCTAAACTTTGTCAAAGATGGCGGAACAATGGTGATGCAATACAATACCAGTTCTGGTTTGGAAATAGGGCAGGACAAATTTTCTCCTTTCCCAATTACTCTTTCTCGCGATAGAGTTACGCAAGAAAACAGTGAAGTTCGAATTTTAAAGCCTGATCATCCGCTGCTGAATTACCCAAATAAAATTACCTCCAAAGATTTTGATGGGTGGGTGCAGGAGCGAGGATTGTATTTTCCATCAGCATGGGCACCGGAATACGATGCTCCATTGTCCATGAACGATGCCGGTGAAAAACCACTCGATGGAAGCTTGCTGGTGGCAAATTATGGCAGTGGACACTATATCTATACTTCCCTTTCATTTTTTCGCGAACTTCCCGAGGGCGTAGCCGGAGCATACAAACTTTTCACCAATCTCGTGTCGATGGAGAAAAAGAGCAAACCTGCAGAAGTAAAAGTCAAATCAAAATGACGGAAGAAAGGCCACCTGTGTTTCGCTCCTGGCGCGCTTGGTACTGGTTGGTACTTTCAGTTATGGTTGCTCAAGTAATTGGGTACTTCATCATCACCAAATCTTTTTCATGAGCGGCATCGATTGGCTCGTTTTGTTCGGCACACTCGTGTCTATTGTTTTGTATGGAACATGGAAGTCGCGAGGCACAAAGAATGTTGAAACTTTTCTGAAGGGCGATCAGCAACTCAAATGGTGGATGGTTGGTGTATCAATCATGGCAACACAGGCAAGTGCCGTTACATTTCTTTCCACACCGGGCCAGGCGGTTGAAGATGGCATGAGGTTTCTCCAATTCTATTTTGGACTGCCTCTCGCCATGGTGATCATCTCCGTTACGATGCTCCCGATCTACTACAAACTGAAAGTTTATACGGCCTATGAATATCTCGAGACCCGTTTCGACCTCAAAACCCGAACACTAGCTGCAATTTTGTTTTTGATTTTACGGGGCCTTTCAGCAGGCATCACATTATTTGCGCCATCGTTAGTGCTTGCAACCGTTTTGGGATGGAATATTTTTTTTACTACCATGCTTATCGGGTTACTGGTGATTATTTATACGGTTTCAGGCGGAAGCAATGCAGTCAATATCACACAGCGGCAGCAGATGGCAGTGATCATGGGTGGAATGATTTTGGCGGGCATCATTGCACTTAACTTGTTGCCTGAAAATATTTCATTCGGGCAGGCCGTCCGCACAGCTGGCGAGCTTGGTAAACTCAATATCATCACAACCAATTTTAGTTTAAGCGATCGATTCAATATCTGGTCTGGTTTGTTCGCTTCCACATTTCTTTTCCTCTCTTATTTCGGAACAGATCAATCTCAAGTGTCACGATATCTGGGAGGAAAATCGTTAACGGAAAGCCGAATGGGTCTGATCTTCAACGGTCTTCTTAAAATCCCGATGCAATTCATTATTTTATTCATCGGTGTTCTGGTTTTTGTTTTTTATCAATTCAATCAACCTCCGATTTTTCATAACCAGGTGCTGCTCAATCAGGCAAAACAAACTGAACAAGGGATTGAGATTAAAAAATTAGAAAGCGAGTTCAATGAAACTTTTTTGAATAAGCAAAAGTCAGTCGATCGATTGGTGGAAGGAATTAATAACCAAGATGCGGCAGTGATCAGAAGTGCCAAAGCGACTTATCAAAACTTTAAGCTAAAGGAAGATAGTTTACGATCGCAAACCAAAATCTCGATAGCCAAAGCAATTCCATTAGCAAAAACCCAGGACAAGGATTACATCTTTTTAAATTTCGTGCTTAATCGCTTGCCTCACGGAGTTATTGGTCTTCTACTTGCCGTGATGTTTTCCGCAGCGATGTCATCGATGGCATCCGAATTAAATGCCTTGGCCTCAACATCGATGGTTGATGTTTATAAGCGTGCATTTAACCCTAAGGCTTCTCCGGCTCATTATCTTAGTGCTTCCAAATTTTTTACTGTTCTATGGGCATTGCTGGCAATGAGTTTTGCAATGCTGGCTAACTTTGCTGAAAACCTGATTCAATTTGTCAATATTGTTGGCTCTCTGTTTTACGGAACTATTCTCGGTATTTTCCTTGTGGCGTTTTATTTGAAGGAAGTAAAAAGTAATGCTGTATTCTGGTCAGCCATTGCGGGAGAATCCGTTGTGCTTTTCTGCTACTTTTTTTACTACGATGAGATTGCTTTCTTGTATTATAACATTATTGGATGCGGAGTGGTGGTTTTTCTTTCTATGGCTTTTCAGTTCTTTAGCCAGAAATTGTTTAAAGCTTTATAGCAAAATGATCCAATAAGACTTTGTGAAATGCTTCCTCTGATTCTAAAATTTCTTCTCTAACCACATCTCCACTTATGAATTTTATTGTATTACCTGAAATGGTGATTCGTCCATTTTCTGTGGGTAGGGTGCATAATCTTTTTTTTATAAAGTAAGATTCAGGACTGGTTTGTTGGAAGTGAAGCATAAGAAGGAATTCATCCACTTTTCGCGGCAAAAGAGTAAACAGGTATCCGGGGGTTTTCTGTTCACCTGATACCTTACTTACGAGGAGGTAACTCCCTTCTGATTTTTCAATACTAAATTTTCCTCTCGGATCAGTTTGTATAGTATTCAATTCAATCTTTAACGGATGAAGTGAGAATTCTCCATTACCTACATCCACAAGGTAGTTCTCATTATCCACGTGAACTACAACGGCCATATGATCAAATTCAGGCGGATAGGTTTTCATGACCTTGTTATAAACTCGTCCCGAAATTATTTTGGCATTAAATCCAATGTCATATAGCAGTTGGTAAAATAGTCCGTTCAACTCATAACAGAACCCGCCCCTTCGCTGGGAAACCACCTTATTAAATGTGTGCTCCAATTCAATCTTCCGGCCTAAGTGAATGTCCAGATTTTCAAAGGGCACCGACAATAAATGATGGCGTTGAAGGTTTTTGAGATTCTCAAGAGACGGAATCAGGCTCCCTTCATATCCGATTCGTTTTAAATAGGCTTCTCGATCCATTGAAAAGGGGATGTAACTTCTAAGGAAAATGCATCTTGCTTTTAGAACAAGTTAGAGATTTAATTCGTGGGTAGACGATCGAATGGGCCACGGTCATATGTAATTCTTATTTCTCAATCTTAGAGCATAGCAAGTATGAAAATTAAAAAGACAGCCAATCATGACTGTCTTTTTAAAGAATAGAATTAAAGACTACTTCAACGACTTAATCAAATCTTCGTTCAATTTGATATAACCAAAATCGCCATCTTTATTTCCCTTTGCTAAATCCAGAGATTGCTGTGCGGTAGCAGTAGCACCCTTCTTATCACCTAAAGCTTTTTGAATTTTAGCTTTTGTATGAACATTCCAGAACGCATTTGGATTACCTGCAATGGCAAGATTCATCCATTCCAATGCTTTGTTCAAATCTTTGCCGTTATCTAAATAATAATTAGCAGCAGTTGCATAGTTACTAGGGTTTACTTTTGTTTTGGCTTCTATGTCTTTCATTACCACATCGTCAAAATCAACACCTATTGAAAATTTAACTGAAGTGTTTTCCCATGCAATCTGAACTTTTGCAGACGTGCTATTATCGGCAATGTCGCCAATGCTGATAGTGAAGGTTTCTACTTTTTCAGTTAATTTCTCTGACTTCACCTTAAATTTGGCTACTTCGTTTTCAGGTTTATACCCTGCTGTGTTGCCTCCCAGATCCAGATCTTTGTATAGAGAGATTGCCCACTCTGTTGCACCTGGCCATGAGAAGATGAGGTATTGGCCTTTAGGAACAGCAATACCTTCTACTTTAACATTGTCGGAGAAGGAAATGATTGTTCCATTATTTGCACCAGTTCTCCAGATGGCTCCATAGGGAGTAAGAAAACCCGCCCCTTCACCAAATATTTTCCTGCCTTTCATACGAGGGCGTGAATAATCGATCTTTACATCTGTAAGACCGACAACTGTTGACACTGAACCGGCAGGGCTCGGAGATGGAATTCGCACTTGCGCTAGTGCAGCACAGCCAGAGATAATGAGCGCAATGGACAAAAAGGTTTTCATAAAGTTTGTTTATTTAGTTAATCCGTTACAAAATTAAAATAGTTTGCTGGCGAAATTACTTTTTAACATTGCATTAACAAAAACCGATGCGACTTACTTTTGATTTCTATGCCCGGCAAAATGTCACCACAATTGCGAAGCAATTGCTGGGCAAAGTTCTGATCACAAAAACAGATGGTCAGATCACGGGAGGGATGATTGTGGAAACGGAGGCATATTCATACAAAGAAAAAGGGTGTCATGCCCACAACGGAATGACCAAACGCAATGAAGTTATGTTTGGGACTGGCGGAGTGGCATATGTCTACCTTTGCTATGGAGTGCACGAGATGTTCAATGTGGTAACAAATGAAAAAGGAAAAGCAGACGCAATCCTTGTCCGCGCACTAGAACCTTTAAACGGAATTGACACGATGTTGCAACGGATGAGGACTGATTCCAAACGGAGATTGACATCAGGTCCTGGTAAGTTGACGAAAGCAATGGGTATTGACCGATCACTTAATGGAAAAGAATTGAATGGGAACGAAATTTGGATTGAAGATCGGGGAGTTCAGGTGCGGCCGAGGGATATTGTAAGTGCAGCACGGATTGGAATAGACTATGCCGGCAAAGATGCGCTGCTGCCCTGGCGATTTTTTTTGAAGAATAGTATTTGGGTGAGTAAATTATAGTATCATAACAAAGCATACGATGAAAACCAAAGCCTATTGGCTGGCATTAATCTTGTCATTCGCACTGAAGGCTGGAGCACAAAGTATACAGAGCGCTCCGTTTAAATCGGTCAACTCTCCGTACGATGAGCAAAACCCTGTCATTGGTCCGGATGCGCTTTATTTTACCGTAGCTAATCACCCGCAGAACGTTGGTGGAAAGAAAGATATTGGAGACATCTGGGTCTCGGTTTGGGTTGGTGGAACATGGAGCAAGCCAATTCATGGAGGCAACATGATCAACGATGCCGCCTACAATTCAGTGGCAGGTTTTAGCCCTGATGGCAAGCAGATGTTTTTGCTAAGCCACTATGGAAAAAAAGGAACGCTCGCCACTACACAAGGAATTTCGGTAAGCAACCTTGGTGATTATGGCTGGTCTGCACCTGTAAATATTACCATACCTTATTTCCTCAACCGATCGCACTTTCTTTCCGGAATGATTAGTGCCGATGGAAGCATTTTTGTTTTTGCCGCTGACTCATACAATACAAAAGGAGTAGAAGATATTTATGTAAGTTTTAAAAAAGATGGAAAATGGAGCGAGCCGGTAAATCTTGGAGGAGACATTAACACTCCTTATCAGGAATTAAGCCCATCGCTTAGTGAAGATGGAAAGACAATTTTCTTTTATAGTAATGGAAGGAATGGTGAAGGTGGCTTTGATATTTTCAAATCGACTCGATTAGACGACTCCTGGCAATTGTGGTCTCGGCCCGAAAATGTGGAGTCATCGATCAACACAGAGGCTCGCGAACTTTTTTACAGGCCATTCACGAAAGGCTCAGCATTTTTTACTACCACCCGAAACAGTGATGGCTACGGAGACATTCGCGCTTGGGTCGATACGATTGATGTGAAGGACCATCAGTACTTGAATCGAAAGGGTGTTGTTCAAGTATCAGGTACAACTACAAATTCAAAAACAGGAGCAGGAGTCAAAGCAAAAATTTTTTTCAAAACAGACTCTCTGCATTTCGTTTACGCTTCTGAGGATGGCAATTATTCCATTAAAATTCCCGCCAATAAGGCGTACATCGTTGAAATACTTTCCGCAGGTTATGTAAATCTTTCTGATCGAGCCGACTTGCAAGTTTTCGATTTGAAAACGCTGCAAATGAATTTCAAGCTTCAGCCAATAGAAGTGGGCACAGTAGTGCAAATGAAGAATGTCTTATTTTATATGGGCACCACAAAGCTTTTAGAAGAATCCTATGCGGAACTGAACGTAGTGGTCGGCTTTTTGAATGATAACCCCACCATTGAAATTGAGGTTGAAGGTCATACCGATAACAGAGGCGATTCTAAAAAGAACATGATCCTTTCTCAACAACGCGTGGATGTGATCAAGAAGTACCTGATTTCCAAAGGCATTAATGCTAAAAGATTAAAAGGAAAAGGGTATGGTGATTCAAGGCCGATAGCCACCAACGATAGTGAAGAATCGCGTAAGCTTAACAGGCGTGTAGAGTTTTTGATTTTGAAAAACTGACATCGATTTCTTTTTTCGTACTTTTAGTAACTGAGCTTACGCACGGATGAGGCGTCTGACCGCTCTAAGCGGTCTGACGCTTTGAATCGAAGCATGATTTCAAAGTCTTGCGTAACTCCTTTTTTAATAGGGGAAAAATCCAGAGTTGATGAAGATTCAGTTTATAGGGGGCTTCCTTTTTATATTTTTTTGCTTTGGATTGAGTTGCTCAAATGATCCTTTGCCCATAGTTTGCGTTGACCCTCTCGGCACTGATAACATCAGGGTAAAAAAAAATCAGGTTTTTTGTTTTACAGTTCCCATTACCAATTGTACCTACAATGGATGCTTTTGGTTGACCCCCGACTTGCCCCAGGAAATTCGCGCATACAATTGGCAAGTCGACTGTGTCTTGGGAGAGATTGCTGATGTTGGCTTGGTGAAATGTCTGGGCGAAGTAAAAAAGCCTGCCTCAGGTTTTGGTGCGTCAGTGACACCGACTTTGCATCATGGCTATGTCATCCGATTTCCTGACAGTACCTACGGCCGATTTTTCTTAGACTCCTGGAAGCAGCATTTTCAATACATAGATTCGATGTATGTCACTCGCCAATATCCCTTTGCTGTGAAATGAGAACAGCTAAAAACATATTGATTACTGTTTTTACCCTGGCATTCATACAAAGCTCGGCTCAATACCGCGTGTTTATTTCAAGTGGGTTTACGCAGTCTTATGGAGGTAATTTAGGTACGTTTCTTAAAGCTTCACCTGCGGTTTGGTTTGCAGATGTTGAAATCGACAGAAAAGTATTTGGGTCGCTTCATTTGGTGAGCGGACTATCGAGCTATGGAGTGGGCTACTCATCCACAAAAAATATATTTGGCGCGGCAAACAGCGATTACCAAGCCAGGTTTTTGGCTGTACCCATTATGGCCCGTTGGAATATGGGCAACCGAAATTTTTATTACATCGATTTTGGCATTATTGCTTCTTACCTCGTTCAGGCTAAGTTGACAGAGTCCTTAGATAAATTCGGAAATGGGAATATCTCGGTTTATAGTGGTGACATAGCGCCTCATCTTAATCGATTTTTTCAAGTAGCCAAATTTCAGCAGACATTCACTTTTAACCGATTCATGTTCTCCGTATTTTTTCTTTTTGAATTCAAAGGACAGCATACGCTCAAAGATTTATCAGGTCATTGGGGGCTAAATGCGCAGCAGTCAACTTTTATAAACTCAAATGGCTATTCCGACTTTTATGCTTACGGACTGAAAATAGGATGCAGAATTCGATGAATAAGTATATCATTCTCATATTGATAGTAAGTGCAAATTCACTCGTGGGAGCTGCTCAAGACACCCAACCCAAGACAAGAACAGTTAAAAATGCGAATTGGAGAAGGTTGATGGTCAAATTCAGAAATCAGAGAAACCCTGCTGCCGCCATAGCTAACTATCAATCGATGATCAACTTTGCCAAGTCTAAAAACAAGTATGGCATGATGATTTATTATCAGCTACTCCTGGGTGAGCAATATGAAAAGACGGATGATTATGAACTAGCTGAAACTTTTTTTTCGGAAGCTTATCAGGAAGCGAAAAAGCATTTGCCGAAAAAACATCACAGGTATTATTTACTGAAGCAGCAGAATCAGAAAACTTTTTTTGACCCTGTCGACAGGCTCGCTTACTTCTATTTAACGATCGGTAATCTTAAACATGCGTCTCAACTTTTTCAGGAGTCTAAAACGCTTCGTGATAATTTCTTTCCTAAGCATAGCATTCACCGCGTTCACCCGGTGGTAGGCATGGGATCGTATTATTTCAAAAAAAATCAGTACAGCAAAACGTACTTTCAATTCAGCCTGGCACAGCAAATGATGAACAGGGCAAGCACCACGGGCTATGATTTCGACAATATAAACAGGCTCTTCCTAAATGACATGGTGGACCTTTGCTTGCGATTGGGAAATAAGGAGGGAGCATGGAAATACTTGAATCAACTGTCGATCGCTTCATCAGGTTTTTCCAAGTTCAGCTCTGCATTAGCCGCACGGTTAGAAGTAGCCAGAGTATTTGAATTAAAATCGCGGTACTACCTCACGTTTGGAGAATTTAAAAAAGCACAAGAGTATCTCGACAAGGCGAATCACTACAACCCGACCAACGTTGTCACTTCTGAAATTGAGTTAAAGCTGTTAAAGACAGAAGCGTTATTAAATTGGTATCAGGGTCACTTGGAGCAAGCTGCGTTGGCGTTTCAAAAGTTGACAAAGGAATATAAGCAGAATATTCAAAGCAATTTTGCCGCCATGAGCGACTATGAGCGAGAGCAATTTTATAACACATTAAAAAATGATTTTGATCTGTTTAATTCATTTGTTGTCGAGAACCAGGCTCAGTCGTCTGAATTCCTTTACGGAGAAATGTATAATAACATCCTCAATACCAAGGCTCTTTTATTGAATGAAACCAACCGGTTGAAAAATCAAATTCTTCATAGTGGCAATCAAAGCTTGATTGATAAGCTGGATCAGTGGGAAAAATCGAAGGACCAACTTGCTGCTTTATATTTTGAAAAGAATACTCCCGAACAAATCGAATCATTGGAGAAATCAATTGAATCACTGGAGCGCGATCTAAATCAGGCGTTTAGTTCTTTTCAGAAAAAAGGTAAGGAAGTTTCCTGGCAGGAAATAAAATCGACTTTGAAAGAGGGTGAAGCTGCGTTGGAAATTGTGCGGATAAATACTTTTGATAAAAGGAACCCCGGCAGATCAGCCATTAGAAACGGCCTCACTGATTCAGTTTTGTATGCAGTGCTGATGGTTACACCTTCATCAGCTCAGCCGCAGTGCTTTCAAATGCTAACCGGAAACAAATTGGAGAACCATTATTTGCCGTACTATCGCAATTCCATACTGGCGAAGACTGATGACAAATTTTCTTATGATAATTTTTGGCGTCCCATTAAGAAATATTTGAGCGGGATCAAAAGAATTTATTTGTCGGCCGATGGTTGCTACAATCAGATTAATTTGAACACGCTCAAGAACACCGCCACGAATAATTATGTGATCGATGAAATTGAACTCGTGATGCTCACGAACACGGCCGACCTGTTGACCACACCATCATCCAATAAAAGCAATGAGGCGGTCCTTATCGGAAGACCGGCTTTTGAATTCTCGGAAAGTCAGATATCAACCGCTTTATCTTCTCCCAACGTATCGTTGGCCAATGGCATGCGGAGTTTGGCAAAAGATGAACTGATTAATTTTAAAGAACAGAATTTTGCCGACCTGCCAGGCACGGAGGAGGAAGTTTCAGTTATTGCCTCGGTACTTCAAAAGCAAAACACTCACGTGACCAGTTATATCGGCACTGATGCTCTGGAAGAAAATCTGAAAGCTCT
>WNFL01354126.1_pt3 | contig 11612 bp, 9 predicted proteins | sample 5400361 | NCBI WGS metagenome assembly WNFL01 (sample SAMN13153351, study PRJNA577476) | soil metagenome | isolation source: 40 cm soil on Douglas fir-dominated hillslope | place: USA:California | collected 2013-09-17
CCATTGACCAATATTCCCTACTGCTGCCTCCCGTAGGAGTCTGGCCCGTATCTCAGTGCCAGTGTGGGGGATCAACCTCTCAGTTCCCCTACTGATCATTGCCTTGGTAGTCCGTTACACTGCCAACTAGCTAATCAGTCGCATGCTCATCCACAACCTCCTCAAATTTAATCACTCTCGGATGCCCTCGTGTGATCTCATGGAGGGTTAATTCCCCTTTCGGGGAGCTATCCTCCTGTTGCGGGTAGATTGCATACGTGTTACGCACCCTTACGCCACTCTTGGTATAGTATTGCTACCATACTTACCGTTCGGCTTGCATGTATTAGGCCTGCCGCTAGCGTTCATCCTGAGCCAGGATCAAACTCTCCATAGTATATTCTTAAAGCTTCTCCTCCGGCTTGCGCCTCGGTTTCCACTCCGCCTGCTCCGCTTCCACCTTTCGGCTTCAACCTGCAGACTATGTCATTATCCTCGGTCTCATCGCTCTTTCTTGTCCCGGTCAACTTCCCAGCTGACCCTCAATTAAAGAATCGACTCGTGATAACCCTCCATCGGATTACCACGGGTCCGCTATCAATTACTATCTATTCAAAGAACGTTCTCAAACCTTTTTTCATAAACCTTAGCTTCCTCGCCATCGGTTATCCGGTTTAAAATAGTGGTCAGCCTAAACACTAACCCTCTCCCATCGACACCTTAAATCCGTATGATTTAAGCGCTTTCCTGCAAATTGGGAGTGCAAAGGTATCCGCCAGGAGGCGACAAAGCAAGCTCACTTGGAAAAATTTCGGGGACTTTGGCTCCTGTAAATGGTCTGCGTCCTGTCCGGACCCGTGGAAACCATAGTAATGGGGACCCTTAACTCTTTCTCCAGAAAGGAGATATAGTGCGAAAGTTCAACAGGAATATTCTGTTCATTTATTCCAGAAAGGGGCATGCTCCAACCTTTCATTTCCGAATAAACAGGCGTAATTTTTTCGTTGACAAGTTCGTACGGAAGAAATTCGGTCACCGTGCCGTCCTTTAAAAGGTACTTTGTGCACATTTTGATCGCTGGAAAAACACTGAGTACGTCTGCCTTCATCATCAGGAGTTGTGTGACTCCATTGATCATGATCGAATATTTCAGCGATGGCAAATCAATCCAACCACAGCGTCGTGGGCGGCCTGTCGTAGAGCCGAATTCATTTCCATGCTTTCTCATTTTCTCTCCCTCTTCGTCCAGCAATTCGGTTGGAAACGGACCACTGCCAACACGGGTACTGTAGGCCTTGAATATTCCAAAAACCTCGCCGATGTGACAGGGCGCAATCCCCAATCCCGTGCACGCGCCGGCCGTCACCGTACTCGAGCTGGTGACGAAAGGGTAACTGCCAAAATCGATGTCCAACAAAGAGCCCTGCGCTCCTTCCGCCAAGATCGTAGAACCGGCCATCAATTCCTGGTTGAGAAAATATTCGCTGTCAATCAGTTTAAATTGTTTAAGAAAATCAACGGCAACCAAAAACTCTGCTTCCAGTTCGGGCCACCGATAAATCAAATCATGATTCTTCAGGATCTCGAGATGTTGATCGACCAGCTTCTTAAGTCTTTCCTTGAACTGGGGAGAGAGAATATCGCCAACGCGCAGCCCTTGCCTTCCCACTTTATCCTGATAAGAAGGACCGATCCCCTTCAAGGTGGAGCCAATTTTATCAACCCCTTTTGCCTTTTCATAGGCCTGATCCAACAGCCGATGGCTGGGAATAATCAGAGTCGCTTTCTTTGAGATGAACAAATTGGCTTTCACGTCAAGGCTATACTTATTCAGTTTCTCAATTTCCGCTTTGAAGACAATCGGATCGAGGACGACTCCGTTGCCGATGACATTTCGCGTCTCTTCCCGAAAAACTCCAGATGGGATCTGATGCAGAACATGCTTGATCCCGTCAAACTCCAGCGTGTGCCCGGCATTGGGTCCACCCTGAAAGCGCGCCACCAAATCGTATTTTGGGGCCAGCACGTCCACAATCTTTCCTTTGCCTTCATCGCCCCATTGAAGACCTAATAGTACGTCAACTTTACTCATTGAGATTCTTTATGTCCGCGCTACCCCACTCGGGGAGCCGGAAGCACCTATTTGGATTTAATAACTTCTTGCTCGGATTGAATGACCTGGAAAATGGCATTTAACTTGGTAATCACCAGAAGTTTTTTCACACTTTCGGAAGGTTTCATCAGGTAAACTTCTCCTCCTTTGTTTCTGAATTTTGTTAAAATTGTAATGAGTACTCCGATGCCGCTGCTATTGATATAGCGAAGCCCCGAAATATCCACGATGCACGAAAGTACTTTATGACTCACCGCGTCGTTTACGGCACCCACCAATTGCGCACCGTTGTCTTCTCCTATCAGGTCCCCCGATATCCTGAGGATTAAGGCATTGGATCGTATTTCTTGTGCAAACGTCATGTCTTTCTATTTTCACAGTTTTTCTTCGTACAAGCGGCATACAGTATTAAGGAATGGTGCATCACGTTAAACTGCAACAACTCCTCAACGGTGGTTTGAATGTTCTGGATCCGGGGATCACAAAACTCAACGACGGTATGGCATTCGGTACAAATCAAATGATCGTGCTGTTTGTAACCAAACGACTTTTCATACTGGGCGAGGTTCTTTCCAAATTGATGTTTGCTCACCAGGTCGCATTCCACCAACAAGTCCAACGTGTTGTATACCGTCGCCCGGCTCACGCGGTAGTTCTTGTTTTTCATATTGATGTAGAGCGACTCCACATCAAAATGCCCCTCGAGTGAATAGATCTCTTCCAGGATCGCATAGCGCTCGGGCGTTTTGGGATTTAATGCCATAACCCGGACGCACCGGCAAAGATAATCAGGATTTTCAGGATTCGATTACATTTCATTCTACCATGACGGTTTCCCCTTTTCTTTCCCGCAGATCGCGCGGATCTCGCAGAAGTATTGGATCGGCCAGATCACTATTGGCAGCAAGGGGAAAGTAAGGTACTACTTCCAGCCAGCGCTGTTAATCCGCTTAACCTGTTGGAAGGAGTTATCCGCGAGATCTCGGGAGATAAGGGCATCTGCTGGAGATTGATCTAATGATTGTTCTGATGGATGGTTGCCGAGTCAAACCGCGCGACTTTCACCACGCCTTCTACTTTCTCCAGCTTGCTGATCAATAAATCCAGATGCCGGGTGTCGTTTACGTAGAGCATGATTTCGCCATTGAAAATGCCATGATCGGAATTGAACGAAAGGGAACTCATGTTTACCTTCAGTTCTTCAGAGATGATTTTGGAAACATCATTGATCAGGCCTACCCGATCGGTTCCCACCACTTTCAATCCCGTGAGAAACGCGACCTCGTGTTGCGACGTCCATTTTGCTTTAATAACGCGGTTGCCGTGGTTGGCCATCAATTCGGTCGCATTCGGGCAATTCGTACGGTGAATTTTGATACCGTCACTCACGGTTACAAAGCCAAACACCTCATCGCCCGGAATGGGGGTACAGCACTTGGCCAGTTTGTATTCCACGACGTCCATATCCTCTCCTACCAACAGAATATCTTCATAGCGGCCCTTTGTTCTGTTGATTTCCTGTTCCATCACTTTGCCATCCGCGTTCGCTGCGCTGGATTTTGGCTTCGCAGGCACCAATGGCTTGTATTCGGAGAATCGTTTCAGATCGTTGACCGTGATGAGGCCTTTGCCAATTTTGTAATGCAAATCAAATTTTGAGTTGACATTAAAATAGGCCATCATCTGTTCGTACACCAGGCTGTTCGCTTCGATTTTCCAGTGGTTCAACTTCCGCAACAAGGCGCTCTTCCCATCTTCTGCAATATTCCGTTTATCTTCCTTAAGGAGTTCCTTAATCTTGGACTTGGCCTTGGGACTGACCACAAACCGCAGCCAATCTTCATTGGGTTTTTGCTTTGCTGAATTGAGGATTTCAATTTGATCTCCGTTTTTCAACACGTGGTTGATGGGTACCAGCTTCTGATTTATTTTGGCACCAATACACCGCGCGCCAATGTCGGTATGAATATCAAAAGCAAAATCCAGTGCCGTCGAGCCCACCGGCAAGGTCTTCAATTCGCCCTTTGGTGTAAAAACAAACACTTCTTCTGTAAAGAGATTCCCCCGAAAATCATCGCCAAATTCCAATGCCGTTAAGTCTTGCCGTTCCAGCAATTCACGCACGCGAACCAGCCATTTTTCCAGGTTCGATTCGTGGTTGGCGGCATTGTCCTTGTACTTCCAATGCGCCGCATATCCTTTTTCTGCAATCTCGTCCATCCTGCGTGTACGAATCTGCACTTCAACCCATTGACCGTTCTTGGCCATGACGGTCGTGTGCAACGATTCATACCCGTTGGCCCGTGGGGTGCTAATCCAGTCTCGTAACCGGTCGGGGTTCGGTGTGTAGTAGTCGGTAACGGTCGAATACACCTGCCAACAAAAGGATTTCTCCTGCTCCAGCGGTGTATCGACAATGATCCGTATAGCAAAAAGATCGTATACTTCTTCAAACGGAATATTCTGCTTGCGCATTTTATTCCAAATAGAGAAGATGGATTTGGGTCGGCTTTTGATTTCGTAGTCCACTTTCAGTTCGTCCAGCTCTTCCTTGATGGGCTGTACAAACTGTTTGATGAACTTCGTCCGCGTAGCGCGTGTTTCATCGATTTTAGCCATGATATCGTGATACACCGTAGGCTCGGTAAACCGAAAGTACAAATCTTCCAACTCCGTCTTGATGGTGTTCAATCCCAATCGGTGCGCCAGCGGGGCATACAAATAAATAGTCTCAGAAGAAACCTTGAGTTGCTTGTTGCGCGGCATGCTATCCAGTGTGCGCATATTGTGCAACCGATCCGCCAACTTGATCAAAATCACGCGCACATCTTCCGATAGGGTGAACAGCATTTTGCGGAAGTTTTCCGCCTGCTGAGAGGTTCCGTACTCAAAGACACCTCGAATCTTGGTGAGCCCGTCAACGATCCGGGTGATCTTTTTCCCAAAAATCCGTTCGATGTCGTTGAGTTGGATATTGGTGTCTTCCACCACATCGTGAAGCAGCGCGGCAATAATGGAGGTTGTACCCAAACCAATTTCCTCCACACAGATCTCGGCTACGGTCAAGGGGTGAAAAATATAGGGCTCGCCGGACTTCCTCCGCATGTTCCTGTGCGCGTCAAGGGATATGGTAAAGGCGCGTTTGATCAGTCGGGCATCGCCCTCCTTCAAAATAGGCTTCGCCTTTCGCAACAGCCTCCGGTAACGGTTAATGATTTCCTTTTTCTCTTCTATTGCATCAATTACCACTGATTCGCTGGATTTTGCTGATTACACTGATTAATCCTCTAAACACTACACAATAGTTAACAAAACTTTGACCCCAATGGTGTCATTCCGTTACTTTCCTCAACCAACTTTTTTTTTCACGCCGTCAATCGTAACAAATAATCTATAAATTTGCACTCCTTTTACAGAAAAACTGCCTTCTATGGCAGCAATCGGTCAAAGGACCTTGCCTTCACTGGATCTCCGGCAAGCACATGCGGATGTGGCCCGCCTTCGCCTTTTTGAGTCTGCGTCCCTGGACGTTGGCTTGCCAGGCTCCGGCGGGTAAACGTAATTGGCAGACTTCGATCCACCAATTACCGCTCCGCGAACATAGTATATGCGGATGTGGCGTAATTGGCAGCCGCGCCAGACTTAGGATCTGGTGCCGTAAGGCGTGGGGGTTCGAGTCCCTTCATCCGCACTACATTTTGACCCGTCCGGTACTTTCCGGAAAGGGGTCTCAGTTACTATAGTTTTTAAGACGTATGGACATCACATTAGACAAACAGAGCACGACCGACGGTTTAATTAAAATTACGCTAACGGAGAGTGATTATCAACCCAAAGTGGAAGAAAAAGTAAAGGAATATTCCCGCAAGGCCAACATCAAGGGGTTTCGTGCCGGAAAGGTGCCCTCGGGAGTGATCAAAAAAATGTTTGGCAAATCCATTCTGGTCGAAGAAGTGAATCACCTGATTTCGAATTCGGTTTCGGATTACATCAAAGACAATCAACTGCGCATTCTTGGAGATCCGCTTCCTAACCAGGAAAAGGCCCGCACGATTGACTGGGACTCCCAAAAAAGTTTTGAGTTTGAATTTCAGGTGGGAATGGTAGAAGATTTTCAATACGAACTTTCGCCAAAGGTAAAATTGACGTCGTATTCCATCGAGGTGGATGATAAGGTGATCCAGGAAACGCTGGCCGACATGAAGCAGCGGTTCGGCAATGTGACCTATCCGGAACTCAGCGGAGAGAACGACAACGTGTTTGGAGAAGTAACGGGAAGCGATGGACAGAAAAAATCATCGTATATCCCGATCGCCAAGCTGGAGAGAAACGAACAGCAGAAATTCCTTGGCTTGAAGAAAGAAGACGTTGTTGAATTTGAAATTGAAAAAATCACGTCCGATCCGGACGTCGTCGCCCGTGCGCTCAATCTGCCGGAGAACGAAGCAAAAGAAGCAAAAGGAAAATACGCTCTTACTGTTTCTGCGATCAGCCATACCGAGCCCACCGAAGTGAATCAAGCCCTTTTCGATAAAGTTTTTGGCAACGGGGCGGTCACGAGTGAAGAAGACTTTTTGAACAAGATAAAGGAAACGATAAGCGAAAACTACAAGCGCGAGGCGGACCACTTGCTGGACCACGAAATCCAGCATTTTTACGTCGATCACACCAAGATCAACATGCCGGACGCTTTCTTGAAATCGTGGTTGAAAGCAACCGGCGACGGCAAAGTCACTGACGAAATCCTGGAGAAAGAATTCAACGATTACCGCAACACACTGAAATGGGACCTGATCAAAAACAAAATCGCTGAGGACTTGAAGATCACAGTAGAGTCGGAGGAGGTGAAAAATAAGGCAAAACTCCTGATTGCCGAACAATTTGGAGGCCGCGCTATCGCCGAGCAACTGGGAGATAAATTTGATGCCCTTGCCGATAACTACCTCTCCGGCCAGGACGGCAAGGGTCAGAATTTCCTGCGGCTCTACAACCAATTGCGCCAGGAAAAAATATTGAAAGCCATCCTGGAAAAAGCAACGGTCACAGAAAAGAAAGTGAGCCTGGATGAATTTAAGAAGATTGCCGCCGGGCATCAACATTAAAGGAACCTTCCGGGATCCTGCAGCGTTTCAAGGCAAGCCCTTTACAAGGGCTTTTTTATTGAGGATTTCTTAGTAACATTGACCCTGATCTATCGGATGACGCTGATTTCGCAGATTGCTGGAAATATCTGATAAAGCCTGAACTAAACCGCGCACCCCATACGACTTACAACCAATAACTAACTGCAATACAAATCTTATATTATGAATGACAATAACGAATTCAAAAAGTATGCCGTGCAACATATGGGCATGAGCGGCAACACCATCGACAGCTATGCCCGGAAAATTCAGGACATGACCCAGTACGTCATCGAAGAGCGACCGGGAAACTTCCGCGCCATCGACGTCTTCACGCGACTCATTTCGGACCGCATCATTTTCCTGGGAATGGCCATCGATGATCAAATCGCGAACCTGATTACGGCCCAGTTGTTGTTCCTCGAATCGTCAGACCCAAAGAAGGACATCATCATGTATGTGAATAGTCCGGGGGGTTCGGTCTATGCCGGTTTGGGAATCTATGATACTATGAATTATATAAATCCCGACGTTGCGACGGTATGTACCGGGTTGGCCGCGTCGATGGGAGCCGTGCTGCTGACGGCCGGAGCCGACAAGAAACGATCGGCCTTGCCCCATTCGCGTATCATGATCCACCAGCCATCGTCCGGGATGCAGGGCCAGAGCTCGGATATGGAAATTGCCTTAAAGCAAACGCTCGAAGTAAAAAAAGATCTCTACAACATTTTAGCCAAGCACAGTGGCCAGAAGTACGAAAAAATTGAAAAAGACTCCGACCGGGACTTCTGGATGCGCGCGGTCGATGCCAAGGAATACGGCCTGATTGACGAGGTTTTGGAAAGGAAGCGTAAATAAACTGATCTCTTTTGCCCCTTTGGCCGGTGGTTCAATTGAAGTTTCGGTAATACATCGGTACATTTACGTTCAAATTAAAGTAACATGGCGGAAGTTACCTGTTCGTTTTGCGGAAGAAGCAAGAAGGATGTGGACCTGATGATTTCGGGTATACACGCTCATATTTGCGACAAATGCGTGACCCAGGCCAGCCAGATCCTGGTGGAGGAAAAGAAAAATAAAGTAGAAGTCGGGAACCTTCCGAATTTCAAATTGATCAAACCCAGGGAAATCAAGAAATTCCTGGACGAGTATGTTATCGGGCAGGACGAAGCCAAAAAGGTAATGTCGGTAGCGGTGTACAATCACTACAAGCGCCTGATGCAAAAGAAAACTGACAACGACATTACCATAGAGAAGTCGAACATCATCATGGTCGGGGAAACCGGGACGGGGAAAACCTATCTTGCCCGCACCTTGGCTAAAATTCTTCAGGTCCCATTCTGCATCGCCGATGCCACCGTGCTCACCGAAGCGGGATACGTAGGGGAGGACGTCGAAAGCATTTTAACACGTCTGCTCCAGGCCGCTGATTACAACACCGAGGCGGCGGAGCGCGGAATCGTTTATATCGATGAAATCGACAAGATTGCGCGGAAGTCGGATAACCCCTCTATTACACGCGATGTCAGCGGTGAAGGGGTACAACAAGCTCTTTTGAAATTACTGGAGGGAACAGCGGTGAACGTGCCTCCACAAGGCGGCCGCAAGCACCCCGACCAAAAGATGATCACCGTCAATACGGAAAATATCCTTTTCATATGCGGCGGCGCTTTTGAAGGAATGTCGCGCTTTATTGGAAAGCGACTGAACACAAGGCCGTTGGGTTTCGCCGCAACGACCGATAGTCTCCACCCCGGCGATATCGACAAAGACAACCTGCTTCAGTTCATATCGGCCCAGGACCTGAAGAGTTTCGGACTGATCCCGGAATTGATCGGACGCCTGCCGGTAGTATCCTTCTTGAATCCGCTGGATGCCGTGGCCATGCGTAAGATTCTGACGGAGCCAAAAAATGCCCTGGTCAAACAATACAAGAAATTGTTTGAGATGGAAGAGATCGAATTGGAATTCAAAGAAGGAGCCCTGGATTTTATCGTAGAAAAAGCTGTTGAATTTAAATTGGGTGCCCGCGGTCTTCGTTCCATTTGCGAAGCAGTCATCAACGACGCCATGTTTGAGTTGCCCTCGGAAAAAACCACCGACCGGTTGGTCATTAACCGGGCGTACGCGGAAGAAAAATTCAGCAAGTCACACTATAGCAAGCTTAAAGTAGCTTAACTTAATTTAAGATTGAAAATTTAAGATTTAAGATTCGAGCTCGAGCCGTAATCCGACTCATCCCCGATTTTAAAATTCAAACCTTAAATTTTAAACCCAGGTACTGAACCATTAGTCTTCCGGCATTCTCAGAAGCCGAACCCGTATCGAGAATCTCATAAACGCGGTCATACTCCCGGAGCATCTCTTTTCTGTAGGGTGAATTTTCAACCAGGTTATTAAGTTCGGTATTGACCCTTTCGGGGACGGCTTGCCCCTGAATGAGTTCCTTAACAACAAGTTTACCGGCGATCAAATTAACTAAAGAGATGAACGGGACCTTTACCAGGCTCCGGATAATGGAGAGTTCCAGTTTTCCAGCCTTATACACTACCACTTGAGGAACTCTAAAAAGTCCTGTCTCGAGGGTGGCAGTACCCGAGGTAACGATGGCTGCGCCGGCGTGAGAAAGCAAGTCGTAAGTCGCGTCAAAAATAAACCGTACGGAAGGAATTGCGTGCAGGTCGGCGTACAACTCTACCGGAAGGGACCGAATGGCCGCCACAGCAAACTGGTACTGAGGGTTCGCCCGTGCGACGGACGCCATCAGGGGCACAATCTTTCTTAATTCCATCCGCCTGCTGCCGGGCAAAAGCGCGACGACTATTTTGCCCGTGGCGAATTCAGACTTCTTTAAAAAATCAGGGTCGGGTCGAAATGCCTTCACGGCATCGAGCACCGGATTCCCAACATAATCGACATCGAAATCAAATTTCTTGTAGAATGCCTTTTCAAAAGGAAGGATTACAAACATCCTGTCAACATTGGCTTTCAATTCCCAGGCGCGGGAAGTGTACCATGCCCAGACTTTGGGTGGGATGTAATAGAAGACTTTAATGCCGTTCCCCTTTCCAAATTTGGCGATCCTGCGGTTGAAGCCGCCGTAGTCGATCAAGACGATCACATCCGGCTTGTAGACGGAGATATCTTCCTTGCAGAATTTGATCTTTTGATAAATCGTCCAGGCATTGGTCACTAACGCTTTCAGACCCATGAACGCCATCTGTTCATAGTGAACGACCAGGTCGAGTCCGGCCGCCTTCATGTAATCACCGCCAAAGCCCCGAAAGACTGCCGCAAGGTCATTTCTCCTGATTGCGTTCATCAAGTTACTTCCATGGAGGTCGCCCGAGCGTTCACCGGCAATGATGTAATAGCGCATAGTCGATCAGGGAATCGCAGGGTTGATTTTCTTATTGTTCACCGAAGTAATCGACATAGTTTCTTGGAGTTTCATACAGGCGAATCGAATGAAGCGAACCGCCTTTACTCATGGACGTAATCCGGGGAGCTAGAATTTTCCATATCTCGACGACCAGGTTCTCACAACTGCCCAGTTTGTCCTTCATAAACGATACATCGAGGTTGAGGTTTTTGTGATCCACTTTATCCACCACTTCTTCCCGAATCAACGTGCTCAGTTTCTTCAAATCGATTACAAAACCGGTATCGGGATCCGGCATTCCCTTCACTGTGACGATCAGATCAAAATTATGACCGTGCCAGTTCTCGTTCGCACAGGGACCGAAGACCGATTCGTTTTTTTCTTTTGTCCAGGCCGGGTTATACAGCTTGTGGGCTGCATTAAAATGTTCTTTTCTGCTCACATAAATCATTCCCCAAATATAGCCAGGATTCGTAGGATTGAGTGGATTACAAAGATTAATAGTCATTTTGCCTATAGAATTTGAATTCAAGAATCAAGATCGGTGCGGATTATGCCCGGAGGTGACGTGTGCTCCTGCCACCCTGAACTCCCCTTTCTAAATTTTTTGAATCTTAAATCCTAAACTTGCTTTATAGTAAATTGCACCAAAATTATGGTATGATCATCGTTACGGGAGCAGCAGGCTTTATCGGAAGCTGTTTGGTAAAGAAACTCAACCAGGATAACTTTAATGCTATCATTGCGGTTGACAAGTTCGATGTTCCCGCCAAGGCGAAGAATCTTCACGGCGCTCTCGTTCAGGAATATGTCGAACGCGATTCGTTCATGGAGTGGTTGGACAGAAATAACGAACTGGTAGAGTTCATTTTTCACATCGGGGCCAGGACCGACACGTCGGAGTTCGATACCGTCCTGCTCAACCGGTTTAACACACAATACACCAAGGACATCTGGAAACGCTGCGTTCAATACCAGATTCCACTCGTTTACGCCTCTTCTGCCGCAACTTACG
>WNFL01164901.1_pt1 | contig 11611 bp, 7 predicted proteins | sample 5400361 | NCBI WGS metagenome assembly WNFL01 (sample SAMN13153351, study PRJNA577476) | soil metagenome | isolation source: 40 cm soil on Douglas fir-dominated hillslope | place: USA:California | collected 2013-09-17
GATCAGGAGTTGGCTGCCTTGTCTGTTCTTCGGCATTTAGCCTGGCGATTATGGATCGCTCTCGTTCGGCGTCGCCTGGGCGCTTCAATTTGTAATACAGGCGAGCAAGCAAAACGTGGGCCGGCGTAAAATCCGGCGCTTGCCGCACAACATGTTCCAGGCAGTCGACCGCCATTTCGGTTTTGCTCTGGCTCTGCAAGAGTTGAGCTTTCTCGTAAAGGGTGCTTGTATCGTCCGGACGCAATTGCAAAGCAGTTTGCAAACGAGCTGCCGCGTCCACTACGTTTCCGTCTTCGCGCAATAAACGTCCGAGTCTATAGTTGGCGTTAAAATCCCGAGGATTGATTTCAAGTTCTTCCGTGAATTCCTTCTTGGCCTGCTCCCGCTCTCCGGAGTAGAAATAGGCATTACCCAGCTGTGAGTGTAGCAGCGGAAGCCGGGGGTTGAGGCTCACAGCGGCGCTAAAATCCTTGATCGCATCGGCGAACTCTTTGCCCGCAAGACGCAATGATCCAAAAATGAGGTAGGATTCGGCAGAATCAACCTTCGAAAAAACCGCATCGGCAAGCTTCCGAGCCTTTTCCGTATCTCCAGTGCGAAGATACGTGGTGGCTAAGGCGTAAGCGGCAGCCAGATTATGGGGATCTGCTTGGTATACGGCTTCAAGTTCGCGAGTTGCCTCTTTTAGCCGGTCGAGCGCAACCAGACACAAGCCGTTAAGTAAACGGGCCTGTTGATTGCCTGGCTGTGATCTGATGACGCGACTCAATTCCCTGTTTGCTGATTCAAAATCTCGAATCTGGTAATAAGCGATTCCCAAATTAAGTCGCACTTCATAGAGATGTGGGTCAATCTCTACGGCCTTTTTGTAACTATCTATGGCGCTTGAGTAATCACCAAGATGCGCGTACACGACTCCTAGATTAGACAGCGCGTCGGCTCGGCGGGGAACCATCTGAAGTGATTCTTCGTAGGCCCTGCGGGCGCCTTCCAGGTCTCCGTGCTGTTGTAACTTAACACCACGAGCAAATGCTTGCTCGGAGCCAACCACCCGAGTGGCCTCCTGAGCCGGAAGTAAGGTTGCTATTGAGATACACAAAAATGAAAGTGCTAACTCGACCTGCCAATATGATTGTCGCGAAGCATTTCTGCAAGATACAGATGACAAACTGGAGAGACGACATAGCAATCTCGCGGGATTCGCAATGGATCCACAGAAAGTCGAAGGATTCCCGGTCATCTGTTCAGAGGCGTGAGGCATAATGTTAACAGAAATGTGCGCGTTCACTCCATCTTATATCGCATAACCCACAAGGCAAAAGAGTTGGTTCACCTTGGCGCAGCGGTCCCATCACTTAGGCGAATCGGAAGCTGATACCGTTTCATCGACGCCAAGTCCTCCACCTCTGACCTGCTCAGCTTGCTGGCTGAGGCGCAAAAACGTTTGTCTGGCCCGTTCTGCTTCCTCCTTCCGCTTGGCGCGAGTGTAGGCGCGTGAGAGAGCAAAATAGAACTTGGGCTCGTCAGGCAGCAAAGCACAAGCCTCCTGGAGTTCGCCGATGGACTGATCTGTCTCTCCGTCATCCAGCAGAAGACGACCCAAGATGTAATGCCCCATGGGAAATTTGGGGTTCCGCTGGACCGCTTCTTGCGCCAATTTGATTCCTTCCGCCGGTTGCTTGTTCTCAAGCTTCAGGTAAGCGAGGTAGAGGCGCGCCATAAAGTCGGCGGGGAACTTCCGGATCTCTTCTTCAAATTGCTCGACCGCCTCCTTCTCCAGCTTGCGCCTCAGAAAGTATCGGCCGTACGCCAAGTGAACATTTGGCGTGTCCGGAAAATCCACGCTGAGGCCATGGTATTCGCGTTCAGCGTCGGTAAAGTTCTTTTGTGCGGACAACAGCTCCGCCCAACCGGCACGGCGAATCAAATCGTGAACGCTGTCCCGCGGACTGATTTGGCCTGGCATTCGGGCAACACGCAAAACCGACAGGCCTAGGCCCAAAATTAGATCTTCATTCACAAATCCCTCGCCACTCAGCGAATCCAGAATTTCCTGCGCCGCCTCAAACTCTCCCTTGTAAAGCCAAAGCAACCCCTCATGGAAACGGACCACATGTTTCAGTTCGGGGTTGTCAGGAAAATTCTCCGAACTCCCCTGCCGAATATGAAGCAGTGCCTTATCGTAGCGACCAAGTTCAAATTCACAGAGTCCAAGCATGGCAAGAGGCGCGCCTGATCCCGACCGCAGATCCACCACGCGACGGAAAGCTTGCGCTGCTTCGTTGTATTGGTCCGACTCATACAGCAGAGTCGCCAAATACCACCAGCCTTCATCCCATCCCGGGCGCATGGCCACACCCTTACGGTAGAGGGCGATGGCGTCAGCAAACCGGCCGCCCTCCCGTGCTGCAGTAGCTTTCGTTTCCAACTCGAAGAACGCTGATGGTAGATTTCGGGAGGATGGACGCGATGAAACAGGAGGACTGCCAGATTGGCCTGTCTGGGCGAAGACCGGACTTGGTGTAGCGGCAACGAGCAGAATAGTAGTCACATATATTAGCCTACGAACGGACTGCCTCAGGACCGAGAAACACGGGAGCGCATCCTTACCCGAGGTTACTCGCTGTCCCACGGTACGCACAGACTCTCTCAGCATTTCGCCCGTCCAAGCCAATGAAGAGAATATAGAGATATAGCCTAACGGAGCCAAGGTGAAAGTGCCGATTCAACGTTACAGGGAAGGGTCTCGGCCTCGGCCGAGACCTATTCTCAAGAATGTTCCGTGCTGCACTCAAAACATAAGCTTCAATGCGAACTCCACAATTCTGTGCCCGTGCTTGTTTTGAATCTTGCCGAAATTTGCGAGCGTGTCGGGGGTGAAATGGTATCCCTGCGTAGGATCACAAACGCCGTTGCTGGTGGTGCCAGTTCCATTCGGGACATTATCGACGCGCACGTTACAGTCAGTGTTCAGGTAGGTGTTGAAGTCCGCCCCGCCCGCTCCGGAAACGATGGGATACGCTTGGTTGAACATGTTAAAGAAACCCGCCCGGAACTGGACCCGCGCGCTTTCTCCAATAGGAAAGTTTTTGAATACGGAGAAGTCCGTATTAGAGCGATTGGGTGAGCGCAGATAAAACGGCGAGACATAGGGGCCGGATTGTCCGAAAGCCGGAATGGCCAACGAATTGATATCAAGTATCTTGTCGCCGACCGCCGTTCCGCCGCGGCTCGGATTGCTTGTGAAGACCGGCGCGATGGCAGATGAGGAGTTCACCGAGGTGCTGTATGCATTCGACCCGAAGAAACCGATAGCAGTGTAGGCCTGTGAAAGTTCGCCTCCAAAATTGAGCCGGTAAGGCATACCGCTCGAATAACTGGTGATACCGGAAACCTGCCATCCGTTCAAGGCGCCCGCCGTAAGTCGGTTCCTAAAACTTCCCCGCGCACCGTCAGGCAATTGATAAGAATAGGAAACATTGAGGACATGCGTCCGATCATACGGGAGAACGCCCCAACTGCGGTGCCGTGCGTCCACCGGGTCAACTAGATCTCCGCTTTCGTTCACGCTTTGCAGCCCCAGAGCCTTGGAAAATGTATACGCAACGAGGTAGGTCAAGTGGCCCGTCTGTCGCTTCAGGGTAGTCTGGAGAGAATGATAGGCTGAAGTGCCCCCGAAGTCCGCATATTGGACATCCTGGTAAGCCGGGAAAGGAGTAAAAGGAACCAGGAGCCCACCGTTTTGTCCCACAGCCAAACGTTGAACCGGTACGGAGAGATCGGCGTTGCCGACCGTGCCTGACAGGAGCGCACCCGGTTTAATGAAGTCTATGGAATGCCTTTCAGGCAGATGACGGCCAATCGATCCGACGTAGGCCACCTCAAAAACCGTTGATTTCGGCAGGCGGTGCGCGACAGAGAAACTCATGGTTGTAACGCGGGGCGTGAACACTGACTTGGGATTTTGTGATTGGATCGGAATCGCCCCCAACACCGTGTACGGATCCAATTGCCCGATGTCATTGTAGTCCAGACCCTTACCGCCATCGAGACCAGTGTAGTTAAAACCGAAAAAGTTTACATTATAAGAGTTGGGTGGCTGCTGCAGGTCCTGGGCCTGGAACACCGTAGACACGCGATAGTAGAAGAGGCCACCACCACCGCGTACAACGGTTGAGCCGTTGCCGAAAACGTCCCACGCGAAGCCGAGACGCGGCAAAAAGTGGGGCGCCGGATTGTCAACAACGCCACGCGGGATCTGATTTCGGGCAGTCGTCAGGACTCCATTCGGACGGGTTGGATCGCCACCGATCAGCAGTCCTTGATTGGGGTCATATTTTGAAGGGTCAAATAGAAGCCCGTGGTTGTTCAAATCCACAACGCTCGGGTAATAGCCAAAGCGGAGGCCAAATTCCAAGGTCAAGTTCTTCCTTACCTTCCAATTGTCCTGCGCGTACGCTTCCACATTGAAATAACGGTAGTCTCCGACGGGCAGCCTCTTCGACTGGTTGTAAAGACCGAGCCTCCCTGCAAGCATGTCGGCAAAGACATCGCCAGTTGAGTTATAGGCCCAGGGACCATAATTAAAGAGCCCCTCAGCCGTGCCCGACTGATTTTGCTCTCTGGTGGCGCGCTCGAAGAGTCCGCCAAATTTCAGAATGTGAGCACTCTTCACTTTACTCAGATTCTCAGTGATTGAAAAAGTGGCTGGACGCGAAAAAATTGGCAGCCCCCCGTTTGCCCACAGGTTGCCGACGGAGCCATCACCACCCGTCAGCAGCGCAACCGGAGCATAGGGACTTTGCGCACCGAATGGCCCGATCAGGCTTTGCAGACCAAGCGCTTGGAGCGAAACCTTTTTGGGGTCCGCGTAATCACTGTCCAGTTTCAACTTGCTGGCACTGATAACCAGCTCATTGGTGAAGGTAGGGTTGAGCACGCTGGTGATATCCAAGGCCCCCGATCGGCTCAAGTTGCTTCCGGCTATGTGCGTGGGCAGTTCGTAAGACGAGGTATTCCACCATAGGCCAAGAGGATAGTCATGATTCTCATATTCCCGCGCCAACCGAATAAACGTCGAAGTCTTTTCGTTGACTTTGTAGTCCACCCGGAGGATCTCTTGATTACGGTTAATGGGCGCCAAACCGGCAAAAACGTAATTCTCACCGTAGTAACCTGGCGCGGTTGCATTCGGCATCGGATAGAGGTTGACTAATGCCGTTCCTATTGGATCAATTTGGCTAGCGGTCAGGTCAAAAGGCGCACCGGTATTTATGTTCTGGAACCCAATCCCCTTTCTCTGGTCCGCGGTGGGCACGCGGGACTGTATTGCTCCAGAGTCATACGTCTGCCGCTGAACCTCGGCTCCGAAGAAGAAAAATAGCTTGTCATGATTCTTGTTAAAGTCAGTGCCTGGGATGAACACCGGACCACCAAGGTTGCCTCCGGGATAGTTATACTTGTCCTTCGCACGTGGAACATGCAAGATGCTGCGAGACCTGTCGTTCGCGTTGAGTCCATAATTTCGGAGGTAATCGTAGACCTCACCGTGAAAAGTCTTGCTGCCGCTCTTAGTAATCGCAGTGATCTGAACGCCGCTAGATCCAAATTCGGCCGCATAGTTGCTGGTCTGAATGGTAACTTCTTGCACCATATCCGGATTTAGTGTGATGGTCGTGCCGGCGGTGCCCGAGTTCGTACCGGTGTCCGTAACGCGGGAGCCATCCAAACTCGTGTTGTTACTTACGCCGCGAGTGCCGTTGACTGAGTACAACGAGCTATTGTTCGAACCTGTCTCGAAGCCCACTACCTGCAAATCTGGTCCGTCAGGAGCTACAACTCCCGGCAGAATCCGCAGCAATTCATTCGCGCTGCGGCTGATGATTGAGAGATTCTCAATCTGGCGGGCTGAGATTGTATTTTCCCTGGCTCCGGTCTCGGTCATTACCAAGGGAGCCTCCGTCGTCACGGTGACATTCTCAGAGGCGGTAGCTAGCGGCAGACTTACATCGAGACCCCGGGTGGCGCTCGGATTGAGGATGAAATGTCTTTCCTCGTATGTCTTGAAGCCGCTCTTAGCGACACGAATGGTATAGGAATCAGGAACCACCGCAGCGAAAACTACCATACCCGTTTCGTTCGTCGCGCCAGTGCGTTTTTCTCCAGTGCGGTCGTTGATCAAGGTAGTCTCAGCGTTCGGCAGACTAGCATGACTGGGATCAAAAACAGACACCCTGAGACTTGCGGCTCCCCCGGTCTGCGCAGAGACCCCTGAATTGCAGGCCATTATCACCAATGCCGAGCACAGCAAAAAGGCCAGAAATCGTCCAGCAAGGCCCTCATGCTTTTGAGTCAGTTCTTCTAGCCTGATGGTGTTTGATGTCACGATAGCGCCCCCAGTTCCACGAAGGTGTAGCTCGCATTCTCGCTTGAGTTGTTCCCTGTGTGAAAGTGTATGGAACCGCTTCCACATAAGCGAAAACACTATGCGGCAGATGCGGGACGATTGTCAAGAGGAAAAATTTGTCACTTCTTTGGGCTCTTCCCTGAGAAGAAAGGGGGGACTGAGCTCGCGATTCAGAGTTCCTGACGTGGCTGCTGGACGGGCAAGCCGGAATTTAATCGGGGCCAGAAGTCGGCTTCGGGGAAGTTGAACCTCGTGGCATCAACAATTTCGAAGATTTTCCTCAGGCGTGACTGCGCCAGGTTTTTCTCGCCGCATTGCGCGGCGGGAACATTTCGACGAAGCCCTCGAGACCTTTTCGGAACAGGCAGAGGCGGGGATCCGAGCGCGCGTCGTTCTGTAGTAGGCCCAACGATCCTCGTCACAAGGCATTGGCAGTCAATGCTTTGCTTCGGGCCGCGCTCCCGATGAGTGTCTTCTGTCAAATTGGCCAACTGCACTCCCTTTGAAACCCGATCATCAAACGACAGGTTTCTGGTCGTTACCGCCCAGTGACTGTTGCCAGGAATGCACCCTATTGGGGTCTGGCCAGTCCGTGAGAGAACTCCTAATTGGTACTGCGACGCAAATACCTTCCGGAGGAAAACCATGAGTTCACGACAAAGATATCAATACGGATGCCTTACAAGAATGAGACGTAGCCGGGGCAAAGATACCTGGCAGTTTCGCTTTTATGAAACTACCAAAGAAGGGCAACGCGAGAGGCGCGCAAGGACGATTGGTACGATCGCACAGTACCCCACCAAAGCTGATGCTCTACGCGCAATCGAGCTATTTCGGCGTCGACTTAACCTGAAGCACCGATTTCCCATGCCGACAACAATCCGCGCACTCGCGGACCGCTACGTTGAGCAGGAACTGCCTGACCTGCGTTACTCAACACAGCGGTCGTATCTGTCCGTACTAAATCAATGGATCGGACCTCACTGGGGCGATTGTCTATTGGAAGAGCTCAAGCCAGTGCCGGTCGAACAGTGGTTACGGTCGCTTCAGCTGGCTCCGAAAAGTAAGGTCCATATCCGAAGCCTGCTTCATCTTCTCTATCAGTGCGCACGGCGATGGGAACTTACCGATGCCAATCCAATTGATTTGGTGCGCCAGAGCGGCGGGCGCAGGGGCATACCTCGTGTTTTGACTGCGGAGCAGATTCGCCTGCTGCTGGAGCAATTATCCCAGCCATACCACACTATGGTTTTGATTGCGGCTTGTCTCGGTCTGCGGGTCAGCGAAATCATGGGCCTGCAGTGGGGTGACTTCGACTGGGAGAATTTCAGCGTCATGGTCCAGCGAGGGGTTGTCCACGGGAGGGTCGGTGACACCAAGACCGAGGCATCCTTCCGCCCGCTTCCCATTGATACCCGGCTCATTGCACCTCTGCAGGAGTTACGCAATCGCAGTTCCTATACCAAACAAGAAGATTTTGTGTTCGCTAACGATACGGGCCGACCGCGTTGGCAGGAGAGCATTCTTCATCGACAATTGAAGCCAGCGGCCGTGCGAGCAGGCATTGGAAAGATCGGCTGGCACACCTTCCGGCATACGTACTCAACCATGTTGCGCAGCGTTGGCACCGATATCAAAGTGCAGCAAGAACTTCTGCGGCACTCGACTATCCAAAGCACAATGAACGTCTATACCCAGGCCATTTCGGTACAAAAACATGCCGCGAACAGCAAGGTTGTGGAGATGATTCTCTCGAATTCACCCGGCTCCAGTCTGGCAGGGTAGAAGGCGTCGCAACCGGTAGCTGAACTGAATGGGAGCTAAAGGGAACGAATTGCAACTCATTTGAAGCTCGCACAATCCGAATCAAATGACTGATAGCGTGGAGCTTGAGGTTGGTTGCGGGGGGTGGATTTGAACCACCGACCTTTGGGTTATGAGCCCAACGAGCTACCAGACTGCTCCACCCCGCAGAAAAATCATAACAGTGTGGTGAACCGGGGTCAAACCGGCTGGCGCTCCAGTCGTGTCCTGAGACCCTCCTAGTGGACTCCCTCCGCTCTGCGAAAGAGCACGTCAGTAAGCAGATTCGCTAATTGGTCTCGCATTCTATCCGCGATTTTCCTGGGCGGTCCGCTTGAATTCTTGAGGTTTCGCCCTCGTCTTGAATTCCAAGCGGCCCCTTCGGCATCTCCGCCATGCCTCCACGCTTGATTCAACGGCTCACTTTCTTGCGCTCGCACGCATCTACGATCTTCTTGGGATCGATGGCCTCCCGGTCGATCTGCTCTTCCAGAATTTTTCCGTCTTTCCCGATCAGGAAGTTGATGCGGCGCGCGGCTTTGTACTTGTCAACGTAGACGCCGTAGTGGCGGGTGACATCTCCACCCCAGTCACTCAGAAGCGGGAAGGTGACGCCGATCTGGTCGGCGAAGGCTTTATTGGCGAAGGGGCTGTCCATGCTCACACCCAGAACCTGGGTGTCGGCGGCTTCCAGCGCTTTGAGATTCTGCTGGAAGGCCTTCATTTGCGCAGTTCAACCACCGGTGAACGCAAAGATGTAGAACGCCAGAACGACGTTGCTCTTGCCACGATACTGACTTAGCGTAACGTCCTTTTCTTCGCTGCCATCGAAGTATTGCAGTTTGAAATCGGGAGCCACGTCGCCGACTTTGAGTTTAGGCGGCGGCTCCGGCTTGTTGCCCTGAGCGTGGATCCGCGGGCAGACAATCGCGGCCGTGAGCAGCCAAACCCCTAACATTGTGCGAACACCCCTTCGTTTCATGGAGACTCCTTCTACAAGTTTGTCTAAAGCGTACCCTGAGCATGGGAACACGGTCAAAGCGTCACCATGATTCCCCGAGTAATGATTCCGGGAACCTTTGCCGACTCTGTACCATGACTGCGTACAATGGTTCGGAGCAGATTGTGGGACCCGATCGGATCGGATGAGCCTCCAGACTCTAAACGACATTTTGTTGGCGGTCTGCAGAAACCGCCGCGATCGCGTCATGCTGCAAAGAGGGGCCCAGAACTGGACGCCGATCTCTTCCACGGAGATTTACCGCGGCGTCGTGGGCATCGCTCGCACGCTTGAATCCTGGGGAGTTCGCAAAGGCGATCGCGTCGCCATCCTCAGCGAAAATCGACCGGAGTGGACGATCACCGATTTCGCGGTGCTTGCCCTGGGCGCGGTCACGGTTCCCATTTATGCCACGCAGACGGCGGAGCAGAGCGCATTCATCCTCAACAATTCCGGGGCGCGCGTCATCGTCGTCTCCACGAAGAACCAGTTGGAAAAGATGTTGACCATTCAGCAGCAGACGCCGGTGGAGCGGATCCTGGTAATGGACCCGGTCGAAACTGACCGCGCGGTCAAGATGCAGGAACTCATGCTGCAAGGGCCGACCGAATTCGATCCGGAATTCGATGCCCGCTCGCAGTCGATTGCGCCCGACGATCTGGCCACAATTATTTACACCTCCGGCACGACCGGAACTCCGAAGGGAGCGATGCTCACCCACGGAAACATGGCGTCGAATATCTCCTGTTCAATGGAGGCGTTCGGCTTCGGCACACACGAAGAGGTGAGCGTATCGTTTCTGCCGCTCTCCCATGTGACGGCGCGGCACGTGGATTTCGCGCTGCTATACCGCGGAGTGGTGCTGGCGTATTGTCCTGACATTGCGCAACTGCCAAAGGCTCTAACGGAAGTGCAACCGGCCATCTTCATTGGTGTGCCGCGCGTGTACGAAAAGATTCGCCGGCAGGTTATCGCCAAGACGGCCCGCTTTCCGAAAAACATCGTCTATCGCTGGGCGCTTGCGGTGGGGCACGCTCACCGCGCCGAGACTCTCGTCGGAATCCAGCCTGCAACGCTCTCCTGGAAGCTCGCGGACCGGCTGCTCTTTTCGAAAGTGCGCGCCGGAATGGGCGGAAAAGCAGAGGAGTTCATTTCCGGAGGAGCGCCTCTGGGTCTGGAATTAGCGGAGTGGTTTGCCGATATCAGTATTCCTATCCACGAGGGCTACGGACTTACGGAGACTTCCCCGGTAATCGCGGTGAACACTCCCGCTGCTCACAAACTGGGGACTGTCGGTAAGCCGCTGGCGAACGTCGAAGTGCGCATTGCCGATGACGGCGAAGTACTGGTGCGCGGGCCTTCGGTATTCAAGGGTTATTGGAATCATCCGGAGGGAACGCGCGACGCGTTTATGGACGGCTGGTTCAAGACAGGAGACATCGGGTGCGTCGACAGCGAGGGATTCCTTTCGATCACGGATCGCAAGAAGGATCTAATTAAGACTTCCGGGGGGAAGTTCATCGCGCCGCAACCGATCGAGAATTCGCTGAAGGTGAACCCGCTCATTGGAACGGCGGTGGTGTTCGGTGACCGGAGGAAGTTTCCCGCCGTGCTGATCGCGCCGCACTTCCCTGCCCTGGAAGATTGGGCACGGGAGAATGAGATTGACTTTGCCTCGCGAGAAGAACTTGTAGCGAACACCAGGGTGCAGGCGCTGTACGAAGGCATCATCGAAGACCTGAATCAAAATCTCGCGCGCTTCGAAAAACTGAAACGTGTGTTGTTAGTACCGGAGGAACTCTCGGCGGCGGACGGAACCCTGACGCATACATTCAAGGTGCGGCGTCGCGGGATTGAGGAACGCTACCGAACGCAGATTGATGAGATGTACGCTAAAGCAGAGACGGCCGGAGGATGAACCAGTGGAGCGCCGGGCGTCCCCGCCCGGCCACATTGCTGCCCAAGAACTAACTGCCCAACGACGAGCGGACGCCCATCCCTCCACCGTCTAGCTCCGACCCGGCCGGAGCCGTACAATGACGTCATGACGGACTCATTCGTTATCGCTGGCAGGCAATTCCGGTCCCGCTTGATCGTCGGGACCGGCAAATATAAATCTTTTCAGGAAACCGCCCGTGCGCTCGAAGCCAGCGGCGCTGACATGGTGACTGTGGCCGTGCGGCGAGTGAATCTTGACCGCAGCAAGGAATCTCTGCTCGATTACATCGATGCCAATAAATATTTCCTGCTGCCGAACACTGCCGGCTGCTATACGGCCGACGATACAATCCGCACCGCCCGGCTGGCACGCGAGGTTGGACTCTCGCACTGGATCAAGCTCGAAGTGATTGGCGACCAGGCAACACTGTATCCGGATGTACAAGCGACGCTCGAAGCCACAG
>WNFL01165012.1_pt1 | contig 11611 bp, 12 predicted proteins | sample 5400361 | NCBI WGS metagenome assembly WNFL01 (sample SAMN13153351, study PRJNA577476) | soil metagenome | isolation source: 40 cm soil on Douglas fir-dominated hillslope | place: USA:California | collected 2013-09-17
ACTGATGAAGGCGTCACGGGCTGGGGCGAAGCCTTTGCGCAGGGACTCGAGCCGCCGGAGATCGCGGCCGCGGTAATCGACAAGGCGCTGAAGCCCTTGCTCATCGGTGCCGACCCGCTCGACATCGAAGTGCTCTGGCATCGCATGTATCACATGACCCGTGATTACGGACGCAAGGGCTCCGTGGTGTCCGGTATCAGCGCAGTAGACATCGCGCTCTGGGACATTGCGGGAAAGTTTCATGAGTTGCCCGTCTACAAATTATTGGGCGGAGCTTTTCGCACGCGCGTGCAGCCGTACGCGACCGGCTTCTATCGCATCAAGGGGCAGGGCGAAGCGAATCGGCTTGGTCAGGAAGCGATTCGCCACTTCGAATCGGGCTTTTCGGTGATGAAAGTGAAACTGGGCTATGGCGTCGATGACGACATCGCCTGCATGAAAGAAGTCGGCCGCGCGATCCAGGGTAAGCCGATCACGCTCATGGTCGACACCAACCACGCCTACGGACGCGCGGAAGCGCTGAAGCTCGGTCGCGCGCTCAAGGAATACGACCTGCGCTGGTACGAAGAGCCGGTCGTCCCCGAGGATCTGCAGGGTTACGTCGAAATGCGGCAGAAGCTGACGATGCCGATCGCGGGTGGCGAGAACGAACACACGCTCTACGGCTTTCGCGAGTTCCTCGGAGCCGGCGCCGTCGACGTTGCGCAGCCTGATCTCGGTTCTTGCGGCGGCATCTCCGCCGGTCGTCACATCATCGCGCTGGCGCAGTCGCATGGCGTGCAAATCAATCCGCACGTCTGGGGCTCGGCGATCGCACAAGCCGCGTCGTTGCAATTCCTCGCCGCCGTGCCGGTTGCGCATCACTCGCTGTTCGCGCAGGAACCGGTCCTTGAATACGACCGCTCCTCGCATCCCTTCCGCCAGCACCTGATCACCAGGCCGATCCAGCAAGTCGGTGGATGGGTCGACATCCCGTCCGGACCGGGTCTGGGCGTGGAAGTGGACCGTGCCGTGCTGGAGAAATTCCGCGCCTGACCGCGCGGCGGCAAGGGCGGGGCTATAATCGTTTGCATACTCGAGTGCGGGTCAGCTTCGGTCTCATCGGAGGTGAGGATGAAAGGCAAGCCACTAGTACCGGCACGGCGCATGCTGCTGAAGGCTGCGGTCGCCTGCACGGGTGTCGCGATGGCGCCGGCAGTGGCCCAGCAAAAGCCGGGCTTGCGCATTCGTACGCGGGAAGAAGTCGGATATCGCGACGAACCCTATCTCGGCCGCACCTGCTCCAGGTGCGTGCTTTACCAGGGCGATGGCAAGTGCGTCATCCTCAGTGAGTTGGTCAATCCGAACGGATGGTGCACGCAGTGGGTGCCGAACACGATGGGTTAGCGCCCATCGTGCGGTGATTGGTGATTAGTGATCGGCATGTGGCGAAAGACAAAAATGAGGGTGTTCCGTTCGACCGATCACCAATCACCTGTTACTAATCACCGTTATGAGTGAAGAACGTTCGTTCGAACGAATAACGAAGTCCGACCTCAAGAAGCTCGCGCGTATCGCGCGTTCCGAGCGGGAGGAGTTTTTCGAGCGCCATCCGGAATGGGCGATGCTCTACCGCAAGCGTATGGTTTGCGCCGCGCTCTGCAAGGATGCGGCGCTGCACTTCGTTAACGGTTCGACCGGCGTGGACGTGCTCGATGTCTGGACTTTTTACGCGGAACATCCGGAAGCGCCTTTTCCGTTTCAGCAACTGGCCAAGGCGGATTTCGGCAAATCGAAGTTCGGCCGCGATGCGGCAAATCCGGAAGCCTATCAAGGCAGACGGGTCGAACTCAGAGGCCGCTCGCTCGACTGCAAGCCCGGCGACGATCCTATTGAAATCCTGCAACGCTATCTGCGATCGGGTGATACGCCGTCGGCGCGCGAATTGCGCGACAAGGCGGTCGTGCTGACCGAACCGGAACAGTTTTCCGGCTATGTCGTCTGGCCGTCGCTGGCCATGCCGAACGGTTGAATTCCTGCGCTGGAAATGACTCGGCCCCGAAAGAAGAGCTGTTTGCTCCGCACTCGGGGCCGTCGTCTTTTTTATAAACCAGTTAACGAAGTGGGCAGATCGCGCCTCTTCGCCGGCTGGTTACTCCTCCCCCGGCTGTGTTGCCAGAAGTCTCCTTGGCCTCGAACCGGCGTCAGCCGATCCGGCAAATTTCTATTACTGTAAAGCGATGCCTTATCCTTGCGGTCGGGTGAACCGCGGCGGGCACTCACGTTGTCACAGGGTCAGAACGCATAGCAGTCGCCGGGTATCGGTTGCAACACGCCACGGCGATGCATTCGCGGGAACAGCTGATGTCGCTTATGACATCGTCTTCCCGTTTGAATTTGCACTGGGGCAGGTCAACACCGAACAATCTGCACAAGTCCGGACTTCAATCCTCTGCTTGCCCGAAAACCGTACAGTGGCGGGGAGACTAACTGCCCGCTGGCTGCAGAGTCAATCTTGCAGTGCGGCAAGATGGATTGCTGGCTCCGGAGAGGGCGGAGACGATCGGAGAGCCGGTCGCATCGGGATATGCATCGCATTGACGAATCAGTTCTTCAAGGACAGTACCAAGCGCAATCAGGAGGGTGATCTTTAGGCGCTCCGCATGATTTGATTGACGCGGCCGACCCTTTGAGGTGCGCGACAGCCGGTGATTTCGGATATTGGGCCAATTTCGGCCGGCTTGATGGCAAGACCGTTCAACTGCGCAGGTGCGGACAACGGCGCCGATGTCGGGGCGGTGAAACCTATGAAAAGCGGCGCACCGATGGTCGGTACGCCGCTGTTTTTACTGGACTTTCAGACCAAGTGATTACTCACAAAAGCCCTGCTGCCGCCCTCTTAGCTACGGCCGAATTCGATCACTTCCTTGCCAGACGTCACGGCTATCTTCGTGTCGCCCTTGCTGCTATCGCGGCCGGAATCGGCAACATTGCCCGACTGCGTTGCAACTGCGCCGGTGATCTTCACATTGGGCACGCCTGCACGGCCATATACGTTGGCGACATTGTCGATCTGGTAGGTGCCCACGCCGGTTTCAGCAAAGGCGCCAGTCGTGGCAATGGCAAAGCCTGCAGCAATGATGAGTTTGGTTGCGTTCATGGTGTTTCCCTTCTAATTAGGAACAACTGATCTTGATTTGCGATCTCCCGTCAGTCCTGGCGGGCGGGACGAAAACCCTTTCGTCCTTCGCATGGGTTGCATTAGGCGCCTTTGCGGCGTCGCACAATAGACCCGCAATGACTATAAGATCCATTCCAAAAAGGAATATAAATAGGGGCTGGGGGCTAGGGGATAGGAACTAGGGGCGAGGGGAAAACAAAGGCAGGGCGGAGGTCCGATCCGCCCCGGCCCGCACACACGCGGCATAATGGAGACAGTTCGAATTGAGATTGTCGTGGGATTGAGTCATCCAACCCAAAAATGATTTGCAGTGTTATAGAGCCGTCACGATCTTTACGCCATCACGTTGTCACGTTGTTTCTGTTACTGCTGTCCCCGGCCATCGGCCACGCAGCGGAAGAACGTCCCGGCGCTCACGAAACCGTCATCGCCGGCGACTATTTCGGCACCGGCGCCGACGCGTCGCCCAGCAGCACGGTGGAAGGCGATGCCTTCATCGCCGGCGGGCAAGTTGACTTGAACAAGCCTGTCAATGGCGATGCGTTGCTCGCCGGTGGCGGCGTCTCCGTCTCCGATCGCGTTGGTGGCGATCTCTACGCAACCGGCGGCAGCGTCATGATCGACGCACCGGTCGCGGGGAATGTCCGCCTTGCGGGCGGGCATGTCGAGATCACAAAGCGCGGCCGGGTCTCCGGCAAGACCACGCTGGTCGGTGGCCGCGTGACGGTGCTCGGCAAAGCCGGCCGCCAGCTCGTCGTGTTCGGCGAGGATGTCACGCTCGATGGCGAAGTTGCCGGCAACGTCACTGTCGCATCGCGCGCGCTGTCCATCGGACCGAATGCGCGCGTATCGGGCAAGCTGACTTACCGCGGGTCAGTGCCGGCGCAGGTCGATCCGGCGGCGGTCCTCACTGGCGGCATCGACTACCTGAGCTTCGATTTCGAAGACGAGACCTACCAGCCTGTCGCGAGGGTGGTGGCCTGGATCGGCGTCATCGCGTTCACTATCGGGCTGTTTCTGATCGGCCTGCTGGCGATCATCATGGCGCCGGAGTCGACTGCGCACATGAGCAGGCTCGGGCGTACGCGGCCGATTTCCTCGCTCGCGCTAGGACTGGTCACGATCGTCTGCGTGCCGATCGCGGTCGTGCTGCTGATGCTCACCGTCGTCGGCATTCCTTTCGCGTTCATGCTGTTGCTGGCCTGGCCGATGATACTGATCTTCGGGTATTTGGCCGGCGTCATCGCGGTGAGCGACGCGATTGCCGGGCCGAGTGCAGGCGCAAAAGGGCGGCGCATCTTCCTGCTCGCGATGGGGCTGGCCGTCATGCTCCTGTTTGCGCGCGTCCCGTTCGCCGGCTGGTTCATCGCCATGCTGCTGCTGGTCATGGGTGTCGGTGCGATGGCGCTGAATGCGATGGGTGCGACCGTGCCCGTCAGGATCAGGATCAGGAAAGAAAAGCGGGTTGTCCCCTTGGGCGAAACCGAACCCGGTTCGCGCCAGGAGCCGACCTTCCGCGTGGACTGAAGCTGAAAAATACACAAGAAAGCGATAGCGCAATAATGACAAGAACAACGAAAATAATTCTTGCCTGCACGGCATTGGCGATTGCCGCACTCGTCCCGGGATGCGCGATACCGAAGAAAGCGGCGGGACCCGTGGTCGAGAAAGACGTCGGTCGCGTAATCAAGCTCGGAGACGGAACCGCCTGTATTGAACCAGCCGGCCTTGCCGAGACCCGGCAGTCTCCGGTCGCGATGCAACTCAAGGAATTGTTCGAATCCGACGCCAAGGTCGACGAAGCACTGACCAAGGCGAAGGAAATCAAGTTCACGCGCGAAGAGGTCGAAGCGGTGTACTTCGATGCGTGCCGCGCTTATTCCAACGCGGAGATCACGAAGGAAGCATTCGAGAAAGAAAGGAATACCTATCTCGGGCTGCGGCAGCAACTCTTCGCGCAGGGCGTGAAGCAATGGCAGGACAAGAAGGACGGCATCGCCGATCCCGGCAAGCTCTGCCTGGTCGCCCGGCCCGACACCGATCCCGACAATCGCAGCTTCACGCGTGTGGTGCCCGCGGATTCCACCGTGGACGATTGCGCGCGCCTGGCAGCCAAAAGCGGCGGCAGCGAAATTTTGCTCGGCTGCACCAAGGGCCATTGGGAAAACGTATGGGCCAGGAGCCCGATCGCGGTAGGCCAGCCTGGCGCGAAGACCCGGGACCTTTCCGTCAAAGGTACCTCCCACGCGCCCGATCCGGATTGCGGATGGAACTGAAGGGCGCGTGAATGTCGTGATAAACGTGAATGTCGTGAATGTCGCAAAAAGCTATGAGTAAGAAAAGGCTTTAAATACGTCGTCCTTACGTTTTCACGACATTCACGATATTCACGGCTTCTCTTACTTCGTGCGCTTGTAGTTCCTCGGCGGAGCAAACAGCGAATCGTGCAGTGAATCCAGCTTGTACGACATCACTTCCGACGTGAACGTGAATCGCGGCTTGTCACCGAATTCCTTCATGGATGCCTCCATTGCGCAAGCCCCCCCGGCGAATCGCCAGGTCACGTTCGTCAGGATCGGCCGACCCTTCACCTTGTCCAGCTTCGTTGCGCCGGCGAGGAATTTCGATCGATCGGTCGGGCTCACGTACTGGGACAAGTGGCTGTTGAGCATCCGGCCGACCTCGATCGGCAGCAGCAGTGACTTGTCCGAGTCGTTGGCCATGCCGAGAACTGCGTCGCGCGCGCGGGCGTAGCTTTTTTCCAGTGCCATCGCGCCTTCCAGCGCCGGCGTGACCGGCGTTGTCCACAGGTCGATGCTCAGCGCACCGGTGGCGTTGCGCGACGCGTTGTCCCTGAACGTGACCAGCCATTTGACGTCGTACTGTTCGGTGTCGAAGCCGTTGATGCTGCGCTTCAGGCCCGTGCGTTCGACCGCCCAGGTCGTGGTCCCGATCTTCAGCCTGCATTCCGCGTCGCGGGGTTTGTTGCCGTCCGCCGATTGTTTCTCCGGCGGCTTTCTCGGGATCACAGCGGGACAGCCCTGCAGCGGACATTCACTGTACCGCCTGTACTTTGCGTCCAGCGTCCATACCACGTTCCGGTCCAGCCGCTCGATACGCGCGTTGGCGCTTGCGCTGCCCGGGAAACGCGCAAAGATGCCGGCGCCCGACACCGTCGATTCACTGCGCTGCATGTTGGCCCGGGTGTAAGTGCGTGTCATGCTTTCGAACGTGGGGAAGTCCTTGATCCCCTCGTTGACTACGTGCGTCTCCGTCACCGCGGTCGGGCTAACGGGTGTCGGATCCGGATCCTTTTGCGCCAGGCCCGAACAACCGGCCAGAACCAGCGCAATGGCGACGCGGCTCGCTGCAATGCGAAACATGAACTTCTCCGTTCCGAAATCGATCGGATGAACTAAGCGCGCAAGTGTAACCGGAGTTGCGGTGGGGCGAATCGGTGCCTTCGCACGAATTGTCCGCGGGTTGCGAGCCCGGCGAATCGCCTACAATGTAAAACGAAGGACCGGGGGACGACAACCGGCCATCAACAACGCTGAGGAGAAAACAACATGTTCAGTCTTATCCGTGCACTTGCCCACTTCTTCGTCCTGCGCGTCGCTAGCGGCAGCGGCCCGCAGGAATGCAGCGGCACCATCACCGTCGATGAAGCCCTGAAGGCGGAAGAAGCGCGCTTCAAGGCGCAGATGAGCGGCGACGGTGCCGCGATGAACAAGCTGTTCGGCGACGACCTGGTTTACATTCACTCGAGCACTGTGGTCGATACCAAGAAGAGCTTCATGGAATCCATCACCTCCGGGAATGTGAAGTACCGCAGCATGCACCAGGGCGAATGCAAGGTGCGCACCTACGGCGCAATCGCCATCATCAGCGGCAGCGCGAAATTCGAGGTCACGGTCAAGGGCGAAAACCGCACGCTGGAGCTTCTCTACCACGCCATCTGGGCCAAGCGCATTGCGGGCACGCAATTCGTGTCCTGGCAGGCGACAAAAAAGGGCTGAACGGACGTGACGGTCGTAACGGCGTGACGAGGTAACAATCAGGGAATTCAAGCAACCGTGCGAAGCTTCTGACTCGCCTGAATCTCGGGAGCAACCGTCAAATGTCCAGGGAATTCGAACCGCAGAAGGAAATTGCCGATCGCCTGATGGCGGCGCTGCAGCAGGACGAGTTCGTCCTCTATACCCAGAGCATCGTCCCCCTCGTCCCGCAGGGCGACAACCGGGCATTCCAGGAAATCTTTGTCCGCTTCAAGGAGGAAGATGCCAAGTTGCTGCCGCCGGGCTCGTTTTTCCCCGTGCTCGAGGAGTGCCGCTTGCTGCCTTATCTCGACCGCTGGGTGGTCAACCGGCTGGCCCGGTTTGTACGCAGCGGACTCAAGTTCCTGCCGGATTGGAAGATCCCGCGCTACAACGTCAACCTGTCGAACGAGACGCTTGCCGATCCGAAATTCGGCGATTACGTGCTCAAATACGTCGACAATTCCTACCTGTCGGGCGGGGTGCTCGGATTTGAGATTTCATGCGCCAGCGCCATGGCGAATCGGGAGCCGCTGCGGCGCCTCATGACAAGACTCCGGTCGCACGGCTGCAACCTCACTGTTGCCGGATTCGACGGCAGCAAAGCATTGCTGGCGGAACTGAAGGCCCTCGAACCGGATTTCGTCAAGATCAGCGCTCTGAGCGTCGACCCGGCAAAGATTTCCGAGATCAACCGCATGTGCCATTCTGTACCGGCCCGGAGCATCGCGGAAAATATCGAGAATGAGCGGGTGCTGGAGCATTTGCGCCGATGCAAGATCGATTTCGGCCAGGGGTTCAAGATAGCGCCGGTGGAGTCGCTGTAGGGGAAGCTTTGGTGCAGGCTTGCCCTTGAAGCTGCGCGGTCCGGAAATTAATTCAGGCACGTCCAGTTTGCATATTGAGCTCGATCGCATCAGGACCCCAAACGAGGAGCGGGAACAGCACGCGCCCGGTCAGAGATACGGCTGTGCCAGGCGGGCGATACCGTTCCGCAATTTAACAGGCAGGCTGTGGCCGTCGAGGTCGGTGACCGTGAGAGGCCGGACACCCGCGATCTTGGCCTCGAACGCCTTCGCGAGCCGGGAAACGAGTTCGACCGAATAGCATTCGACCGCGTATTCGAAGTTGAGGCGCAGGCTGCGGGGGTCCCAGTTCGCCGAACCGATCAGGCCCCATTCGCCATCGACAAGAAAAAGCTTCGAATGATCGAATGGCGGCGGGGACAGGTGGACGCGGCACCCCCACCGGACTATCTGCGACAGTTGGGCGGTGGCAGCCCACTCGACAAAACGCAGATTTCCGCGCGCTGGCAGCAGGATGTCGACTTGCACGCCGCGCAGGGCTGCGACCCGCAGCGCGTCGATCAGCGTCGGGTCGGGCAGGAAATACGGCGTGACGATCTGGACGGACCGCGTTGCCTGGGACAGCGCACCCAGGAAGGTGATCAGAAGCGTCTCGTAATCCTCGTCGGGGCCGTCAGGGATGCCGCGGGCGAGCACCGCGCCCGCAGGCCCGAGAGGAGGGAACCAGGCAGGCCCGGCGAGTTCCTCCCTGGTCGTGAACGTCCAGTCGAACGCGACCGCCTTCATCATCTGTCCGACCACCGGCCCGCGGATGCGGAAGTGCAAGTCCAAAATGGGGTTGTCCGTTTTCAGTCCGAGAACGCAGGCGTCGCGGATATTGAGACCGCCGCAGAAGCCGATCGCCCCGTCCACGACCATCAGCTTCCGATGGTTGCGCAGGTTGAAGTAGGGATGCCGCCAGGGACTGTTAGGCGGCAGGAAGCGCGCGACTGTAATGCCGTGCGCGCGCAACGTCCGCACGATCGGAGGATGGCTGTAACGGGCGCCCACGGCGTCGATCAATACACGCACGGCCACGCCTCGCTGTACGGCGCGGGCGAGCGCGTCGATGAACTGGTCGGCGACGTGACCACGGTCGAAGATATAGGTCGCCAGCGCGATGCTGCGCGTTGCGCCGCCGATCGCCGAGAGCATGGCCGGATAGGCTTCATCGCCGTTTACGAGCGGGTCCATCGCATTGCCGGTCACAAGCGGTGTTCCGGTGATGGCGCCCACCAGCGTGGCAAGCGGCCGGGCAGCCGATGGAACGCCGTCCGGTAGCGCGACTTCATAGGGCGATCGGACGAGCGAGTCTGGAAGCTCCGTCCACAGCAGCTGCCGGCCGCGGCGTATGCGCCCTGCGCGTCGGCGAAGGCGGTTGATGCCGAACAGGGCATACAGGACCGAGCCGACGACCGGGGTGAGCCACACGAGTCCCACCCATCCGATCGCTGCGCGCACATCGGGCTTGGTGAGCACGATGTGCGCGGACACGGTTGAGGCGAGGACCAGATGGACCGCGCTGACGAAGAGGCTGACGGCCCAAGGTTCAATTATCATACCGGCGAAGCGCCCGTTAGGTAGGTCGCCAGTTTCAAATTCCGTCCCTTCGCTTCATGATGCGGCAAACGCCCAGTCGGCCCGGTACAGAGTGTCTGCATGATATCAACGTACACGAAAATCGGAAAACCCGGATCGGGCCCGTCGCGAGTACCCGGCGAACTGGTGGCGAACGGCGAAGTCAAGGCGAAATACCTCATGATCTAGGCGGCCGATGTTCGCGGCCCGCGGGCCCGCGCCGATCTCGCGGACTGCAGTCATAAGCACAAAGGGGCAGGTCTTGCACAAACCGTCACGGCGGACGAGGGCACGATGGGGCCGCTATTAACTCTAAAAGTACACGAAGCATTGCACGCCGCTGCATGCTCCGGTGCGCCCACGGTTGAGTGTTCGCTGGACCTGGATCGTTCGACGACGACGGTCGAGGTGGGCGTTGCAGGATGGATCTGGCAAGGCCAACGATTCCCCTGGCTGGAAACCTGTAAGGACAGGACCATCTACCGCTGGGATGGCGGGACCTTTCAGCCGCTGGCGCGTTTCACGACGTCACTGATCAAGTTGGTGCCGACGCAGTGGGGGCCGCCGACGTTCGAAATCGATGGCATCAAAATGTTACCCACGGCGCAAGTCTCACCCTATGCGGATGCCGAACGCAAAGTCGGCTTGATTCAACCGCGCGGCAAGGTAATTCTGGACACCTGCGGCGGCCTGGGCTATTTCGCCGCGTGGTGTTTGCTGGGTCAGGCCAAGCGGGTGCTTTCGTACGAGAAGAATCCCGACGTGATCTGGCTGCGCAGCCTCAATCCCTGGTCGCCTGAGATTGGCAATGGATTGACGTTGACCCAGGGCGACATCGCCGAACAGATCGCCATGCTGCCCGGCGGGTCGGTCGATGCGATTTTGCACGACCCGCCGCGTTTCGGTATCGCCGGAGAACTCTACTCGCAAGTTTTTTATGACCACCTGGCCCGGGCGCTCAAGCGCAAAGGCAAGCTGTTTCATTACACCGGCGCGCCGAACAAACTCACCAGCGGACGCGACGTGCCGAACGAAGTGGTGAAACGTTTACGGCACGCCGGGTTTGTCGCGGAGTTGAATGGCGATGGGGTGTTGGCAGTGAAACGGTGAGCAGCCGGCGGACATCTAACGGCATTCCTTTTGGATCATCCAAGCAAGCGACTTTGAATACCGGCCAAACAGGGGACAGACAGCGATTGCGGCTGGATTTCCCGGATGCCCGAATAGGCAAGGTCGCGCGGTGTGGCGCGCACGGGAGCGCAAGTCGGGCGGGCAGCCATATGGCTGGACAGACGAGCGACGTTTGAATTATAACTGCCATCGCAGTTGGGCGAACCGACCGATCCGAGCCGCGCGCCCAGCGTCGCGTCATCAACAGGAGGAGTCATGGAACATTCGCCGGTCAGTCGTCGCCGTCGCAGTCTGCTGCAGGGTGCCGGTGCTGCTACAGCGCTCGGTACCTTGGGATTTCCCGCCATCGTGCGCAGCCAGTCCGAATCCATCCGGATCGGTCATCTCACGCCGCGCACGGGTTTTCTCGGGCCTCTGGGCGAGTACGCGGTGATGGGTGTCAATCTCGCGGTCGACGAGATCAATGGCGGTGGCGGCGTGATGGGTCGCAAGATCGAATTGATCGCCGAGGACAGCGTGAATCCGCAAACGGCTTCGACCAAGGCGGAACGCCTGATCGAACGCGACAAGGTGACGGCGATCGTCGGCGAGATCAGCTCGGCATCGGGCCTCGCGATCGCGCAGGTCGCCCAACGCAACCGCACGCTGTTTTTCAACACCGGATGCAATTCGGACGAACTGCGCGGGAAGTCGTGCAACCGGTACATGTTTCACACCGAAGCCGCCAATAGCATGTATGTCAATGCGTGCGGGCAGGCGCTGCTGCGCGATGGCATGGTCAAGGGCAGGAAGTGGTACAGCCTCACCGCCGACTACGCGTTCGGCCACGACCTGCTCAGGGTCGCGAAGCGCTTCATGAC
>WNFL01289370.1_pt1 | contig 11610 bp, 12 predicted proteins | sample 5400361 | NCBI WGS metagenome assembly WNFL01 (sample SAMN13153351, study PRJNA577476) | soil metagenome | isolation source: 40 cm soil on Douglas fir-dominated hillslope | place: USA:California | collected 2013-09-17
GGGCTGCACATCAACCAGTCTGCGGCGAAGCAACAGCCGGGACAGATATGGATCAAGCGCACGATCCTGGAAATGGGCGGGAAAGATGCCATCATCGTGGACGCTGACGCGGATCTAGATTCCGCGGTCGAAGGAGTTGCGCAGGCTGCGTTCGGATTCCAGGGACAGAAATGTTCGGCATGTTCGCGAGCGATCATCGACGAGCGCATCTATGACAAGTTCCTGGAGAAACTGAAAAACCGCGTCGAGCGCATTACGATCGGCGATCCCGCCGAGAACGTGAACATGGGCGCGGTGATTAACGAAGGCTCGATGAAAGATATCCTGCGTTACATCGAAATCGGCAAGAAAGATGGACGCCTGATCACCGGCGGCGCCCGCGCGACCGAAGCCGGCGATGGATACTTCATCAAGCCGACCGTGATCGCGGACATCCCGCCGAAATCGACACTCGAGCAAGAAGAAATTTTCGGACCAGTACTGGTGGTGATCAAATCCCGCAACTTCGATCACGCACTGGAAATCGCGAACGACACCGAATTCGGCTTGACCGGGGCCGTGTATTCAAGCTCCCGCGAAAAACTCGACCGAGCGATTCGCGAGTTTCATGTCGGCAACCTCTACCTGAACCGCAAGTGCACCGGCGCGATGGTCGGAGCGCACCCATTTGGCGGCTTCAACATGTCCGGCACCGACTCAAAATCCGGCGGCCCCGATTACCTATACCTTTTCACGCAGGCAAAAAGCGTCGGCGAGAAAGTTGTTGGAGAAAGAGCTCCGGTGAGAACTGGTAGCTGATTCATTCGATGCATTGCTAATCGAGAAACGAGACGAACACCGTCGGTGTACTCCGGGACCGCTACCTCCGTAATGCCGCAGAGTACCGTAGATCATCGATGCCGCAGCGAAATTCGACGACAATAGCTTCAGGCGAGGTCGTCATCCGTGTTGCGGCTCGATTATCTGTCGTGTGTGCTGACTGTCATTTCTACAATCCTAGTTGGACGTCGAATCCGGGAAGGCTGGATCCTGGCGGCGGTGAACAGCGTCATCATCTGCGTGATCGCGGCTCAGACATCGCAGACAGGCTTCATTCCCGCCAATTTGTTTTGCATCGTTCTCTACGGAATCAATTTGCGTTCATGGCGGAAAGAGGACGTCTCTTCGTGACATTGGTCAACGAGAAGAGTCGCTAAAAGAATGCCTTCTTGAATGCCTGGTGGCGTTCCTCTGCCATCTTCATCAACCGTTCAAATTCGGGCTGGTCGCGGAGGCTGCTCAGCAGAGGATCGGCTGTGAAGTAGGGAAACGCAAAGAATCCGTGCTCGATGCTGTAGCGGAGAACCCGTATAGCAGACGCGCGGTCGCCGAGCACGCTATATGCCTGTGCGATTTTGTAAATTGCCTCGGAGTCGCGTACGTCGCGTTCTTTGATCTTGTCCTCATGCAGAATTTGCAATCCCTTTGCGTCCTGTTGTGCCGCGAAGTCCTAAGTGCGTCAAAGGAAAATTGCAAAAGAAATCCAAATCTTTTCCAAATGCCGATGTGGCGCTCACGCCCACCAACACGTTTCATGTTGGTTTCTGGTTCAACGACCCGAATGACGCCAACGAGAATGGCTGCGCCTTCGATGTGACCCATCCCACGCCATTCAACGGCGAACACAAAGCCGGGCCAGGGGCCATGATCAGCGTGCCCGACGCGCAGACCAACCTTGGGCCGCTCTGTACCAATCCAAACAACAATGGGACTTGCAATCCGTAAAACTCAGTACAACGAGGCGGACGAAGTTCCGCCTCGCCGCTTTGTCTTCAGTAAGAATCACGATGATCCCACAGTCGTGTTATAGTTCGGGGCCATGCTAGCGAGCCATGTGTTACTTAGTCGGACTTTGTGGCTTGTTGTCCTGTCAGCCTCCCTGGCATTTGCTGGCTCCGACGATCGTGAGCCAGCGCCTCGTTTTCATGCCAAGACGCTGGAGGGTGAACAGTTCAATAATGAGTCGACAAAGGGCAAGGTCGTCCTATTTCAGTTTTGGACGACATGGTGTCCGTATTGCAAGGGTGAAGAATCGCTGGTGAACGACATCACCAAGGAATTTGCGGATAAGGGCCTGATCGTTCTCGCCGTAGATGTGGCCGAGTCCAAAAAGAAAGTGGTTGAGTACTTAAAAGAACATCCGCGCAAGTGCCGGATCGTGTTGACTGGCGATACCAATCTGGCCGCCATGTATGCCGCTAACTCCTATCCCATTTATGTAGTTGTCGACCGCGATGGAAAGATTGTCGATACGCAGCGTGGAGCGGGCGGGGAGAGAGCGCTACGCCGGATGCTGGAAAACGCTGGGCTGGAATCCAAAGACTCGGAGTAGATTCTTCTGTCGGCCCCTTCTGCTCGATCATTTCCCTTTTCGTTTCACGGCTTACGAGCTTGCGGAAGAAGTTTTTCGAAGACCGGGGCTGAGCCTCGGCGGCTGAAGCCGTTCTTCATTGAGTGGGACTTGCGGCACGACGCAGTCATGCCCTCCCGAAGCTCTCCTGTTTTGTGGAGTTTTTCTGTACAAGCTGTTATGCCGTGGGTTGTGTTCTGGTGACACTTCGCGGCTGCTGGCTTACCTCCGGGAAGAGTTGTGGTCCGTTCGGCAGGGCACCATTTCTCGTTCTCGATTATGCAACTCCAAAAAATCGACTTCCGCGGTGCGACTCTTTTACTTCTGCGGTATCTTGAAGGACGAGGACTTATCTGTAGAACTCCGGAGAATTCGACAAGAACTTCATCGGAATGGGCAAGGTGCTCGAAGGTTTTGGAAACTCTGCTTTCGTCTTGCGGTGCACCGAAGTCAGACGAAATTTCGCAGCGTAGGGAGACAAAATGCAAAAACGCAAACTTGGAAAAAGCGATTTGGAAGTGTCCGCTATTGGACTGGGCTGCATGGGACTGAGCTTCGGCTTGGGGCCCGCAGTGGAGAAAAAGGAAGGGATCGCGCTGATTCGAGCGGCAGTCGAACGCGGGGTGACATTCTTCGACACCGCTGAAGTATACGGATCTTTCACAAATGAAGAGCTTGTCGGCGAGGCGCTTGCTCCATTCCGGGATCAGGTGGTGATCGCAACCAAAGTTTGGGTTTGCGCCAAATCCCGAAGACGGCAAGTGGAGTGCCTTAGATAGCCGGCCAGAGCACATCAAGGAAGCGGCCGAGGGGTCGCTCAAGCGACTCAAGACTAATGTCATCGATTTGTACTATCAGCACCGCGTTGACCCGAACGTGCCGATCGAAGACGTTGCCGGAGCGGTGAAGGAACTGATTCAGCAAGGCAAGGTGAAGCACTTCGGACTTTCGGAAGCGGCCGTGCAAACGATCCGGCGCGCACATGCAGTCCAGCCGCTCGCGGCACTCCAGAGTGAATATTCACTTTGGTGGAGAGAGCCAGAGAAGGAAATTCTGCAGGCGCTCGAGGAACTCGGGATTGGATTCGTTCCATTCAGTCCGTTGGGCAAGGGCTTCCTGACGGGCAAGATCAACGAAGAAACGAAGTTCGATAAGACCGATTTTCGCAATATTGTACCGCGCTTCACGCCGGAGAACCGGAGAGCGAATCAGGCTGTGGTGGATTTGTTCAGCAGGATCGCGGAACGGAAGAAGGCGACACCGGCGCAGATTGCACTCGCATGGATCCTCGCTCAGAAGCCCTGGATGGTTCCGATCCCCGGCACAACGAAGTTGCACCGGCTGGAAGAAAACATCGGCGCCGCTGCCATTGAACTAACCGCCGACGATCTGCGGCAAATCGAGAGCGCTAGTTCGAAGATTCCGGTGCAGGGAGCGCGGTACCCGGAGAACCTACAGAAATTGGTCAATCGCTAAATCGGCAGGTCTCGGGAGGAGCAGCATGCGGATCGGCATCTTGGGTTCGGGGTTGATGGGTGGAAAGCTCGGAACGATCGCACCAGAGACTGATTGACCTTTATCTTCCAGCGCGAACAAATCAAGAAACTCACCACGAAGGGAGACACGACTGACGAGGAGGCGAACATGAAAAAACTACTTTCGCTCGGCGTAGTGTCTCTGTTTATAGGAATGACCGCAATAACGCTGTCCGGCAGCCAGGATCGCGGTGGAAATGAGGGCATCCGGGAACGGTTCATCGGAGCGTGGCGGCTGGCCTGGCTCGAAGAGGAGGGGGTAGACGGAAAAATTTACAGGGCTGACTGCACCGGACTGCTTGTCTACACGCGCGACGGCCACATGTCGGTCCAGGTAATGTACCGGAACCCGCCGGCAGGGGCCAACGCTGCGCCAGTGCAATACGCACAGGGTGGCTACGAGGCGTCCTTTGGCACATATGAGATCGACGAACACGCTCACAACTTCACCTTTCACGTCGAGGGTGCACTGGTGCGGACCCTTATCGGCAAAGACCTGACGCGCGTATTTGAGCTCTCAGGCAAACAGCTCATCGTGAAGTCGTCTAGCCCCGATGAACACTGGAGAGTTGCTTGGGAGCATTCCTGATCGTGAGCAACAAAACGGAAGGAAAATTCCAAGAGAACAATTCCGCAATGCCGAACCGGAGTGAGGTCGCATGCTCATCCTCCGCCGCACATTCCTAAAAGCGATGGTCGCTGTTGCCGCCGCGTTCGGCTTCCCAACGGTTCTATGCACGCAAACCATCTCATCGTTAACGGAACGAAAGGCGTCCAACATGGAAATCAAAAGAGTAGGCACGCAACCTTCCGCTAAGGGACCGTCAGAGTGGTTCACCGGCACGGTACGCATTGATCCGCTGTTTCAGGCTCCTGATCCAGCATTTGTTCAAGGCGCCAGCGTCACCTTCGAGCCGGGCGCGCGGACTGCATGGCACACGCATCCTCTCGGCCAGACTCTCATTGTCACGTCTGGCTGCGGCTTGGCACAGCGTTGGGGAGGACCCATTGAGGAAATCCGGCCTGGTGACGTGGTCTGGATCTCTCCAGGCGAGAAGCACTGGCATGGAGCTAGGCCGACCACCGCCATGACGCACATCGCAATTCAGGAGAGGAAGGATGGCAAGGCGGTCGACTGGATGGAGCAAGTCACTGACGAGCAATACCGCAAGTAAATCCGGCAACTATCACTAAGAGGGGTATCGGCCAATGCGCCAGGAGTTTTAGGCTCATAATCAGCGACAGGAGTGCCACATGCCAGCGACTAAGGATGCTCTCAAAGACCGCCTTTCCCGATCTCGCGAAATCAACATCACTGTGACCGGAAGAAAGTCAGGACGCACGATCTCAATTCCTGTCTGGTTTGTGTTCGAGAACGACAAGCTTTACCTGCTGCCGGTAAAGGGGTCGGATACACACTGGTATAGGAACGTGCTCAAGGACCCTACGATTCGGATCGATGCGCGGGGCGCAGAGGCTGAAGTCAAGGCTGTTCCTGTCACTAACGCCAAAGAGGTGGCGTCCGTGGTGGAGAAGTTCCGCGCTAAGTACGGGACCGACGTGAAGAAGTACTATTCGAAGTTCGACGTTGCCGTGGTAGCGCAGATATAAGGAGCGCTCATCATGACACAAATCGAAAATATCTCACGAGCTCTAATATCCCCTGTGGTTGACCTTTACAATTCGCCAGCCTAGTATCCGCTGATGACGGTCTCCGCCCCCACGGTTGGCAAGGTGTTGGGCCACTACCGCATCGTCGAGCAGATTGGCGCTGGGGGTATGGGTGTGGTGTTTCGCGCCCGCGATCTGCAACTTGACCGCGATGTCGCGCTGAAGACTCTTCCAAAGTTGACCCTGCTGAGCGAGGCGTCGCGGCGCCAATTTCGCCGTGAAGCACTGAGCCTCGCCAAGATCACCGATCCGCATGTGGCGATGGCCTTCGATTTTGGCCACGACGATGGAATTGATTACCTGGTCACGGAATATGTTCCAGGGTTGACGCTGGAAGCGAAGCTGGCAGGCCGGCCGCTGTTGGAGACGGAAGTCCTCCAATTGGGGAAGCAGTTCGCTTCCGGGCTGGAGGCGGCACACAGGGAAGGTGTGATACATCGGGATTTGAAGCCGAGCAACTTGAAAATCACGCCGGAGGGACGCCTCAAGATTCTGGATTTCGGGCTTGCCTACTTACTGAAAGTGGAAGCCGAAAATTCCGCCACTGCGCCTCTGACCGACACCTATTCGGACGCCGGGACTCTCCCGTACATGGCGCCAGAACAGATCAAGGGACAGACGCCGGATGCGCGGGCCGATCTGTGGTCGGCCGGGGCCGTGCTCTACGAAATGTCGACCGGCAGGAAGCCGTTTGGAGATCTGGGAGGGCCGCAACTGATCGCGGCGATCATTGAGCAACAACCGGCTCGTCCACGCGAAGTGAATCCGAAAATCAGCGAAGGACTGGAGCGTGTGATCCTGCGCGCGCTGCAAAAGGATTCGAAAGAGCGCTATCAATCAGCTGGAGATCTTCGCATTGATCTGGCGAATCTGGCGACTGGGACGATGCCGATCTATTCCAGGCCGACGCGGTCGGCGAGGTGGGGACGGTGGGTGGTTGCATCGGCGGCGATCGCATTGATTGGGGCAGTACTCTGGTGGAAAGGTCATCACGGTGCGATTTCATCTCCCGGGGACAGAGAGAGAATGATGGCCGTACTGCCGTTCGAATCGGTGGCTAACGATCCGCCGACTAACGCGCTTGGCCTGGGATTGACGGAGACCGTAACCGCGAAACTGGTGCAGGCAGTTGATGGCGGACATCTGCAAATGGTTTCGACGCGTGAACTGATTGCAGGGGGGATTAGAACCTCGGATCAGGCGCGCCGCGAATTCGGCACGGACCTGGTGCTCGAAGGTAGCTTACAGCAGGATGGCTCGCGTATTCGGATCACGTGGAGCCTGGTCGATCCGCGGACGCATACGCAGATCGCCGCCAATACAATCACTGGAAACACGGACGACATCTTTGGATTACAGGACAGTCTGTTCGCGGAAGTGCTGGAAAAATTGCCGCTGGCAATCGATCCGGAGCGTCGGCAGGCGGTGCAGGTGCGTCCGGATACGACGCCGGCTGCGTATGACTTCTACTTGCGGGGGCGAGGATACCTCGAGGATTATCAGCATCCCGACAACCTCGAGAGTGCGGTCGCCCAGTTCGAGCAAGCAATTGGCGTTGACAAGAAGTATGCGCCCGCTTATGCCGCCATGGGACTGGCTTACGCGACTGGTTTCAGGTGGAAGAACAAAGGGAAGGACTGGGTCGACAAGGCCAGGACGCAATGCGAACGCGCGCTGACGATCACTCCGCAATTGGCGGAGGGACATACCTGCCTGGGCGATGTGTACTTCTCCACCGGCCGCTACGAGGAAGCGGTCCAGGAATTCCAGCGTTCACTCGACCTCGATCACACCAGCGACGAAACGTTACGGCTTCTGGCTGCCGCATATCAGAAAGAAGGCAAGATTACGGCAGCAGAGCAGGCTTACCGAAAAGCGATTGCGCTTCGTCCCAACCATTGGGCTGTCTACAGCGCGTTTGGAACGTTTTACTTCAGACAGGCCCGGTATGCGGAAGCTGCGGGCATGTTCCAGCAGGCGATCAAGCGGGCTCCATTGAACTTTCGCGACTACTCAAATCTCGGTGCGACCTATCTGTACCTTGGACAGTATCAGAAGGGAATCGAAAATCTGAAGCAGTCGCTCAGTTTGCGGCCGGCGTTTGAATCCTACGGAAATCTCGGATTTTGCTACTTCTATATCCGCCGCTACCAGGAATCCGCGGACGCCTTGCAGGAAGCCCTGAAGATCGATCCCAAAGACTGGCTGAACTGGGGCAACCTGGGCGACACACTGGCCCAGATTCCGTCGCGGCGTGCCGAGGCGGCGAACGCTTATCGCAAAGCGATCGAGTTGGCCAAGCCGCGGCTGGAAGTGAATCCGAAAGACTCATCCACTCTGGCATTTACCGCGGATTACTACGCGATGCTCAACGATGAGCGCCCGGCACGCGAGCAATTAAGGCGCGCGCTGGAAATTGCTCCGGGCGATGCCGAAGTTTTGTTTCGCGCCGCGATTCTGGAGAATCATTTCGGAGACAAAAGCAAAACGCTCGACTTTCTGGACAAAGCTGTGGCCGCGGGTTACCCGCGGACCGTCATCCGAGACACGCCGGATTTCGACTCGGTGAAAGATGACCTACGCTTCCAGCGCCTGCTGCCAAAGAGCTAGGGTCCGCCGTCACCGACGTGTACGCCGGGATCGACACAGGGCTTCCCCCCGTCCTTGGTGATCACGTATTCGTAATAACAAAGCAAGCCGAGAGTTCCACTGCACAGGGAATCGCCCTTGATTTTATTTTTTTCAGTGATCGGCGGGTCTTTTGTTAAGAAGGGGGTCCTGTGCTTGAAGTGAACGGCATAGCTGTGACCTGAAGGGGGACCAAAGTCCCACTTCACGGTGTCGCCGAGTATTACTTCTACTGGGTCCTCGCTGGGTTTGCAGTCAGTGACAATTGCAACTTTGTCCATTGGACCCCGCTTCGCGGGTCGGCTGCATCTCGATCCACTTAACATCGCTCCCGCGATCAGGCACAAACCGAAAATTTTGAAGGCTTTCATAGTCGCCTCTCTCTAATCGTCTCGGTACGGGTAGGAATTGTGGTGGTGGGGCAAGCTAAAGTCAAGTTTAGCCATCCATCGCTAAATATTTCCATTTGCATCTGGGCGCGATTCTTGACAGAATGTGCGACGCTCAGGGTCCGGGTGGAAGCGAGTACCTTTCCAAGTGCGGCCGCGAGTCGATATTCATGGAAATCCGGTCGCATGACATTCTTCTTGTAGGGGGCGGAGGGGCGGGACTGCGCGCCGCTATTGCCGCTGCCGAAATTAATCCCAAACTCAGCATCGCGGTTGTGTCGAAGGTCTATCCCATGAGGAGCCACACGGTTTCGGCCGAAGGAGGCGCGGCGGGAGTGGCCAAGCCGGACGACAGTCTCGACGAGCATGCTTACGACACGATTTCGGGCGGCGACTGGATGTGCGATCAGGATGCGGTAGAGGCGTTCGTCAAGGATGCTCCGCAGGAATTGTTGCGGCTGGAGCGCTGGGGATGTCCATGGAACCGGGAGCCGGATGGACACATCGCGGTGCGCGCTTTCGGTGGAATGAAGAAGAAGCGCACCTGGTTCGCCGCGGACAAGACCGGCTTCCACATGCTGCACACCTTGTTTCAGACCAGCCTGAAGTATCAGCCGATCACGCGGTACGACGAGTGGTTCGTGACTAAGTTGCTGATGGATGACGGGCGAGTGCAAGGTGTTGTTGCAATCGACGTGATGTCGGGGAAGATTCAGGCCATCACCGCGAAGGCTGTGATTGTTTGCACCGGAGGGTGCGGGCGCATCTTTCCGTTTACAACGAATGCGAACATCAAGAATGGCGACGGCATGGCGCTGGTGCAGCGCGCGGGCGGGCCGCTGAAGGACATGGAGTTTCTGCAATACCATCCAACTGGACTGCCATTCACTGGCATCCTGATCACGGAGGCTGCTCGTGCTGAGGGCGGCTACATGCTGAATAAGGATGGATATCGGTATTTGCAGGACTACAACCTGGGCAAGCCGCAAGCGAAGCCCGTGCTGCGGTCGATGGAACTGGGTCCACGCGATCGGCTGTCGCAGGCGTTCGTTAAGGAAGAGCAGAAGGGGCGGACGATCCCGACTGAGTATGGTTCGGTGGTCCATCTCGACTTGCGGCACCTCGGCGAGAAGTTGATCAATGCGAAGCTGCCGTTTGTCCGGGAACTTTGCATGAAGTACGAAAACATCGATCCGGTGAAGGAGTTGATCCCGGTGCGTCCGGTGGTGCATTACATGATGGGCGGGGTGAGTACCGATATTGACGGTGCGACTCCGCTGGGCGGACTGTTTGCGGCGGGGGAAGCTGCGTGTGTGAGTATCAATGGCGCGAATCGGTTGGGTTCTAATTCGCTGACGGAGTGCCTGGTGTTTGGGGCGCGGGCGGGACGGGCGGCGGCCGAGTTTGCGGTGGGGCAGGAGCTCCCGAATGGCGGAGTGTTGGCGCAGGCTACTGATGAGCAGAAGAGATTGGAGCAGCAGTATCTGCACAAGAGTGGTGGGCGCGAGCGCATCGCCACGTTGCGTGAGGAGATGCAGAAAGCAGTTGAGAGTGGCGCTGGGATTTATCGCGAACAGTCGACTTTGACGCAGGCGGCCAACAAACTGCGCGAGTTGCAGGAGCGATATGCGAATATCAACCTCGACGATCATAGCCAGACGTTTAATACCGAACTGACTTCGGCTCTGGAGTTGGGCTACATGCTGGATGTAGCGCAATCGATCGTGGAGTGCGCTTTGCATCGGACTGAGTCGCGCGGCGCGCATCAGAGGACGGATTTTCCGGAGCGTGACGATAAGAGGTTTCTTGCGCATTCGCTGGTGCGGCGCAGTTCCGATGGTTCATTGAAGGTGGATTATCTTCCGGTGAAGATTACGCGCTGGCCTCCGGGAGAGAGGGTTTACGGGCAAGAGGAAAAGCCGGGAGAGGCAGTCAAGCAAGCGGGGTGACATGGCAGAAAAGATCGTCCTGGAAATTGCGCGGTACGCTCCGGAGCGGGATGAGAAGCCTTCGTTCCAGTCGTTCGAAGTGCCCTTTCGCAAGGAATGGGTTGTGCTCGATGCGCTCAATCACATCAAGGACAAGATGGACGGCTCGCTGACTTATCGCTGGTCGTGTCGCATGGGTGTGTGCGGCAGTTGCGGGATGATGGTGAATGGCGAGCCGAAGTTGACCTGCGCAACTTTTCTCTCGTCTTACGGAAATGGCGCGAAGGTTCGGGTTGAACCGCTGCGATATTTCCCGGTGATCCGAGACTTAGTAACAGCGCTCAGCGATTTCATGGTCAAGCTGCAGAGTGTTAAGCCGTGGCTGATCCGCAAGGACGAGCCGCCGTTGAGTGCGGGCGAATTTCTGCAAACGCCTGAGCAGTTGGATCTCTACAAGCAGTTCAGCATGTGCATCAATTGCACACTGTGCTATGCGGCTTGTCCGGTGGTGGGGTTGGAGCCGACGTTTGTGGGGCCAGCGGCGCTGGCGCTCGCGCAACGCTACAACATGGACAACCGCGATCAGGGGGCGGAGGAGCGGCTGGGTCTGTTGGCGCATCCGGAGGGGATTTGGGGATGTACGTTTGTTGGGGAATGCACGCGGGTTTGTCCGAAGCATGTTGATCCGGCGGGGGCGATCCAGCAGTACAAGTTGAAGGCTGCGCTGGAATGGGTGAAATCATTCTTGCTGCCGCGTGGGCATGAAGAGAGCAAAGAGGTTCGGCCATGACGATGCAGCCTTCTACCGAATTCCATCCACGATGGTATCGAGAGCGCGTGTCTACCTATTGGTGGATGGGTTCATGGCGATATTCGTTGTTCATCTTACGCGAGTTGACGAGCGTGGCGGTTGCGTGGTCGGTAGTGATGACTTTGTTCTTATTGTGGGCCCTTCTTAATGGACCTGACGCTTATGCTCGCTACATGCACCGGATGCAGTCTCCCTGGATGATCGCGCTCAACATCATTGCGTTCTGCTTTTTGTTGCTGCATACGATTACGTGGTTCAA
>WNFL01037785.1_pt1 | contig 11609 bp, 11 predicted proteins | sample 5400361 | NCBI WGS metagenome assembly WNFL01 (sample SAMN13153351, study PRJNA577476) | soil metagenome | isolation source: 40 cm soil on Douglas fir-dominated hillslope | place: USA:California | collected 2013-09-17
CACTCCGTTGACACACTCGAGACCGCTCATGGCGCACTCTGTTATTATGACGCACAGTCCTTCCGCTGCGTAAAATGAGCGATCCAATTTAGATATAGGTAGCGGATACTGACCACCTTGGGCATCGAAACAAATCACGGAGTTGGTGAGTGTGTCTATCAGTGTGAGAATGAAAGCGGGCAGAACTAGTGCATGGAGTGGCTGATTAGCTGTACTCAGGGAGGTCGTCTGGATACATACCAAGCAGGGACTCCACACGTTCCATCACAGGCATACGGTCGATATCCAAAATGCCTTCGAATGTGCGCTATTGCTCTTTGGCGTCTGGTGTGGTGGAAGCGGCGGTGGCAATTTTGGAAACAGCATAACCGATAGCCAGAGTGTGGGTCATTGTCTATGAACTGCTCGAGCTCTCGCATAGTGGGTGTCTGGTTTTGCTCTAGGATGTGTGCTACGACGCAGTAGCCCTGGCGAAGCAGTGCTTGGTCTTGAGCAGGGAACACCTGCCAAGCCTGTTCGATAGCCAACGATTGTGGACGCAATGTGCTGGAGAAATACTCCATAGTGGAATGTGGGTTCAATATGTTTGGGAAATTTGCCATGATGGGTTGTAGATTTCACAGGATTCATTATGTGTCCCGATCCGGCTTGCACTCGATCTTATACTCGCCTGTAAGGGATGCTGGTAATACCTGTCGCCAACCTCCCATCATCGCACCCCGACTCCTCTATCGGGTAGCGGACTCGTGTTCTTGCATTCAAATGGGACTTTCCAATTTGGTCCAGTCCTCCGTCGAATTTCCCACGTGATCTCAAGCCATTCCAGCGTGTGTCGGTCACCTCACCACTATAAACCTTACACGTTTGCCTGACACCGCGATCGAAGCTGCTTCGAGGTGCCATCGTCATTCAGACCTTGGGCATTGGCTCCACAGAAGGCGACAGAGCAACACTTTCCAGAAGACAAGTTGAAGAATAGTTGGCGTGCTGGTACAACGTGCACTGGATTTTTGCCTACGAGGAGATTTCCGCGAGAGCGATAATACGAGCAAAATATCGTGTTTGTTGCGACCCGCTAGCAAACACGTAAAGATACAAACCATAGGATCGAGACCATATATACAAAACGACTCGACCGCCAGCGCACAGATCACAAGATCACCAACAGCCTAACCTGGGTTAACCGGCCATTGCGACGAACAAAGGTTGAGGGAAGCGGCTTTCCCATCCCCTGACCTAAGATCAGATAAACGAGCCACCGGCCTGGGTTCTGCACTAGTGGCTTAAGGTAAGTACTGGACGGGTTTGGTGCTTACCCGACCATTCGTAAATGACCCGTGAAACCATATGGGCCCGGGCTCGGCTGTCGTTACCTCCACTGCCTCGCGGCCCTTTTTTAAACATTCGATATAATGAAGGCATCTGCGATAATGACGACTGCGCCCGAGGCAGCGTTCACCAAATTTATTGTTCGTTCCATTCGATACGTTGGCGGCGGAGGTGGAGGGTGGACCTCAGTTGAAGGGTCGGAAATGCAGAGAGAGCTACGAGGCCTAAGGGATGCCGGTCTCTTAAGGGTGCTTCGACGATAACCGGTCAGAAGATCACAACGTTGATGACGAGAGAGAAATGACGCAAGTAGAGGCTTAAGTTCCGTTCGGAGGTTCTACTCATTACGTGTTCAAGCATTTGCTTTGCTAGGTTTGGCATTCATTAGCCGCCTCGAAACAGGAAGGATTTAGAGAGTGACAAACAGGACAACCGATCAGTGCTGGATTTTAGTACGCATGATTATGAGACGAACAACACTGAGTTGCATGTTTCACCTCAGCAATGCTAGTGAGGGCTGAGAGAACCACAGCATGACAACGCCTTCCTCTTGTCTCTTTAACGGTAATGAGGCACTTGATCGTTCAGAATATCCCTTTATCATGCTCTAAGCGGCGCGAATTATTTCTGCGAGTGAAGCCTTCCAGTGACTCTCGAGCATCTGATTGCGTACACGCAAAACCGAGGAGCCCACTTTGAGATTGAGGTTCGAACTGTCGAGGATAGGGTATTGGGAGGACAACCCCTCGTACTCATCGTCTAAGGTCGTGATGGCAGGACGTCGTGAAAGCGATAGTAAGAAAGGAAAAAATAATAGTATCAGCGTGGAAAATTTACAAATTACATTGTAATTTGTAACTAGTCTCAACAGGAACCAAAAAAATTGATACGCTCAATGGCACTTCAAGCACATAACTACTTGGACTTGTAGTTCACGGACTTCTTTGCCAAAGAAACGAGCAGCCCCTTGGATTTTATCGAGCTGGTGATTCCATTTCCCATGATGATGGGCCGTCCAAAGGCTTTCATATACATAGAACCATGAGTCTAGGTTCAAAGTTAGTACGAGAAGTAATGAGATTCAATGTGTGTCCGCACCTGACCATTGGTGACCCCTATCATTTCCATAAAACCACTATAATTCTTCAGCCCTCTCACAGTGCCGGGGTCCCTACCCCTCTGCAAGCCACCGAGGATAGCGATAACGTTGTGGGTGACTACTCCTGCATGGGCCCCAGTTTTTGCAAGCATGTGCTGCTCCGGCCACTCGATTACATCACCTAAAGCAAAGACACGAGGGTTGGATTTGAGCTGAAGAGTAGGCTTTACATTGAGGCGAGTGCTCTCGAGAACCGATGCGGCAATAGTGGGGGAGGAACTAGTGTTGAGGAAATCTGTGTGAACACCACGAGGACCAAACGTCGGAATCTGCAAGCACGCTTAGGTGAACACTCCTAAGAGACAGGGGTAAACACGTACGACTAGATCTGCTCCCAATATAACACCACCCTGAGTCGTGATAGTTCGAGCTTCCAGAGCAACTGTCCCTTCGAGAGATTGGGCATCGAGATCCTCGACCGAGTCCCCAAGAATCATTTTAACCCCGCGAGCTTCGAGCTGAGCAGTAACGTGGTCGCGGAACTTGTCATGGTAAGTCGCGTTGAGCGCCTTGTCCGCGGCTTGGACGACAGTCACGCTAGTCTTCGGATGGAATTCACGGATCTCGCCGGCGAGCTCTGAGACTATATTTTAGTAGAAGGTCCTTCAGAATATAGGCGGAGCGTACCCAGACCAACAGCACCACCCCCAACGAGTACAACATTCCTCGCCTTGCTGAACTTCTCTTGCCATGCCTTGGTCCAGAGCGGGAGATCCTTTTTCGTGGATGGGAAGTTGAGAGGACCCTTCCACACACTGCCAGTTGCGATGATGAGCACATCCCAGTCGATCCTTTCTCCGTTAGAAAGATGGACCGTGCCGCCTTCGCCTCCGGATTTCTCATCCACATGGTCTACTTTGTCGTGGACTACCCTGCTGAGTCTTCCGACGCCATTTCCAGTACCGAATACATTATCGTACGGTAGAACAGCGTGGTGTTCGAGATCGGGTTCAGGGGTGACGAGCATGCGGAGAGTAGCAGGAAGATGGAGAAAATAATCGCGACCTGTGATGAGCGTCACGGAGTGGGCGGCAGGGTTGAGCTTTTTGTCAAGCGTTTGGGCGACAGTAACACCAGCCCCTCCTCCGCCAATAACGACGACACTGAGCTTGGGTGCCATGAGGACTGTGAATGTAAGTTGCGAGAAAGTGGAATGTGGTTGAGTGTGTTGTGATTGTGGCACCCAAGTCTGCCTCGGCTTTATAGAGAATCTAAGATGTGTCAGCTCAGCATATTAGAGTATCGATATTACGTAGTCTCCCTGACTTGTATACCCCTGTTACCTTGTAAGCACGGTGACAGGCAGGTGCGCGTAATCATGCTGACAACCTATTCATTACATCAATTTATCACCACCTGGCAACCCATATTACATAAATACGTACAGAAACGCGCCAATAAAATGTAGGGCGCTGATGTAATTCCATATATGTTGCGGGCAGCACAAGCCGTTGGCTTAGCCTGGCTACCTGCGCTGGTGGCCTCAGGTCACTGAAAAGTGGTTGTTAATTTATAAAATTGGGTCTGTGAGACAGTATGCATGTTCCGTATATCCAGTAGAGGAATAAATTTATAGGTGACCCACACAGTTTTTTTTTGGTTTTTTTGGGGGGGGCGTGTTCCTTGGTCAATGAGCACCATCTGAATAAGGTGACCCTGTCGATAGTGTTCGGGTGTGTTCTTCGTCACATGGGCTCGCGATTTCCTCCACCCTTTTTCTCCTCATTACAACATGGTGAGTCTGTAAGTCCGATGTCGGTCCCGGTCCGATCCTGATGCATTTCGCTCTGCTGCAGCCCTATCCTTTAGGTAGATAGCAATATAACCCCAGTTCATTGCCGCTCATTGAATCTCCCTACCGTTTAGTTTCCGCCAGATAGCAAAACTGAGATGGACGATAATGTATTTTAATCACGACAAATCCCTTAAGCGTGTCACGCACCATGTGCGTTCTGGACAGCTCCATCGAGATTGGATCTTTTCCGATGGAGCCGGCCGTCGCATCGGCCAAGCTCGAGCCCCGCCTGCGGCTAGGCTAGACCTCGGTTTGACGGGATTGCATGCGGCGTGTTAGAAGAATATTACGCGAGCGTTGCCGCCGGTTTTGGTTATCGGACTTTCCGTGCCTTTAACTCATTTCCGTTTCATTTTATATTATATTCCTATTATTTAAGTATCCCGTAGCTAGTCCCTCAGTTTGAGGATCAACTAGAGTGGTGGTCCTTTTATTCTCATTTCCTTCCTCTTTCCTTTTCTATGTCCCTTCCTTCCTTTTCCGCCGGACGGCGTCGTGAGAGACGATTCGTATGGTAATACGCCGAACCTAGATCCGCTTCCAGTCCCGAACGGAACTGGCCTTGACAAAGCGCGTCAATAAAAGCCGTAGATAAATGTAATAGTAACGATTTCCTGAATAATAGTTCCAAAGTAGAGGACCTTACATAAGCAGGATAAGGATATGAATATACAGTCAACTGAGCACAAGTGAGAAGTATATAGAGAAGCCCTGATTTGAATTATTTAACTATGATCATGAACGAGTGGATCATGAAGGACGTAAGAACGATTACATGAGGTGAGTTGACGAAGGCAGAATCCTCCAGAGTCTGACATGAATAAACTCCGGAAAGATCGTCAAAGTTTGGCGTGAACGGCTTGTTTCAAGGTAGACTGGAGCTCGGGACGACTAATACAGCCGTAAATCGCGTAAGGATGAATGAAAAATTAAAATCTATATTCTGTTACAGGAAGCACTTGAGTTTCCTCCATACCTCCTCCAAGGGGCCTTCCATGGAAGGGGCCATTTCCTGGGAGATATTTCTGCTTTTCCTTTTCTCATTCATGCGGTGTCTATTCACCGTACTCTCGAAGTTTGTTCCAGTGTCCGATTGATGTTCCTCACGGACCTTGTGCTGAGTTGCGTCGATGTCAAGGCGGTGCCTCCTTGAAAGACGTTATTTCCGTCGAGAAAGCCGAAGTCGACTCTGTGGAGGTCAGTTTGTGTAATGGTTGATGTTTGGACGTACGATCGACCTCTTTCATAACCCAGAATTTCCCCGATCACCCCCGTCGGAAACGAATAAAGAAAGGCTCTGCATGGACCGCCCGTCCCGACAACTTGACCCGATCCAGGTCCCTATCTGGAACTGCCATGCGCGTACCTGAATATGAGAAGAGCGTAGTATTGTTGGTTTATGCATGGGACCAACTGCGTCTGTAGATACAAACCCAGCGCCGTCACGAGAGGCCTATGTATTTTTCTATTCATTTTTTAGCTAGAGGGGGTTGAATCATAAGTGCCGGTGGCCTAGAGATTTTCGCTAATTTATGCACTAAGCTGTAGGTTTGGGAGATTGCTCAAAGTCTGGGTCTGTGTTCCACATCCATGTGCACTCCCCATCGCTGGGTCGACCGACGTCGAGCGCGTCAGCGTAAAATGGGCACAGCTCCTGCTGCTCCACCTTGATTCCGTTTCAGGTTATCCACCATCTGAGTCTATCAAGCGAGAATGGAAAAGGTTGATTGAGGATACAGACAGTTGAGATGCAGAGGGTTGTATATGCCATTTGACAAACTGCGGGCAGAGGGTGAGGGTCTAAGCCCGGGGATCACGTGCGTGACGGTTGGACCTCCATTCTGCCAATATGAGACCACTGAAGCCCGACGTATAAGATTCCAAGCCCTGAACCCTCATCTATATCACCCCACTCGAGTGCTGTCAGTTGCCTCCGCTCTATATGCGGCGACGACTCACGTGTGACGGTAAATATCTCATAACTCTCTACACTGCCTCAGCTTGATCACTCGTCAATAGCAATACTCTTTCACAACCTCCTAACATACCTCCCTATCAAGAAGCTTATTGCCCATGGCTTATCTCGCTAGTCCTCCGGTTGCTATCACGCCACCAGTCACTCACAAGCCCTATGCCCATCGCCTTTGGGTAATGATCCAGAATTGAATATGAGAACTGGCAAAGGAAGGAAATGAGCTGTCATCGAAACTACTTGATGCCAGCACAATATTCCCAGGCTGGGTCTCTCCTTGCCCACTTCATCCACCATCATGAATTATACGGCATAGTAGTCTTACAAGGTCGTAATTTTGCTGATCTTTTTCTCAAGAATCGGATACGTGGTCCTCGTTCATTAAGGCGACATTAAGTAGCCACACGGCGGAGGAGAGTGAGTCCCTGGCACCTTGTGATCCAGTGCCTACTGATCAATGGCTAGCCTCCGCCCGCCCTATTACGCCTTGAACTTGAATGGCAAAACATACACCCTGGTGCATCTGCGAAGCCGATCAACCGGTGGGCGATGACTAGTACGTTAGACGGACTTTATGGCCAATCGAGGAGGCGAGTTCGACGTACCACACTTGAGGCGGGTTAGCACAGTCTTTGTTTCTCGACAGCCAGATTTACCAATAAACCCCATCTTAGGTAGTGCACCGGGGGGCACGGAATGCTGCAAAGAAGGTGGTTGGTTACCTACCTACCAGAATAAGAATGATTTAACGAACGTATCGAAAGGACGATCGCAATAATTTGGGCCGGCACGTCGATTGCCTCACACAACTATCATCCTCCCCAACCATGTCGATCCTTAATTGAAGTATGATATTGTGGGATGGTCTACTATATGTAGAGTGGCCCCTATCAAAGGGAACGGGCAAGGAAGTTACACCCTTTCCGGATTTGCGCGAGAGGGTCCCTCACCAGATAAGGACAGACGCCGGTCGGATGACGAAAGGAGATATGAGGGATCATCGTATGGGGCGGCCGTTCGGCGGAACTTATATCCCATTCCGGCGGATGGGGGTCTTTGCTATAAAACGATTCACTACGAGGCCCCATAAATCACAACAACCTCCTCATCGATGTCTACCGATATGGACTCCTCGAATGCCACGCAAATCATCAGCGAGCAACTCAGGGCGAATCTTGAGACGACGGCAACGAAAGCATTTCCTGGGACGACTCAGTCCGAGCTCCGTGTCAAATTCCTAGATGCCTTGCTCGTAATAGCGCATGGTCTCTCAGCTACCGACAGTCAACTCGACAACTTTCTCATCCATGATGCGGATGGACGCATTTGCGCCATCACCGACTGTGGCCAAAGATTCAAGCGCCGAGATAGGTCCAGAGACCATATCAGGGCACACCTAGATGATCGTCGATACATATGCGATGGGCAGTGCGGCAAGCCAGGATGGTAAGTCCTGCCGTCAGCTGTGCAGCACTCTATAGTCAATAACCCAATGAATAGTCGTGCGCGATTTCATGCGACATCAGCGCTCAATACCCACAAAGGGCAGTGCGAGTACAATTGCCCTCGTTGGTAAGTTCTCACTTTGGCATCCAGCGGCTCCACAGTGCTTCTCCACAACAAGAGTAGACACAGCAAGACTAAGGCTTGCCGCAATGCGACTGCCACGAACTACTCCCCGAGACCCAGTGAGGTTGATTGAACGCTCATTCGTGATTCAACGGCTTAGACAATGTCCCTTGTACGAAGCTTCTGTACATAGAGAACAATTTGTATCCCCTCGACTATTTCTAGATTACGTCATGGACGTCAAAACTCTCTTTGGGTGAAGATCGCACGCCTAGTTGACCCTGGAGGCGGGCAGCGAGTTCTTGGTGTGGCCCATGGAGCCATTCATTCCGCAGTTGAGCGGCGAGACACTGGGTTGCGGGGAAATGGGGAGAGAGTCGACAGCGATTGCCACAAATTGGATCGTCCGGCTCATTCTCACTACACTGCTAAAGTCATCGCTGAATGGCAGTGTCCATGTGAAACCGCTAAAACGGCCTCGCGGAGCCTCGCTGGACTATGGATCTACCAACCAGCCTTCGACGATCCGGATAGAGCCGTGAAGGTGCACGCTGGATAATGTAGAGCTCATTTCGGATCCATTCATCGACAATCCCAGATCGATTCGGGATGTCCATATTTGGTGCACTCGAACCAGGCGAGCGACCGCCATTGGTCTTACCACGCAAAGGCGTTATCAAATACGCCCTTGAGGCGCCCAGCGAGAAACCCTTTCATCCTGTTTGCGCTTCCAAGGTCTCCTTGCAAATGGTGGTGATTCGACGCCTCGAATCTAGCAACAATCAATGCGCCACAAAGGGATCAGGGTCTCTCTTTTAAGCGAACCTCACGTGGAACACAGTGCTGGAAAGTAAGAACGCTACCAACGCTATTAAATGAACACGACACGCACAGGAAGGTTGGATGCAAGGTAGTGTGTATGTCTGTACAACGCGTTAAATGCTGCTTTTCGACTTCGAGACACCCGGGGACGACGGCGCGGTAAAGGTGAGTTAAAAACGCCGGGCGGGAGTTGGTCCAGATACAGATAGACTTAACAACGGTCTTCAAAAGTATGATCGATTAGATGTCCGGAGACAAAATACTTCCGTTTTGAACCCTCCGCCTGGTTTGTGGGCTGCGGTGCTGCGAAGCTCGTGACAACGACTGACTCCAGGGCAGTTAGAGACTGGAAAGCAAGGACAAGGCCCTGCATCACGAGGACGCGGGGTCGGTGACCGTCTATTCGTCCAAAGCACTTTCACTTGGAGCCTTGGAGCCGTAGCAGGGGATGGTGCTCGGAAAGACCCTGGGAGCACTGGTAAGGGTCCTGTACGACCGGGATTACAATACGGGTGGGATTGTGGTATATCCCAAATCGACATCCCGGTGCTTGGAGTTGAACAAGGAGCACGAGACCTCGTGACAGCCCGACGCCTCTTCACCACCAACCCCCTCCGTGATGGAGTCAAAAGGTATCTCAGGGTTGTACCGGTATGTTCCAAACTTCATTAATGAGGAGGAAGAGGCCTATCTGCTCCGTAAGGTAGAGTCATCTACAATACTGCGTTCCATACAGGAAGGTACTGACCCTGCTCGCCGCAGATTGCCGAAAGTCCTCAATCCAAATGGCGAAACGTAACGCAAAGAAGGTTATGGATACCCTCCTAGTATTGAGTTATGTTTTCAACGGACTGCACTTGACGCTCTCTGCGTTGTAGGCTGCAAATATGGGGTAAGCCGAGACCCTCTGTTCTTTTGGATGTTCTCGATATACTCTTGGATACTGACGTGAGTTCGTAGGTGGCGAAATTGGACCAAATAAGACCCTCATTCCTGAACCCTTGCCACCATTCTTGAATTCCTTGTCAGTCCACAACGTTCACTCGCTTGCATGAGAGGTAGTGTTCCGCTGTATTGACCGCACTACTATCTTTCTGTGTCCAGTCCCGATATAATCACCCGACTCGCATCTACCGGCGCTTTCGCGAACTCGAAGCATAAGGCACCAAATCACGTCATCATTAATGAGTATGCACCAGGACAAGGTATCATGGTGAGCCTCACATTTCCACCCGATTCACCCGAGCTTGACGCACCCTCATGTAGCCTCACGAAGATGGGTCAGCCTATCACCCTGTCGTTGCCACGATATCCCTTGGCAGTCACACCGTCTTCCACTACCATCGCTACAAACCAGATCTCGATTCCCACTCCACACCACCAGGTGAACACGCAACCAACCAACCCTCTGCAGCAAGTATGGAGACCCAAGAGACCCGAGGACGGGCCATCGACCCTGTCCCCATACTCTCACTGCTTCTTGAACCAAGGAGCGTGATCATTACCACTGGCGATCTGTACACCTCCCACTTGCACTCAATCACCGACGCTACGACGGATTACTTTGCCACTCTCACTCCGCAGAATCCTGCGGAGTTGGCGGGTTCGTCCAGTCACAGTAGTGAAGAAGACGTGATGCCTAGAAGAATCATGATCGGTAATTTGGAGCAACTCGGGGACGAAGGGATGAAGGCGGTGGTGCGGAGTGGTGGAGAGCTTGAGAGAGAGTTGAGAATTAGCCTTACGTGCAGAGACGTAGAGAAAGTATCTGGACTGAGAGTCGGCTTGGTAGGCGGGAGACGAAAGTAAATATTGGGCAGTTTGTAGGGTCGCAATTGATGAATCCCCTACACATAGTAAAGCTTCTTGGTTTACCATAGGAGTATTAGTACCTCTGAGGAGTTTCATCCCATCATTGGTTCTTGGTCTCCTCAACGTCCTGCGGGACGCTTAACAACGGTCATTTCCTTTGGTAGCATTTATTGCAACATGACACATCATATCAAGGTAATTTCTGTTCTCGCCTATGTCTGCAATGACGAGAACAAGCGTAAAACCATACTCAAATTTTCAAAGGCGGAAATTACCCTGTCGACTCGCACGTTTTCAGCCTTATCTGATCCCCATCTGTTATTACTGTCCATTATGCAACATTGCTAACCGTTTTTCCTCTCGTTAGGCTCTGGCGGGTTGTGTCATGTTCTCTTGACTTTCTTGCCTTAGGTGGGTTTCCTAGTTACATGGTATCTTCCCCATACGTCTCTATGATGCAAATCCATTCGATGGGCGGACATAACGTGTCGTCCGTTAAGCCCCGGTGTACAAATGGGGTGGACGATGCTACCTGTTGAGTTCTACATCGAGATCTGACCCGCCTTTCTCACTATCTCATTCTAAACCTAGCGTGCGAGCTGATAGATATTTCTTCCAGGTCTGAGGTTGTCCGTTTCGCGGTCGTCGGCCATTTCGTGAATTCTGTCCCCCAAATTGAATGTCCCACATGTCGTCCAATATAATATACCTTGCGGAATTTTTTTGATCGAGGTTTCTCTGCTGGCCCTGTATGACCAAATCTGGGTGTCATCTCGGGCCTCATCAGTGATGGTTTCTCCATCGCGTTCACACAGGCAATCGGATCTATCACAGTACATATCGGAAATCTCGTTGTACAAGCTCTATCAAGACGTCAGATCGTGAGTGGGGAGTGAGGGTGTGCCGAGTTATCCAACAGGGGCGAGAATACCACCATGCGAGGTCCAAGGTAAAACAGAGCATATAGCGGAGCCACCCGAGCATGCTGACACTCAGTTAGAGTGTCTGATCCCTATCCCAGATGAATTTTCGAACCATCGCGACCTGATCGCCGTGTCTTTCTCCCTCCCATCCTCTCGTTCTAACAAATTCGAGAAGGGGACGTGGGGGGTCTCATGACCCTCTTTACTTCCCTTGGTTCTTCGGCTTCG
>WNFL01165123.1_pt1 | contig 11608 bp, 9 predicted proteins | sample 5400361 | NCBI WGS metagenome assembly WNFL01 (sample SAMN13153351, study PRJNA577476) | soil metagenome | isolation source: 40 cm soil on Douglas fir-dominated hillslope | place: USA:California | collected 2013-09-17
AGGATTTGGCGTGCGTAAAACCGAGGTCTACGGACAGCAAATCCTGGATGCTCTGGAACGATTCCGGAACGGAGCTCGGGCCTCGGCGGCGACTCTACCGAAGACTCGCCCGGCGGAGGAGACCCTGCAACTGCTGGCCGAAGGGAACAGCTTCGAGCAAATCGCTAAGATTCGCGGGCGGCAAATCGGCAGCGTCATCGGCATGGTCGCGGATCTGGTGGAGAAGGGGCAACTGGAGTTCCAGCCCGGGTGGGTGGAGGAAACGCGGCGATTGATGATCGAGGCGGCGTGCGCCAGCCTGGGATTGCAATGGCTTAAACCGCTGAAGGAGGCGTTGCCCCCGGAAATTACGCACGACGAGATCCGGCTGGTTGTTGCCCGGCTGCGGCGGGAGCGGGGTTCGGCCGCCTAGTTCGCCTCGGCGAAACCCTTCAGTTACAATCAAAGCAGAAGTGTCTTCACCGTCCCAACTCGTGCAAATTGAGCTGAACCCGCGCTTGACGCCGCCGAAGCCGTCCTGGCTCAAAGCGCGCGCGCCGGTGGGAGAAAACTTCCATGAGCTCAAGCGCTTAGCGCGAAGCCTGGGGCTGCACACGGTATGCGAATCCGCGCAGTGCCCGAACATTGGGGAGTGTTGGAACCACAAGACTGCCACATTCATGCTGCTGGGCAATATCTGCACGCGGCGCTGTGGCTTCTGCGCCGTACCCAAGGGACGTCCGGAGGCGATTGACTGGGATGAGCCCGGACGCGTGGCGGAGGCTGTGCATACGCTGGGCCTGCAATACGCGGTGGTCACGAGCGTGAACCGCGACGACGATAATATCGGAAGCGCGAAGATTTTTGCCGAGACGATTCGCGAGATTCGCAAGCTCTCTCCCGCGTGCCGCGTGGAGGTGTTGATTCCCGATTTTCAAGGGCGCGAAGACTCGCTGCAGATTGTGCTCGACGCCAGGCCCGATGTTCTGAACCACAACACGGAAACCGTGCCACGGCTTTATCGTGCGGCGCGTTCCGGAGCGCGCTATCAGCGGACGCTGGACTTGCTGGCCAATGCCAAGAAGTTCGTTCCCAGCATGGTCACCAAGACGGGCGTGATGGTAGGCTTGGGCGAGACTTCGGACGAGTTGATTCAGGTGTTTCACGATCTGGCTGCGCGGTCGGTGGATATTCTTTCCATCGGCCAGTATTTGAGGCCCTCGCGCGATCATCTCCCCATTGCGCGCTTCTACGCGCCGGAAGAGTTCCAAATGCTGAAGGAGCAGGCTCTTGCCGCGGGCTTTCGCCATGTGGAATCGGGGCCGCTGGTGCGGTCAAGCTATCACGCGCACGAGCAGTCGGAATCGAGCCTTCCCGCCTCGGCTCTAGCTGTTATCTATTGAAAATTGAATAATATAGTGACACATCTGGATTTCTGCGCTACCTTCCGGCCGTCGCCAAAACCTCGTCGCCTCTAGAGTTCGAGCGTGCCGTGAAGGTACAAGCGTGCCCTGCCGGCGATCTTCACGCGATCGCCACCGATTGTGCACTGCATGGATCCACCGCGGACACTGAGTTGTTGCGCACGCAACGTGTCCTTACCCAGCCGCCCCGCCCAATAGGGAGCCAGTGTGCAGTGTATCGAGCCGGTTGCGGGGTCCTCATCGATGCCGACCGACGGTAGAAACATTCGGCACACGTAATCCACGCCACCCTCGCCGGGAGCGGTAACAATGGTTCCGCTCCCGGCGTCCAGTTTGGCAAGAGCGGCAATATCGGGCGAGAGCGCTCGCACTTGCTCAGCCTGATCGACCACCACGAGATAATCGCGCGATTTCATTACTAGCGCCGCTTTCAAACCCAGGGCTGGTAAGAGGTCGACTGGCGTCTCACATGGTTGGGGTGGCGTGGCGGGAAAGTCCATTGCAAAGCTATCGTGATCTTGAACGGCGTCCTGAACGACGTCCTGAGCGACGGTCAACATGCCGCTGCGGGTGTGGAAGCGAACCGGCCACACGCTGTGCTTCCGCAGCGCGAGCACATAGGCGGATGCCAAGGTCGCGTGCCCGCACAGGTCGTCCTCGACTTCGGGTGTAAACCAGCGCAAGTCGAAATCGCCATCAGCGCGAGGAACAACAAAAGCGGTCTCGCTGTGCCTGTTCTCGGCCGCAATTTTCTGCATGATGCTATCCGCGAGAAAAGCGGAAAGGATGCAGACCCCCGCCGGGTTACCTGCAAAGAGCTCACCCGTGAATGCATCAACGTGGTAATACGGAATTGCCATGTCGTGCTCCTATAAGCTACGGGATCCCTCTAAGAATGGGCCATCAGGAAATGGGCCACCAGGATCGGTCATCATTGAAAATCTGCATAAATACAAGTTACATGGGAAACAGGTCGGCCTGCTGCCAGAAGGCGATTCACCAGGGACTGCGGTGACCGGGTATAGAACCTGTCTGATAAATGGTTTTAGGTGGGTCCCGACTTCAGCCGGGACGCCCGAGCCACTTATACAGTGGGTTTTAGTCCTGAGGTGAGGTTCGCGAACCCTTGGTTAGATACTTATGAGGCCAGTCAAGTTTCTTGTTGCTAAAGTTCCTCGTCAATTCGTTACCCCGCGTCGTTATCCGCGCGACCCTTACCTCGGGAGCTAAAGACCGCATTCTTTGTGACTTCAGATGCCCGACTGAAGCCGGGGCCTACCGGAAACCGTGCATAAACGGCAGCCATTTATGAGGCAGGTGCTAGCAACTAATTCTCTCTACCAAACCCTGCAGGCGTCTTTTCGTACCATTGGCGCATCCGCCTTGCAGTGGAACGCTTCCTGAAACTCCGGCATATTGGAAACCGTCCCGTTGACGCGGAACTTGCCGGGCGAGTGCGGATCGGTTTGGGCGGCCAGGCGTGAGACGGCGTCCGTCCGGTTCTGGCACCATACGTTGGCCCAGCCCAGGAAAAAGCGCTGCTGTGCCGTGAGGCCATCAATGGGCGCGGGATCCTTTCCCGCCAGGGTTTGGAGCAGCGCCATGTAGGCCACTCTCATGCCGCCGTTGTCGGCCACATTTTCGCCGAGGGTCAGTTCGCCGTTTACCTTCAGATCGTCGACCGCGGTAAAGCCGCTGTATTCGTCGACCACGCACTTGGTGCGTTTCTTGAATTCCTCGGCATCGGCGGGCTTCCACCAGTCGTTCAGGTTCCCGTCAAGATCAAACTGGCGGCCCTGGTCGTCGAAGCCATGCGTCAGCTCATGTCCAACGACGGCGCCGATGCCTCCGAAGTTCATAGCGTCATCGGCCAGCTTGTCGTAGAACGGCGGCTGCAAGATGCCCGCCGGGAAGGTGATGTTGTTTTGCAGCGGATTATAGCTGGCATTCACGGTGGGCGGCGGATAGGGCCACTCGCCCTTATCGACAGGTTGTCCCACTTTTCGCATCTCGCGAGCGAACTCAAAAACGTTAGCGCGTTGCGAGTTGCCAAAAGCGTCACCGCGGACCACTTTGAACTTCGTATAGTCGCGCCATTTATCGGGGTAGCCAATGCGGTTGGTGATGGCGGCCAGCTTTTCCAATGCGCGATTCTTGGTCACTTCCGTCATCCAGGGCAAGGTTTTGATGTCGTCCCGCAACTCGGCTTCGATGGTATTGACCATTTTGAGGGTTCGCTCCTTGCCCTCCGCTCCAAAAGTGACCTCCACATATTTCTGACCCACGGCCTCGCCCAAATCGCCGTTGGTGGCGCGAACGCAGCGCTTCCAGCGGGGCGGCTGCTCTTTGGTGCCTTGCAGCGTTTTGCTGAAGAATTCAAAGTTTTCGTCGGCGAACTTCTTGGGAAGTACAGTGGCGTCGGCGTGAACGACGTGCCAGCGGAAATAGGTTTTCCAGTCAGCCAAGGAAACGGACTTGAGCAATCCGTTCATGTTCTTGACGAAGTCGGGCTCGGAAACGTTCAGGCTGTTAAAAGCGGGGACTTCGGTATCGGTGAAGTATTTCTCCCACGCGAAATCCGGGCCGAGCGCGGCCAACTCCGCCCTCGTCATCTTGTGGTAGATATTTTCGGGGGTGCGACGCTTTACAACGTTCAGCGCGCCGGAGGCAAGGCTCGTTTCGACTGCCAGGACAGATTTCGCTTCCTCTGCCGCCTTTTCTGGAGCGTCGCCCAGCAACTCGAACATCTTCTGTACATGAGCGGAATATTGTTTGCGAAGATCTTCCGACTTCTCGTCCTTACGGAAATAGTAGTCGCGTTCGGGCAGTCCCATGCCGCCTTGGCCGACTTGCGCAATCATGCGGCTGGCGTCCTTGTAATCGGGTCCCGAACCGGGCGCGAAGAGAACGTTCACGCCCTCGCGGTGGAGACGTGCAACTTCGGCGGGCAGATCCTCCAACGCTTTCACTCGGGCAATCGATTCGAGGTCTTCCTGCAGAGGCTTGAGGCTCTGGGCCTCGATAGCGGCTTCGTCCATGCACGAGCCGTAGTAGTCGCCAATCTTTTGCTCGATCGGTGTACGGTGTGCGTTCGCCGCGGACGTTTTCTCCAAAATGTCCTTGAGAATATATTCACCGCGCTCTCCCAGCTCATTGAAGCGTCCCCAACTCGAGCGGTCCGCGGGAATCGGATTCTGCTCTTTCCAGCGTCCGCAGGCGTAGGTGTAGAAGTCGTCGCAGGGCTGGACGGCCTTGTCCAGCATGTCGGGGCTGAAGCGAACGTTTTTCTGGGTGGGGGGCGTGGTTTTAGTTGGGGGCGCCGCAGTAGAAGGAGCGGTCGCCTGAGCTAAGCATGTCCCGGCGCTCAGGAGCACAAGTGTCAAGGTTCTAATGGTTTGCATGATTCCTCGCATCTGAGAGTTCTCGATGAAATAACTGATGTCGCTGTGGTCCCCGCGCGGCTAACGAAAGACTCCGCGCCAACTGGGTATTCTACCGCCCAAAAGCGGATCTCGCGCTTACCCAACAAACACATCACTTTATGTTGGACGGGGAGGGCTGGGTGTCGGTCAACCGGTTGCCGACGCCTAGAAGATATGCAGCTTGATCGAGAGATACTTCTTAGGATCCTGACGAATCGCCTTGACCAATTCGCGCGACTCGACGAGCATCTGATCGGCGTTGTTATAGAGCGAAGGATCTTTGAAAAGCTTGCCAGCCGACCCTTCTCCGGCTTCCAGGCGATCGGAAAGAATGGAAAGTTTCGTCACGGTGTTGTCGAGTTTCTTGGCGAATTCCTCGTCTCGCGTGAACTTCCCGAACGCGCCTTTTCCGGCATTGACCTGCTCCATCACCTGTCGGGCCTCGGCGATGGTCTTGTTGGCATTGTCGTAGAGAGCTGGATCTTTCAAGAACTTTCCGGCCGTTCCTTTGCCCTGGCTCAGGTCATCCGCAATGACCGATAGCTTATCGATGGTGGCATTGGCCTTGATGTAGAGGCTATCGTCGTTGAACAGCTTGCCAAGGCTGCCCTGCCCTGCTCCGACCTTGTTAACGATGCCCTGCAGATCGGCAACAGTCGCATTCAACCGGTCGTACAGGGCGGGATCATTGATCAATTTTCCCACCGAGCCTTTTCCAGACTCCACCGTGCTCACAATGCGGTCCAAGCGCAGCAGCAGGGTTTGCATGTTCTGCAGGGTGCTCTGGCTGGACCGGACAACGTCCTGAAAATCGGGCCGGTTGTGAATCGGCAGCGTGTCGCCATTTTGCGCAGGCGCCTTGCTGGCTTGCGAACTATCGATATCCACATACGTTTCGCCGAGAACGCCTGCCGTATTCAGTGAGGCTACCGAATCTTTGCGCAACGCATAGTCGAACTTCGAGCTCACCTTCATGGTGACTTCGACCGGGGCCAGGGGATTTTCCTTCACGATGCGAATTGCCTCGACGTTACCGATGTCTACACCTTCGAGGCGCACAGGCGCGCCTATGCGGAGACCGCTGGCGTTATCGAAATACGACTTCAGAGTGATCTTCGGCGTAAACATGCCGGTTGTACCGCTCATCAGGAAGATGAGCACGGTCAACGTAATGGCGGCAAACAGAACCGTCAGGCCTACTCGCAGTTCGGACCAATGCAATTGCTTCTGGCTAGGCAACGGTCCTCGCAATTGACGGACTTGAAACTAGAGTCTGCATTGCAAACAGAATCATATCAGAGCACCGCCGCCGGTCCGGACCCCGAAGTGGGTGCCGATCCGTGTAACGATACTGGCGAGGTCCAGCCTAGTCGGGCTGGCTCGTTCCAACGTCAGCGAGCGCATTCGCCAGCGCCTCCTCCTGTTCCGGGAATACAGTACGCAGATCGATCAGCACGCGACCGTCCTCCACTCGTGCAATCACTGGGGTCGCAGCCTTGCGCAGTTGAGTTGCAAATTCGTCCGCACTAAGGCCCATGCAGGAGAACGCCAGAAGTTTCGTGGGCAGAACCGCGGATGGCGCCGCGCCTCCTCCGATGACGGATTCGCCGTCGAGCAGGTCAGCTTCAAGCCCGATTCGAGCAACCTGAATCGCCAAGGCCTCCGCTCGTCGGGCAATAGTATCTTTCGATAAATGCATCATACGCAAAGCGGGAATGGACTCGTAGTCCATCTTCACGTAGGCCAGCAGTGTGGCTTCCAGCGCAGCATAGATTAGCTTATCGACACGCAGGGCCCGGAACAACGAATTCGACCGCATGCGCGCCACAAGATCTCCCCGCCCGCTGAGGACGCCCGCCTGCGGCCCTCCGAGCAGCTTGTCCCCGCTGTACAGAACCACGTCCACTCCGGCGCGCAAGCTATCCAATACGCTGTTTTCTCCGGACACACCGACCGAACGCAGATCGAACAAAGCGCCACTGCCAAGGTCTTCCAGCAGAGGGACTTTGCATCGTTTGGAGAGGGCCACAAGTTCTTCGATGGATGGCTGCTCGGTAAAGCCGGAAATCTCGAAATTGGACCGGTGAACGCGCAGGAGGGTTCTTGTCTTGTCGGTGATTGCGGATTCGTAGTCGGCGATGCGCGTGCGGTTGGTTGTTCCAACTTCCCGCAGAATGGCATTCGACTTCGCCATCACGTCGGGAATGCGGAAAGAACCACCAATTTCGACCAGCTCTCCCCTTGAGACGATGACTTCACCGTATTCCGCCAAGGTATTGAGAGCGAGGAGCACGGCGGCGGCATTGTTGTTCACCACAATGGTGGAAATGTCGCCGCGATTCGTTCCACTCAGGAGACGCTGAAATAAGCGATCTACATGTACATCCCGCTTCCCGCGTTCGCCGGGCTCGAGATTAAACTCAAGATTCGAATAGGTTTGCGCGCTCTGCCGCGCGTGGTCCAAAGCCGCCGCAGACAGCGGCGCGCGGCCCAGGTTGGTGTGCAGGATCACGCCGGTTGCGTTGATTACGGGTCTCAGGGAATATTGCATTGACCGCGACAACTGCCGCTCGACGGCGTTTTCAAGCCCCCCCAGCGCCAACTCCAGCTGCGAATCGTCCACTTGCCCTGCGACAATCGCTTCCCGCAGCTTTGCCAGAACGGACCGAACCGCGTCCGTCACAGCCATACGCCCTTCCTGCGTGACGAGAGTCGCGACCGAGGGCATTCGCAGAACCTCATCCACGGGGGGTAGCTTGCGAAGCAAGGAGGGGTGAGGAGGGGCTGCCATATGGCCGATTATGACACGACGGCGCGGCATTTCATCGGACTGTCCCGGCCCCCTCCCCCTCTCGCTTAAGTTCTACCCAACCTCGACTAGCCCGTAGGAGAGGCGGCCGCGCGTGCGCATGTGAGCCAGCGCGCGGTCAATTTCTGTTTGCGAACCCTCCGCATTCGGTCCGGCCAAAACCGCCCCGGCTTCCCGCTTCGCCGCTTCCAACAATTCCCGGTCGCGGATGAGGTTCGCTACGTGGAAGTTTGGTATCCCCGCCTGCCGCGTGCCGAAGAATTCACCGGGGCCGCGGAGTTCGAGATCCAATTCGGCGATCTGAAAGCCGTCGTTGGTGCGGGCCAATGCGTCCAGGCGGCGCTCTCCGTCCTCAGAGACTTTCCCGCCGGTCATCAAGACGCAAAGAGATTTAGCCGAACCGCGCCCAATGCGGCCCCGCAGCTGATGCAATTGCGCCAGGCCAAACCGCTCGGCATGTTCCACTACCATCACGGTGGCATTGGCCACGTCCACGCCGACTTCGATCACGGTGGTGGAAACCAGGATCTTGATTGCGCCGGCTTGAAATTCCCGCATGACCCCGTCCTTCTCCTCGGAATCCATGCGGCCGTGCAACAGCCCAACTCTCACGCCTGCAAACACCCGCGTACTCAGCTCCCGATGCATTTGGATGGCGGCTTTGAGTTCGCTTTCCTCGTTCTCTTCGATCACCGGATAAACCACGTAGGCCTGCCGTCCGGCCTCGACCTGCTTGCGCACGTAGTTCCATACCTCTTCCTCGCGGTCATCGGAAACCCTCCTCGTTACGATGGGAGTACGCCCGGGCGGCATCTCATCCAAGACGGAAATATCGAGATCTCCGTAGAGAGTCAGCGCGAGGGTACGCGGAATAGGCGTCGCGGTCATCACCAGGACGTGAGGCTCCGCTGCGTCCTCGGGCGCACCCTTCTTCATCAGGGTGAAGCGTTGCAGCACACCAAAACGATGCTGCTCGTCGACCACGACCAAGCCCAGGCTATCGAACTCCACCGAGCCCTGGATCAAGGCGTGCGTGCCGATCACCAATTGAGCATTGCCCTGCGCGATATGCCGCCGAATATTGCGCTTCCGGGCGTCTTCCAGAGAACCTGTGAGCAATACGATGCGGTAGCCGAGCGGTTCCAGAATTCTTCGCGCCGACAAATAGTGCTGCGTCGCCAAGATTTCCGTCGGCGCCATCAGGGCGACCTGATATCCGTTTTCAATCGCCACAATCGCCGCTTGCAGCGCCACAATCGTCTTGCCCGAGCCTACATCGCCTTGCAGCAACCGCCGCATGGGGTGGGGCTGAGCCATATCTGAGGCGATCTCCCCCAGTACCCGCTTTTGAGCGCTCGTGGGATGGAACGGCAGCACGCGCTTAATCGAATCGCGCACAGTGTCGTCAAGTCGAAAAGCGATTCCTGTCTGGGCCTTCTGCTGGCGCCGCTTCAGTTCGAGTCCCAGCTCGACAAAAAAGAGTTCCTCGAAAATGAGCCGGATGTGCGCCGGAGTGCGCGCCTTCTGCAAGGCCTCGAAGCTCTCTCCAGGTTCCGGCCAGTGAACCTTCCACAGTGCTTCCAGAGGCGGCAACAGATTCATGCGCTGCCGCACCACCGCGGGAATTGCATCCGGAAGCTCCTTGGGTAGACTTTCCAGAACACCCCGGAGAATTCGCCGGAACCATCTCGAGCTGAGCTTGCCTTGCATCGCGGTTTCGTAGATGGGAACAATTCGTCCCACTTCCAGCGAATTGCTAATCTGGGGTTCCCCACCGTCTTCCTTTTCATCCTCACCGGCACTCAAAATCTCGAACTGAGGCTGAATAATTTGCAGCTGGCCATCCCGGTCGGTCTCGACTTTTCCGTATAGCGCCACCATCTGTCCTGGCTGGAATTGGTCGCGCAGGTAGGAGCCGTGAAACCAAAGGCACTTCAGCTTCGGGCGGGGTAGCCCCGGGGGGCCAACCACAAGCTGAAAGAGGGGCATGCGTTTCGTCTGGAAGAGGCCGGAATTCCGGACTTCGGCCACGACCGCAGCCATTTCTCCGGGCCGCAGGTCCGCGAGACCACGCGGGTTCACGCGGTCTTCATAGCGAAACGGCAGGTACAGCAGGAGGTCGCCCACGCTGGCGATGCCCTTCTCGGCCAAGGCCTGAGCCCGATGGGGTCCAATGCCCTTGACGAATCGCAGTTCAGTGCTGAGGACCAGAGGAGGCATCTGCTGGCAATGGTAGCAGGCTGGCACTTGACCCGGACGGTGGTGTCTAAGAGCATAGAGTGCATGAAGAAGTGGTGTTTTCTGGGACAATGAGCCGGAACTTCATCGAATCTTTGGTGGCGGTGCTGGGGGGTAACCTCGCTTACTTCCTGCTCATGCCCCAACTGCCTGAAGGTGTCCGCCACGCCCCGCAGTCCATTGATTTGGGCCTGCTGGTGGATTTTGGATTCTGCGCTGTAGCCCTCGGCTGCGTGCGCGCGCTAAGCCGCCGAATCTTCAAGACTTAGGTAACCCCCAGCCCCGCGGTCCCCGCCGATTAGGCCTCCAGTGGTGGGCCTTTTTGCCTTTCTCCCCCCGACCCCGAACCCCGGTTACCTTGGGCATGTGGAGTAACCGAAGCCTGGGGCTACAATTTTATGAGCCAAATGCAAAGAGTCACAATTCTGTACGACGCCAGCCAGGCAGTCCTGTCGACGTTCGACGCGGACGAGGTTCTGCAGCGAATTCTTACCATTGCTCAGGACTATTTCCACTTGCGGACGGTGGCCATTTTTCTGCTCGATGAGGAGACGCGGGAGCTGTATGCACGCAGCCACATAGGGTGGGATGGAAAAGCGGAAAGGATTCGCGTTCCCCTGGGGGTCGGTCTCATCGGCACCGCCGCCAAGATCAAGCGCCCAGTCTATGCCGCCGACGTCCGCAAGGATTCCCGGTATGTATGCACAGTTCCTGAAACCGTTTCCGAACTTGCTATTCCCTTGATGGTGCGCGACTCCGTGGTTGGCGTCCTGGATTGCCAAAGCGATAACCCGGATCACTTCGACAAGGAAACCATTGACCTTTTGACGCTATTTTCCACCCAGGCATCGATGGCTTTGCAAAACGCAAAGCTCTACAGCTTGGAACAAAAACGCGCCACGCAATTGCAGGCGATCAATTCGATCGCCAAACATGCTACATCAGTTCTGGAGCTGAACCAACTGGTGCATTCGGTTTGCACGCTGGTGCAGAGGTGCTTCCCGGGCGATCACGCTTGCGTTCTTCTCCGGGAGGAAGACGCACTGGTTGTGCGGGCCCAGGACGGCTCCCTCACGCCTTTGCTGGCCGAGGGGGAGGTATTCCCCTGCGAAACGGAGTGGTGGAACAACCCTCCGGATTCCGCGGGAATCGAGACGATCGGCGATCTTTCCCACTATGTGGGCAAGTCCCGCCTTTGCGAAGAGGCCCAATCCCGCATTTCCATTCCCATGATTTCCTATGGGCAACCGTTGGGCTTGCTGGTGCTTTCCAGCCGGGAGCTGAATTTTTTTGCCCACACGGAGACCCAGCCCCTGGAGTCCGTCGCGGACATCTTTGCTTCGGCCATCCAAAACGCGAACTATGTCCACCGCGTGAAACAGTTAGCCTACCTGGATGGACTCACCGGAATCTTCAATCGCCGCTACTTTGAGACTCGTGTTACCGAGGAGATCGAACGGGCCCGGCGCTACGAAACCGATCTATCCGTCATCATGGTGGATGTGGACAAGTTCAAGTCCCTGAATGACGACTTTGGACACTTGCTGGGAGACGAGGTTTTGCGGCAAGTTTCGTCTTTGTTGTCGCGGCAGATCCGGAAGATTGACGTCGTCTGCCGGTATGGCGGAGAGGAGTTCGTGATCCTGCTGCCGCAAACCTCATCGCAACAAGCCCTCCATGTGGCCGATAAGCTACGCCGCGCGATTGAGGGATGGCAATTCCCGGGAGTTCCCAGA
>WNFL01398261.1_pt3 | contig 11607 bp, 12 predicted proteins | sample 5400361 | NCBI WGS metagenome assembly WNFL01 (sample SAMN13153351, study PRJNA577476) | soil metagenome | isolation source: 40 cm soil on Douglas fir-dominated hillslope | place: USA:California | collected 2013-09-17
ACGCATAGGGGGAAGCTTAAGACCGTCGCAAAAACCTGACAAGCCGAGGGGACCAGCGAGTCACCGCCCTCCGTCGGTCGAAGCCATGCGTTTTTTGGCGTATTCCTCGACGATATCCACCACCTCGGGCATGTGATTGTCGAAGAAATGGTTGGCGCCCTCGACTTTCGTGTAAGTGATTTTGATCCCCCGCTGCGCGGACAGCCTGTCGACCAGCTTCTGGACGTCGGCTTCGGGGACTACTTGGTCCCTAGTCCCGTGGACGAACAATCCTGACGCCGGGCAAGGCGCGAGAAAGGCGAAATCGTAGAGATTTGCCTGTGGGGCGATCGAAATGAACCCGGTGATCTCAGGCCGGCGCATCAACAGCTGCATGCCAATCCAGGCGCCGAACGAGATGCCCACGACCCAGCAATAAGAGGGATTCGGATAGAGCGTGCTCATCCAGTCGAGCACCGCTGCGGCGTCCGAGAGTTCGCCGGCCCCGTTGTCGAACGAGCCCTGGCTCCTGCCCACACCGCGGAAATTGAAGCGCACCACCGTACAGCCGAGCTTATGGAACCGGTGGTACAGCTCGTAGACGAGTGGGTTGTTCATCGTTCCGCCATACTGCGGGTGCGAGTGCAGGATGAGGGCCATGGGAGCGTTCGGCGCTTTCTGCCGCTGGAATCGCGCTTCGATTCGACCAGCGGGGCCCGGCAGGATGATATCAGGCATAAGCCGCGGGCTCCCGGCACTCTACTACGCTACTCAGGATTGTTGCGGCCGTGGCTAGCGGAAAAATCATTGCTTTATCAATGTGTTGAAAAGAAACGTCGGAAGAATTCCCAGAATTCTTGACCAGGCTACTCAGGAATTCTATATCCACCTGATCCGCCGGCCAAAGTCAGCTGTCCGTTCTTCTACACCATCGGCGGGTTCAGAAGGCAAGAGTTTGCTGGCATTGCCCGAACTGAGCACGCGAGGACGGTACGCGGTCATGGCGATGACCGATCTGGCCCGCCACGCCGGTGAGCGGCCCCAAGACCGGCCCGTGAGGCTGGCCGAAATCGCCGCCCGGCAGGAGATTTCGCTCGCCTATCTCGAGCAGCTTTTTGCCAAGCTGCGCCGAGGCGGTCTGGTCGTTGCGGCGCGCGGGCCCCATGGCGGTTATCGCCTGGCGCGCAAAGCCGGCGAAACGCGCATTGCCGACATCATCGTCGCCGTGGATGAACCTATCAAAGCCACTCGCTGCCGCTCGGATAGCTCCAAGGGGTGCCTCGGGCGGACCGGCCGCTGCCTAACGCACGATCTGTGGGAAGAGCTCGGTCGTCAAATCACTGTGTTTCTTGAATCTGTGACTCTCGCCGACGTGCTGGAGCGCCGTGTGCTTGGCCGCACACGACCGCTTGAAGCTGCGGATTCGCCGAGGGCAGCTGCTTAAGCGATCAGGATGATGGTTTATCTCGATCACAATGCGAGTTCACCTTTGAGGCCTTCGGCCAAACGCGCCGTGCTTGAGGCGCTCGAGAGTTGCGGCAATGCATCCTCGGTCCATTCGGCAGGCCGCGCCGCGCGTGCACGCATTGAGCGTGCCCGCGAGAGTGTGGCGCGCTTCGCGGACGCGCAGCCGGGCACGGTGATTTTCGTCAGCGGTGGCAGTGAAGCGAATACCGCAGCATTGCGCGGCGCCGTGGCCGGGGCTCTGGCCGCGGAAGACCGGATCACCCGCATCTTCATCTCTGCGATCGAGCACGAATCGGTGCGGGCTGTTGCAGCTGCCCTCGGCGAGACCGTTCCCGGATTGAAGGTTAGCGAAATTCCCGTAACCCCCGCCGGCACAGTCGATCTCCCAGCCTTTCGATTGAAGCTTATGCAAGGCAAGGGACGTGTCCTTGTCTCGGTCATGGCCGCCAACAACGAAACGGGCGCGGTGCAGGATTTGGTGGGCTTGACCGATCTCGTCAGGAGCGAGGGCAGCGAAGGCTCACTCCTCCATGTGGACGCAGTTCAAGCCGCCGGTCGGATGGCTTTTTCCTTTGCTCGGCTTGGCGCCGATTACATGACGCTGTCCGCGCACAAGCTCGGCGGCCCGCAAGGCGCGGGCGCGCTGTCGCTTAAAGAAGGCGCGCCGTTCGCTCCCCTGATCGCCGGCGGTGGGCAGGAGTTGGGCCGCCGTTCGGGCACCGAGAACGTCGCTGCGATCGGAGGTTTCGGTGCTGCGGCTGAAGAGGCCGCTAATTTCTCGGCGGAGGCGGAGAGGTTGCGTTCACTTCGTGATCGTTTCGAGCACGAGCTTAAGCAGCGCGCTCCGGAAGCGGTCATTTTCGCTGACACGGTTGAGCGGCTTCCGAACACATCGAATTTCGCGATTCCGGGACTCGCCGCGGAGACCGCCCTTATCGCACTCGATCTCGATGGTATTGCCGTTTCGTCGGGCTCAGCCTGTTCTTCGGGCAAGGTGAAGCCCTCGCATGTCTTGGCTGCCATGGGCGTGGATGAATCGCTCGCGCGCTGCGGACTGCGCGTGAGTTTCGGCTGGAGCAATGGCGAAGCCGATGTGGATGTCGTGATCGCTTCGTTGTCCCGGCTCATCGCGCGCCGCGCGGCAATGGCCGCGTAGGAGGTTCAGATGGCTTTGCGTGAAACCACCGAACGCGTCGCCGACCTTGCCGGCGAGAAATACAAATATGGCTTCGTCACCGATATCGAGACGGAGCGCTCCGCGAAGGGCCTGAACGAGGACGTCGTTCACTTCATCTCGGCCAAGAAGAATGAGCCGGAATGGATGCTGGAGTGGCGGCTCGAGGCGTTCCGCCGTTGGCGCGAGATGACCGAGCCCGTTTGGGCGCGCGTGCATTATCCGCGCATCGACTATCAGAACTCCTATTACTACGCCGCGCCCAAGTCGCAGGGTGAAAGACCCAAGAGCCTTGAAGAAGTGGATCCTAAGCTTCTCGAGACCTATCAGAAGCTCGGCATCCCCTTGTCCGAGCAGAAGCTGCTCGCGGGCGTTGCCGTCGACGCGGTGTTCGATTCCGTTTCGGTCGCAACGACCTTCAAGGCGAAACTAACCGAGGCCGGCGTGATCTTCTGCCCGATCTCGGAAGCGATCCGTGACCATCCGGATCTCGTGCGCAAATATCTGGGTTCCGTCGTGCCGGTCACCGACAACTTCTTCGCCACGCTCAACTCGGCGGTGTTTTCGGACGGCACCTTCGTCTACGTGCCCAAGGGCGTGCGCTGCCCGATGGAGCTCTCGACCTATTTCCGCATCAACGCGTCGGAGACCGGCCAGTTCGAGCGGACTCTCATTATCGCCGACGAGGGTTCCTATGTGAGCTATCTCGAAGGCTGTACCGCACCGAAGCGCGATGAGAATCAATTGCACGCGGCTGTTGTCGAGCTCGTCGCGCTCGAGAGAGCCGAGATCAAATATTCGACGGTGCAGAACTGGTATCCCGGAGACGCAGAGGGGAAGGGCGGCATCTATAATTTCGTCACCAAGCGCGGCGACTGCCGCGGACGCGGATCGAAGATTTCCTGGACGCAGGTCGAAACGGGTTCGGCGATCACCTGGAAGTATCCGAGCTGCATCCTGCGCGGCGACGACACGGTGGGCGAGTTCTACTCCATCGCCATCACCAACAACTTCCAGCAGGCCGACACCGGAACCAAGATGATCCATTTGGGCAAGAACACGCGCTCGCGGATCGTGTCGAAGGGCATCTCTGCGGGTAAAGCGCAGAACACCTATCGTGGGCTCGTCAGCGTGCATCCCAAAGCGCAGAACGCGCGCAATCACACGCAATGCGACTCGCTGCTTATCGGCGCGCATTGCGGGGCTCACACCGTCCCCTATATCGAGAGCCGGAATCCGACGGCGAAACTGGAGCATGAGGCGACGACGTCGAAGATCTCCGACGATCAGCTGTTCTATTGCCGCGCTCGCGGAATTCCGCAAGAGGATGCGGTCGCGCTGATCGTCAACGGCTTCTGCCGCGACGTGCTGCAGCAATTGCCGATGGAGTTTGCGGTGGAAGCCCAAAAGCTCGTGGGCATCAGCTTGGAAGGTAGCGTGGGATGATGCTTGAAATCGACGATCTGCACGTCGCCGTTGATGGGAAGGAAATCCTCAAGGGGATTTCTCTTTCCGTGCCGGCCGGCGAAGTCCATGCGGTTATGGGACCGAACGGCTCGGGCAAGTCGACGCTCTCCTATACGCTCGCGGGCCGCGAGGGTTACGAGATCACGCGCGGGCGCATTCTCTATGCCGGCGAAGACTTGACGCTCTTTTCGCCGGAAGAGCGCGCGGCCAAGGGCGTGTTCCTCGCATTGCAGTACCCGGTCGAGATTCCTGGCGTCACGACGCTCACCTTCCTGAAGACCGCGCTGAATGCATTGCGCCGCGCGCGCGGGCTCCCGGAGCTGGACGCGATGCGCGTGCTGAAGCTCGTGCGCGAGAAGGCGGCGGCGCTCAAGATCGGCGAAGACATGCTGAAGCGGCCACTGAATGCCGGCTTCTCGGGTGGCGAGAAGAAGCGCATGGAGATCTTACAGATGGCGCTCTTCGATCCGAAGCTCGCCGTGCTGGACGAGACCGATTCAGGCCTCGACATCGACGCCCTGAAACTGGTCGCCGAGGGCGTCAACGCGCTGCGCACGCCCGAACGCGCCATGCTCGTCATTACTCATTATCAGCGGCTGCTGACCCACATCGTGCCCAATCGCGTCCACGTGCTGGTCCAGGGCCGGATCGTCAAATCCGGCGGCCCGGACTTGGCGCTTGAATTGGAAGCGACCGGGTATGAGCGCGTGCTGGAGGAAGCATGACCGCGCTTGCTTTGAAGGGCGTTCATCCAGCCGATCCTTTCCAGGAGGATTTCGCGGCGAATGCCGGCCGTCTTCCTGGTGCGGGTCTTAACTGGCTTGATGCGCGCCGGAGAGCGGCCATTGAGACATTCGCGCGCACGGGCGTGCCCAATCGACGCGACGAAGCGTGGAAGTACACCGATCTCGCTTCCGCTCTGCAATCTGATCTCGTTGCCGCAGTCCCGCCGCAAGTCGGGGCCGAGAGCGAGAGCGCGTTCGGCCCGGATGGGCCGCGACTTTCTCTCGTGAACGGATATCTTGCCCAGCAAAAAACCGGATTGCCGGATGGAATAGAGTTCAGCGACCTTGGCGCACTCGGATCGAAGACGCCCGGCTGGGTGAAAGAGAATCTCGGAATTTCCGCTTCCGGTGCCGATCAGCCCATGGGCGCGGCCTCGCTCGCCCTGATGCGCGGCGGTGTCGCGCTTCTCGTCAAGAAGCCGATCGCAGCCCCGCTTTACCTGAGCTTCTCGCATTCCGGCGGCAATGGCGCGAGCCATACGCGCGTGCTGATCGTGCTTGAAGAAGGCGCGGCGCTGAATTTGCTGGAGTCGCATCTTGGCGCCAGCGACAGTCAAGGATTTGCCAATTACGGCATGGAATTCGTGCTCGGCCCCAACTCCCGGCTGCAGCATGTTCGCATCCAGGCGGAATCGTCCGCCGCCGTGCACGTCACCAGCCTCGCGGGGAAATTGGCCGCGGATGCCCAATATCGCGCGCTCTATGCCGCGTTGGGCGCGCGGCTGTCCCGACTCGACGTGAATCTGCGGCTCGGCGCATCGGGTGCGCGCGCGACCCTGCACAATGTCGCGGTCTTGAATGCCGGAATCGCCGATACGACGACCGTGATGGACCACGCGAGTGCGCATACTGAAAGCCGGCAGCTGTTCAAGAGCGTGGTTGGCGGGCGGGGCCGCGCGGTCAATCAGGGCCGCGTCACCGTGCGGGAAGGCGCGGTCAAGTCGGATTCGCATCAGCTCTTTAAATCCATTCTCCTCAGCCCGCGCGCCGAGGCCGATGCCAAACCGGAGCTGGAGATCTTCGCCGACGATGTCGTCTGCGGCCATGGGACAGCGATCGGTGCCCTCGACGAGGACGCGCTCTTCTATCTGCGCTCGCGTGGCATTCCGGAGACGGAAGCCCGCGGCCTTCTCATCCGCGGGTTCCTCGAGGAAGCTGTCTTGGCGCAGGCTTGATATGAGGCTTTCCCGTCTCGATGGTGATGAGCCATGAGCGCAGAGCTGCGCCAGCACGTGTCTTCCTACGACGTTGCAAAACTGCGGCGTGATTTTCCAATTCTCGCCGTCAAGGTCCACGGCAAGAAGCTCGTCTATCTCGACAACGCCGCGTCGGCGCAGAAGCCGATGCAGGTGTTGGATGCGATGAGATCGTTCACGACCTCGGAATACGCCAATGTGCATCGCGGCGTGCATTATCTTTCGGGCGCCGCGACGGAGCGATACGAGCAGGGGCGCGCGCGCATAAAGCGGTTTCTGAACGCGGCCCATGCCGACGAAATCGTCTACACGCGGGGGGGAACCGAAGCGATCAATCTCGCGGCGCAGTCCTATCTCGCGCCCCGCCTTGAGCCCGGCGACGAGATCGTGCTCAGCGTCATGGAGCATCATTCGAACATCGTGCCGTGGCATTTCCTGCGGGAGCGCCAGGGTGCGGTGTTGAAATGGATCGAAGTCTCAGATCTCGGTGAGCTTGACCCTGCCGACGTTGCCCGCGCCATCGGGCCTAAGACGAAACTAGTCGCCATCAGCCACATGTCAAACGTGCTCGGCACCAAGGTCCCGCTCCGCGAGATCGTGCAGCTGGCCCATGCCAAAGGCGTGCCCGTGCTTGCCGATGGCTGCCAAGGCGCGGTGCACGGCGTCGTCGACGTTCAAGAGCTGGACGTCGATTTCTACGCTCTCACGGGTCACAAGCTGTATGGACCGACGGGCATTGGAGCGCTTTACGCCAAGCGGGCCCATCTCAAAGGAATGCGGCCCTTCAACGGCGGCGGCGAGATGATCCGCGAGGTGACCAGAGAAAATGTCACCTACGCCGACCCGCCGATGCGCTTCGAGGCGGGAACGCCGCCGATCGTGCAGACGGTTGGGTTGGCCGCTGCGCTCGACTATATCGATGCGATCGGCCGCGAGAACATTGCGGCGCATGAAACGCGATTGATGAAGATGGCGACGAAGCGACTGAAGGAGCTGAACGGGGTTAAGATCATCGGCGAGGCGAAGAACAAGGGACCGCTCATTTCCTTCGACGCGATCGGTATCCATGCGCATGATCTTGCAACGATTCTCGACCGCGAGGGAGTGGCCGTGCGCGGCGGACATCACTGCGCCCAGCCTTTGATGGAGCGATTTGGCGTTGCCGGTACGGCGCGCGCGTCGTTTGGCCTTTACAACACGGTCGAGGACGTGGACGCGCTTGTCGGAGCTGTGATCGAGGCGCGAAGGGTGTTCGGCTGATGGACAGCAGTCTGCGAGAGCTCTATCAGGACATTATCCTGGACCACTCCCGGCATCCGCGCCATTTCGGCGCGCTTCCCGACGCGACCCATTCTCACGAAGGCTTCAATCCGCTTTGCGGCGACAAGGTGAAGGTCTACCTCGCGGTCGACGAGCAAGGCCGGATCGCCGACACCAGCTTCGAGGGCCGGGGCTGCGCGATTTCGGTTGCATCGGCTTCTCTCATGGCGGAGATGCTCAAGGGCCGGAGCGTCGAGGAAGCAGAGAATCTCATGGGAGGATTCCTGCAGCTCGCCAAGGGCGAAGATGCACCCGGCCTCGATGCCGATGACCGAGAACGTCTCGAAGTCATGGCTGGTGTTTCGGCATTCCCGATGCGCGTCAAGTGCGCGACGCTTGCGTGGCACGCGATGAAAGCGGCTCTCGAAAGCGAGCCAGGAGCAAGGACGCAATGAGCGAGGAAACACCCCTCGAGTCGAAGCAAAGTGCGACGGCTGCGGACGTTCCTGCAAGCGGCCCCGGCGCCTCTGCCGAGAGCCAGGCGGGCGCACCGATGTCGCCCGAGGAACTCGATGCGTTTAGCAGCGAGCTGATCGCCGCGCTGAAGACCGTCTACGATCCGGAGATACCCGTCGACATTTACGAACTCGGTCTTATCTATAAGGTCGATGTAGCCGACAACAAGGATGTGACCATCGATATGACCCTCACCGCTCCTGGCTGCCCAGTGGCCGGCGAAATGCCGAATATGGTCAAGAGCGCCATCGAAACCGTCAAAGGTGTGCGCGAAGTGAAGGTGAACATGACTTTCGATCCACCATGGACCCCCGAGCGCATGTCGGAAGAAGCGAAGCTCGAATTGAACATGTTTTGAGAGTTGAGATGACCACAACCACAACGACGAATACACGTCCCCGCCGCGAACGCCCGAAGGTGATCGGTTTGACCGATGCCGCTGCGGCCCGGATTCACGACATCATGGGGCAATCCGACGGCCGATATATCGGTGTGCGCGTCGGAGTGAAGAATGGCGGCTGTGCCGGCATGAGTTACACGATGGACTACGCGGAATCGGTCGGCGCGGTCGATGAGGTCGTGGAGGACAAGGGCGTGCGTATTCTCATCGATCCCAAGGCGGTCATGTTCCTGGTCGGGACGGAGATGGACTACAAGCGCGAGAAGCTCGCCGCGCGGTTCATCTTCAAGAATCCGAACCAGACGGAAGCTTGCGGCTGCGGCGAGTCCGTCGTGATCCAGCCCGCTAAGACCAAGAACGAAAGCTGAATCAGGCCGCCGTGTCGGCGGATCTGAGGAAGGCATCGTCCGCTTCGCTCATCACGCGATTGCGTCCTCCGCGCTTGGCGGCGTAGAGGCACGCGTCAACGCGGCGCACGAAATCTTCGGCGCTCTCGTTGAGATCATATTGGGTCACGCCCGCGGAAATCGTGATCACTCCGAGGATGTCGCCGGTGGATTTTTTCACGAGTTTCTTCGACTCGACCTTGTGCAGGATCTGATTGGCGAGGGTGACGGCGGCTGAGAGATCGGTCTGCGGTAAGAGGACAGCGAACTCCTCGCCCCCGAATCGTGCGGCTGTGTCGCGCCCCTTGACGTTCTCCGACACGCAATTTGCGACCAGGCGCAGGACTTGATCGCCCGTCTGATGTCCCCACGTGTCGTTGAATTTCTTGAAATGATCGATGTCGCACAGCATCAGCGACAAGGGCTCGCCTGATTCGATGCAGCGTTCGATGCTCTCGTGGAGCTCGATCTCGAACGCCTTCCGATTGCGGATTCCGGTGAGCTCATCGGTCAGGCTCTCGCGGCGCACCGATTCTAGCCGTTCGCGCAGGTCGCCGACTTCGCGCGAGGAGGTCTGCAGCTGCAGCTCGAGGGCTTTAGATCGCGTTTCCATTGCGCGCGTGGCGTTGATGACCTGCTCGATGAGCGTCTTGATCGCGGATTCGGGCAGGTTGGAATGGCCGAGCTCTCCCGACGCTTTCGACAGCGTTTTTCCGTAAGCCGAATGATCGCGCCCGGCGGTTTCCAGCATCTGCAGCATGGAATCGAGCTCGGCTGTGATCTTTTCACCCACTTCGGCGACTGCATGATCGACGTTCGCCGAACGGAAATAGCGCTGATGAAGGATGCTCATCACGCTGGCGTCGAACTTGCAGCCATTGCCCATGAGTGCATCGATCGCGCGCTTCAAATCGCCTTGCTCGCCGCTGAAGTACGAATATGTCAGCTCGAAATTCTCTGGGGTCGGCGGAATTTTCCTTTCCGCGAGCCAAGCCAGTCCATTGTTCGCGAACGTCACGGCTCGCTCGGTGTCGATCGTCTGCACGCCATTCCCCCTGAACCCGCGACACGTGCTCGCCACGGGTATTGAAGGGTCATATTGCGGAAGGGCAGGTAAGAAAGCGTAAAGGCCAGCGCCTCAATTCGACGCGTAATACGTCGAAACGCCGAAAATGCTGCGCAAAAGACGGGTTAAGAAGCTTCCGTCTCCGATGTCTCGGAAGTCAGCCTTTCGCCAGCCGGCTTGCGCGCCGGTTTGGGCAACGGCACCGGCCTCAACAGAAACGCAGGCAATTGGCTGCCATGCGTCTCGAGCACCGTCTCGCGGGGGGGTAAAGTTCGCTTGTTCTCGCGGGGCTGGTGCCGCTCCGGCTCCGGTGATGCGCTTTTAGGAGGAGCCTTCGGCGATTCGACCGGTTCGGCCGCGGGCCTGTGATGTTGCGAATGCCGCGCTGAGCTATGCCGATCGCGCCGTGAATGCCGATCCCGGTGGTGATCGCGGTCTCGTCCATGGCCGTCTTTGCGCTGCCCGGATCGCGGCATCTCTTCCGGCAATCCTTCCATTACGCGACGCTCGATGGCCTGTCCGATCAGTTTTTCGATGGCCGAAACATTTTTCTCGTCGCGATGAGTAACCAGCATGAACGCGTGCCCGGTCCGTCCGGCGCGTCCCGTGCGGCCGATGCGGTGCACGTAATCGTCGGGTTGGAAGGGCACGTCGAAATTGAAGATGTGGCTGACGGCGGGAATGTCGAGTCCGCGAGCCGCTACGTCGCTTGCGATGAGAAGCGACACCTCTCCGGCCCGGAACGCATCGAGCGTGCGCGTCCGCACCGATTGATCGAGGTCCCCATGCAGCGCAGCCGCAGAGAAGCCGTGCTTTTGCAGCGACTTCGCAAGGATGTCGACATCGCGTTTCCGGTTGCAGAAGACGATTGCGTTCTTGACGGCGTTCTCGCGCACGAGCCTGCGAAGTGCCTCTCGTTTCGACCAATCGCCGCCGGGTACGGTGACCGCCACCTGCACGATCGTAGTGGCGGCCGTGGCCGGCCGAGATACTTCGATCCGCACTGGCGCCTGGAGAAATTGATCGCTGAGCCGCTGAACTTCGGCGGGCATGGTCGCGGAGTAGAACAGCGTCTGCCGCGTGAACGGCGTCAGCTTGGCGATGCGCTCGACGTCGGGAATGAAGCCCATGTCGAGCATGCGGTCGGCTTCGTCGATGACCAGGATTTGCACGCCCGAGAGCATCAGCTTGCCGCGCTCGAAATGGTCGAGTAGCCGGCCGGGCGTGGCGATCAGGACGTCGACGCCGCGGTCGAGCTTCTTGTCTTGGTCATCGAAGGATACCCCCCCGATCAGAAGCGCCATCGAGAGCTTGTGATACTTGCCGTAGCGCTCGAAGCTTTCCGCCACCTGTGCGGCAAGCTCGCGGGTGGGCTCCAAAATCAGTGTTCGCGGCATTCGCGCTTTGGCGCGGCCGCGGGCGAGGATCTCGATCATCGGCAGCGTGAAGGACGCGGTCTTACCGGTCCCCGTCTGCGCGATGCCGATGACATCCTTGCCCTTGAGGACGACCGGTATCCCGCGCGCCTGAATAGGAGTGGGTGTGCTGTAGCCAGAATCGGCCACGGCTTGGAGAACCTGGGGACTTAGGCCCAGATCTTCGAAACGAACTTCACTGCCTGACTGGGAACTTGGACTGGAAGGTGTCTCGTTTAGGGTGCCGTCCTGCGTGGCGGCCAACGTTTCGGTGCTCGTTATTCTAACTCTCCTGCGGCACCGTTTTGGCGCCATCCGGTTGCCGAATCGCAACCGTCTTCTACTGCATTGCAACATAAGGATTAATTCTACGTTGTCAACCGGACATCTTTATGTGTGTCCGTAGCAGAACAAATGTCCGGGTTTTGTAGCAAACGATTTGTCCGGTTTTTGGAGCCTTTCCAAGGACTGGGGGATCGGAATGCGACCCGAGGTA
>WNFL01165233.1_pt1 | contig 11606 bp, 10 predicted proteins | sample 5400361 | NCBI WGS metagenome assembly WNFL01 (sample SAMN13153351, study PRJNA577476) | soil metagenome | isolation source: 40 cm soil on Douglas fir-dominated hillslope | place: USA:California | collected 2013-09-17
CACCCATTCTCCCCGCGCGATATTTTCATCTACCTCATTATGCTTCCGATTTGGCTAATGAGTGGGTACTTAAACGGCGTGTGGAAATGGAGGGAACTGGATAAGAAGTACTCTGAATCTCCTTCGTAGAAACATCTGGCCGTCTCCCGCAATTTCCCCTTCCCCCACCCTTCCCGCTACAATATCGGTTCCGTCGATACGTGACCCTTTTTCCACCGGAGTGCGAATGAAGCGGTTTTTGTGGCTATGTGTGATTGTGTGTCTGTTCCTGATTTGCACGGGATGTGGCGACACTTTTCGGCCGGTGATTATCCCGAATCCTCCGAAGTTTCCTGATCCGCGGGCGGCGCATACCGTACTGTCGGTGAATGACAATGGCGACGTTCGCGGCAGCGCTATGGTCATCGATGTGTCGGGCGATTCGAATGTCAGTGTTGCCGATGTCGGTATCGGCCCGATACATGCGGTCCAGCAGACGGCCAACCAGGTGCTCGTCGTAAATCAAGGAGCGCCGGGAACGCCCGACGAGTCGCTCACCAAGGTCTCGTTTTCCGGTGTGACGATCTCGAATACGACGGCGATCACCCTGCCGACCGGCTCTGCTCCCAACTTTGTCGCTTCGACGGAGTCGTCCACTGCGTATGTCTCCCTGCCCGGACTGGTACCGCCCTCCGTGGGCATCGTTAATACGTCCGGAAATTCTTTGAGTACCACTCTTGCTGTGCAAACTGGTCCGATGGCGATTGTCGAGACGCCGGATACCAAAAAACTTTACGTCGCCAATAACGGGGCGGGTACGGTCAGCAACTTCAACACAGTCGACCATTCGCCACGGAATCCTGGCCCGATTGCGCTGAGTTCGCCTCCCATTTGGCTGGCTGCACGCTCGGATAGTCAGCGCGTTTATGTTCTGGAGACGAATGGAGTTCTGGCCACGCTCGATACCACACTGACGGCTGGTCCGGATACGGTGACCGAGTCCGGGGTGATCGCGCCCGGCGCAAAGTACATGGTCTACGATGGGCACTTAAACCGCCTCTATATTCCTTCGAACGACCCGGCGAATGGCGCTCAACTGGTGATTGTGGATGTCTCGTCGTCGCAGCCACCGGCGCCAGTGATCGTGCCGATCGCGGCCGTTCTACCCTCTGCACGCAGCGCGCAGGATCCGTGCGCCAGCACAGTCGCGACTACGTTGCACGCGGTTGCAGCTGCGGCTTTGCCCGACGGCGGCCGCGTCTATGTCGGAGCGTATTACATCGATGGATCGGGCAATGTTTGTCCGCAAGTGACAGTCATCAATACTTCGGGTAACACGTTCAAAGCCGCTGCGGCAGTGCCCGGTTTTCCGGACGCGACCGACCAGAATTCCCCTTTTTATGTGCCCGTCTGCGCCGATCCTACCCACGGCGGACCGACGGCGACCCGGTTTCGCTTCATGATGGCGGCGGGAGGAGACAGTTCGCGGGTTTATCTTTCGAGTTGCGATGGTGGGAATGTAAATTTCATCGACACGGCAAACGATACCTATCTTCTAAGCATGCCGGCTCCGGCCAGCGCACGATCTCCAATCAACGGCAACCAGCCGCCGCCGCAGAATCCGGTGTTCTTGATTGCGGGTCCGTAAGGACATTCGCGGGTGCGTTCAAAAAAGAAGTATTTGGAATCTCAGCGGCTGAAGCCGCTTTCTCTACGGTCTCAACGGCATCGCTGAAGCGATGCCCTGATACGATTAAGAAGTTGTTCCGCAGGGTTCGGATCGCTTCCAAAGGGCAGGCTGTGAGTTGGGACTTACGCAGCGACTGACCACCAATCACTAATCACCAACCACTGCTTCACCCCGCGACGGCGTGTTCAGCGACTCTTCCGGGCTGGTAGCGCAAGGCCACGTTCATATACACCGTTCCACTGGCGGTGTTGAAGCACATGATGAGAGCTTCGGTATCTTCGCTGCTCTTTGTGCCGTGTTCGGAGGTGTGCAGGTGCGGAGGATGAACGCGGAAATGGAATCCCTGGTCGTTTAATGTAGTGACCGCATTACCGATAATCTGATTGGCAAGCTCACAGACGGTCTCGCGCACCAGGTCGTCAGACTGGGGCAGTTCGGCGCCGGCCATGCAACTGGCTACTTTCACGGCGGTCTCCGGGGCGAGATCAAAAATGATCCGCCCCTCGATATCGCCGGTGAGGCAAATCTCGGCGGCGATGCCTTTCCGCCGATAGGCCTCTTCTTCCATGCTCAGGTTCTCGACGGAGGTCGGACCCTGAAGCCCCTGGGCCAATACCGCATCCGCCGAGTTGATGAACGGCTGGATCAACTCCATGCGCATCCGGCTAAGCTCCTGCTCCGGCGCTGTGGGCCGCAGCTGCTCCATCATCCCGCATTACGTACTTGATAACTTCGTAGAGCACTTCGGGCTTGACCGGCTTTTGCACGAAATGCCGGGCGCCGCGCTGCAATGCGGCTACGATGTTTTCCTGGTATCCGACCGAGGAAACCATCACAATGCGCGCATCGGGATGCTCGCGCACAATTTTCTCCGCCGCTTCAATTCCTTCCATCTGCGGCATGGTGATATCCATCAGAACGATGTCGGGCGAGACCCGGTCGTATTCGCTGATCGCAGTGACGCCATCTCCGGCCTCGCCAGCCACCTGCCCGCCGAACGATTCCACCATCCGGGCGAGGTTTTTGCGAGCGAAAACAGAGTCGTCCACGATCAGGTAGCGCACGGGTTGGCCGTCTTCGCTCCGTTTTACGGGCGCAAACTGTTCCATGACACTCCTCCCCACCTAAGCAATACCACGGGCCACCCATCTTTCGATAGATAACCCTAGTTACTTCCGGCACTAGTCCCCTGGGCGCGGCCTAGATTCGCTTGGGCGCGTTCGGGCGTACATTGTGCCTGTAAAGTGTTGGGCAAGTCCTCCAAGTGCACGACCCGGGTCACGTAGCCCCGGTCAATGGCTGCCTTGGGCATGCCAAAGACCACGCAGGACTCCTCGCTCTGTGCAATGGTCATCCCGCCAGCTGCCCGGACGGCTCCCATGCCGGAGGCTCCATCGTCGCCCATGCCGGTCATGATCACGGCGATTGCCTGGGATCCAAACTCTTCGGCGACACTGCGAAACAGCACATCCACGGATGGCCGGTGTCCGTGGACGGCGGCTTCGTCGGCCAGCACCGCGACGTTCCCCAGCGGCAGCTTCTTTACTTTCAGGTGCCGGTTTCCGGGACAGATAAGCACCCTTCCGGCTACCAGCAAGTCTCCCGACTGCGCTTCTTTTACCCGGACCGAGCAGGTTTCATCGAGTCGCTTGGCAAACATTTCGGTAAAGCCGTGTGGCATGTGCTGCACGATCAGAATGCTTCCGGGAAATTCCGGTGGCAGCTGCGACAGCAGGTATTGCAGCGCATTCGGACCGCCAGTCGAAACGCCGATCGCAATCACCCGCGTCGGAGTGGCGGCGCTGCGCGCAGTCGTCTTGATGGCACGGGTGCCCTCTGGCGCCAACTGCGGACGAAATCCGTTACTCTGTGCTGCCGCTTTGATTTTGCCGATTAATTCCGCCGCGATCTCCGGCATGCGAGCCGAAACGTCGTCGGGCTTGGCCACGAAGTCGAAGGCGCCCAATCCAAGGGCTTTCAGGGTGATGGCCGCGCCGGCAGTGCTGTGTGAACTGACGACGATCACCGGCAATCGCCAGCGCCGCATGATTTCCTTCAGAGTATCGATGCCGTTCATTCCCGGCATCTCCAGGTCGAGCGTGATCACCTGGGGCGCCAGCTCTTCAACTTTCTTGAGGCCGAAATTGCCGTCCATGGCCGTTCCCACGACTTGGATGGAGTTATCGCGTTCGAGAATCTTGGGAATCAGCTTCCGCATCAGAGCGGAATCGTCCACCACGAGTACGCGCACAGGCTGGGTCATGCCTGTCCTCCTGCCATGATGCGTGCCTTAGGAGCAATTTCTGGCGTCCGCAGCAATCCGACCAGCCGGCTATCCGACCGATTGCCGCGCGCTTTGGTGAAACGTTCCACCAACGCCAGCAGATTGAGAATCAATACCACGCGACCGTCGCCGAGGATAGAAGCGCCGCTCACCAGGTCGGTGGAAATCGACTGATCGTCGAGCGCCTTGATGACCAGCTCTTCCTCGCCGACGAGCGTATCGACGATCAATCCAAATTTGCGGTCGCCGCTGCTCGTGACGAGCACAAAAACCTTACGCTGACCGGATTCCGAGCCGGATACGGGAGGCGCTCCCAGGCGCAACAGCGGCAACACCTGATTGCGCCGTTGCAGCACTTCGTAATCTTCAACCTGGTGAACATCGTCCTCGATTGCGCGTGTAATCTCGGCTACCGAATTCAGCGCGATCGCATAGAGACGATTCTCCACGCCGAAAAGCAGCGCCTTGATAATCGCCAGAGTCAGCGGCAGGCGAAGACGGAAGGTGGTGCCGCGTCCGGGCTCGGTTTCGATCTGCACAGTTCCTTTGAGCCGCTCAATCACACTCTGCACAACATCGAGCCCAACCCCTCGTCCGGAAAGTTCGGTGATCTCCGCGGCGGTGCTGAATCCAGGACGAAAAATCATGTCGAGAGTCTGAGCATCGGTAAGCGCCTCGGCCTCCTCAATCGATAGCAAACCCTGCGACAGAGCACGCTGGCGAACTTTTGCAACTTCAATGCCGTGCCCGTCGTCGGAGACCTCGATGACGACCTGATTGCCTTGATGGTATGCGTTCAGGCGCAAGACGCCCTGCGCAGCCTTGCCCGCCCGAACGCGTTCCTCACCGGGCTCTATGCCGTGTCCAATGGCATTGCGCACAAGGTGGGTGAGCGGTTCTGCGAGCGAATCCAGAATGCGCTTGTCGAGATCGGTGTCTCCGCCTCTGACTACTAACTCGATTTCTTTTCCGCACTGCCGGGCGACGTCCCGCACAACGCGCGGGAACCGCCGAAAGAGCTGCTCGACGGGCACCATGCGGATCTTCATCACGGATCGCTGTAGGTCGTTTAAAGCGCGCGACTGGAAGGCCATCACATCGGCAAACTTTCCGCCCAGTTCGTCATTGGGAAACCGCCGTCCAAACTCGTTCAACATCTGTTGCCACATCGACTTCGCCAGGATCAATTCGCCGACCAGATTGAGGACGTTGTCGATTTTCTCGGTGTCCACGCGCAGCGTGTTGTCGGAAACTGGAGCGACGATCGGAGCCGGCACCTCCTCTGTGGCCGCGCCCGCCGGTGCCTTGCCGTACATGCCCGCGGGATTCTCTGATCCGGATTCTGAGGAAGACGCGGCGACCTTTGTTCCGGCCGCTGCCTTCCCCTGCAATAGCGTGACCCGTGCGCTCTGGGCCACCGTCGGAATTTTGCAACGCGTCCGAATCTGCTCGGCTGATTTTTCAGACGCGAGCGCGATTTCTACCCGGCTTACCACCACATCGTCGCCTGGATAAACGGCAAGCACTTCACCGAGACCGGAAAGAGCGACCTTGATCATCTGGCGAGCGGCAATGGGCATTGCGCATTGCGGATCGAGCTGTATACGCACGTGATAGACGTGCTTGCCCTCGCGAACCGCTTGCGCAATCGTCATCTCCTCGTACTCGGACCAGTGAGCCACGGTGATCGCACGTTTGCCGCGTTTCTTCTCAACGGTAGTGGCAGTTTCCGTATGTGCAAGCCGGGCAATTTCCGCGCGTAGCTGCGCGACGTCAGGAACTTTTTTCTTGCGGCGGTAAGCTTCGAGCAGTGCGGTAAAAACATCGGCGGCCCGCAGGGCGACATCGGGCACGAGCGGAGTGGCCGCCGGGTTTTCGAGGGTCAGTACGTCTTCAAATTCGTGGGCCAGTTCGCTCAGTTCCCGGAAGCCGCAGGCCGCGGAGTCCCCCTTGAGGGTATGAATCGTTCGTCGCAGGCCGCGCACAATTTCCGCGTCTCCCGGCGACTTCTCCAGAAGCATTGCCTGCTCGTTCAGGGTCTGGACCAATTCGCTGGCGGTCTCGAAGAAAAGCGTCCGCAATTCTGCCATGCGGTCTTCGGGAGGAGAGGTCACGACTTCACCTCGACTCGCTGGTACGCCGTACCGGCGTTGTGATGCACCATCTGAAACTTGTCGGTGAGGCCCAAAAGACTCTCGGCGTGGCCCACAAACAGATAACCGCGCGGGTTCAGGCAGCGATAGAATTTTTCGACCAGGCGTTTCTGCTCCGCCTCGTCGAAGTACATCATTACGTTGCGGCAGAAAATGACGTCATTACGCTGCGGCAGATACTCCGTCTTGAGATTGTGAAAGTCGAAGTGGATCAAATCCTTGAGCATCTTCTTCGTCACGTAGCGGTCGCCTACCTTGTCGAAATAGCGCAGCCGGCAGCCATAGTCGACAGCAGACATCTGGTGCTCATTGTAGAAACCTTCCTGCGCGGTGCGCAGCACGGAGTAGCTGATGTCGCTGGCCAGGATCTCCAGGCGCCACGGCGGTGCAATCAGCGGCTTTGGAAGCGGAGACTCCTGCGGCATCGGGTTGCGCAACTGGTAATAGGAGAGCGCGTCGGCGATCAGCATGGCCATGGAGTACGGTTCCTGGCCCGTGGAACATCCCGCGCTCCAGAAGCGCAGGCTATAGTCCTTACGCGCGCGCTTGCGATCCAAAATGTCTTCGAGCACATCCCTCTGAAAGAGTTCAAGCTGCGCCTTGTTGCGGAAGAAACTCGTTTCGTTGACGGTGAGGTTCTCCAGAAGCTTCGCCAGTTCTGCCTTACCCTGCGGACTGATGAGCAGGCGATAGTAGCCGTAAAACGAATCCAGCTGGCATTCTTTTAATCGGCGCTGCAAACGATCGTGGAGAAAATGTGTGCGGCGCTCGTCAAAGTGCATGCCGCATTCCTGATAAATGAGCGCTTGCAACAGCTTCAGTTCCGAGTCGGTGAGCAGAGGCGCTTCGCTGGTATTCATGGTCGATCGGATTTTGACGATTACTTCTTGCCCGCGGCCGCGCTCTGCGCCGCCACTTTGTTGCTGCTGGTTGCGGAAGTCTCGGTTGTTGTTTCTGGGTTTGCGGCTTGTCGGAAGTCCAATACCTTTCCTACATCGAGCAAAATGATGAGGCGACCCTGGTACTTGCCGAGCCCGGTAACGCAGTCCAATCCGCCTTCGAGCATGATTCCGGGGGCGGGCTCGATATCGCTCTCGGGAATTTTTAAGACTTCGGATGCTGCATCCACGATCATGCCAGCCAGCCGATTCTTATGTTCGACTACCAGAATCCTGCTCCCGCGCTGAAGCGCTCCGGCTGTTTTTCCGAAGCGCTTACGCAGGTCCAGCACGGAAACGATCTTGCCGCGCAGGTTGATGACGCCCTCCATGTAGGCCGGAGCATCCGGCACCGCGGTGATCTCCGGCACCCGCACGATTTCGTGCAAGGAGGCGATGGGAATGCCATACGTCTCGCGGCCAACCTGAAAGCCTACGACTTGTGTCTCATGGGCCATGACGGCGTCTATCGTCCCCCAACTGCCGCTTGGCGGGCGGCGTTTCGAGGAGCTAGTGCGCCATCACCCGGGCGGAGCGAGAAGGTGTCCATGGAGCCGAGCAGGTCCCTCGACATCTTCGACATCTGTTCTGCGGAAGCGGCCAGTTCGGTGGAGCCCGAGGTCGAGTTCTGTACCAGTTCGCGCATGCGCTCCATCGCCTTCACGACCGCCTGCGCGCCCGATGCCTGTTCCTCAACCGCAGAGTTGATCTCGTGCGTAATCTCGTTCAGACGAGTAGTGGCGCGCGCGATCTGCGACGAGCCATGCGACTGCTCATTGGTGGCGGCGCCGATTTCCTGAGCGAACTTATAAACCTCAGTGACCACGTTCGAGATCTTGCGCAGCGCGGCGTTGAGTTCCTGTCCCAGGTTCAGCCCTTCGTTGACGATCGTCGTGCTCTTTTCCATGTTATCGACAGCGCGCCGGGCTTCCTTCTGAATACTTTGGATCAGTTCTGAAATTTCTTTGGTGGACTGCGCTGACTTTTCCGCCAGCTTGCGGACTTCATCGGCGACCACTGCGAATCCGAGACCGTGTTCGCCGGCGCGCGCAGCCTCGATCGCCGCGTTGAGCGCAAGCAAGTTAGTCTGCTCAGCCAGATCGTCAATGACTTCGACGATCTTGCCGATGTTGTCGGCCCGCGAACCGAGCGCGTCGATGATTTCGCCCGAGGAGTGAATCGTGGTGTTGATCCGGTTCAGGCCGTCGGTGGCCTTTTCCATGGTTCCGATGCCGCTGTGTACCTCTTCCCGTGAACGGTTGGAGATGTCGAGCAGCACCTTGGCGGTGTCGGCCACGCGCTGGATTGAGGTCACCATCTGGTCGATGGAGGCCGAAGTTTCGCTGACGCTCGAAGCCTGGGTCTGCGTGCTCTTGACCATGTTTTGCACGTTGACACTCATCTCGTGCATGGTGCTGGTGACTTCATCGATTGCGGAAGACGTTTGCAGACTGTTCTTTGCAGATTCGTCGGAAGCGCCCGCCACCTGGGTGGAGGCGCTGGCTACCTGCGAGGCGGCATCGCGGACGTTACGCACCAGTCCGCGTAAGCCTTCGACCATGCGCGTAAATGCGTTGCCGAGCGTGTCATTGGCAGAGCGTGGCTGCACCTCAACCGTGAGGTTACCGCCAGCGATAGCCTCCGATACCGAAGCCATCTCCCGCAAGTACTTCACCATCGCATCGAAAGTGCGCGCCAGTTGACCGATTTCGTCCTGGCCCTTGATGTCTACGGTGTGGTCGAGGTCTCCGGAATCGCCGATTTGCTGGGCGACATGAATCAGGCGACTCAGCGGGTCGATGATCGAATTGGAGACGCGATAGGAGATCACTATGCCCCCGACGACCACCAGGCAGGATATGAAAAGCGTCATCCCGACCGTGAAAGTGGCGGCCAATTCGTCGGAGTTCCGCCGTTCTGCCAACAGCTTGAGATTGATCTGATCCACTTGATCCAGTACTTCGCTGGACCGTGACACCCAGGATCCGGGGTCTTTCTGCAAGTAGAAAATCTGTAGTTCCGCCACGGTCGCATTGCCGCTATCGACCTGACGGCGCTTTTCGACCAATGGGCCAGCGAATTCCGTGCTCCAGCTCTGCTCGAACTGCTGCACTTTTTCCAGGCTGGTTCCTTGCTGATCGTTGTTGACGAGTCCCTGGGCCCGATGCAAAGCTTCGCCCAGCCGGCGCACGCCCTCATTCATCTTCTCCACATCGCGCGTGTCACCGCTGAGAAGATAGTTCTGAAGATGAAGCCGGTTCTGCATGAGTTCGAAGCGGACCATCGAGGTCGCTTGAGTCATGTCCATGGACCGCTGAGCGGCCGACTTGGTTTCGTGTTCCCGGTACACCGCAAACAGGATCACGACTGCCAGAATCACCACCGCTGTCAGAATGCCTGTGAAACTCAGGTAAAGCTTTTTTCTGATGCTCATACGTTATCTCGCTCTGCCGGATAAGCTGGTGCGGCAGGGGATCGGCTCCTCATTGGGTAGGATCAAAATGGAATTCGACAACCCCGATCGTTTCTTCCGAGCCAGCTTCATAGCGCCATTTGCGGATTGCGTCCAGAGCCGCATTCGCCAGAATCGGGTGCCCACCGACTAGCTTGGTGTTCTTGATTGTGCCAGCCTTATCGACCGTGATCTGTACCTTCACTACTCCCGTGATGTTCATGCGGCGCGCCAGTTCGGGATAAAGAGGTGCGACTTTGCTTTTCAGCTTGCGAGTCATCTCCTGTGGTTCTTGTCCCATGGCTATGGGACCACTGCCAGCGGCGCATCCTAGGATCAGCAACAGACCCACCGCAAGCCAATGAGTTAGGGGTCGTAAAAACACGTAGTTCCTCCCGTCCGTCGTTTCTACAGAGACCTAAGTTTTGCACGGAGTGTTGCGACAACAACCCAAAAGTTCTCGGGAACGATTACTTTAGTGACCCCGTAAGTTGCTCAGAGGGTGGCGCTTAGCTCTTCTAGGGTCGATCGGCTCGTGGCCGCGACCGCCCACTGTTCTCAGATATGCGATAGAGAGTCCGTTCAATTCCAGAATGAGACCCTTGCCGAGACCATCAACACGGCGGTTTCCCACTTCGACACCTGTCTCATCATATTTGCTTGACTCAATTTGAGAATCCAGCGTAGGTTCTAATAGTAATTCAATTGTTTTCAATTGCTTAGCTGGCGGATGGTGCTAACTGACGAGCCAACCTGAAGATTCGACGCTGGCATCTGAAGCGGCGTCTCATTCTGACGAGGCTTTCCAGCAACTCCTGCTGAAACTGTCGCGCGCCGCCTTCGATCACACTGATGCCAGCCACGTCATTCAGTCTTTCTGTCGCTTGGCACGCGAATTCTTTCACGCGAGCGGCGTTTATTTCTGGAGCCATTCTCCCGAAGGTGGTCTGGTCGGGACGGAAGCGGATGGCTTTCAGTCGGAGCGCTTTCGAGGATTGAAGTTGCAGCCCTCGGATTCGTACGTTGCATCGGAAGCGGTGCGAAATCGGCGTGCGATTTTCGTCAACGATATAGACGTGGCCCGCTATCCGCGCCTGGCGGAATATCGCGCAAAAGCCGTGCTGGCCGTGCCTTTGTCGGTCGCTGGGGAAGTCACCGGCGCGGTTGAGATTGTGCTGGACGCCGCCGATGCCCGCTTCAACGATGACTCCGCTGCCAAAGCCACGATCCTCGCCGCTCAGCTCGGGAGCGCCCTGGAAGCTCTTCGCCTGAGTCTGATTTCTCAGGAAGAGCACCGCCGCGCCGTGATCCTCGCGGAGGTTGCCGCGGCCCTTCGCGGACTGCCAGACACTTCAGCGGTAATGGAAAGCATCGCCGACCGGCTGCGTGTCCTGCTTCATTCTCCGGTGGTTCTGGTGTTTGTGTACGAGCAAGGTTCATTCCGGTTGCAGGCGGCGTCCGCAGACACGCCCACGCAGGCACAATCGATCCGGGTTCGCGACCAGGCAAATGATCTTCGTTCCGCCTTTGAAATCGCAAACCGTGCGGTAGCCGCCGGAGAGCGGATTACGGTCAGCATTGACGGGGTTTCCCATCTGGGAGACGACACTTCAGCGGGAGCACTGATCGCCGCCCCGTTTCGCAGTTCGCGCTCGCACGGAGCGATCCTGGTCTACCCACGCCGGGCATCTCCCTTTACGCCGGAGGAAAAAACGCTGGTATCGGCCCTTGCCGGCTTTGGTGCCGTAGCCATTGCCAACGCCGAGTTATACGGAACCGCCCGGGCACAAGCGCAGGAGCTCCACGAAATTCTGGAGATCTCCACGGAACTAGGTTCGGCCGGCAAGCTCGATCAATTCATGCAAACTTTCGTAGCCCGGGCCTCGAGTTTTCTGGGATTCCGGCGCTGTTTCATCGGCCTGCTGGAAGGCGACGTCTTCCACATTCGTTGGGGTGCCGAGGACAGCCGTACCCGTCCCGTTGAGACCTCACTTCCCGATTCCACAGCCACCCGCACCCTCCGGGAGAAGCATGTTTTTCTCACCGAGGACGCTGCTACCGTCCGGGGTGCGAACCTCGAGTTCGTCAACGAGTTCAAGATTCGCCAGCT
>WNFL01200651.1_pt1 | contig 11606 bp, 7 predicted proteins | sample 5400361 | NCBI WGS metagenome assembly WNFL01 (sample SAMN13153351, study PRJNA577476) | soil metagenome | isolation source: 40 cm soil on Douglas fir-dominated hillslope | place: USA:California | collected 2013-09-17
GTGTAGATCTCTTCAAACAGCGCTATGCGATCTTCATTTCGAAAACGGTCGTGGTCGGTGTGCTCAACGATGCAAAGGCGTTTCGCGACCTCGACGATGTGCGGAGCGATGTTCGCTCCTCGCTCGCGCAAGCGTTTCGACGCCAAATCCACCATCGAATTAACGTAGGTCTGGCCTGATTTCATCAGTTCAGGTGTTAAGAGCGCCGGATGAGCTGAGGTATAGTAAGCCATCTCGCGAAAAACGCCCTTGCGCTCGATCGGGAACTCCACGGTCAGCGGCACCAACGAACGGTTCTTGTCGTCAAAGATGGTGACGGCCGTGTTGACCCCATTCGCGCGCACGATCCGGACAGAGACGGGTAACGCAAGAGAAGTCGTCGCCGAAACCTCGGAGCCCCTGGCCAGGAAGGTTTGTTTTGCGATGCGGATCAAATGAATCTGCGAGGTCTGTGGCAACAATGCGGCAACCGTCACGTAATCCAGCGAAGGCGACATCAAGGCAGTCGGCACGGGCCGGACTTTCATCAAACGTTCTGCTTCGTTGATGCGGGACCGAATCCGGTTCGGTGACAGACGAACGGCGCTGGATTCCTCGCGCGCAGACGATCTCGATTCCGCAGGCTGCGGTCCGTTAGGAGTGGTGGCCTTCTCAGGAGACCAGCTTCCGTTTTCTACCGGAGTCGTTGGGGTCTGCTGTTGAGTAGACTGGTTCTCAGACTGCGATGTCGCCGGACCACTCGTCTTTGAGCCGGCTACCAGGCGAGGACGGCTAATCGGATCGATTGACCTGGACGATTGCGCTTGAGTGCCGGCGACCGCGAAGAGGAGTGTAATGAGAATAGAGACTGAGGCGTTCTTCATGGATAACACTTCCTGGGGGGAGGAGACTCCGCGGACTGCGAAGCCTGATCCCAGATTCGCGTAAACGTCTGATGGTTGTCAATCACTTTTTTCCGAAGCATCTTACTCTTCCATCCGATCTACCGAAAAGTGCCCTAGAGACCAGTAATTCGTGCCTATTCCTTGTCTGACCTCAATCGAGCTTCCAGGCTCTTTACCCGCTCAGTTAGCTCCTTCAGTTCCTGGCGCACGTGCGGCAAGCGGCTGATGTGAGCATTCAGGCGTTTATATTCATCCAGCGGCTGAATCGGAATCCCCCACCAAACACCTGGGCGGACAATCTTCCCCGGCAAAATACCCGCCTTTGAGCCGATTACCGCCCCGCTTAATACACGGATATGGTCGCCGAAGCCGACCTGACCGCCGATGACGCAGTCATCTTCAATAGTGACGCTGCCACTGATGCCGGTTTGGGCAGCGATCACTACCCGTTCCCCTATGTCACAGTTGTGTCCGACATGAACCATGTTGTCGATCTTCGTGCCGCGGCCAATGCGCGTCCGGCCAAGAGCTGCGCGATCTACGCAAGTGTTCGCCCCCAGTTCGACGTCGTCTTCGATTGTCACAGTCCCGATCTGGGGAAACTTGTGATAACCCATCTCGCCGCGGACGTAGCCGAAGCCATCGGCACCAATAACTACACCAGCATGGAGAATCACTCCATTGCCTATCGTTACGCCGTCTTCAAGGAAAACATTCGGATGAATCACGCAATCGCTGCCGACCGTTACGTTGTCGCCAATTTTTGCGCCCGCGCGAATCTGTGTTCGATCACCGACGGTCGAATTTTCACCGAGACAAACAAACGCGCCAATAAAGACATCTTTGGCAATTTTCGCTGCCGGTGAAATGACAGCCGTGTGATGAATCTCGGGCTGGCGCCGCTTTGGTGGGTGCAATACCTCAGCGATCAAAGCGAAGGCTAACTTTGGATCCTTCACTTCAATCCGGCAGGGTACTTTCACATCCGTCCCCAGGGGAGCAATAACACAGGATGCTTTGGAATTGGCGGCGGCTGCGAAGAGTCTTTCTTCCTCGACGTATGTAATATCACCCTCGCCGGCTGAGTCCAGGCTGGCCACTCGATTGATTGTAGTGTCGCCTTCACCGAGCACACGGCCGCCGGCATGCGCTGCGAGTTCAGAAACTGTTTTTGCAGTCAGGGTCATGACTTATCGCGAAGTAGACGGCGATAGTACAACGGCATCGCCGCAAATGGCGAACTTAGATTTGGCTAAAGCGCCCGAAAACATTGAGCTTTATCGCTCTGCGCGTCGGCTTGTGGGCTTTTTGTCTTGCCTTTGACCTTCCCGGCAAATTATCATGACTGGCGCTGTTGACTAGCCTGTTCTCATTTTCGGGTTGCGGTGCGGGTTAAGTTTCTTAGGCTTTTAATAATTGGGGTGCGTCTGAACACCATTAAAGCGCCACTAAGGAGAGCATTAATTGTTTAGTGATCAATTCCGCCGCGGCGAGACCGACAAGAGTAAGTTGACCGGAGTCAAAGGCTCGAAAATCGTCTCGACACTGTCTGACGTTGCCTGGAAAGCTTTTCAGTCGGTCAATCAACGCCTGCCCGAAGGCGAGGCCATTCGTCCGAAATGGGCGCCGGGTCCGCTGCTAAAATCCTACGAACGTAGTTCACCACCGCTCGGTTTTCCCAGAGAGACAGATTCGCTGTGCCCGCGCTGCGTCAAAGAAGTGCGCGACGCTGTGATCAGCGGCGAGACTACTCTGGAATCTCTGATGAATGAGCATCCCGGCGAAATCAAAGCCCAGATAATCGAGGAGAACGGACAGGTCGTCATGCGCAAGACCTGCCCGAAGCACGGCGAGTTCGTGGATGTAATGGCGACCGACCCGGCGTTTCTCGAGCGGATTGAATCGCTGTTTTTCGGACGCGACTTCAAGGCTGCTGAAGACTCGCATATTCATAAGCACGGGACATCGAATATTAAGTTTGGCCGCGGCGCCGTTTTGACCGTGGACCTGACCAACCGCTGTAACATGATGTGCAATCCGTGCTTCATGGATGCGAACCAGGTCGGCTATGTTCACGAGCCGACGTTTGAAGATACCAAAGCGATTCTGGATCGCGCGGTCTCGTTCAAACCAAAGCGACAGGTCATCATTCTCTTCTCAGGCGGCGAGCCGACGCTTTCGCCTTACTATCTTGAAGCTGTTGCGTACGCGAAAAAGGTTGGCTTCTATCGCATATTGGCAGCGACGAACGGAATTCGCTTTGCCGAAGACATTGAGTTTTGCAAAGCCGCGAAAGCGGCCGGCCAGCACGGTGTCTATCTGCAGTTTGACGGCGTCAGCGAAGAGAAGAACCGGCATCGCGGGGTGGGCAACCTCTTCGACGTAAAGCAGCAGGCGATTGAAAACCTCGCCAGTGTCGGCATCAAAGTCACGCTGGTCACGACAATAGTCAACACCATCAATAACGATGGCATCGGCGCAATCGTCGAGTTCGCGGCAAACAACATAGATAAGGTGCAGACAATTGCCTTTCAACCGGTCTCCTTTACCGGACGCGACGAGGACGTGCCCGATGAGATTCGCGTCAAGCAGCGCTACACACTCGCCGGCATGACGCATGATCTAAAGGACCAGCTCGGCGGGCGTCTCCAACCTTTGCGTGACTGGTATCCGCTCTCGTCGTATTCAGCGTTCACCAGCGTGATGGACATGCTGCAGGGCGCCGATGCTCCCTGGGGCTGGTCGTCGTGCAATTGTCATCCGAACTGCGGCATCTTCACCCTGATAGTCGTCAACAAGAAGACCGGCCATTACTCTTCGCTGTTCGACTTCTTTAACTACGAACAGTTCATGAAGGACGTCGCGGTGATCACCGATACGGCGCGCGGCAAGAAGCTTTCTTATGCGCAACTGGGCATGGCGATCATGCGCAACTTTGACGCAGCCCGAGCTCCTGAAGGATTTCCGATTTCACAGATCATTAATCTCTTCAAACCCTCGTCCACCAACTCCAGCTCGGATCGCAACGATCGGATGAAAGCCAAAGTTGCCCCATCGACAAATGGCACGAGCGACAACTGGCGCGTGCTCTGCGTCGAAGGCATGTGGTTGCAGGACCTTTTCAATTACGACTTTCGCCGCACAGAGATGTGCGTGATTCCTTACGGCACGCAGGAAGGCGAGATTTCATTCTGCGCTTACAACACCGGCGTGGGTTGGCGGCAGATAATCGAGAACATGCACAAGACCGCAAACCTGGCTGAATGGTACGAACAGAACGAGCGTCATGCAGTCTATGCCGCGGGCCACAGCGTGCCGGGAATTTTAAAGAAACACTCCCTGAGCCTGCCGATTATTCAGGCCGTCCTCGATGAGGACGCGGAACATAAGACCGTAGTTACTTCGCCATATTTGCTTGAAGAGCGAGAGGAAGAGGCCCTCACAGCCTAGCCGAGGGTTTCGATGCTTTCCTAAAAATTAAGCTTCTGTGACGGCTTGGTAAACACGCTAAGCTCAGGGCTCCCGTCACTGCTACCGAAAGGAAGACCCATGAAGTCTGCGATGCGATTGTCCGCGCCGCTCGCATTTTGTTTAGTCAGTTCATCATTGGCGTTGCCGCAGCAGAAGGCGAGTAAGCAGGATAAGAAGCCTGAGCAAGTTCAAACTTCCACACCAGCTGCTCCCGCTCCAGCCAGGGCACCTCTTGCGTTTGGCCTAACCGAAGACACTCCGGTAAAGATGAAGTTAACTCGCACCATGTCCTCTTCGGACGCAAAGGCTGACGAGAAAGTGGATTTCGAAGTCCTGGAGGACATAAAGGTAGGCGATGTTGTGGTAGTCAAACAAGGAGCAATGGCGATGGCGACAGTCACCGAAGCGCACCCAAAACGCAGGATGGGCCGAGCCGGGAAGCTGAATATAAATATCGACTACGTTCAACTTGTTGACGGGGAAAAGGTGCCGCTGCGTGCCGTAAAGGGAGGTAGTGGTGGTAACCACACCGGAGCGATGACGGGAGCTATCGTAGCTACCAGCATCCTGTTTTTCCCCGCTGCTCCATTTTTTCTTTTTATGCGTGGCAAGGACATAACCATTCCGAAAGGGACGGAAATTACGGCGTATGTGGCGGCGGATACACCACTCGAGCCGGCAAATTTCAACAAGCAATCCAGTAACAACGAGTCTGGAGTTGCGAAAACAGAAGCGGCTTCGACAGGTCTATCTTCTGTAATAGTGAAATCGACGCCAAGCGGAGCTGAGATCACAGTCGATGATAAGTTCCTGGGCACCACTCCCTCGACAGTTCAGTTAACTCCCGGAGAGCACAAGATTGTGATCTTGAAAGCCGGCTTCAGGTCATGGGAGCGAACGATGACCATTAGCCCGAACGGAAGCGTAAACCTCGACGTAAGTTTGGAGAAGACTCCATAACACCCTCTTGAATTTGCGGCCTGACCGTTACGCAAAACAAAGAAGGAGTGCCGCCCTTTTGATTCTCTTCACCTTCTCGTTGCCTTCGATTGCCCGTCCTTCGTGACTTGAATCCAATCTCATTCAACGTCTGCTCCTGAGAGCGAGTATCAGGGCAATAATAATCGCAATTACTGCTAGTAGAACTACCGAGAATACTTTGGTACTAACTCCGCCAGAGATAAGAACAACCCCACCGGTACCTGTCCGCGTGCTGCGTGCCGTAAGGTGTAATAACCCTGTGCCGATCAAGGAAAGAATCGCGAGAGCGCCACAAACTGCTAAAACCATCAACAGTATTTCGGCCAGGCTGTGTCGAGTCATCAATCTGTGCTTCCGGCAAAGACGTCAGGTGCAGCAGAGCGTAGCCACTTTTATCATCATTTATTGCCACACGCCACACCATCCTGGCCAGACAAAAAGCCTGTGCGGCTTCTAAGGCCCTGTCTTTGGGTTGGCCTCTCCGCGCAGCTTGCCGGGCAAGGCATGGCAAAGCCGATAATGTCTACACTCGTGCGCACGGTCTGACGGGGCAAGGTTGCCAGCGGCTTGACCCGCCTGGCACTACTCGCTGTAAAGTCTACGAATGCCATTGGTTCGGGTGCGCTTGCCGGCGCGTAACAGAAATTACGAAATCAAAATTGGCGCTGGCCTGCTGTCACGGCTGGGCCGTGAAGCGCGCTCTGTACTTGGGAAGCAATCTCGTCGAGCTGCCCTGATCTCAAATTCGATCGTATTCAAGCATTACGGACAGCGGATCCAGCAAAGCCTGAGAGCAGGAAATTTCAAGACCACGCACTGGTTGATGCCTGAAGGCGAGCGGCATAAATCGCTCAGCTCTTTGGCACAGGCGCTGAACTTCTTAAACGAATCGGGAATTGAGAGAAGCGACGTGGTGGTGGCGCTGGGAGGGGGAGTGGTGGGCGACCTGGCGGGGTTTGCCGCCGCTACTTACCTGCGCGGGGTTGCTTTCGTGCAAGTGCCGACGACCTTGCTGGCGCAGATTGACGCGTCGGTCGGCGGCAAGACGGGTGTGAATCTGCCGGCCGGAAAAAATCTCGTTGGAGCTTTTCATCAACCGCAGCTGGTCATAATAGACCCTCAGACACTGGGCACGTTGCCAGGGCGCGAACTGACCGCGGGCTGGTGCGAGGCAGTGAAGCAGGGAGCAGTCGGCAGTCGTAAGTTGTTCGAACAAACTCGCCGTCTGCTTGGCAACTTTGGCACGGACTTTAATCTGTATTTTGACCAGGAGGAATCACAGATTGAACTCAGTGCCACCATCGCTGGGCACTGTCAATTCAAGGCTGCCATCGTGGCCGGCGACGAACGGGAGGAAATTGGCCGCACCGATCACCGCTCGCGGCGGATTCTTAATTTTGGCCACACCACGGCCCATGCGCTTGAGAAACTAACAGGTTACAGGCGCTTTCGACATGGCGAGGCCGTGGGCTATGGCATGCTGGTCGCCGGCGAAATATCAAAAAATATAGGCATGCTCGCCTCTGGCGAGTTAGAATCGTTACGCGATGCGGTGCGGCTTTGCGGGCCGCTTCCCGGCGCCGACGATCTTTCAATAGATGAGATTACCGCCGCGATGAAGGGCGACAAGAAATCGCTGGCCGGTGTAACTATGTGGGTCCTGCTCGAGCGAATCGGGCGGGCGCGCATCGTTGACGGAAGTCAGATCGACAAGCGAACTTTGCGTTCCTCTTTGCGTGCCGGTTTGCGGGCGCTTTCCTGAGGGCCGCGGCGGCAGACTTCTTTGCCTCCGAGATGGTCAGACACGTCCGGCCTCTTGAAACGGTGACCAACCGGACTCCATAACACAACCAAGGATGATGATATATGCGAATGACAAGTAGCGAGCGCGGCGGAGCGCGACTGAAATTGATAATCGCGATCATGGTTTTGGCGGGAGTAGGTTATTCAGGCTACCTTTACGTCCCGGTCGCGATTGATGCTTATTATTTCAAAGACACGATGCAGAACAAGGTCGACCTGGCGGCGACCCAGGGTTACGAACCACCTTGGATCCAGGATCAGCTCGAGAAGAGCAAGGCGGAATTCCACGTTCCACCGGAGGCGATCATTACTCCGGCCAAGGCCGACAACCGCATGCAGGTTCGCGTGCAATTCACCCGGCCGATTTCATTTCCCGGTTTTACTTACAACTACGAATTCGACCACACCGCCAAGAGCACTACATTTTTCATGATTAAGTAATTAAATAAGCAGAGTCGCTTTCGCGGCAGGATGAGTTGCGAATGCCTGTAGTTGCACGAGCGCGGCCGGAGCCTCGCCCAGCCACGTAGTCGGACAGACGCCGCAACGCGTGCATTGATTTACGGAAGGACAGGGCGCGGTTGAGCGAGCATCGTGGGCGCGCTCGTCTTCCTGCTGCATAAACTCCCGCGACAGACCGGAATTAACGATCTCCCAGGGAAGAATTTCGTCATAACTGCGGCGGCGGCTGGTGTGGAACGCGGGATCGACCTGCGTTTCGCGGAGGGCCGCTTGCAGATCGCCTTTCAAATGCGCCGTTGCCTCGATAACCCGCGCGATGCGGCGATCGCCGGAAGAGAACAGCGCCTGTTCGTGCGCGATGCGCGCCGACATCGCCCGCACTTCGACGTTGGGAATGCGTGCCAGGTTTTTGGAGACCCATTTCAAACGACGCTTCAATTCCTTTTCGCTGCAAATCGCTTCCCACTGAAAAGGCGTGTTCGGCTTCGGCACCAGGCCATTAAGCGAAGGAATGATCTTTCCGGCCCTGCCGAAACGACGGCCCGCTTCCAGCATTCGATCCTTAATCCGCTCGACCAGAGTGATCATCTCAACCAGGTCTTCATCGGTTTCGGTGGGCAGACCAACCATCATATAGAGCTTCACGGTCAGCATGCCGCGATCGAAAACGGCGCCACAGATGTCGACGATCTCGTCGTTGGTCAGATTCTTGTTGATGACGCGACGCAGGCGATCCGATCCTGTCTCCGGCGCGACCGCGATTTGGTGATCGCGCGATTCGACCAGCGCGTCCAGTAACTCTTCCGAAATCTGATCGAGCCGCAACGAAGAAACCGAAATGCGATAGTCCATCGCGCGCAGGCCCTGCAGGATCTCGCTGATCTCAGGATGATCGCAGACCGCAGTTGAAACTAAACCGATCTTGTCTGTCTTCCCGCGCCATTCAGCCGCCTTGGCCAGGATGTCACGGGCGGGCACGACGCGCGGCGGCCAATAGTTGTAGCCAGCCCAGCAAAACCGGCAACCCTGTGAACAACCACGCGAGATCTCGATCAGAAATCGATCACCCATCTCGGCCTGGGGCGCCCAGATCGTGGTTGATGGCGCAAAGACTTCATCGCGCTTCAACTGCTCAACTATATCTTTTTGTCCACGACGAATCGCTCGGCGCAGGCTGCCTTCCTTGGGGCTCTCAGCCGACACTGCGCGACCCACGCGTGCCGGAACGCCTTCCTCCGTCGCGGTGTAGGCTGCGACGGTGCCATCATCGTTGTAGCTCACGTGATAGAGCGAGGGCACATAGAAACCGCGACCCTGGCGCGCTAATTGAAGCAGCGTGTCTTCCTTCGATTCGTTTTCCAGCAGGGTGTCGATCAGTTTTGGCCCGAGGATTTCACCTTCGCCGACGCCGATGACGTCGGTAAACTCGGCGATAGGCTCGGGATTCAAAAACGAAGCCGCGCCGCCCATGACGATCAAAGGATCGTGTTTAGTTCGATCTTTTGACCAAACGGGCACGCCGCTCATTTGCAGCATGCGCGCCATGTTTACGTAATCTGTTTCAAAAGAGATCGAAAACGAAATCACATCAAAATCGCGCAGCTTTGTCTGTGATTCGAGGGAAAGCAAAGAGGTGCGGGTACGCTCGTACTCCTGCATCTCGTCAATTGGTGTGTCAGAAGCCCGGCCCTGAGGGAGGGTTTGATCATAACCCGAGCCCTTGCTTGAGCGCGCGCTGCTTACACTGTCCGGCAAGAACGCGCGTTCGCAGGAGACTTCCGGAACGTTATTGAAGATTTCATACATGGCCTGAAAGCCAAGGTTGGCCATGCCGATGCTATAGACGTTCGGATAACAGAGCGCGATGCGCAGTTGCGCCCCACGCTTCAAGATCCAGCCTTCTTCGGCGGCCAGCTTCCGTTTATAGCTTTCGATAATTCTTTTCATAAAGGTTCTAACTTTTCCCCTCTCCCACTGGGAGAGGGGCCAGGGGAGAGGGCTTTGAGCGAAACACAAGAAGGTAAATGTGCTTCGTCGCTATGCCCTCACCCAACCCTCTCCCAGAGGGAGAGGGCTCTTATCCGTGTTGGACAGTTTCAAGAAACGCCTTGAGCTTACGGGATCGCGAGGGATGACGCAGCTTGCGCAGCGCTTTGGCTTCGATTTGACGAATGCGTTCACGGGTCACCGCAAAGTGCTGTCCGACTTCCTCGAGCGTGTGTTCAGAGCCGGTGGTGCCCAGGCCAAAACGCATCTTGATCACTTTTTCTTCACGTGGCGTTAAGGTGGCGAGCACTTCGTCGGTGATCTCGCGCAGGTTCGAAGCGACTACCGCGTCCGAGGGATTCAGAATCGATTTGTCTTCGATGAAATCGCCAAGATGCGAGTCTTCCTCTTCACCGATCGGAGTTTCCAGCGAAATTGGTTCCTGCGCGATCTTCAACACTTTGCGAACTTTCGAAACCGGAATGTCCATCTTCTTGGCAATCTCTTCGCTGGTCGGTTCACGGCCCAGTTCCTGCACCAGCGCGCGCGAGGTGCGAATCAGCTTGTTGATCGTCTCGATCATGTGCACCGGAATTCTAATCGTCCGGGCCTGGTCTGCGATCGCCCGGGTGATGGCCTGGCGGATCCACCACGTTGCATAAGTCGAGAATTTGTATCCACGGCGCCATTCGAACTTATCGACGGCCTTCATCAAGCCGATATTGCCTTCCTGAATCAGGTCGAGAAACTGCAGGCCGCGGTTGGTATATTTCTTCGCGATGGACACGACCAGACGCAGATTGGCTTCGACCAGTTCACGCTTGGCCTGGCCGGTCTGATGTTCGCCGGTGACAATCGCCTGGAGCGACCGTTTGATTTCGACCGGCGAAATGTGATGATCCTGCTCGACGACCTGCAAACGTTTCCTGCCGTTCGAAACGTGCTTCTTATAAGCCTTGATGTCATCTGCTTTGAGACGTTTTTTGGTCAGCCGGTCAGAGTATGTATCGATCTCGCGTTCGGCTGAACGGACTTCCTTCTGCACGTTGCGGATCGAGTTGATTAAGCGCTGGCGCGAGCGCTCGGTCATGTTCAACCTGCCGATCTCGTCGGCAATCTCGATACGCAGCCGGGCGACTTTGCGCCGCAGGCGCAGCAGCTTCCTGGTTTTCTTGCCGCGCGTAACCTTCTGTTCAGTGCGCAGCTTGACCCACTCTTTGAGTGCGTTCTTGAACAGACGGCGAATATTCTCGATTCCTTCGATAGTCCACTCGCGATACTCGTCAGCCTTGTCTTCTTCGCCGGCGAGCTCGGCTTGTTCAGAGAAGTTCACGACTTCGCGAATGTTGATCGTATGGGCAGCCAGCTCGTCGCCAATCTTGAGCAACTCGCCCACGGCGATCGGTGAGCGCGCTATGGATTTCTGAGTCTTAATCTGGCCCCGCTCGATGCGTTTGGCGATAGCTACTTCACCTTCACGCGTCAGCAGAGGCACTACGCCCATCTCGCGCAGGTACAGCCGGACCGGGTCGTTGGTCTTCTCCAGCGCACCGGCGGAAAGATCCAGCTCGAGGTCTTCGTCACCTCCGTCTTCGTCATCGGTAGCGATGGCCGCGGCTTGCTCAATCAGGCGTTCATCGGAATCCGCCACATGAATATTCGAAGCGTCCAGCTTTTGCAGCACATCTTCGATATCGTCCGGTGAAACGACATTCTCCGGCAGTTCGCGATTCAGATCGTCGTAGGACAGAAATTTCTTGTCGCCGCCCAATTGCAGCAATCGATCCATCACGTCGTCTCTATCTTTTTCTTCTCTAATAGCCACGTTTTGTATGTTCCTATTCCCTTGTGGGCGTCGTTCAACCATTTATCAACGCCCGGGACTCTCAGGTGTTTGCGATCGCGCCAGCAGCGCGCCGCGCCGCTTTTTCAAATCTAACTGTTCCATGGCCAGGCGGTTGAGCTTTTCGCTATCACCGGCGCGTTCGGCTTCCCCTAACTCCGAACCTAATTCATCGA
>WNFL01337470.1_pt3 | contig 11606 bp, 7 predicted proteins | sample 5400361 | NCBI WGS metagenome assembly WNFL01 (sample SAMN13153351, study PRJNA577476) | soil metagenome | isolation source: 40 cm soil on Douglas fir-dominated hillslope | place: USA:California | collected 2013-09-17
AGTGAAGGTTCCGCTTTATCTTTCCTCCATGACCGGTACGGATTATGGAAAGCAATTGAAGCTCTCTTATCAGTTGAGATTGACAAATTCCATCGGGGAAACTTCATTGATTACACAAGGAACAAAGGGCATTGACTACCAGCCTTATGTGCAAATAGAATTAGAGCCGCTGACGTTCGAAATGCCCAACCTAAGTGGATTGGCAATCCTTACCCTTCAACTGGAGGATTTGAAAGGAACAGTTTTGCATCACAACTTCATGCACCTGGAGGTCGTGGCGGAAAACAAAATTCCAAAAACAGAGATTCTGTCCGTAGCACCTGCTGCTTTTACTCATTCGCAATGGAGTGCCCGGCAGTGGAATGTTCTGGACGGACTCAAAGTAAACGGCGCCGGGAACGGGTATTTTGAATACACTTTTAAATTGACCAGCGCCATTGATTTAAGCGCTGTCAAAGAAGCTTACTTCCTTGCCGAACTCTCATCGAAAGCATTATTTATGAAAGACCGGGAGCAGAAAGAAAAAACGGATGTCGATTTTATGCTGGGTGGAAAAGCCTCGCCAAGCGGAAATCCGAATTCCTATCCCATGACGGACGAGGACCTATTCCCTTCAAAAATAGAGGTTGCGGTCAATGGCGAACCGGCGTTGACGACCACGCTTGCCGACGATCCCGCCGATCATCGGGGTGTATTGTCGTGGCACCACCAACTGAAAGACCGGAAGTTGCGCGAAGCCGGATCCTACGGATATCCGATTCGTGTTCCAATATCGAAAAAGCAACTGAAAAGTGCATTGGAGAAACACGAGCTGGTCATTCGATTGAGGACCCTGGGCGATGGAGGAATCGCTGTATTTGGAAAATCCTTCGGTCGATATCCGTTTGATCCATCGTTGGTGATGAAAATTAAGTAGGGCTATGAACCTACACCTCCTGAAAGCAATCTTGGTTGTTCTCTTTGTTGCGAGCCTTATGCGATGCGGCGGGCCAATGGAATTACCGCCGGGTGATCCTCATAACGGGGGGCTCTTCCTTCCGGGAAACTTCGAGGCCCTGGTCGTTGCGGATAGCACCGGACGAGGAAGACATATTGCGGTCAACGACAATGGGGACATTTATCTGAAATTGACTTTTAACGATGCTATGCACGGGGCAGGAGGAACGGTTGGCCTTCGCGACACCAATCAAGACGGCAAAGCCGATACAATTGCTTACTTCGGTGATTATAAGGACGAAGGGAGCCTGGCCGTGGGGGTAACGATCCACGGCGGTTTTCTGTATACCAGCACGGTAAGGAGCATTTTAAGAAATAAATTAACACCGGGAAAACTAGTGCCTGAAAGCAAGACGGAAGTCGTTCTCACCGATGATGATCAGAATGTGGTCAAGAACTGGCATACCACCAAGCCGCTGGCATTTGATAACGAGGGAAATATGTATGTTCCGTTTGGTTCTCCCTCCGATGCATGTCAGGATATCGCAAAATCCGGTCCCGTTGGAATTCCCGGAGGCCTGGGCCTGGACCCTTGTCCTGAACTTGAAAGGCACGCCGGAATTTGGAGGTTCGATGCGAACAAGACCGGACTTACACAAAAAGACGGATATCCATATGCCACCGGTATGAGAAGCGTAGTCGGAATGCAATGGAATCCAATGGACGAAAGTCTGTACGCCGTGGTGAATGGAATTGACAACTTGCACACCCTCTATCCCGAACGCTTTTCTTCCTGGCAGGCCGCGGTACTTCCGGCCGAGTTATTCACTAAAGTAACGGATGGATCAAACTTTGGCTGGCCCTATGCCTATTATGATCAAATGCAGGAAAAAAATGTATTGCAGCCAGGGTATGGAGGGGACGGCAAGAAAATCGGAAGAGCCGGCAAATTTGACAAACCCACCATGGCTTTCCCTGGTCATTGGGCTCCCATGGATGTATTATTCTACGAGGGAAATCAATTTCCCGATCGTTATACCAAGGGAGCCTTTATTGCTTTTCACGGTTCCACGGATCGCTCACCGTATCCTCAAGCCGGATATATAGTATGTTTTGTTCCCTTTGAAGGCGGAGCTCCTACCGGAGTTTGGGAGGTATTTGCAGATGGATTCACAGGCGTGGATACGGTTGTGAATACGAGCGATGCCCTATACAGGCCGATGGGACTTGCAACAGGTCCGGATGGTTCGTTATACATTAGTGACTCAAATAAGGGCAAAATCTGGCGGGTGATGTACAAGGGGCAAAAAGATAAATTCGGTACGGCGGAATTGGCCCAAATGGAAAAGCGGAAATCCAGATCCTATATAAAAACGCCGGATGAGGTTCTGGATAATTTGCAGATGGGTGATCGATTGGAGGGTAGCATATTATACAATACGTATTGTGCAAGTTGTCATCAACGGAATGGAAGGGGTGATAACAGTCGCTTTCCACCCCTCGCAGGATCGGATTGGGTAACCGGGGAGGAGGAACGATTGATTGGTATTGTACTGAACGGATTGCAGGGCGAGCTAAAAGTAAATGGAAAATCGTACAATGGCTTGATGCCACAGAACGGCCATTTAGACGATCATGCCATTGCTTCCGTTTTGACTTATATCAGGAGGAGCTTTGGCAATAAGGCTCTCCCGGTTAGTGCCCTACACGTAAGTAAAGTCCGCCGTGCTTCCGATAATAAAAAGTGATTACTTTGAACTTTAAACCCTGAACTTTTACGGCCAGCGCAGATGCTTGTGGAGAAACCGAAAGGGTCCATCCGTTCGCATAGAATGTCCTCCGTTAAAAAATTCTATTGATGTTTTATCTTCAAGATTGAACTGATCATAAACATACCGGACCTTTGCATATTCATAAGCAACCCATTCATCCGGTTGGACCAGGTCATCGTGACCGCGTTCAACCATAAATGGTCGGGGGAAGATGAGATAGGCCATCTCAGCATAACCGAACGTGCTCCCCATATTGAAATAGGGCATTTCCCATTCCAATGTATTCATATAACCTCCTTTGAAATGCGCATCCACTACCTTTCGGGTCCAGTCTCCGAAATCACCTGAACATATGGAGAGGCAGTAACCCTCCAACACGGAGGGTACTCGCATGGCGGTCTCGCCTCCATAGCTCAGTCCATAAAAAGCAATTCTGTTTTTATCAACAAAAGGGAGCGACCCCAGCCACTGAAGGGTTTGGTCGTGTTGTGAAATAATAAACGAGAATAATGTTTTTCCAAGCGCGTTAGCCTTTCGGTGCAGCCATCGGTATCGATCCTCTCCCCGGTAAGGGTTTTGAGGGGCATAGACGATAAATCCCTGGTCGGCAAGCCTTGCCGCCGCATCATTATAGTAATTTGCATTTCCCTCAACGAGTTCGTGCGGCGTGCTGCTTCGCCCGTGCTGACAAACAACAACAGGCCGCCTTTCTCCGGGCTTAAGATCTTTTGGTATAAGGAGAATTCCGGAAGCAATAAGATTTGCATACACATCCAACACCACCTCGTATCCGGTCCACCTTTCCTTATCGTAAAGTCTCCGCGTTTGTGGATTGGGGGGCAGCATCGTGTCATCAAATTTTCCCAGAATTTCCTCCTGGAAATAGCTTCGATACTTCTTTCCTTTTTCAATAAAGCGATCCGGAGAATAATACGGATGGTAGGCTTTCGAACTCCATGTTCTCTGTCCAAATTCCGGCATGACTTTGTACAAAAAAGATCTGTTTCGCTCGTACTCTGAATCACGAAGGAGCCATTGAACATGATCCTCTAACTCTCTTACCTGTCGAAGCTGTCGCGCCTCCGGATCGAATGCGGTACGCCTGTCATTGGGAATTTCAGTTGAAATTGCGAAGGATGAAGTAAATCCAAGCGACTTTGCAAAGTTGCCCAGCGCCGCGACCGATCCGAAACGGACGGTTGAATTCTTCGGACCCCTAATAAGATCCCTGGGTTGAAAGCCAGGTTTTGTCAATTCATCAATGCGGTCGTACTCCGCTTTCACCGTCTCAAATTGAGGCGTCTGCAATCTGCCTTTGTATCCTGTAAAAGGTAGCCCTTCCACGAGTCGAAGTTTCTCTCCCGGTTTTTCTATTTTTTCGATGACTTCCGGTATGGAGCTATATTCTACAATCAGCGGACGTGGCGCGATGAGCGATGCTATTTCGGCATCTCCAAATTCAGAGAGCAGACCCCATACATTGCGGTAGAGGGGTTCATCCCAAACCTGCTGGCGTGAATTAAAGTAACCACTCACCAGGGTCGCATCAATCCTGTTATCCACAGCCGCAGCATAGAACGCGATGAGCGCCCCTTCGCTGTACCCTGCCACGCCGGTTTTTACATCTTTGTCTGCGGATTGCCCGAACCAATCTATCGCGGAGAGCACTTTCTGTACTTCATATCCAATAATGTGTCGTCCCATATGAAAGGCCTGTCTGTAGATCCATTCCCGATAGGTCTGCTGGTTGTCCTTTCCGGGGGACAAAAACGTTCTACTGATGAGCACGGGGATCAAAACCTGAAATCCATTCTCTGCAAGATGTCGGGCAAACTGTGACTCGGCAGGGATACCCGGTAAAAGTCCGGCCAGCTGCTCCGGATTCTGGTCTGCATCCGGTAAGGCTATAATGTTCGCTACCGGTTTTGATTTGGGCTGAAGCAAAAGCCCTTCCCCATAGACTCTATTTAAAACAGGCCACCGGACCTGGTACACTCTGTATTTCGACGTCTCTGCAATCACATCAGGATCATTATTGACAGAAATTTTTTGCATGGACACTCCGGGATTTTTGTCTTCCGGGCCCACATCGTAGTTTTGGAGTGGCTTAGTCTTATCATCAACGCCGATGTATTGCATGAACCGTTTGCGATTCGGTTCAATGGATCGCTCGTACGCTGCCGGTGAACTTACATCCCGGTTCCATAATTTTAGACGCGTGGACACCGATCGATTAATCTTTTCCTCAATGAATCGATGTGCTCCATCCAGGATTTTCACTGATAGATCGCCCTCCAGGGTGAGGGGCTTTGTGCCGGGGAGCACGGCCTGCATGTTTTTATAAGGAAAATTGACTTCTTCACGATTCGCTGAAACCTGAGCTTCGGCGTTAACCATGAGGCAGAACATCCCAATGACAATGAGTGAATGTTTATTATCCATTTTGTGTTAAATGCATTTGGCATCAATCTTAACGTACGGGCATCTCCAAAAACCTTGACTAAAGTTACTAAAATAGGAATTGGTGAACTTACCTTTGGAAACGAAAAACACTACAGGTGGAAAATTCTATAAGGAATTTTATCATAACTGCCAGGAGCCTTATCATCGGTATTGGTTTGGCCGGCTGTAACCAACCGAAGGAAAAACAGAATACCAGACTCGAAGAAGTGGCGGGAAGCGAAGAAGTGCTCAAATTTATGAAGAGCTTCGCAGGACGGGGTGCTCTTTCTGACAGTTCGAACCCTGCGCGGCCACAAGATGCGCTGGCCGCCTTTCGGTACCCGGATGACCTGGCTCTTGATCTGGTTTTGTCAGAGCCTACGATTACCCAACCCGTGTACCTGAATTTTGATCAGCGGGGCCGTCTTTGGGTGGTTCAATATAACCAGTATCCATACCCGAAAGGACTCAAGGTAATGAGCATGGATCAGCACATCCGCGCTACATTTGATAAGACCCTTCAGCCGCCGCCCGATGGAACGAAAGGAGCTGATAAGGTCAGTTTTTTTGAAGATACCGATGGAGATGGAAAATTCGATAAGGCCACGGATGCTATAACAGGCCTTAATATCGCCACCAGCGTGGCTTTGGGCCGCGGAAAAATATGGGTATTGGATCCTCCCTATCTCTTGGCATATCCCGACCCGGATCATAACGGACTTCCGGACGGACCGCCTGTCGTTCACCTGGAGGGTTTCGGAATCGAAGACACGCATGCTGTGGCCAACAATCTTCGTTGGGGACCGGATGGCTGGTTGTATGGAGCTCAGGGCAGCACCTGCACGGCTAATGTAAACTCATCCGTTTCTAAAAATGTAAGGTTCAATGGACAAGCCATCTGGAGATACCATCCTGAGTCCCATGTTTTTGAACTTTTTGCAGAAGGCGGAGGAAATACGTTTGATGTTGAGGTTGATGCCAAAGGCCGCCTTTATTCCGGAGACAATGGTGAAAGCCGCGGGAGGTATTATAAACAGGGAGCCTATCATGTCAGGAACCTGGGTAAACATGGAGCGTTTACCAATCCCTATTCTTTTGGTTATTTACCGGATATGACACACGAGGGCGACAATGCCCGGTTTACGCATGCATTCGTCCGTTATGAAGAACAAAACCTGCCTGCGCGTTATCATGACCGTATGATTGCCATTAATCCATTGCTCAGGTATCTTCAGCTGAGCAGCTTTGAACCCAAGGGATCAACCTTCAGCAATATTGATGAGGCCCGTATCCTGGAAACGGACGATCACTGGTTCCGGCCGGTTGACATCATCACGGGTCCCGACGGGGCCGTTTATCTTGCCGATTGGTACGACAGCCGTTTATCACACGTTGATCCCCGTGATACCTGGAGTAAAAATACCGGTCGCATCTATCGCCTTCGCAACAAGAACACAAACCCACCGGTTCCAAAATTTGATGTAAGCACTTATTCAAATGATCAGCTGATAGAAATGTTTTCAAACAGGAATAAATGGTTTCGGCAGCAGGCGCTGTTGGAATTAGGAAACAGAAAAGATAGCGCTGTCATTCCACAACTCATACAATTGCTGAAAATGGATAGTGGCCAAAAGGCCCTCGAGGCTCTTTGGGCAATTCATCTTAGCGGAGGCTTTGATGATGCGGTAGCGGCAACAGCGCTCCGCCACACCGACCCTTTTGTCCGCATGTGGGCCGTCAGGCTATTGGGCGATGCTAATCATGTTTCGCCGGTAATTTCAAGTGAGCTTACACGGCTGGCCTCAGGGGAACAGCATGCTGAAGTCAGAAGCCAGCTTGCAGCGACTGCAAAACGATTGCCGGGCATAGAGGCGATCCCTATTATCAACAAACTATTGAAGGATCATGATGATGCCCCCGACCCTGATATTCCGTTACAAATCTGGTGGGCGCTGGAATCCAAGGCTGTATCCGATAGAAAGGAAATCCTTGCCTTATTTGAGGATCCATCATTCTGGAAAAAGCAAACCGTTTCACAGTTTATCCTCGGACGCCTGATGCAGCGCTGGGTGATGGAGGGCGGCGATCAGAATTATGCTTCGTGTGCGCGATTATTGAAATTGGCTCCCTCAGTCAAGCAGGCCAGGCCGCTGATCGATGGGCTTCAAGAGGGGCTTAGGGGCAGGGATGTTACGGCACTGTCTTCCGATTTAGTCAAGGCACTACAACCGTTTCAAGCCGAGTTTGGAAAGGAATCATCGGCACTCGCCTTGCGCCAGGGACAGGGGAAAGCAATAGAAAAAGCGTTGACGATGATAGCAGATGACCGGGCAGAGCTTGGCGAGCGATTGACGACGATTCGGATTTTCGGAGAAATTAATCGGCCGGAATCGGTTCCCGTGTTATTGAAATTAATGGAAGCCAACTCCTCTTCCGGAGCCATCAAGCAAGCGGCTCTGGAGGCTTTGCCACGATACGAGGATCCGGAAATAGGACTTCGGGTTGCTAAAGCGTATCCAGATCGACTCAGGTCAGATCCCTTTGTTCGCGCAGCAGCGCTATCCTTATTCGCTAGCAGAACAATCTGGGCTGTTCAGCTTTTGAATGCAATTGCCCGCGAAAAACTACCCGGCGAAAAATTTATTGCGCATACAATAGACAAAGCAGATGTGCCCGAACATACTGCCCGTCAGCTTATCCTGCTTCATGACCCCACTGTAACGGAAACCGTTACCAGGTTGTGGCCTGCGATCGGGCCAGCTTCCTCCGCCGAAAAAAATAATAGAATAGCCAAGGTCTCCGGGTTGCTGAAATCAGGAACAGGAAATCCAATTGCCGGTCGTCTCATCTTTAACAGTATGTGCGGAAGATGCCATCGCCTGTTTCACGAAGGCTCTGCCATTGGGCCTGATCTTACAGGTTATGACAGAAGCAACATCAGCGATTTGCTGGACAACATCATTGATCCTGGCGCTTATATCCGTGAAGGCTATGGCGCTTATCATATCACGACAACGGATCGGCGCAGTTTGTACGGAACCATTAAGGCGCGTAGCGGATCAACCATTACCATCCAACCGTTTGAAGGCGAGTCGATCACCCTTTCCATCGACCAGATCAAGGACACGGAGGCGCAGAAAATCTCCACTATGCCGGAACGGCTGCTGGATGAATTGCCGGATCAGCAAATTCGGGATTTGCTTGCTTACATGATGAAGATTGAAGATGCCACAAACCTGCCTGCCGGCCAGGCAGGGAAACCAAGACACTAGACTATGCTAATTCAAGGATTTAATAATCAAAGATGGAGGGCATGGTCACCGCGGCCACGGCGAACCACAACGGGCACAGCGGAAACGTTTGATTGTATTTAATTCGCTGAGACTTCGATTTTTGCTACAGTATTCGCTGTGTTCGCCGTGGTTCGCGGTGTTCGCTGTGTCCTTGCCTGTGGAATATTTACTTCCCATCAAAATAGTGAAAGAAGACTTCTGTTAGTTCTTTCCCCAATAACTCCCAATCCGTTCCAAAAGGAACTTTATTCAAACCTGCAATCCATTCATAATTGAGCTCGTAAACACAGGCGTCAATATTAAAACGAGCCGCTAACCCTTCTCCAAAAGAACTCGGGTTGTTGACATTTGCCTTGCCCTCTGTAAACCAGGTATGTTTGTATAGTAGGTCTTCAAATCGTTTCAGGTTAGCCGTATATTTTGCATTATCCGGCCTCGGAAGGTTAACATGCAGATTGCCTCCGCTGTCGTTATGAAGATCAATTGCCAAATGAGGCTTCTTTCCCTTTTGGATCATGTTCTTCAACCAATTTTCAAGAGCCTGTTTTTCAGGAGCAAGGATTGGATCCGCCGGTGAATCCCATTGCCTGTTCAGATCTACGCCTAATACATTGAAACGCGTCCTTCCTCTTGCCACAGCGTCTTTATTAGCCATGGGCATGACATAAACGCAATATTTTTTCAGATAGGGCGCCGCATCCTTCTGCAGTAGACTTCGTATTAACCCCTGAACCACCCAATTGCCTCCCGGTTCCCAGCCGTGAGCACGGGCGCGCAGCAAAATCCTGAAGGGAGCATCCGGATTTCCGACGCGGATAATTTCAAGTGGACGCCCTTCTACCGTTTTGCCCACGATGTCGATTTCCACAAGAGGATTCGGTCTGATTTCCGCTATCAGATTTTCGAGATCGCTGATCCGATAGGGCTCCACGCTGGCAACATACAATTTATCGCCGTCCATGTGGATTTGAAACTGAAGGCGATTCCCCTTGATGAATTCGGTAGCAATGGCAGCCCAGTGAACACCATCCCTTGAAATGAAACAGTTCGTTTTTTCGGATACCGGACTGGCCTTCATCCCGTTCCATACGTTATCGAAGTTTTTTAGTGTCATCGTCAGATCGGCACCGGGCTGTGCTTCGATTAGAAAATGCCAGTGTCCGTTAGCCCGGTTGGGTGAAGACCGTTCGTGATCATAGATAAGGCCTATATTAACAACGCCACTTGAATCAACTTCCCATTCAAGCTGGGATGCATTTTCAAATGCTGTATTGATAAATAGTATTTTTTTTCTCGCGGAGTCTTGAACAAGAGGTGCGGGACTTGAGCCGATTGCCTCATCAGGTTGACATGCCGGCAGGTCGAAAATTACGATCAAAAAAAGCGGACAGAGCAATAAAATGGTTTTCAAAGAAGTTTTCATGATAAAGAATTGCGGATCAACGCTTCAATATCTTTTTTGGGTTATCCTGATAAACCTTTTTCAGAATGTTGTCTTTCAAACCAAAACCATAAGACGGCCAATGATAAAACCGATAGTAGTAGAAGTGCTCATCCAATGTTTCCAGAATACGAAATGTAACCTCGTACATAGCCGATTCAGGCTCGTTGTCCGTTCCGTACAGAAGTTTATCCTGATACTTTTCATAAAAGGCCGCCATGGCTCTGGGGATGGTAGAAGTCTCTCCAAACCTCGCAGAAGCATCGGCATACAGGTTTGGGTATTTATCCAGGAGCGCTCCTAAAATTGAAAGGTCATATTCACAATTTGCATAGTGACATGCTACGAATGTGGTCTTGGCTTGATCGCGGACAGCGTCTTCCAATGTTTTGATCAGTTCACCGTGACCAAGAATTCCTTTTTTAGTCAAATCAATCCTCCACGTATAGGCGTTCATGAGACCATCGTTGGTTGAATCCATCGGTAAATACATCCAATACGGCTCCGCCACATGAATATTGATGGGTATTTTCAGCTCACCGCATCGCTGCAGCAAAGGTCTCATAAGAGGGTCATTGACATGGGGGCCAAATCCGCCGGGATAGCGAAGACCCAGGCCTTTGTCGCTCAGTTCTCCAATCCCCCGGGCTCCAATCTTAACACATCGCTCCAGCTCCTTTACTGTTTTTTCACTCCATCCCGGTTCTTGGTAACCTGTCAGATCAAATCCGCACCATAGTTCAAAACGATCAGGATACTTTGAATATTTGGAATAAAGGCTGTCAAACCGGGCGCCGGTTGCGCCGGTTAGAATAATGGTCTTTTCAATGCCAGCGGCATCCATTGTTTTCATCCATCGCGCCAGTTCCTCATCGGTCCTTGCAAACACATGGGAATGCATATCAATCGCTGGAAATTTCGCTTGCTTGATCATCGTTACCGGAACCCGGTATATCGATTTTGGGCGGAAGTCCTTTAACTTCAACGTCGTCACGTCCTGCGCCCTGCATACTATACACGTTGCAAGGACAACGAGGGTGATAATGGGGACTGGTTGTTTATTCATATTTCAGTTTTAGGAAGAAACTTTTTTAACACAAAGGGCATTCAATGCAACACAAAACGATCGGGAGATTCTTCAATTATTTTATTCCCAAAGGAATCGATCGCTTCCAGGACCACTCTGTAAACCCCAAATTTCTGGTCAGGAATTGTTGTACTGAATACGTTGTCTGCCTCCGCCCGGTCGCCCGCTATGCCGTCGTCTTTCAGTTCCACATCAAATGATTTGGTGGGATCATCTTCCGCAACAAGTCCTGCTTTAACGGATTGAATTTTTGAGCCATCGTAAACTTTTGCCTGTATACTATTATCGCCGGAAATACGAACCCAACCGATTGCCGGGGGCGTTGTGTCTTTACCGGTTACTGCAATGGTAATAACTCCCTGTTTTATGATATGAAGCGGATAGTCGGGAAGCCAGTATTCCACAAAAAAAGAAAGGGAATGGTTTTCGGGACAATTGGATGATAGCAATGGAATATCGTATTTCGTTGAACCTCCTACATGATCATAATTGCCCCAGTTATCCGACTTTCTGATGTTGATCCCGGATGGATTGACGTATTGATCCGAAGTAGCCAAATCCGTACGCCAGTATTTATCCTGATCGCGTACCAGGATCACTATGGATTCTCCCGGATTTGCTTTTCCATCTCCATT
>WNFL01398001.1_pt2 | contig 11606 bp, 3 predicted proteins | sample 5400361 | NCBI WGS metagenome assembly WNFL01 (sample SAMN13153351, study PRJNA577476) | soil metagenome | isolation source: 40 cm soil on Douglas fir-dominated hillslope | place: USA:California | collected 2013-09-17
ACAATTACTTGCGACGACGGGAAATCACAGTCAAGCTGCGCGATTGTTACGCATAGACCGCACATCACTGTATCAGCGCCTTGAACGCGCCCGGCGACGGACCCAACTAAGCTGAGCGTTGTAGGTGACTGCTTTTTACACCTACCCTGAGCCCGATGAATGAGGTGAGCGGGTTGCGATCCGATGGCGTTGTACCTCCCAGTGACCATAGAGTATCTAGTACATGCTGTAATGGAAAGAATTCTAACTGTTTTTCCTTGACAGCATACTTTTTATGTAAGTAAAGTTCTGGCGCTCAAACATAGTCGTCACGCAAGTCAGTAAGCGTCCCAGCAAAAACTCAAACGAATGCTGCTTAGCTCTTGATGTGCGCTGTGTATTCCCAATGAACTTGGGTTGTTTCTTAGCCTAGAATTTTTGATTTCTCGTCTGCTTCCTTCTTATACGTGCAGAGATGGGAAACCTTTCAAGACGAAAATTCATAAAGATCACAGCCGTCGCTTCTGCTTCCTTAAGCCCGGTGGCAGCCGTTCTGGCCGAGTACTTCGGTGTAGGCGTTAACGAGGTAGAAAAGGCTCTGAGCGGCAAGGCCGAGAGCGATCCTCAATTTCACCTCATCGGCAATAACCTAATTAACCTCCACTTCTACTTTCTTAACGTGAGGCGGAAGCGAGGGGTGCTAAGACCCACCGAACCCACTCGTAATTCCTTTATGATTGTGAGGCTGCCGCAGCAGCACGTGAGTGAAGCAGGGTTTTGGTCCGATAGTTGGGATAAGCCGGCGAAGAACAAACCGTTCGCGATGTTGTCTGGTTTCTCGTTCCTCGCCTTTCGCATATGGCCAAACACTCCTTCCAGTGATAAAAGGCATCTTGAGTTCAGCCTTGAAACAATTCTTGACTGGAATAACCAATCCAGCTTTAAGTTGATTACGTTGGTTGACTGGCTTGACCTGAGACAGCCCGGCGCTACATTCAAATTTGCGGATCTCGTTAGCGACTGTGCCGGTTTCAAGCAGAAAAAAATTTGGGTCAGACAACCCCAGGCTGGCGTTTTCGCTCGTTACCAATCGATTGTTACGCAGTTATTCGAAAACAACGCTAATGTAGTCGGCAATTCATTCGTTCCCATAACTTTTTTCGAGGTTCCACACGAAGTTTGTCTCGTTCCTCTACTCCGCACCGACAAGAACAACCCCGGGCGAGCACGTTTCTGGCCCAACCGCATCCTAGAGCCAACATCGCACAAAACCGAAAATAGAAAATACGAGATCTGGAGTAACAACCTATTCTATGACCGGCCAAAACCGGGCGCGGTTAGTCCTGACAAGCCGACGGAACAACAATTTGTTTTCGAGACGCCGGTTTTTCGAATCGCAGGGTTAATTACGGATCGCGACTTCAGTTGCCCTCATCCTGCACCGCAACCGCCGGCTGGTCAATGTCCTGAACCTATCGAATGTTCTGTCGACTCCACTCAGCCGAGAGCAAGCGACATCCTTCCGACTTTGCTGGATAAGGCCGAACTCGCATATCTCACCCAGTTCGCTACTGACAATCTGGCTCAGAACCGGGTCGTCGAGGATTTCGATATTAAAGAGCTGAACGGTTTCTTTTTTACAGGGCTCGGAGTCATTACACACCTGAAATACGACACTCAGAAAAGCCTGCCTTGCGGCATCGACCTGATTGAATATGAGCATCGCATAGCTCAAGGTCGAGATGTGTTCATCAAGGTCGCGCGGCTTGGCTACAATTCGAAAACCGGCCAAAAGTACAAGCACGTAATAGAGGGCAAGCGAAAGATCCAAACAGAAGCGCCCATAACGGCGCAAGATCCACCGCTCGCTTCGTTTATTGAACTAAAACAATATTGCGAGTGCATCGAACCTGCGATCAGTTACGCCGAACTGGACGATCGATGGGACAAACAGGATTTTGTGAAGCATAGAAACTCATTATCGCCCATCGATGCTCCCATTGTTGGTAAAACGGCCCACTTTCGACGCATTCCATTCCGTTCGCTCGAAATTACAGATAAGAAAAGAATACCTATTAATTGCCTTCAGGATACGGTCATTGATAACGATGTCTGCAGACTGGAAAATCTTTTTTGGTTTTGGGTTGTCAGGGAAGGGCCAACAAAGAATTCGAACGGCACTCCGATCCAGGATGTCGACGTTCCGATCGAGCGGTATTTACCATGTCACTACGATGCGATGGATTGGGAAGGGGCAAGACACCAAGCCGCGACTCCTTTCATGTTCGTCCGCAAGTCTTACATTGAAGCGGTGGCCGCTCACCAACAGGATCCGGAGGCGACAGGCGGAGCCTATAAGAACTACCTCAGAGGAGTTTATCACGTAGCCCAACTTGACCCGCGAGTCGAGCGGAAGCGAACTTATTTCAACGGCGACAAACTGGCGTTCACTGGACTCCCAAACAGAGTCGACACCACCCTGCCAAATTACGATTCGAAGACCAACATCCTGGAGACTGATTATTTTGAATCGTATTTCAACCTCAAAAACACTAACTATGCGCAGGATCCGGATGCGGGGAAACCTTCGTTCGGCGAAAAGCGCTACGTTGTGTTTCCACAGGTACTGCGTGCTCGCGTCTTTCTCGATCACATTCGGGATATAGCCCAGCGCAAAATCGCGTCGGTGGTTGAGTATCATCGTGATTACATCGAAGGTGGGTTTGATCAGACGCTGGGCGGAACTCAGATCAAGAATTTTGGGAAACTGATCCTTAATCACACCGCCGCGTACACACAGGGCTTAGAGGAGCCGATTAACCAGACGTACGGCGTCGTCAAGACCGCCCTCCAGCAGGCAAAGGATAAACTCGGGAACCTGGCGCTTCCCGACATTATTCCTGACGCGATTTCATTGGACCCGTCGGGCATTACTTTGCCGCCCGACATGAGAGATACGATCAACAAGGGGCGCGCTACCTACGATCAAATTCAAAATAAGCTGGCCTCGTTGAATCCGCGTGCGCTGTTGCGCGGCAAGGTTTCTGAAATCCTCGGCGGCATCGATCTCGTCGCGATCCTTGACGAACTCATACCACAGGACAATTCACCGCTTTTTGAACTCAAGAAACTGGCAAATGAGCTCGAAAAAATTGAAAACGTGGTAATCAATTCTGATGTCTACAAACAGATCCTCGCGGATCTTGAAAATATCGATCATCTAAGACAGGACATCGTCGCAAAAGCCGCGCGCATAAAGAAACTGCTGGACGATATCAAGCAAGCGCAGGCGGACGTGAACGCGGCTTTGCAGAATCTTTCAAACCTCATCCCGAATGTCGACGAGCTCGATTCAATTATTAAGAAACTGTTTGAGCAGTATCGCACGCGAGCTTTTCAGGTGTTGCTTGAGAACGTAAAGTTTGGCCTGGTCGAAGATATCGTTAAGAAGGCGAAAGCCGACGTTAAAGCTTTCCTCGATCGGGAAATACAAATTCTAAAACTGGAATTTAATGCGAGGCTCAATGAACTGTGGGATTCGACTAGAGGGAGACTGATCTACTTCGATGACATCGCCGATGATTTGCGAAATCTTCCGAGCGAACTCCGCCTAATCGGCGGCAAGGATCCGGCGACGTACTTTGATAGCGAGATAAGAAAAGCGTACGAATCGGCCACAAACGGTTCCTTGTATGTCAACGGCCGTGTGAAAACTGTTCAGCAGGCGATCGACGATCTGTTCCGGACTGTCACAGACAACGCACTGATCAAGGTTGGAACCAGTGCAGACGACGTTTATTACAAAGTTCGGTCTCCGAGATCATGGCCGATCGATGGCTTTACCACTCCCATTAAAGACGTAATTGAGTGGGAGCTTACGAAGAGGGTACCTGGCGCGGAACAGCTCTTTAATCTGAACGGCAGTTCCCTAGGTTACGTTCAGTTGCAAAAGAAGATCGGGGACTTTCGAAATCTGGTGGCCGGCAACCTCGAATCTGCGGACGCTTTCAAGAAGGACGCGGTGGCAAAGCTCTCAACATTGCTGGCTGCGCACGAACAATCTCTCGTCCCGATTCAAAAAGAAGTTGAAGCTTTTGATTCGGAATTAAAGCGCATCGCGAAAGACCTCCGTGACTGGAATGATCTCGCGGAACAGGTTCGGCAACGGGTCAACGACCCCCTGGTGACGCCCGAGATAAAAGAGGCGGTTAAGCGGGTCCAGGAATTGATTGTCAAGGGAAATGCTTATGTGGATTTTCTCCGCAAAGCTGACCCGTACTTCTACTATACCGAGCAAGAACGGCTGAGAAAAGACGTTCAAGATGTTAAGCGCCGGTTCCTCGGGGCGCTTGCGGCGTTATGGGGACCACTTGAAGAATTCCCGCCGTGCCCGGCGACCGGTGTCTGTTCGAAGCCCGGAGACTTTAGGACGATCACAGAGTCAGTGCACGAGTGCATTTGTGCCTACGAATGTGTCAGAAAAAAGCTGCAGGACTACGCGACAAATCTTAATCCTGATGACTTGAAGAATTATGTTGCGGAATTCAACGATAAAGTTAAGACACCACTTGACGATATCAAAAGCGCTGTTATCAAGAGGATTGATCAGAATCTTCAGCAATACCCACAACTGGCGGAAGCGTACCACGCTGTCGAGCGCGCCAGGGACCAGCTGAAGTCTTTCCAGAATGACTACGAACAGGTATACCGCGAGTATCTAAAGCAAGTAGGCAGTCAAGCTGCGGCAGCCCGCAAAACGATCACCGACCGCGTTCAGGAGTATATAACTAATTGGGAGCAGCAATTAGCGAATGAAGTTGATCCCGCCGTGGTGCGGGAGTTGGAAGCAAAGATCAACGAAGCTCGAAACGTCTACCGTGCTCTTACGTCAATTAAACAACAGGACCTCACCTATAAATGGTCGACGACAAATTTTCATGACGTAAATCTCGGGATTCTCACTTTCAAGAAAGGTTCGAATCCCGATACGAAGCTTAAAGTAGATGTGCGCATCACAACCCACTTCTCTCCCGGCAAGTTTCCACCGGCGATCGAACGCGTGGAAACTCTGTCTGAGAATCGGCTGACCAACTTTGGCGTGGGATTTTTCAACGTGCTGACGTTGAGCTTCAGCGAAGTCAGTTTCCGCGCGGCCTCAGGTCAAAGTCCGCATTTTGGCGTCAAAATCAAGGACGTCAAATTCGACGGCTCGTTTTCCTTTGTGCAGGCGTTCGAAAAATTCATGGCGGGGAAGGGTCTGATTCTGCGGTTGGAGGCAGACCGATTGATTCTTGGCTATTCCTTACCCTTACCGTCTATTCAAACGCCGAGCTTTGCTTTCTTCAATCTCTCGCTGAACTTCGACATTCGCTTGTATTTCGACAATCGGCCGATGCGATTCGGGTTTTCGTTTGCGCGCCCGGATCTGAAGTTTGGCATTGCCGCGGGGATTTATGCCGGCTTCGGGTTCTTTGGACTGGTTGGTGAACCGAAACGCGGCATAATCGAAATGGATGCCGCCCTCGAAGCCGGCGCTTGGAAAGGAATCAGCATTGGGCCAATTTCAGGCGAGGTGAAACTTGCCTTTGGTTTCCGTTATACGCGCAACGACTCGGGTGTCAGGCTCGAAGGTTACATCGTAGCCGAGGGGCGGCTGAGCGTTTGGATAATCGAGGTGTCAGCCCGGATCTACCTGGGCGTGGTGAGCGAGAACAGTTATGTCGAAGGGCAATGCACTGTCACGTACTCGGCTAAGTTGGGATTTGTCAGCAAATCCTTCTCGGGAACATTTCACCAAAAAATTGCCGGCTCAAAGAGTAATAACAACGACGAGAACGCGAGGGCGTTGTTGGCCTATCTGCAGACAATGAGCGCGCTGCTCGATAAGAGCAGACTGCCTGATATTACCGCCAGGTCATCGGATCTTTACTCGGGCTACATTGCATTTCTGACAAGTCCGGGGGCGCAACAACCGGAGATCGAAACCTATCCCGTATCGCGCAAGGCATGGAAGAAATTTGCGCGGATCATGTAGAGCAGATATGGATCTTCAAGTTTTTCCATTTATTGCGATGACGCTGCCAGCGGGTGTTCGTGCGCACGGCGCCAGGCTCGTGGTTTCATGCTGTCTCAATATCAACAAATATTTTGCCGGACTGAGCACAACGAAGAACTATGACGAGTTCTATCGCCGGCTGCAGAATATTCGGACTGCCCTCAACGGTGCCCAGTCTCACATCTTGATTGGCGGCGGCAACACTCTTGTTTCAATGTCGCCGCTGGTGACATTCGACGGTCCTGACCTTCCGCTGAGATATTTTCCTGGTGAGCAGTTAGAAAACCTGCACCAGAGCGACTACGACCGCCTGAGCGACCAATTGTGGAGCTTGATATTCCCGGTTAAGCGCGTAGATAACGAGAGTACGGTCCCAAATCCACAGGTAGGGTCGAATATAGTTCAAATGACAGAGGGGCTTACCTATCTAAATAACTTCTTGGTGCAAAAAAGCCCGCCCGATCGGCCACCGATCCCTCGAGCCGCGGGTTCCGACGCAACCCCTCCTATCGATCAACTGTTAAGAAGCATAAAGGACTTTGCTCGCTCTACTGAAAAACGCGCTGCGGTCGAATGGTTTTTGTTTGCCAATCGACACGGGTTGTCAAAACAGACGACGCAGGAACTGGCGGCGCTAGTACAAACTGCTAATCAGGCAAGCGGAAAAGTGGAGGGCCCGGAACCTTTCGCGAGCCTTGCACAACGGCTTGCTGAACACCGCGACGACATTCTGACGAACTATCTAAGTGCTGATCACGAGACAATCGATATCGATGAGGTAATCCACAACTTCAGCACCCTGTCAAACGAGCCCGCAATTATGAGGCTCATGGGCTTGGCGCGGGACTTCGAGATACAACTCCCCCCGAGTTTTGTTCCCGGTCCTGGAGCGCCGACTGATTTCTTCCTGGCGATAATCCCGGGCCAAGTCCCGCAGACCGATATCTTGTCAATTCCCACACGGATGCGGGGTATTTTCAAGGATGGAAAGTTTGCTTACCTGCTCGGTGAAGATCAGTCGCCCAACAAACCGCACTTCTTTGATAATTCGATTCTAAGAGTTCGCACAAATAATCCAGCCGCGCCGACTAACCCTTGGATCTCACACCTCTACACGTCGGATAAAATTGCGCATGAGATTAAGCTCGCTGCTAACGCTGACCTCCTAGTAAACAATTCGGGCGCAATGGGAGAAGATCCTGAGGAAGCCTTCACGCGCGGAATTATTTTTGGAAACACTGGCTTGGCAGAAATGGTGCGGCCCGTGGAATATCCATTTACCTCGGGAGCGGTCCTGCCGGACACCTTTGTATTCACCGAAGAGTTTCTGACTCACGGTCATCGCGTTGGCGTGGTAATCAACGATAATTATTACTCGCTGACCGGAAGACGTCTCGAACTGACCCGGCTGCAGCCCAAGGACGACGATCCCTTTTTTGTTTCTGATCGGAACGAAGGGCCGATTCACTTCGATGCCGTCGCAAATTATGTTCAGAACGGCAAACTTAATTCTGCCATTTCCGACGCTCTGTTTGAGTACGCAGGAGAGTTGCTTGGATTGAAGGGGGAGCGTTTTGTCAGGAACTCAGAGTTCCACCACGACGCCGGCCTGTCGAAGTCCCAGTTGCGTGTTCAGCGGGCAATTGATTTCCTTCGATTCCCCGAAGAGAAGAAAAACGATCAAGCATCTCTTCGTCGTTATTTTGACCTGCCACAGCACTTCACTCCCGGGCACAGCCCACAGTTGCGATTTAACAAACCTGCGAAGCAGAAAAAATATACTTTTGTCGTTTACTCGGAGTATTTGAATGGCTGGGGACTGCCGCTCGTGCCGCTTAAAGAGTTTCCGCTGCAACTCAGCGTTCAGGAATTGACCGCGGGTAACTCCTTATTTTTGCCGAATGAGATCACCTTTGATCCACTGGAAAACAAGAAACCGCTATTACTCTTCCTGAGAAAAGACCCACAGAAGGATGGAAACCCGGTCGAGGCCAGTGAAAAAACGGTGTCGAAACCTTTGGACAATGAAGCGCTTGAAACACTCATTGTTTGGAGCAAGGACAGCGATGGTCACGCGCATTCATGTTCCCGACATGTGCTGCCGGCTCGAATAGCGTTCGAACATGCGTTCTGGCATGACCTGCTGTCTGGAATGGATGGGGACCAATCCTTCGAGTGGAAACGCAAATACAATTGTCCTTTTGCAGATCAAGATCAGTACAACGACTTCACGGGTGGGCTCGGCAAACCAAAATGTCCGGAGAATGAGTGCAGTGCATATTGCGGCGGGACCGCAATGAAAACATTCTACGAAGAAGATCACATCATTCCAAGCCACCTTTCTGACCCGACCATTACCGGCTTTGAGGCCTCGTTTTTCCGTGAGGATTCATATGTCAACGCGATCCTTGAACATCCTGTGACGGTCAAGTTTGGCGGTACCCCTGGTTTGGAGCCGCAGAGTTTCCTCCTGGACGTTGACGGGTCAAAATTCGATTTGGAGGTGAGAGTTGTTGACTCTGAGAAACGGTTAGCGATTCGTCTCAAACCGGGCATGCGTATCTGGGCCTTGCTGCGCAACCAGCCATCTGACGATTGCAGAGAGGGCCAGTTTCAGCGCGCGTGGTACCAGGATCTGGCGCCGATTCACGCGAGGGCGCTTTCACGCATGTGCTCACCGAACCCGGAAAAAAAGAATCCACCTCGCCCAATCAAGATCGTTCACGCCGTCAAGCAACCCGTGATGACTCCGGAAATTAAGACGCTTTCCTCATTGCCGGATGAGGATTACAAGTACAGCCACGTTCGCGAATGGTTAGTCGGCGAATACGCGGGACTAACTCTAGCCGGGAATGTGATCGCCAAGAGACGAAGACCACACAACACCGATCAAGATGAACGAGATAGTTCGCTTGTTTCTGTTGACTTGACCGCCGCCTTTGAGCGGCTCGACGCCTTTTGGAGAGATGGTAAGGTCACGTTCGTCGATCACGAGCTCCCAACGGGCGGTCTTGAACTGTGGATGCGCAAGGAGGAATACACTGACAACCCGGATCAGATCCCAATTACGACTGATGTTTTGCCTGGCGCAGTTGGTGCTCATTTGCCCGATGAGCCCGTTGTTCCCTTTGAAGATAATCGCCACAACGTTTCTCACCGTGAATATTCAGTCGAATTCACAGACGAGATCATGAATCAGTTGAAAGTGCGCCCGGTAGTGGTGGGAAATCCTTCCGGCGACATTTTCCGCGAACTGACCTCATCGCTAACGCTCGGCTTTGATGCAAAGTCAACGAAGTTTGAGGAGAGAAGATACACTCTGCGAAACATCTCTTCGTTCAAAGCGCTATTCACGGACGAGGCGGACAACCTCGACGACGATTACGCGGCCCGCTCCGATGAGTTTCGCGTTTTAACCCTCAATAACAGTCAACCTGCTAAGCCTTTTGTGAGTCATGCCGTCACCACGATCCAAGAAACCCGCGAACGCAGCGATCATGCAACCATCGCCAAGCAAAAAGGCAACATCGTTACTGTGTATCTGAAAAGAAATCGACTAAGTTCCGGAAGGAATGAGCGAGTGGGAGTGATTGTTTACAACGAAAACAGCCGATACTTTCAGGCCTTTATGGAGGGCGATAACGTGTCCAAAGCGGGCCGCGACATCGTTAGTGACAGCCCAACCACACGCACCGCGAGCCCGTTCATTCGCTATGACGACAATGATATTACGAAACGGGACATCGTCGTTTCGCCCAAGAACTTTGATGGCCGCTTCCACGAAGATTTGGGTATCGTCAGCTATCTGCCGGAATTCGATGCTGAACGGCGGCTTTGGAAGTTTGAAATAGAACTCGACATAAAGACACCCGATGGCTTTCAATTACACAATCCGTTTGTAGTATTCTCTTTCGTCCACTTCCAGCCATTTTCTCTTAATTACAACACCAAATGGGCGCGGTGGCCCGCCGAGAAATCGACTGTCAGCGATATGGCACAGGACTTCCGGCTTTCCACTCCTGAATCATTTATTTGGTGCTACTTGTTGCCCGAGCGGAAAATGTCAGTGTCATTGGACAAGCCCGGTATTTGGGGCTTGGGTTCCTGGACGGATTTCCTTGACCGCTGGGGGAATGTCGTTCTGACGATTTCGTTTGATAACGAATCGCTACATTATTTTCAGGGGCAATCACGAGTGATGTTGCGTTCAAACTTTATAGCCTCCGTCGAGGGCAGCAACGACAGAATTGCGTGGTTTCCCGTGATGTCGCAGATCGACGGCGCGGGCTCCGCTGAGTGGAGGCTGACACACCCGCTGCTACGCAAAGGCGATCTAAGGAGCGGGCCCAACGAAGTTAAGAAGCAGCTGAAGTACAAGCGGAACTCGAATCCAACCGGAAGTAGTCAGCCTCCCGCGCAGAATTTTTCAGATTTTAGAGTGCGCCTCATCGAAGTGGAATGGTTTACAGAGAGTGAGTGGGAGCAGCTATCGCTAAAACCCTACGAGGATATTGTCGAGGACGAAGGGATGCGGGTTCGATACGTCGAGCTGATTTATTAGGGGATTGTTCTCACCCTGGAGGTTAAAAAAATGGGCGTGCATTTTAGATTCCTCGTCTGGATCTCTGGAATAATCGCATTGGCTTTGATATGCCGATCCGATGCTAGTTCTAGATTGACCACTATTGCATTCGCGTTTGATGGTATCCCAACGGAGCCAGCGATAGGTGCGGATCCCCCTGCACCGGTAAGGTTTGGGATAAATAAGTACCTTATCTCTGATTTGTCTGATGCTAGGGCCGATCAAATTATTGCCGACGCAGTAAAGTTACTTGACGATAATGATGGAAGCGGCGATGTCAGTTGCGCAGTCGATCTCGTTCGCGACGGACGAGTTTCAACCTTCGAGATTGGCAATGGGATTATTAATAGCCAGGCCGACTATAACGCAGTGTGTGCAACCGGAGGGCGGGTGCATATAGTCGAACAAATTAACTATTGCGGCGGACCTGCCCCGGATATTGCTGGGTGCGCAGATACCCCCGGCACCTGCATGGTGCTGGTCAGGTTAGCAGCCGATGAAGACGGAGTGCTATGGGCGCATGAGTACGGACACAACCAAGGACTCCAGCACCGTAGCAATAACTTTGCTGTGATGCACCCAACAATTTCTACTCAGCACAAAAGGGTAAACGCTGATGAGTGCGCGTCTTACCTGTTGCCAACCGTAAGGTTCTTTAGGGGAAAGCCTCAGCCGCAGGTAACACAACGCCAGCGTGAAGATGTGGAGCAATTTGTACGGCAGACATTTATTCATGGAGTACCCTATGAAAAAGCCTCCGCGTTTCCGCCGAGAGTGGTGCCTCGGTTGTTAAGAATGCTTGCTGATCCTTCAGAGGAGCGATACTGGTCGAATATCGTCGTTACCTTAGGGGCAATCGGGGATGAACGCGCCGTTCGCCCTCTAATCCAATTTTTCACCGCAGGAGAAGGAAGAATCCAAGACTCAAGCTACCGAGCGAAGACGGCGGTTTTAATAAGCCTTGGTTATCTGGCAAACAAAACTGGAAAC
>WNFL01442644.1_pt3 | contig 11606 bp, 6 predicted proteins | sample 5400361 | NCBI WGS metagenome assembly WNFL01 (sample SAMN13153351, study PRJNA577476) | soil metagenome | isolation source: 40 cm soil on Douglas fir-dominated hillslope | place: USA:California | collected 2013-09-17
CGGGCCTGCCGATCCTAAATCATATTCTTCCCAACAATAGGTAAGGCCGTCAGCTTCCTGATCACTGGCAATCGCCGTAAGAGCGAACGGCGTGTTAGCGGGAATCGTGTAGTCGATGCCGGCGTCAACGTTTGGAGGATTATTTTCCGTACTGGTCAGCAACGGGCAAGAACTACCGTTGCCGAACGTGGTGTAATCGACGATCTGTTCGATACTCGCGGTATGGAAGTAAGTGTCATTCGAAAAGAGTTCCTCGGCGCCACAAAGGGGAAAATAAGTTCCGTTGGGTAGGACGCCGCCTCGGTAAGCCATAATGGTCGAGCCACTTCCCGGTTCATACGCAACCTGAGCAAAACGGCTGGGGCCACAGTCGTCAAGGGTGCCGTTAAACGTGTGCAGCGCCCCGAACATATGACCCAGCTCATGGGCGAGAACATAGATGGCGGTAATCGTGGAGGGCTGAGTGGAACGGAATATTGAGACGCCTTTGCCTTTTTGCCCGTTGGCACAGACGCTTTGAAACTGACCAGCTCCCTGGAATATGAAATGACCTGGCTGGTAAGCATAGACGTGACCATCAAGGACCATGCCGACGTCGTAGTTAGCCGGACCGATCCGCTGATCTAAGACCACTTGATTCTGACTTAATAACGCGGTGGCGTCATCGCTCGTATATCCGTCCGTGGCCGCATTCGTAAAGATGATTGAGGTCTCGTTATCAACCAGCATTAAATGGATCGCGAGGTCGCGTTCGTAAATGGCATCGACGGCATTGATCGTCGTAGTCAAGGCGCCGAGCGCGCCGGCAACAGTCCCGCCGCCGTATTGTTGCGTGTACTCGGCGGTCGCGGCTAGCGCCAGGCGGTAGGTTCGCAATGTCGTGCCGGTCGTGGCGACCAGAGTCGAATAACTACTGCGCTGGATCTGTTTGCTTTGCTGTTGGACCACTGACTGCTCGGCGCCGAAAAGAAGGCAACTAGATGTGTTCGCTTCTTTCGGTGCATCACGCTGATCATAACTAACATACTGGCGGGATCGTCCTCGCGCGGCCGGCTCAATCATTACTGTCCCGCTTGCGGAGAGCACGATTGCGTGAAAGCCCGTGGGCGTCACATCGAAGCGAGTCGTAGCGGTCGGATCGTCTAGCCCCTGACCCCGATAGCTTCTGATGTTTGGAAAAAGCGCGGCGAGGCGGGGCGCCATTACCGGTGATTCCTCTATGCGAAATCGGGCAAGTGTCCCGTTCGGCATTGGCAACGACATTATCAGTTGAGTCTGTCCAGTCGCTTTACTGAACTCCATTGGGGCATGGCGAAGCATTTCTCTTTGTGCGATCTCATTAAGGCTCAGCGCTCGGTAAAGCTTTGGCGTGGCTCCGATCTCGGCAACGCTTTTGCCCACCCTCTTTCTTTCATGCCAGATGTGATCTTCGGACGGGCCGGATTTCGCGGGCGCATGACCAAAAGAAACCAGTCGGTGAAGATTCATCACTGGTAGACTTATCTTCGCTCCACCGTTTTGTTGCCTTTGCGCGGCCCCGACGCGAAAGTTGCCCTCGGATAGAAAAATAATTCCCATCACAACGAAAGAAAAACCTAGAAGCATCGCCAGCGGGCAAGAGATTATTGAACGCGAGCGTGCCTTGCTTCTCACCGCCTGAATCAGGCGGGTTCTACTTTTCTCGTTCATACTTATTCCGCTGTTCTTCGGGAATCCAGGAGAAGGAGAGTTGAAGTGAGTACTGTACTCGCCTTTTTGAGAAACTACTAACCTGATGACCAACCCGAACCAAGAGGCGCACGACGTGCGTTTCCTCGGCGCCTTCCCAGGAGGAGGCTGGGTACTCGGACGAATCCTGCGTGCTTAGGAATATGGCGTCCCGTACGGGAGTCGAACCCGTGTCGCCGCCGTGAAAGAGAAGCGACCTATTGTAATTCAACGGGACTTCGCGGCATGGATACCAACCTACGTCACTTGAAAGAACTCACGGGAACGCTTATTGGACTTTTAATGGACGCGCGCTTGCGTGTCGCCGCTGTAAGAAGAATTGTTCATACGCAAGAACTACTCCTCAGAGCTGTTTTAGTTCTTGACAAGAAACACAAGCGTGGCCGATCTAATAGTCAGTCGTGAGGTCGCCTAACGCAAAGCTGTTGATTAAGAGTGCGTTCACGAGTAATCCAGGCAGTCATTGCTCTCGCGATGCGTTATCGGTTACGCCATTTGCGCCCGGCTAGCAGGCAAAGATACGACCTACGAGCGGGAGCTGGTGCAGGGGACGCTTATCTGAAAGGCGCGCGCAATTAGCGTTTCAAAACTGCGGATTCTTCTTCGACGGATAGTTTCTTATATCCATCGCTAGAAAAGTTTTTGCCAAGAGACTTCATTTTCTCTCCGGCAAAGCTGACCGAGACTTCCTTTCCGTTCAAAGACTGCAACAGTTGCTCGTCATAAATTCTGAAATAGACACCCTCCTTGAAGCCTCCATATTCAGGAATTCGATAATCGCCAATGAAGAGATTCATTCCCATGTCCGTCACTGGCCCCAGGCTTTTGAACGAGAACAATGCGAGCCAAGCCCTTTCATAGATCTTTTCCTTACCATCTTTCTCCCGCAATTTGTGGGGATATTCGAGTCTGACCATGTGAAGTTCGATCGCCGTGAGTTCCAAAGGCTCGCGCTTAATCTCTGTCAGACTGATAGGTGTCGGTCCTTCTGAAGGAGATGTTTGCTTGGCGGAACGGTTGCAGCCCATTGGCGCCAACTGCGCCAGTAATGCGATGGATATGAAGAATGCTTTCATAGCTTTCACTTTCTTGCTCACTTACCTTAATAGATCAGTTAGTGAATTGAATTTCATCGATGGCGATGCTGCCGGACGCGCTCCGATTGAACCTGAAAACGATCTCTGTCACATCGCGTAAGCGAAACTCCGGGCTGGGTCGCAGGTCGGCGAAAGGGATACGGACAGTCCGCAAGATCGATTTCTTGGTGTTACTGCGGCCATCCCCAAGCCAAATCCCCGTTAGTGCGGGGTAGCGTAACAACGCATAACTCGAAACCCTGACTTCCGGACCGGCTGTTGCGCCGAATTGGAGCCGCACGCTAAAGTCTTGATTGGCTGCAGGGTCGTTGAACCTTCTGGGCTCCTCATGCGTTTGGCCGGCATGAAACGCCAGGTATCGGTAGTCGGGCAGCGCATTTAGTCGATCCGCCACATTCACCCGGTACTCAGGATTAGCGCTGCCTTCCCATTTTAATAATAGTCCATTGGTCTCACCCCAAAGGAAGTCAGGTGCATTCTCCTGTCTAAACGAGAGATTGCTGTGCGTCGCAAATGTGCCCACTGTTGAATTGCTCGCACCCGTCAAAGCTGCGGTTGCCGGGTTGTTATCTTCCTCATAGTGATCGATGAATGTTCGGTTTGGATCCTGATATTGAAAGACTCGGATCACTGCTGCCGGCAAACTGGCAAACCCGGCATCTCCGTTAAGGAAATGTTTGAATCCCACATTCCCCTGAAGGCTCATCTGGAAAAATGCACTGACATAAGCCTTGCCGATCTGCTTTTGATCATTTGAGGAGATGGTCTGCTTCGTCGCCTCGTTCCCAGATTGAGTTCCACTGACCATGGTCGGCGCCGTAGACAAATACAAATCCTTTGGTATTGGAAGTGGGGTTATTGACCGGATATGCCCGGTTGTACATTTTCAACCCTCCGAAGTTAAAAACATCTCCATCGTGCGAGCCGTGCATGCAATAGTAGTCAGCGCCACCTCGCAGAGTGATCGGACCACCATCAAACTGTCCGTCGACGGGAGCGATGGAGTAAAGTGCCTTGATGTTAAAGCCAAAGTTCTGCAAAGGCTCTGCCGGACGATGGTCCGTTACATTAAGCAGATGTGCGGCCACGATAGCCTCGCCGCCGCGACTATGACCTGCCAGCCCGATCCTGCTCATGTCCACCTTCCCAAAAAACCTGTTCCCCGGCGTTTGGTTCCATTCCCGCCATAGTTGAAGATGCCTTAGCAGTACGATTCCGCGCGCATCCATTTCGCCGCGAGTATGGCCGTTGAGAAAGTCTTCTTCGACGGATACCGCAATCATGCAGTGGCTCGCCAGCAGATCCAGCAGATAGTCGTAGCCAGGATAGCTCGCCTGAAGAGGGCCGTGATTGCCGTGCACGATTAGGACCAGAGGGAACGGTCCGTCTCCTCTTGGCATGCGTCCCACACCATGAAGCGGGACAGCATTCATCGGCACACTCACACTGGTGTCGGGTGAGTTAAAGTAGGGCGAGATGTCAGTGGTTCGGCGACCACCGTCGTGTGCGTCGCCGTATTCGAAAGACTCCGGGTTACCACACGGACCGACTACAGTAGGATCGTCCAAGCCTCGCCCTACGCGTACCCGCCATCCCCTGCGGGCCGTGCATGCAGCCAGCGATTGGGTGACGATCAACTCTTCTCCATCGACAAGTGGGCGAATGAGCCTTATCTCACTGCCTCCGCCATCGCCAATCTCAGCCCCCGCGGCGTATACGCGAATCCGAGAACCCGGTACTGGGTCGATCACATGAATCACGTCGTCACCGGCCCAGGGCGCTGCGATCCGAGGCGCAGGCAGTGACGAACATGGCTGTACTATTCCGCTTCCATCTCCCACGGTGGCACAAAGCTGTTGTCTGATATCCACCGTTTCACCTGCAACCAGGGCGCGAGACAGCCCAAACCGCACATGTTCTGCGGGCGCGCCGCCGCCACCGATCGTAGCGCCACCGGCGTTAATGGTAACTTTGGCGCCATTCATCAACTGGTTGATCGTGATGATCTGACCACTTTCATACATTCCCGTGACGTGCGGAGTTGGACTGGTCGCGGGCTCACGCTGCACCTGCTGCTCGGCTGAGAAGGTACTGGGAACGTCGCAAATCTGGCTCTGCGCTGAAACAAAATGATCTTGGACAAATGCAGGGCTGACAGCAATCGGCTGTAACGCCGCCACGCCCGTAGTTGATCCTATGGTGGTTCGGGCATCGCTACGGTTTACCTGGTCGAAGACGGTGAGCTTACCTCCCGGAGGCAACTGGTCCACCGCAGTTGCGATCCCACAATTGTAGAGCGGCAGAAAGGGAATGCCTGGTTGAGGCAAGCCGCCTGGAAAGGCCTCCAGATAATCCACTACCCGCACTGCCGGTGACGGACCACTCTGAACTGCATCCACCTCCTGAGTGGCAGTGACGATTTCATTCTGAGCAAGCTGCATTGGAAGCCTAACAGTGTGTCCTTCGGGATCCAGACCCACTTCGGCCGCACGTTCGACACCGTTGACAAAAATGTGAATCCTGGCGCCAGAAACAAATCCTTTCACCGTAACTGACTCGCCACAGCGGAGCAGTGGCGGAACGATGGTGATAGGCGACAGTACGCTCTGGTTGTCTCTTATGTCTCCTGCGTCTACTTCGTGTCCACCTTCCTGCTCTGGAGGAGGTTCGCCGCAGCCGTGATTAGTGAGCGCGATCCCAACAAAGATCAACGCGACGGCGGTCCTCTTGATCGTTTCAAGCCACGAAGATCGGTAATGAGCATTCCGCCAACGCTTTTTCATAAGCACCTTCACATTATTTGAGTGGAGTCCGATCGATGCGAGGTCCTGCTAAGGATAGGGAAGGTAGAACTCAATTTCCCGGTGCTGCCGCAGCAGGAAAAAAGTGAGAAAAACCAATTGATAGCTTTCGGTTTCATTGCAGGTGGTCGCAATGCCGCCAGTTCTATGTAAATCTCAAGTCGATCGACTGGATTTGAGCGAGTGTGCAAGGGAGCAGGGACTCGTGGGAATTCAGCCGCCAGGCTGAGAACAGTACCAAACGCCTGGAGGTTATTCCTGCTCGAGGAGCTTTGTCAATGCGAATTCTGTGCGACTAACAACTATCCAAATTTCTCCAACCGAGTGTTCCCTCTCAAAGCGTTTATCGAAGCTATCGTAAGAGTGACGAGTTTGATAAGGCCGTCAGTCGTGTTACCGCCGCAGTGACGGCGGGTAACACGCGATAGTCTCGCGCTGCTGCGACCTTCTGCCAGGCAGTCGAAGCTTTCACGACGCGCGGCAATCGGGGATTTCCATAACTCTTTTGCCAGCCTTATCTTGTTGGCGCGAGCGGCGCCGACTCTCAATAGAACTAGACTTTGAAACAATTATCTTTCCTGTAAAAGACAGCGCCGCATCCAGAAACGTCCAGGAAAAATGTCCATTAAGAAACGCTTCGGCGGCTCGATGCTGGCATCGAGCACAAAATCCTGAGGAATTTGGCGTCCCGTACGGGAGTCGAACCCGTGTCGCCGCCGTGAAAGAGAAGCGACCTATTGTAATTCAACGGAACTTAGCGGCATGGATAGCACTTTACCGCACTTGAAAGACTCACGGGTACGCTTATTGGACTCTTAGTGGACTCCCAACGGATTTTAAGAACGTTGCAGAGGGTACCACCCAGTCTGACGAAACGATATGAGCCAGTATTTACGCGCCTAGTGGTCGTCAAGGTATCGCTTGGGCTGGCTACGTATCAACACGTAAGGCCCCCATCTTGACCCCATCTTTCTTAACTTTATCCCGGCAGTAATGAACTTCAACTTCCCAAGCTGGTCGTGCGGGTTCGATTCACGTCGCCCGCTCCGACTTGCAACTACGTCTTGATATGATTTTTCAAATGGCAAAGGAAGCGCTAGAAACATCTCTAACAATTTCCCCTCCGCAACTATTAGCCCTCGATACTGAAACTCAACCTTCAGATTCGATGATGTCTGCCCGCGCTTCCATCGCCGATGACAAAGTGAATAGTTATTTTGCCTCTTGAGCTAAGCCACCGAGCGCTTATTCACTTTTCTCAGGCCGCAGATATAGACGCTCGCGTTGACTTTGCACTTCGCAACGACCCGTTCTCGTCTATTAGAGTCTTGGTCGCTGCTTTTACCTCAATCTCCCTGGCCCCGGATTAGAAAATGGGTCAAGGTTCAGGTTCATTGGCTGACTGAAGAATCTGAAAGAATAATATTCGGGTTTCTTAGAGGTTTCAGGCTTAATTCTCGCGTTCATAGACGGACTGTCGATTGTAGGAGGCGTTTTTCATAAACGCCCGATGTCTCTCTGACGGGGAAAAGCGCAATTTCGAATTCGGTACTATTTCTGAAGCCTTCTCTCACGACTCTTGGCGCTGGGGACGAGGACCCTTTGGATTCGGCTGGAGTTTGTCAGTTCCGTCCATCACGGTCAAAACCGACAAGGGCGTGCTCAGATATATGGCTGCCGAGGCATCGGAGGCTTCATTTTTGTCGGGCGCCGAAGATCTTGTCCCTTTTTTGGTTGGGTGAATGTCTGTGTTCCCGTGAACAAATTTTCCTCGACAGCTTGGGTTCGACGTGATAAAAGGCGACCTCAAGTCGTGACATAACCTTCGCCAAAATGCTCTCGTCGAGTCCAATCAATCTCGATGCGATGGGCTTGTCGAGCGTGGACCAACATGATGTCGACAACTCACAAGCGTACAGAGTTGAATTCGGCCCATCACTGAAGGAGACACGTGCTATGCGAGATCGGAAACAAGGAAAAGGGCTAACCGTCAATGTGATTGCAGGCAGTCATGTTGTGTTCTTCGGTCTTGACCTTACGCCCGCAAAACGTTCTGGGTTCCGTGGCTTTGGGATCAAACGCTTTGACCACGAGGAAGGTGAGACAGTTTGGCATCGGGGAATGAAGACCTTTGAGAAAACCAAACCCCACCCAGCCACGGGCGAAATGTTCTCGACTCGCTATCACCCGGTTCAATCTTTTCAGTGGTGTGACTATGCAGTCTACCCGGGCCGCACATATACCTACACCATCGTTGCTCTCTACGGAGATCCGGCCCGTCTCGATCCAAAAATTGAGATGGAGATCGAGATCACAACTGAAGTTCCGAGTGGCCCGGTCCATTCAGCATTTTTCAATCGCGGCTCAGTCGCCACGCAAGAGTATGCACGTCGATTTGAAAACGAGCCGCCCAGCAAAGCTGGGCCAGGCGCCTATGAATGGCTTTCACGCGGTCTGCTTGAGGCACTAGTGGACTTTCTCGGTCGCGCCAAAACGGGATGGTCGATCCACGGTGCAGTCTACGAGTTTCAATGGCCCGAAGCACTGGCAGCGGTCAAGGAAGCGAAAGATCGCGGCGCCACAGTGAAGATTCTATTTGATGACATTGAGGGAGCGAGCGGCCCGCGAGAGGCTAATCGTAAGGCAATCGCGGATGCCAAGATCAAAGGTGTGTGCAAAGCGCGAGCGAACGGCAAACTCATGCACAATAAGTTTTTTGTGTTAAGTAAGAACGGCCAACCAAAAGCGGTTTGGACCGGCTCGACTAACTTAACAGAGAACGGAATCTTTGGACATTCCAACCTGGGCCACATAGTTGAGGACAAGGACGTGGCGCACTCCTTCCTCGACTACTGGGATCGGCTCAACGATGATCCAGAAGTCGGCGCGGACTACCGCAATGCAAACATGGAAGCTACGCCGGCGCCCCCCGACCCCTGGAACTCCACTACGACTACAGTCTTTTCTCCGCGCGGAACGAAGCTTGATTCGCTGCAGTGGTATGCAGACATCGCCGGCAAAGCGAAGGATGGTCTCTTCATGGCCTTCGCATTCGGAATGCATGAGAAATTTAAGAAGGTGAATATGCGGGACGATGATGTTCTGCGTATGGCCCTGCTCGAGACAGCCATTAACAATCCCAAAACGGCGGAACAAGACAAAAAGGACATTCAGATACTGCGGAACCGGCCCAATGTGGTAGTGGCAATCGGCAATCGCATCGTGACCAATGCCTTTGACCGTTGGCTCAAGGAAATGGCTCAGGTCACTGACGATGTTCATGTCCACTGGATCCACACCAAATACATGCTGGTCGATCCGTTGGGCGCAACGCCGATTGTGGCCAGCGGCAGCGCCAATTTTAGCAAGGCGAGCACCGACACCAACGATGAGAACATGCTGATCATCCGCGGCGACAAACGAATTGCCGACATTTATTTCGGCGAGTACATCCGGCTCTACACTCACTATGCGTTTCGTGAAGCGGTGAAGTGGGCGATGGAAAAAGAAAAACTGGGGCAGCCCCAGGATTGGCAACCTCAATACCTGATCGACAAAGACACCTGGATGAAAGATTACTTCGACGAAAACGACACGAGCGGAAGAAACGCCAGACGAAAATATTTCGCTGGTCCAATGTCGCTATAGTACCGCTTGACTGCGTATATCGCGCTGGCGGCGGCTCTACTCGTGAAACCGACGAGAAATTCGCTTCCAGCTCACAGACTGCTTCTCGAGAACTGCCCGAAAGGAATACAGTAATGGCGTGGACTTCTCTTGAATCGCGACTCCCGCACATGCCGCTTGTGCTGGCGGGCCCAATGTTGCGGCAAGTCACGAAGGAGTCGGTGACTGTATGGATTGCCCTCAAGACAAAAGCCGATGTCACTCTGATCATTTACGACGGTGATAAGGCGCCGGCACGCCGAGAATTGGGTAGAGCCAAACGCACGCCGACCGCAATCGGCAAGAATCTATTCATAGTTGCTGTCACCGCGCGCACTACAGAGCCGCTCGTAGAAGCAAATATCTACTTTTATGATTTGCAATTCACAAGCGTCGGTCCGCCTATGATGCAAAGTCTCGCCGAAGCGATCAGTAAGCCTGGTGACCCACAAGATATTTCGCGCATCGCGTACTACCCGACTTATCAACTGCCGAGTTTCGCAATGCCGCCAGCGGATCTTAATAAACTTAGATTGATTCAGGGTTCTTGTCGCAAGCCCAACGGGGGAACCAAAGATCAGCCGGAATATCCGGAGACACCCGATGCACTCGGCTTCTTGGACGTTTTGATCGCAGACTCCGTGGACAATCCGTTTGAGCGTCCTCATCAGTTACTGCTCACCGGCGATCAAATATATGCTGATGAGGTAGCAGATGTGTTGCTCGCAATGTTGATAGACGCAGCCGACGTGCTCATGGGATGGAAGGAAGTGCTTCCTGGCGGCTCAGATGATTGGGGAAGCTTTGGCCCATACGATTTTTCAAAGCTTCCACCGACGACCCGTAATAACGCGTCTTTTCACGCAGGGCTTTCGAGCGATGACACACGCAGTCATTTGATGTTTCTCGGCGAATATCTCGCCATGTACCTTTTCGTTTGGTCGGACGAATTATTCATTCCCACGCCGACCATCGATGAGTTCAAAGCCCTCTTTCCCGCGGTAACGATAGACGGAAGCCTGTTGGAGTCAATGATCACACAACGGAACGCCGTCGAAAAGTTTCGCGAATCACTTGGACCGGTTCGACGAGCGCTGTCGAACATTCCATCTTATATGATTTGCGATGATCATGAGATCACCGATGACTGGAATATGACGCGCAGATTCTGCGACAAAGTTTACGGCAGCGCCCTGGGACGACGCATCATCCAAAATGGGCTTATTGCTTTTGCCATTTGTCAGTCGTGGGGAAACTTGCCCGAGCAGTTTTGGGATCAAACTCCGGCCGCCGGCGCGCGGCTATTGAATTCATTGGAGGCGGTGACGCGAGCGGAGGTCGCCGGTACTCACATTTATGACACCTTCGACGACGATTTGCAGACACGAGTGGGGATACACGACGCTGGGAAAATGGCTGGGCACACGCCGTATGCCGTTTTTCACGATAGCGGACCTCACGTCACGATCAACGGCATTAGTGTCGACACAGTTTCGCTTCGCTTCAATTTTTCGGTCGAAGGACCTTCTCACCAAGTTATCGTTACGGACTCCCGCACGAACAGGCAATTCCGATTGAAGGGAAAAGAAGATCATCCCGATCTTATCGGAGTTGCGGAGCTGCGCAAGCAGCTTTTCACCGACGTGCCACGGTTGGAAGATCGGCTGTTGTTGATCGTAACCACCACCAACATTCCGCCGACCGCGGGAATTCGCGAAGCGGCCTCTATTCTTTCAGATGGGCTCGGCGCAGACCGTCGATCCGCTCGCTACGATGTTTCGGTGAAATTTCTCTATAAGTTCGATGTTAACGACTCATGGGAATTTCCTGCCCTCGCGACTGATCATGTGTTCGCCGTCGTGAGTGACAAGTTTCCAAGCATCAACGGCATCCTGACGGGACAAGCAGTTTTCCTTTCAGGAGACGTCCACTTCAGCTTCGCAACGCGTGTCGGATATTGGGCGGAAAAGCAACGGCTCGGCGATACTCCCGGCAATGAGAAGAAAGTCAAAGCAGTCTTTGGACAACTGGTTGCGAGCGCGCTCAAAAACGAAAAGGACGATACGCGAGGAATGCAAGACATTGGCTACGGCTATGTACCACGCAATTTTCTGAAACACATCGCGTGGACAACCGATCCTCAAGGATATTTCGGCTGGAATTATTCTGGAAGCTCAAAAAAAATTGGCCGCTTGCGGGCGGGACTGACGACACCTGGCATAACTTGGAGGATTAGTGGCGAATATCCGACCTGCATAAAATCAGTTGGAATTCACAATCGAGTGACGCTCAATGACAAACCGGACTGGCGGTA
>WNFL01040650.1_pt2 | contig 11605 bp, 11 predicted proteins | sample 5400361 | NCBI WGS metagenome assembly WNFL01 (sample SAMN13153351, study PRJNA577476) | soil metagenome | isolation source: 40 cm soil on Douglas fir-dominated hillslope | place: USA:California | collected 2013-09-17
CAGACGCAACCGGCCTTCGCCCTTTTTTCTGGACGACCTTTTCGACGAACTCCTGCGACTCCTCCATGCTGGAGCGGATCCACAGCGCGATCAGCACGAGCACGACGCTGAACACGAACGGCAGGCGCCAGCCCCACGCGAGGAAGCTCGCGTTGTCCATCGAGCGGCTGATAATCGAGACAAGACCCGTCGAAAGAATCAACCCGACGCCGTAGCCGACCTGCACGCCGCTGCTGTAGAACGCCTTCTTTTTCTCCGGCGCGCTTTCGCACGCCATCAGCGCGGCGCCGCCCCATTCGCCGCCGACGGCGAAACCCTGGGTCGCTCGCAGGATCACGAGCAGCAGGGGCGCCCACCAGCCGATCGTCGCGAAAGAGGGCAGCAGGCCGATCAGCGCCGTCGACAGGCCCATCATCATGACGGTCAGCACCAGCATGCGTTTGCGGCCGATGCGGTCGCCGTAGTGGCCGAACACGAAGCCGCCGAGCGGACGGAACAGGAAGCCGACGCCGAACGTCGCGAACGCGGCGAGCGTGCCCATCGCCGGGCTGACCTGCGGAAAGAACTCCGTATTGAACACAAGCGCCGCGACGATGCCGTACAGCAGGAAGTCGTACCAGTCGACGACCGCGCCGACGAAACTGCCGAGCGCCGCCTCGCGCGCGCGGTTCTTGCCCGGTTCGGCGCCTGCGAGCGCGGATGTCGTTGCCAGCGTAGTCATGAAAGAGTCTCCTCGTGTGTCTGGAATCGAAGGTGCGCGGCTCTTTTTCTGGTTCCGCTGCACGGGTTGTATCGAAGAATAGAGACGGGGCGGAGCGCCCGCAATCGGTGCAGTGTGCGTTTTGCGCGATCACTGGACGGCGTTGCGCGATATGCGCGCGTTTCCCGCGTTAACACCGACACCGGGCGAAGGATACCGAGCGCCAGCCGCGCGGCATGGCATACACCGCTGTCCACCGCGTCAGGCCGCGCTGTGCTAACGTTTAGCTGACGTTTAGAAGCAACACCCTCTGATATACCACATACAAAATATTGATTTTTGCGGCGACGCAGCATATGATTGAGTCATCCACTTAATCATCTGGAGCTTCAAATGGATTTCGTTTCTCTGTCGCTGCTTGCTATTGGTGTGGTTGGTCTGGGTTCCGCTGCCACCGTATTGCTGACAAAATGGATTCCGCAGCCGGTCGCCGAGCTGGCGGCGCTGCATGGCCGTTACGTCGGCCTCGGTGAAGCGGCACCTGTCGCTACGCCGCATCGTTCGCGTGTTCAACAAGAGGCGATGAATGTCGTCAGAACTTCAAACTGAAACTGTGGCTACACCCGCGGTTGCACCTGCAGTAACGTCGTTGACGCTGGCGCTGCAGCCTATCAATGCAAGCGCCAGCCTGCGCGACCAGGCTTATGCAATGCTGCGTCAGGCGATTGCCGACGCAGATATCTATCAGTCGCGCGACGAAATTCGCCTGGACGAACGCGTGCTGAGCGAAACGCTCGGCGTGAGCCGCACGCCGGTGCGCGAAGCGATGACGTTGCTCGAGCAGGAAGGCTTTCTGCGCATGGTGCCGCGTCGCGGCATCTATATAGTGCGCAAGAGCAAGCGTGAAATCGTCGAGATGATCCAGATGTGGGCGGCGCTCGAAAGTATGGCCGCGCGCCTCGCGACGAAAAACGCAACGGACGAGGAAATCGCCCGCCTGCGCCATATGTTCGACCATTTCCGCGACGCAACGCCGGCCGAGCACATCGCCGAGTATTCGGATGCGAACATTGCGTTCCATCAGGCGATCGTCGAACTGTCGAAGTCGCAGATCATCCTCGACACGATCAAGAACATCTTCATTCACGTGCGCGCGATCCGCCGGATGACGATTTCGCAGAGCGACCGCGCGTCGCGTTCGATCGTCGATCATCTGCGCATCATCGAGGCGCTCGAGCAGCGCGATACCGAACTCGCCGAGCGTCTTACGCGTCAGCATTCGCTCGATCTTGCCGCCTTCGTCGAAGCGAACTGCGATTTTCTCGACTGAACAAGGCGGCCTGAACGGACAGCCTGAATTGAGAAGCAACACGGGGCCAGCGGTTTTCGCCGCTGGCCCTGTTGTTTTTGCAACGCTGTCGTTCTGCAAACGCGATTCGTGCGTTCAGTGTCCGTGCATCGCCCTCAACATTGTTTCGCCCAGCGCCGCCGGCGATTGCGCGACATGAATGCCCGCCGCGTGCATCGCGTCGATCTTCGCGCCGGCGGTGCCCGTGCCGCCAGAAATGATTGCGCCCGCGTGACCCATCCGGCGTCCCGGCGGCGCACTCGTTCCCGCGATGAAACCCACCACCGGCTTCTGCGTGCGCGCGTCCTTCAGAAACTGCGCGGCGTCTTCTTCCGCTGCGCCGCCGATCTCGCCGATCATGATGATGCCGTGCGTGTCTTCGTCGGCGAGGAACAGTTCAAGGCAATCGATGAAGTTCGTCCCGTTCACCGGATCGCCGCCGATGCCGATACAGGTCGTCTGTCCGAGGCCGGCTGCGGTGGTTTGCGCGACGGCTTCATACGTCAGCGTGCCGGAGCGCGACACGATGCCGATCTTGCCGGGGCGATGAATGTGTCCCGGCATGATGCCGATCTTGCATTGTCCGGGCGTGATGACGCCGGGGCAGTTCGGGCCGATCAACCGTGTGTTCGAACCGGTAACCGCACGCTTGACGCGCACCATGTCGATCACCGGAATGCCTTCGGTGATGCACACGACAAGCGGGATTTCCGCGTCGACGGCTTCGAGAATCGCATCGGCGGCCACGGGCGGTGGCACGTAGATTACTGATGCGTTCGCGCCCGTCGCATCCACGGCTTCGGCGACCGTATCGAACACCGGCAGACCGAGATGCGTCGTGTTGCCCTTGCCGGGCGTCACGCCGCCGACCATCCGCGTGCCGTACGCGACGGCCTGTTCAGAATGGAACGTGCCCTGCGAGCCGGTGAAGCCCTGGCAGATCACCTTCGTATTGCGATCGATCAGAACAGCCATGTCACTGTGCTCCCTGAACCGCCGTGACCACCTTGTCGGCGGCGTCGGCGAGATGGTCGGCTGACAGGACCGGCAGCCCCGATTTGCGCAGGATCTGCTTGCCCAGATCGACGTTCGTGCCTTCGAGCCGCACGACGAGCGGCACGCGCAGGTCGACTTCGCGCGCCGCGCTGACAACACCTTCGGCAATCACGTCGCAGCGCATGATGCCGCCGAAGATATTGACGAGAATGCCCTTCACCTTCGGGTCGCCGAGAATCAGGCGAAACGCGGTCGCGACACGTTCCTTGGTCGCGCCGCCGCCGACGTCGAGAAAGTTCGCCGGCTCGCCGCCGTAGAGCTTGATGATGTCCATCGTCGCCATCGCGAGACCGGCGCCGTTGACCATGCAGCCGATGTTGCCGTCGAGCGTCACGTAATTGAGGCCGTGCTTCGTGGCTTCGAGTTCGGCGGGGTCTTCTTCGGCTTCGTCGCGCAGCGCCTCGATCGCCGGATGACGGAAGAGGGCGTTGTCGTCGAAATTGATCTTCGCGTCGAGCGCCACGACGTCGCCTTGCGCCGTCACGACGAGCGGATTGATCTCGACGATCGATGCATCCAGTTCCGTGAACGCGCGATACGCGCCCAGGATGAACTTCGTGGCCGCGCTTACCTGCTTGCCGGCGAGACCGAGTCCGAACGCGATCTGGCGCGCGTGGAACGGCTGCATGCCAGTGGCGGGATCGATCGCCACCTTGAGGATTTTTTCGGGCGTGCGCGCGGCGACTTCCTCGATTTCCATCCCGCCTTCGGTCGACGCCATCACCGTGATACGCGACGTATTGCGATCGATCAGCATGCCGAGATACAGCTCGCGCTCGATCGCGCAGCCTTCCTCGATATAGACGCGCTTCACTTCGCGGCCAGCCGGCCCGGTCTGCTTCGTCACCAGCACCGATGACAGCATCTGCGCCGCATTCATGCCGACGTCCGCGACCGACTTCACGACGCGCACGCCGCCCGGGCCCGTGCGGTCGTTCGTGAAGCGCCCCGCGCCGCGGCCACCCGCATGTATCTGCGATTTCACGACCCACACGGATCCGCCGAGCTGCGCCGCCGCTTCCTCGGCTTCCCGCGGCGTGAATGCCACCCGGCCGCTGGGCACGGCCACGCCGTAGCCCCGCAGCAGTTCTTTCGCCTGATATTCGTGAATATTCACTGTCTCCTCGCTGGATGATCGGCATAGAGGGCGCCGGGAAGATGCGGGAAAGGCCTTGCTTGACGACGTTTGAAATATGGTATGTGATATATCAACACGGTTCAAGAATGAATGATGATCGGTGTTTTCCCTCGGTAGCAATTCGTAAAACATGGGGTTGGGGGCGGCGAAGTCCCGCTGCACGGGTCGCCGGAGCGAATCCGGCGGCGCGGATCCAAGGGAAAAACAGGCTTGAATCAATCTGATATATCACATACCGTATGGAACAAGGCCAACCGGTTCCTCAGAGGAACGGGTGTCATCGAAATGGAGGCGTTCATCGATCAGCGCCGCACAACCGATTGTCCAGGAGACGACCATGTCTGCAGTTGTTTCATCGTTCGACACAGGCGCCGGCAGCAAGGAGTGCGGGGCGATCCTGAACATCCAGGTCGGCTCGCGCGACGACGCGATGGGCACCAGAAAGACCATGCACAGATAAAAGACGCGGACATCAAGTAAGGAGGCATGACATGGGCAAGGCACTCGACGGTGTGCGGATTCTCGATTTCACGCATGTGCAATCGGGTCCGACCTGCACGCAACTGCTGGCATGGTTCGGCGCCGACGTCATCAAGGTAGAGCGTGCCGGCGCCGGCGATATCACGCGCGAACAGCTGCGCGATATCCCCGACGCGGACAGCCTCTACTTCACGATGCTCAACCACAACAAGCGCTCGATCACGATCGATACGAAGAACCCGGAAGGCAAGCTGGTTCTCGAATCGCTGATCCAGAAGTGCGACGTGCTCGTCGAGAATTTCGCGCCCGGCGCGCTCGACCGGATGGGCTTCACGTGGGAGCGCATCCAGGAGCTGAATCCGCAGATGATCGTCGCTTCGGTGAAGGGGTTCGGCCCGGGGCCGTACGAGGACTGCAAGGTCTACGAGAACGTCGCGCAGTGCGCGGGCGGCGCCGCATCGACAACCGGTTTCGACGACGGCCCGCCGGTGGTGAGCGGTGCGCAGATCGGCGACAGCGGCACGGGCCTCCATCTCGCGCTTGGGATCGTCACGGCGCTGTTCCAGCGTGTCAGCACGGGCCGCGGCCAGAAGGTGCTCGCCGCGATGCAGGACGGCGTGCTGAACCTCTGCCGCGTCAAACTGCGCGACCAGCAGCGGCTCGAGCGCACCGGCGTGATGAAGGAGTACCCGCAGTACCCGAACGGCACGTTCGGCGAAGCGGTGCCGCGCGCCGGCAACGCCTCGGGCGGCGGCCAGCCCGGCTGGATCCTGAAGTGCAAGGGCTGGGAAGCGGATCCGAACGCGTACATCTACTTCATCACGCAGGCGCCGGTGTGGGCGAAGATCTGCAACGTGATCGGCAAGGAGGAATGGGCGACCCATCCCGACTACGCGACGCCCCATGACCAAGACCAAGTTCGAGGCCATGGAGATTCTCAACAAGTACGACATTCCGTGCGGCCCGATTCTCTCGATGAAGGAGATCGCGGAAGAACCGTCGCTGCGCAAGACCGGCACGATCGTCGAAGTCGATCATCCGGTGCGCGGCAAGTATCTGACCGTCGGCAACCCGATCAAGCTGTCCGACAGTCCCACTGATGTCACGCGCTCGCCGCTGCTGGGCGAGCACACCGAGGAGGTGATGGCCGAACTCGGCTATTCGCCGGAACAGATCGGCGCGCTGCGCGCGACCGGCGCCATTTGAGTGGTCCGTTTCACTGCGCAAATGGGCTCATCGAGCGCAGTGTTGCCGTAGTCCGACCGACGTATTTTGCAACGGGTGACGGCGCCCTCTCTTTCGTGAGATGGCGGCCCGATCCGCCGAGGAGCTAATAGTGGACACATGGATGCGCTTCATGTCGAACGACGGACGGGTCGTCTTCGGCCGCGTTGAAAACGGCTATCTGCACGAGTACGGGAGTCTCGACCGCCCGGAGCCTACCGGCACCGTGCTGTCGACGCGCGCGCTTACACCGCTTGCGCCCTGCGCGCCCGGCAAGGTCGTCGCGCTATGGAACAACTTCTATGCGCTGGCCGCGAAGCTCGACAAGCCCGTGCCGTCGCATCCGCTCTTTCTGATCAAGCCGGCAGGGTCGGTCATCGGCTCGGGCGATCCGATCGCCCGGCCGGTAGGATACGGTGGCAAGATCGCATACGAGGGCGAACTCGGGATCGTGATCGGACGGCGCTGCAGTGCAGTGAGTGTCGAAGAAGCGGCTGACGCGATCTTCGGCTACACGATCGTCAACGACGTGACCGCGGCGGACCTGCTGAACGAAAATCCGCACTTTCCTCAATGGTGCCGCGCGAAGGGGTTCGATACGTTCTGTTGTATCGGGCCGGCGATCGTATCGGGTCTCGACTGGCACGCATGCCATGTCGTGACGACGCTCGACGGCGTGGAGCGGCAGAACTATCCGCTGTCGGACATGGTGTTTTCGCCGGCGGAGCAGGTGAGCATGATTTCCCATGATCTGACGCTGGAACCCGGTGACGTGATCGCGTGCGGTACGTCGCTCGGTGTCGGCTCGATCAAGGACGGCGCCACGGTTGCGGTTTCGATCGAAGGCGTCGGGACCTTGAGCAATACCCTCGCTGCCGCGCGCGGCGAAGCAGAACAGGCCGCCGCGACGGCTGGAAGTATCGCCTGAACTGAGCGGCGCCGTAGATGCGCCGCACGAGGAGGAGACATGCCGGACGGACTGGACAATGCCGTGTACGCAGGTATCGGTATTCTGCTGGCTGTTGTGGGCGCAACCTTTTGCGCGCGCATCGTACGCCGCCGTGGATGGTTGCGTCAGCCAGGCTTTCGGACGCTGCTCGGCTGCGGCGTCGGGCTTGCTGTCATCGCAGCCGGATTCGCGCGCTATCTGCTGACGGCGATGCCGGCGGGCATCGAGCGCGTCGAATCGTGTGTCGCGGTCGCCGGATCGGTAATCGCGTTCTGCAAGCTGCATGGCGCGCTGAACGATCGCAGCGCCGTATTTCCCGGCTACAAGCTCGTCAATATCGTGGCGCTGCTGTTGTGCGCGTGGCTCGGCTATGCATTCGTCACCGAAGACACGCAGAACTTCGGCGTCGCCGCGCTGCTCGCGATGAGCGTGCTGGCCGCCGCGCTGGGCGCGCATCTGATGACGACAACCGACGACGAACCGCATCATCCCACGCACGCATTCGCCGCCTCCGGTACACGGGCGCATGCACGCTGCGGCGTGGTTCACCGGCGCGACATTCTGGAACGTATCGAATTGCGCGGAGATCCGTCGCACCTGCGTCCCGGCGACGATTTCCTGCAGCCCTGGGGATGGCGTGACGATGCCTGCGACGTGCAGCGCTCAGGCGCGTACCGGCGCGGCATCGAATGGCGTTATCGCGGACGTCAGCGATATCGCGCGATGCGTCACCCGGCGGTGGAGTGGAAGTAGAGCGGAAAGAGAAAGTTGCACGCGCAAGCATCGTGCGCGTGCAACGAGAGAGAGGAATCGGGCATCAGGCACGACTCGCGGGCATGAACTCGCGGAAGTACTGGCTCTTCTTTTCCAGGATCAGCTGGGCCAGAAAGTCGGCGTCGTACGCCTTGTGCAGATGTGCGTGGAATCGTTCGATGTACGCGGTAATGCGGGCGATTTCACTGCTGAATTCGTTGAGCGCGTCGAGCGTATCGCGGTCCCAGCGAAACCGCAGGCCAAGATCGCTGAAGGCCGCGTTGTACGCGCTCAGATGGGCATCGTCGGGACTGTCCGCGGTAACGCGGGCAGCACGCGTGGTGGAATGAGACAGAACCGAAGCGTGATTCATGATCGGGCTCCTATGCGGACGAGTGGAAGAACTCGACTCAAGCATAGAAGCGGCGATCGATTTGCAATAGTTAAAGTTTTATTGGGGAACCATATCCTATCGCTTATACACGGTGGATTCCTTCAGGCGGGTGATCTGCTCGATCAGGTTCGCGCCTTCTTCCATCAGAAAGCGCTTGAAGGCCTCCGCCACGGGCGGCAGGCGCTTGTTCTTGCGATGCACGACGTACCAGTTGAGCATCACGGGAAAGCCCTCGACGTCGAGCACGACAAGATTGCCGACCTGCAGTTCGAGGCTGATCGTATGCGCGGACAGAAAAGCGATACCCATACCGGCGATGACGGCCTGCTTGATCGTCTCGGTGCTCTTGATCTCCATCGCGATCTTGAGATTCGTCAGACGGCCGGCGAAACCTTCTTCCATCGAATTCCAGGTGTCCGAGCCGCGCTCGCGCACCACGAACGCCTCGTTCGCCAGCTGGCTCATCTTGATGTTGCGTTTGTTCGCGAGCGGATGGGTCGGCGCCGCGACGATCACGTACGGATGCGGCGCGAACGATTCGTTGATCGAATCCATTTCGTGCGGCGGCCGCACCATCACCGCGAGATCGGTCTGGTTGGTCGACAGTTGATGCAGCAGTTCCTCGCGGTTGTGTACCGCAAGGTTGAGTTCCACGCCGGCATAGCGCCGCGTGAACTCGGCAAGCAGGCGCGGAAAGAAGTAGTCGCCCGCGCTGATCACCGCGACGTTCAGCTTGCCGCCGGATATGCCCTTCAGCTGGCTCATCGCTTCGTCCACTTCGTGGAACTGCTGGATGATCGCGCGGCTGTAGTGAAGCATCTCTGTGCCGGCAGGCGTCAGATAGATTTTCTTGCCGAGCTGTTCGAAGAGCGGCAGACCCGCGTGGTCTTCGAGCTGGCGCACCTGGGTGGAGACGGCAGGCTGCGTCAGATGCAGTTCCTCGGCGGCGCGCGAGAAGCTGAGATGCCGGGCTACCGTCTCGAAGACCTTGAGCTGGCGAAGGGTTGCGTTTCTCATCGTCATGGCCGATGTATAAGCGAATGTGAATCTATATAGTAACAAACTTTAATTATTAGTTATTCAGCATAGACCCTAGCATAAGCCTGCAAGAAGCCGGATTTTATGCGGGCGAGCGTCGGGGTTAACGCCTGGTGCAAAGTGCCGGTAATACATGGCATAGCGCGATGCAGCAGGGCTGGAAAATTTAATTTTCCCGAAACGTTTTTTGATTTTGGCATTGCCATTCTTTTAAACCGGATTCAGAGAAATGTGAGTAATAAATATCCCGAAAGCTGAAATTTCGGGTCTTAACTATAAGCTGGACTGTATGCAACGCGGCGATTATGCCGGCTGCACTAATAGATAGCGGAGACAAGGCAAATGGACGATATCACCCAGCAAGCCCCGGCACCTTCATTTATAGGGAACCGGTGGACTCAACTGGTCATCGGCATGCTCTGCATGGCGCTGGTCGCCAACCTGCAGTACGCCTGGACACTGTTTGTCGCGCCGATGAACGCGCAGCATCACTGGGGCACCGCCTCGATCCAGCTGGCGTTTTCCGTTTTCATCCTGACTGAAACCTGGCTCGTGCCAGTCGAGGGCTGGCTCGTCGACAGGTTCGGTCCGCGGCCGGTGGTCGCCGTCGGCGCGCTATGCGCCGGTCTTGCATGGGTCATTTTTTCGCATGCGACCACGCTGCCCGAGCTGTATGCCGGGTCCGTGATCGCCGGCGTCGGCGCGGGCGGGGTGTATGGCACGTGCGTCGGCAATGCGCTGAAGTGGTTTCCGGACCGGCGCGGTCTGGCAGCGGGGCTGACTGCCGCGGGCTTCGGCGCGGGGGCGGCGGTCACCGTCATTCCGATCGCCAACATGATCACGAGCGCGGGCTATGAGCACACGTTCCTGTTCTTCGGCATTCTGCAGGGCGTGAGCATCCTCGTGCTCGCGATGCTGCTGATCAAGCCCGCGCCGCGTCAGGTGGCGGGCGCGAACAAAAAGTTCGCGGTCAGCAAGATCGACTACACGCCGGGTCAGATGATCAAGGCGCCGGTGTTCTGGGTGATCTATCTGTCGTTCGTCGCGGTTGCGGCGGGCGGCCTGATGGCGACCGCGCAGCTCGGCGTGATCGCGAAAGACTGGGGCCTCGCCAAACTGCCGATGTCGCTGTTCGGCCTGACGCTGCCGCTGCTCACGATGACGCTTTCCATCGACAACATCTGCAACGGCTTTACGCGTCCGCTGTGCGGGTTCATCTCCGACAAGCTCGGCCGGGAGAACACGATGTTCTTCATCTTTATCGGTGAAGGGCTGGCGCTGCTCGGACTGATGGAATACGGCAGCAACCCGTATGCGTTCATGACATTCGCGGCGCTGATCTTCCTGTTCTGGGGCGAGATCTTTTCGATCTTCCCGGCCATCTGCGCGGACACGTTCGGCAGCAAATATGCGGCGGCCAACGCCGGCACGCTGTACACCGCGAAAGGCACCGCGTCGCTGATCGTGCCGATTGCATCCGTGCTGGCCGTGACGGGCGGCTGGAACCTCGTGTTCATCGTGGCGGCCGTGATCACGATTGCGGCGGGTGTGTCGGCGAAGTTCATCCTCGCGCCGATGCGCGCACGCTGGATCGAGTCGCGCGACAATCCGGTCGCGCCGACCGGCAACGGCGCGTCGCGTCTGAGTCACTGGCCGGAGCAGACGGGGGAATAGCGTCCCTGCCGTTGTGTGATGAATATCTCACTGCATCAACTCAAGGTTTTCGTCGCCGTCGCGCGCCAGCGGAGTTTCACCCGCGCGGCGCGCGAATTCGATCTCACGCAGTCGGCGGTCAGCCGCTGCGTGCGCGAACTCGAGGACGCGATCCAGCTCAGGCTCTTCGATCGCACGACGCGCCAGGTCGAACTGACGACGGCCGGCGCGAGTCTCGAACGCCGCATTGGCCGTCTGCTCGAAGAAATCGACATCACTTTGCGCGAAGGACGCGCGGCGCATGAGAGCCACACCGGCGTCGTGGTGATCGCCAGCAATCCGGTGCTGTCGTCGAGCTGGCTGCCGATGGGTCTCGCGCGCTGCGCGGCCGCATTTCCCGAGCTGATCATCTCCGTGAAGGACGTGCCGCAAGCGGCGGTGCTAGCAGGCGTCGAGCACGGCGAGGTCGATTTCGGCGTCGTTTCCGATCTCGACCCGGCGACGTGCGTCGGCATGCATGCCCAGATGCTGTTTTCGACGCCGCTCTGCGCGGTCCTGCCTGAAGCGCACGCGCTTGCGCAACGTCCAACGCTTTCGTGGGCCGCACTCGACGACGTGCCGCTCGTCACACTCAATCCGGATGCCGGCAGCCGCGCAGCTGTCGATCGCGCGCTGGGCGCGCACCGTGTCCGCGGCCGTCCCATTCAGGAGCTGGGACACGTCGCCGCCGTATTGCGCATGATCGAACTGGGGCTTGGTATCGGCATCCTGCCCGTCGATTCGCACTGGCCTGCGCCTTCCGCGCGCACGGTGACGCGACCGCTGCTGCCCGAAGCGACGCTGACGACGATGCTTATCCGTCGCAAGCACCG
>WNFL01165124.1_pt2 | contig 11604 bp, 15 predicted proteins | sample 5400361 | NCBI WGS metagenome assembly WNFL01 (sample SAMN13153351, study PRJNA577476) | soil metagenome | isolation source: 40 cm soil on Douglas fir-dominated hillslope | place: USA:California | collected 2013-09-17
CACAGCGCGCCGCCGGCGGCTGATCGACGCAAGGTGCTCGCCGCCGCGCTGGCGCAGAAGCGCCGATGAATCCCGCAAAGCGGGCCGAGATCTTCCGCCGCTTCCGCGCCGCCAATCCGAACCCGACGACGGAACTGAAGTACGGCACGCCGTTCGAGCTGCTCGTCGCGGTGGTGCTCTCTGCCCAGGCGACCGACAAGTCGGTGAACCTGGCGACGGAGGAATTGTTCAAGAAGCACAACACCCCGGCGGCGATCGCCAAGCTCGGCGTGGCCGGGCTGGAAAATTACATCCGCAGGATTGGTCTGTACCGCACCAAGGCGAAGAACGTCGTCGCCCTGTCGAAGATCGTCCTGGAAAAGCATTGCGGCGCCGTGCCGCAGAACCGCGAAGCGCTCGAGGCGCTTCCCGGCGTCGGGCGCAAGACCGCGAACGTGGTGCTCAACACCGCGTTTGGCCAGCCGACCGTGGCAGTCGATACCCACATTTTCCGTGTTTCGAACCGGACGAGGATCGCGCCGGGCAAGGACGTGCTCGAGGTCGAGGAGAAGCTGCTCAAGTTCACGCCGCCCGAGTTCCTGCAGAACGCGCATCACTGGCTCATATTGCATGGACGTTACACATGCCTCGCGCGCAAGCCCGGCTGCCCGCACTGCCTGATCCGCGACCTTTGCGAATTCACGCCGAAAACGAAGGAGTGAATGACATGCTGTAGTCGCCGCACGTCACTGCGAGCGACAGGGGAATTAGGACGCCGTTCGGACTAGCCCCGGGCCGTCCGGGGAAAACCTTCGCTCGGCATGATGCGTCGAACCCCACCCGGAGACGGCGCCATGACGACCCGCTTAGTAGCCCTCTTGCTCGCGTTCCTAGGCGCCGCGCTCGCCGCCTCGGCTCCCGCCCGCGCCGAGGAAGCCACCGACACGATGATCCTGGTCGCCAAGCGCCAGCTGCGCGACCAGCTCTACGGCTCGACCATCCTGCTCGTCAAGCCGCTCGGCGAGGATCGCCACGTCGGCTTCATCATCAACAAGCCGACGCAGATGACGCTCGGCAAGCTCTTCCCCAACCACGGGCCTTCGCAGAAAGTCGTCGACCCGGTCTATCTCGGCGGGCCGTTCAACTCGCAGGTGATCTTCGCCCTGGTGCAGCGCAAGGACAACCCGGGCGGCCGCTCGGTGCGCATCGCGCAGGACCTCTACCTCGCGGTGGACAGCCAGGTCGTCGACCGCATCATCGAGACCGAGCCCGACCATGCGCGTTTCTTCGCCGGCATGGTGCTGTGGAAGCCGGGCGAGCTGACCGAAGAGGACCGAAGAGATCAAGCGCGGCCTCTGGTACACGCTCGACGCGCGCACCGAGCTCGTGCTGCGCAAGGCGGACGGGCTCTGGGAAGAGCTGGTCGGCCGCTCCGAGCGGAAAGCGAATACGATTTAGCTAGCGCTGGTCGTGTAGCGCGGACTTCTGGCTCGCGAACCAGGCCGCGAGGTCCTCGATGTCCTGCTTCGAGAGCTGTCCCGCGAACCCCTTCATGATCGGGTTCGTGCGGTGTCCCGCCTTGTAGTCGCTGAGCGCCCTCACCAGATAGTCGTAATGCTGGCCGGCCAGGATCGGCTGGTCCGGGGCCGAAGGCTTGTTGCCGTCGGGGCCATGGCAGGCCGCGCAGACCTGCGCCGCCTTTTTCTGTCCCGATACCGCGTCGCCGCGCGCGTTCGCAGCGGTTGCGACGAACAGCGCCAGCAGGCAGGCGAGCGCTCTCATTTCGCCGCTCCGTAGTACGCCGCGAGGTCGACCATGTCCTGGTCGGTCAGGCTCGCGGCGATGCCGCGCATGGAAGGATGCGAGCGGTCGCCGCTCTTGTAGGCCTTGAGCGCCGAGATGATGTAGGCCTGCTGCTGCCCGGCGATCTTCGGCACGTGGTACACGGAGGGGAACGCGGTCTTGTATCCGGGGATGCCGTGGCAGCCGATGCACATCGCGGTCTTGTTCCGGTGCGCCTCGTCCGCGTTGCCCTTCTGCTGCGCGAGCGCGGCCTGCGCGCCTGAGGCGAGAACTGCGGCGAGGAGGAGTCTGAGCATTGGTTTTCTTCTAGGGCGGCAGCGGGCGATTTTATAGCATACTAGGTCATGCGCTTCAAAGGCTCCGCTTCGTATGTTTCGACCGACGACCTCACGCTCGCGGTCAACGCCGCCATCACCCTCGAGCGCCCGCTGCTGGTCAAGGGCGAGCCCGGCACCGGCAAGACGATGCTCGCCATCGAAGTCGCCCGCTCGCTCGGCGTGCCGCTGCTCGAGTGGCACATCAAGTCCACCACCAAGGCACAGCAGGGCCTCTACGAATACGACGCGGTGAGCCGTCTGCGCGACTCACAGCTCGGCGACGAACGCGTGCACGACATCCACAATTACATCGTCAAGGGCATGCTGTGGCAGGCGTTCACGCAGGACCGGCCGAGCGTGCTGCTCATCGACGAGGTCGACAAGGCCGACATCGAGTTCCCGAACGACCTGCTGCGCGAGCTCGACCGGATGGAGTTCTACGTCTACGAGACGCGCGAGCTCGTCAAGGCTAGACACCGGCCGATCGTCTTCATCACCTCGAACAACGAGAAGGAGCTGCCCGACGCCTTCCTGCGCCGCTGCTTCTTCCACTACATCCGCTTCCCCGACAAGGAGACGATGGAGAAGATCGTCGCCGTGCACTTCCCGACGCTGAAGAAGTCGCTCTTGCGCGAGGCGATGGAGGTGTTCTTCGAAGTACGCGAGGTGCCGGGGCTGAAGAAGAAGCCCTCGACCTCGGAGCTTCTCGACTGGCTGAAGCTGCTGCTCGCCGAGGACATTCCCCCGGAAGCGCTGCGCTCCAAGGACCGCAAGACGATCATCCCGCCGCTGCACGGCGCGCTGCTCAAGAACGAGCAGGACGTGCACCTCTTCGAGCGGCTGGTCTTTATGACGCGCGCCAAAGGCGCTTAGATGACCCAGACCAAGGGTGCTTAGCCGCAGACAGTTCGTACTGGGGGCCGGCGCGCTCGCCCTGCCGTGGCATGCCATGGCCCAGGGCCTCTCGAATCGCCCCGTCAGATTCATCCTCGGCCAGACGCCCGCCACGACGCCGGACCTGATCGCGCGCATCCTCGCGCCGAGGATGCAGGCCAAGTGGAACCAGCCGTTCCTGGTCGAGAACCGCGGCGGCGCCGGCGGCGCGATCGGCCTCGACGCGGTGGCAAAGTCGCCGCCCGACGGCCACGTGCTCACCGTGAGCGTCAACTCGACCCTCACGCTGCCGCTCTTCTTCAAGATCGACTTCGACATCCTGGAGAGCTTCACGCCGATCGGCGTGCTGGCGCAGAACATCTTCGCCCTCGCCGTCCACCCGTCGGTACCGGCGAAGGATTTCCCCGAATTCCTCGCCTGGGCGAAGCGCGAAGGCGGCAAAGCGAACTACGGCTCCCCCGGCAACGGCACGCATCACCATCTGCTGATGGAGTCCGTGAAGCTGCGCACCGGGATCGAGCTCACCCACATCCCCTATAAAGGCTCGGCGCCGGCGTTCACCGACCTCATGGGCGGCCAGATCGCGACCATGTTCGTGCCGCTCGGCACCGCGATCACGCTCGGCGGCGCGGGCAAGATCCGGCCGATCGGCGGCTCGGCGCGCGAGAGGTCGCCGCTCGCGGCGAACCTTCCCTCGCTGCACGAGCAGGGCCTCAAGGACTTCGACTCCTCGTCGTGGTTCTCCGCCTGGGGGCCCGCCGGCCTGCCGACTGACATCGTCGTCAAGTACAACACCGCCTTTCGTGATGTACTGTCCGAACCCGACGCGCGCGACGCTCTCGCCAGGCAAGGCGTCACGGTGCGCCTCAGCACGCCGCAGGAGCTCGACCGTCTGAACCGCGAAGACTACGAACAGTTCGTGAGGCTGGTGAAGGATGCGAAGATCAAAGGCGACTGAGCGCGCCCTCGCGCTCCTGCTCGTAGCGCTGGCGGCCGGCTGCGCGCCGATGAGCGAGAGCGAATGCAAGAGCGCCGACTGGTTCGAGCTCGGCAAGCGCGACGGCGAGATCTACGGCGTGCGGCCGCAGATCGACCAGTACGCCTATCGCTGCAGCACCTTCGGCGTCACGGCGAAGGAGAGCGACTATCTGACCGGCTGGGTCGACGGCAGCCGGCACGCCGATCGCGTCGTTCACGACCTCGACCAGATCACCCGGCTGCAGCGCCGGAAGCGTCGCCGCATCGCAGCCGAACCAGACGATGTCCCCCGGATGCAGGGTCACGTAGCGCGACATCCGCGAAAGATACTGCGCGACGCTGAAGATCATGCCGCGCGTGTTGTAGCTCGAGACGGTCTTGCCGTTGATGCGCACCTCGATCTGCTGGTTCATGGGATCGATGCCGGAGACGATCGCCGGGCCCATCGGCTTGAAGGTGTCGGCGCTCTTGGCGCGCCAGAGCGTGCGGTCGGTCTTCTGCCAGGTGCGCTCACTGATGTCGTTGCCCAGGGTATAGCCGGCGACGCAGTCCAGCGCCTTTTCTTCCGATATGTTTTTGGTTTCTGTTTTTATAACTGCAACCAGCTCCCCTTCGTATTCCACCGGTCCCGGCGAATCGGCGGGAATGACGATCTCGGCGCCGCTCGGAATCAGCGCCGCGGCCGAGCGGTAATCGCCCAGTCGATATGCGCCTTGTAGTTCAGCCCCGCCGCGTAGAAGTTGCGGACCGCGTCGAACACCTTGCGGTCGACCGGCTCGCGGGCGCCGCTCATTCTTCCTTCACTCCCGCAGCCTTGATCACGCGCGCCCAGCGCTCGGCATCCTGCTTGAGCCAGGCGGTGAATTCCGCGGGCGAGCTCGCTTGCGTGATCGCGCCGAGCGCGGCGAGGCGCGTCTTCGTTTCCGCCTTGCCGAGCGATGCGCGCACCGCCGCGTTCAGCCTTTCGATAACGGCCGGTGGTGTTCCGCGCGGAGCGACCACGCCCAGACCCTGCGTGTACTCCTCGAAGCCGGGGAAGCCAGCCTCCGCCATCGTCGGCACGCCGGGGTAGTCGGCGTGACGCTGCGGCGTGCTCACCGCCAGCGCCTTCAGCCTCTTCTGCGCGACCTGCTCGGAAATGCCGACCATCGGATAGAACATGAAGCTCACCCTTCCCGCCATCACCTCGGTAAGCGCGGGCGCGTTGCCCCGGAAGGGGACGTGAGTCATGCGCGTCTTGGACAGCGTCGCGAGCAGAGCCGCGGCAAGATGCGCCGAGCCGCCGTTGCCGGCCGAGGCATAGGAGACCTGCTCGGGCTTCGCTTTCGCCTCGTTGATCAGATCGGCGAGCGAATTCGCGGGCGAATCGCCCCGCGTGACCAGCACCAGCGGCAGCGAGCACACCAGGCCGACCGGCGCGAAATCGGCGATCGGGTCGTAGGGCTTCTTCTCCGCCATCAGGATGGCGTTGACGTTGTGCGACAGCGTGGTCATCAGCACCGTGTATCCGTCGGCCGGAGCGCGCTTCACTTCCAGCGTGCCGATCAGCCCGTTGGCGCCGGTCTTGTTCTCGACCACCACGCTTTGGCCGAGGGTCGCGCTCATATCCTGCGCGATCAGGCGGGCGATGACGTCGGTGGGGCCGCCCGCCGAATAGCCGACGACCATCCTCACCGGCTTGTCGGGGTACGACTGCGCCACGGCGAGGTTGGCGAAAAAGGCAACGAGAAGAAAAAGCCGTCTCACTTGCGCTCCTCCGGTGGGATGAAGCGCGTCGCCATCACCTGGCAGCGCTTGACCAGTCGATGCTCGTTCGGGCCGTAGTCGGCGACCGCGCTATGGATCGTGCCGATGTCCTCCCACATCAGCACGTCGCCCTCCTCCCAGCGCGAGGTATAGCGGTACTCCGGCTTGAGCTGGTGCTCGAACAGAAAGTCGAGCAGCTCGTCGCTCTCCTTCTGCGGCAATTCGTTGACGCGCACCGCATAGCCCGGGTTGGCGTAGAGCACCTTGCGACCGGTGATCGGGTGAGTGAGCACCATGGGATGAGAGACCGGCGGCTTCGCTTTGCGCTGCGCCTCGGTGAGCGGCGGGCGCTTGCTGCCTTTTTCGCTGCGCATCATCTCCCAGAACTTGTTGAAATCGTGCAAACAGGTTTTCCCCTTCAGCTTCTCCTTCACATCGGTTGAAAGGCCTTCGTAGGCGGCGGGCATGCTGCTGAACTCGGTCGCGCCGAGGGCGACGCCGCCGCGGCGCGGGATTTTGATGCCGTAGAGCACGTTGGCAAAGGCGATCTCGCGGCTGTACGACATGTCGGTGTGCCAGTCCTGGCCGGCGTCGGCGAGGCCGATCGGCCGGCCGTTCTCGACGATGTTGGAAAGGATCATCACTTCGGGGTGGCCGGGTTCCTGGTAGGCGCCGGACGCGACGTTGATCTCCAGCTCGCCGAATCGCGCCGCGAAGCGCTTCAGCTCGCCGGCGTCGAGCGCCTGCCGCGGGAAGCGCAGCACGCCGTGCTTGCCGAGCGCTTCCACGATCGCCTGATCCTCGGCCGCCGCCAGCGGCCGCGCGAGATCGACGCCTTCGATGCTGGCGCCCAGCGCGGCACCGCTCGGGATGATCTTCATGTCAGTCGATCCTGAGGCCGATGTCTTTCACGATCTTCGCATAGCGCGCTGTATCGGCGCGCACCAGCTGGGCGAACTCCTCTGGCGAGCGCGACACGCTGCCGTCGCCGCCGATGCCTTCCAGCCTCGTCCGGACATCGGGCGTCTGCATCGCCTTGACGAGATCGCCGTGCAGGCGCCGCACCACCGCCGCGGATGTCCCCGCGGGCGCGAAGACGCCGTACCAGGTCGTGATCACGTAGCCGGGAAGCCCCGCTTCCTCGGCGGCCGGAACGTCGGGAAACGCGGGCAACCGCGCGGCGGTCGATACCGCCAGGGCGCGCAGCTTCCCGGAGCGCACGTGCGCCGCCGAAGCCGCCATCGTGTCGAAGGCCACCAGGTGCTGGCCGCCGAGAAGATCCTGCATCGATTGCCCGCTGCCTTTGTAGGGCACGTGCACCAGCTCGACGCCTGCGAGGCTCTTGAAGAGCTCGCCGGCAAGGTGCGGCATGCTGCCGTTGCCCGCCGAAGGGAAAGTCAGACCGGGTTTTCCCTTCAAGAAAACCACCAATTCCTTCAGAGAGGAGACGCGCAGCGATGGATGCACGACGATGAAGTGCGGCACCGAGGCGGCGATGCCGACCGGCGCGAAATCCCGGATCACGTCGTAAGGCAGGTTGGCGAAGAGGCTCGGCGCGATCGCGTTCACCGAGACGTGGCCCATCATGATCGTGTAGCCGTCGGCGGGCGATTTCGCCACCATGCCGGCGGCCGCGGTGCCGGTGGCGCCCGGGCGGTTCTCGATCACCACCGGCTGGCCGAGGAGCTCTGAATATCGCGGTGCGACGATGCGCGCGACCACGTCGGTGCCGCCGCCGGGCGGGAAGCCGACGACCATGCGCACAGGCTTGGCTGGATATTCCTGCGCCGGCGCGAGCGACGGCAGCGCGAGAGCGAAAGCGAGAAGGAAAACCCGCGGATTGGCCATAAAATCCTCCCGCATCATGTCCGACCCCAAGCCGTCCTACAACCCCAGGCCGTCGCGACCGAAGCTCAAGCTGCCGGCGGGCGCCTGTGACACGCACTTCCACGTCTTCGGGCCGAAGAAGAAGTTTGCCTTCGCCGCTGACGCCGCCTACACGCCCGCCGACGCGCCGAAGGAGACGCTCTTCGACCTGCATCGCTTCCTCGGCATCGAGCGCGGCGTGGTCGTCCAGTCCGCGGCGCACGGCCTCGACAACTCGGCATCCGCGGACCTCGTTGCCGCGCGCAAGGACAGCTATCGAGGCGTCGCGCTGCTCCCCACTGACGTAAAGGACGCGGAGCTGAAGCGCCTCGACGCGCAAGGATTTCGCGGCGTGCGCTTCAACTACATGCCGCATCTCAGCAAGCCGGCGCCGATGGCGGAAGTCCTATCGCTCGCCAAGCGGTTGGCCGACATCGGCTGGCACCTGCAGATCCACATGGACTCGAAGCTGATCGCGGAAATGGCGCCGGACCTGCGCCGCTCGCCGGTGCCGGTCGTCATCGACCACATGGGGCGGGTCGATGCCTCGCTGGGGTTGGCGCAAAAACCTTTCGACGAATTAAGAAATTTGATGAAGGATAAAAAAATCTGGGTGAAGGTGAGCGGCAGCGAGCGCGCGTCGCGGCAGGCCTCGCCGTGGAAGGACGCCGTCGCGTTCGCGCGCAAGCTCGTCGCCGAGTTCGGCGATCGCACGCTCTGGGGGACCGACTGGCCGCACCCGAACCTGAAGGAAATTCCCGACGACGGCGTGCTGGTCGACCTGCTCGCCGAGATCGCGCCGAGCGAAGCGCAGAGGAAGGCACTGCTCGTCGACAACCCGGCTCGCTTCTATGGGTTCAAGGCTTAAGGGCAAAGTCGCGATCGTCACCGGCGCGGGCTCGGTCGGTCCCGGCTGGGGCAACGGCCGCGCCATCGCCGCTCGCTTCGCGGAGGAAGGCGCGAGGATCTTCGCCGTCGATATCAAAAAAGATCCACTGCTGGAAACAAAGGAAAAAACGAAGGGCGAGATCCAGACCCATCTTTGCGACGTCACCGACGGCAAAGCCGTGGCGGCGATGGTCGAGGCGTGCGTCGAGCACTTCGGCAGGATCGACATCCTGGTCAACAACGTCGGCGGCTCGGCGGCCGGCGGCCCGGTGGAGATGTCCGAGGAGACCTGGGACTCGCAGGTCGACTTCAACCTGAAGAGCGTCTTCCTCGGCTGCAAGCATGCGCTGCCGGTGATGGAGCGCCAGGGCGCTGGCGCGATCATCAACATCGCCTCGAGCTCCGGCATCCGCTGGACCGGCTCGGCGCAGGTCGCCTACGCCGCGACCAAGGCCGGCGTCATCCAGCTCTCGCGCGTGGTCGCCGTGCAGTACGCGCCGAAAGGCATCCGCGTGAATACCGTGGTGCCGGGACAGCTCCATACGCCGATGGTCGAAACCCGCTTGGCCAAACAACGCGCTGGGGGCGATGTAGAAAAATTACTCAGAGAAAGATTAAAGCGAATTCCACTCGGCTTTGCGGGCGATGGCCGCGATACGGCCAACGCCGCGCTGTTTCTCGCTTCGGACGAGGCGCGCTTCATCACCGGCGTCGAGATCGTCGTCGACGGCGGCATGACCATAAGATGTGATTGAGGAGGACGCGTGAAAAGAATTTTTCCCGTTCTGTTGATCTTGATTTCACAGTGGGCGGCGGCGCAGACCTATCCCTCCAAGCCGATCCGCATGATCGTCCCCTTCCCGGCGGGCGGCCCGGCGGACATCTTCGGCCGCGTCCTCGCCCAGGGCCTCACCGAGCAGCTCGGGCAGCCGGTGATCATCGAGAACGTCGGCGGCGTCGGCGGCGTGCTCGGCGTCGATCGCGCGCTCAAGTCGGCGCCCGACGGCTATACGCTCGGCTTCAACAGCGGCTCGACGCTCTCGATCGCGCCCTACTCCTTCGCCAAGCTGCCCTACGACGTGAAGAAGGACGTGGCGCTGATCACGCTGGTGGTGCGCGTGCCGGAAGTCCTCGCAGTGCATCCGTCGCTTGCCGTGAATTCGCTCGCGGAGCTGATCGCCTACGCGAAGGCAAACCCCGGCAAGGTGAATTTCGGCTCCGCCGGCGGCGGCAGCATCACGCACCTCGCCGGCGAGCTGCTCAAGGCCGAGGCGAAGATCGACATGGTGCACGTGCCCTACAAGGGCGCCGCGCCCGCGGTCACCGACCTCGTCGCCGGCCAGGTGCAGCTCGGCATCTTCGACGTGCCGATCCTGCTCGGCCACATCCGCGCCGGACGGCTGAAGGCTCTCGCCCTCACCAGCGCGAAACGCTCGGAGGCGCTCGCCGAGGTACCGACCACCGCCGAGGGCGGCTACGCGAACGTCACCTCGGACAACTGGTACGGGCTGATCATGCCCGCGGCTACGCCTCCGGAGATCCAGAGGCGCGTCAATGCCGCGGCGGTCGCGGCGCTGAAGTCTTCCGCCGTGAAAGAGCAATACTCGAAGGTCGCCGGCATCGCGTCTCCCAGCACGCCGCAGGAGTACGCAGCGTTCCTGGCGAACGAGCAGTCGAAGTGGAGCAAAATAGTATCGGCCATCGGTTTCAAGGAGCAGACCCAGTAACGTGCTGATCGACTTCTTTCTCAAGCTCAAGTCGCACAAGCTGCCGGTCTCCATCAAGGAGTACCTGACTTTGCTCGAGGCGATGGAGCGCAAGGTGATCGAGCCGTCGATCGACCAGTTCTACTACCTCTCGCGCGCCGCGCTGGTGAAGGACGAGGCGAACTACGACAAGTTCGACCGCGCCTTCGGCGAGTTCTGGAACGGCGTCGAGACCATCCCGGGGATCGAGTCGCAGATCCCTCTCGAATGGCTGCTGAAGCAGGTCGAGCTGACGCTCTCCGAGGAGGAGAAAAAACAGATCGAAAGTCTGGGCGGCTGGGAGAAGCTGATGGAGGCGCTGCGCCAGCGCCTGGAGGAGCAGAAAGGCCGCCACCAGGGCGGCAACAAGTGGATCGGCACCGCCGGCACCTCGCCTTTCGGCGCGCAGGGCTTCAACCCCGAAGGCGTGCGCATCGGCCAGGAGAAATCGCGCAACCGCAGCGCGGTGAAAGTCTGGGACCAGCGCGAGTACCGCAACCTCGACGATTCGGTCGAGCTCGGTACCCGCAACATCAAAGTCGCCTTGAGGAGATTAAGGAAATTCGCCCGCGAAGGCGCGCCGGAAGAATTCGATCTGCCGACGACGATCGATGAAACGGCACGCAAGGCCTATCTCGATATCCACATGCGCCCCGAGCGGCGCAACGCCATCAAGGTGCTGATGCTGATGGACATCGGCGGCACGATGGACGAGCACATCAAGCTCGCCGAGGAGCTCTTCTCCGCGGCGAAGAGCGAGTTCAAGCACCTGGAGTTCTATTCCTTCCACAACTGCCTGTACGACTACGTGTGGAAGGACAACCGGCGCCGCCATTCCGAGCGCACGCGCACCATCGACCTCCTCCACAAGTACGGCCACGACTACAAGGTGATCTTCGTCGGCGACGCGACGATGAGCCCCTACGAGATCCTGCAGCCGGGCGGCTCGGTCGAGTACTCCAACGAGGAGCCGGGCGCGGTGTGGGTGAAGCGGGTGACCGACGTCTACCAGAAATGCGTCTGGCTGAACCCCGAGCCCGAGGAGATCTGGGCCTATCGCCAGTCGATCTCGATCGTGAAGGAGCTCATGAACGGCCGCATGTACCCGACCACGCTCGCTGGCCTCGAGCGCGCCATGAAGGTGCTCGCCAAATGATGAAAAGAATATTTTTCTCCCTGACAATCTCGCTCTTCGTCACGGTGGCGCTGGCGCAGTACCCGTCGAAGCCGGTCCGCATCCTGATCCACTTCCCCGCCGGCGGCTCGACCGATCTCGTCGCGCGCACGCTCGCCCAGGGACTCACCGAGGCGCTGGGCCAGCCGTTCGTGGTGGAGAACCGCACCGGCGCCGACGGTGCCATCGCCGCATCGGCGGTGATGCAGTCCCC